>Ga0154003_1000386_pt1 | contig 13768 bp, 8 predicted proteins | sample TSFL087MetaG_FD_104679 | JGI IMG/M metagenome (GOLD analysis project Ga0154003, IMG submission 104679) | Attine ant fungus gardens microbial communities from Florida, USA - TSFL087 MetaG | ecosystem: Host-associated > Fungi > Mycelium > Unclassified | place: USA: Florida, Lake Talquin State...
CTCTATACGGCTCGCTCAAGATGCGCTACATAATTCGCCGGCGCATGGTCAGCCAAGAATTCCGGAGCGTCGGTGAAAACCCTGTTCAGATTCCGGAGGAACTTCGCCGAGCTATCTCTCTTCAAACGATCCAAAGCCACCGTGACGTTATCCGGATTCACCACGATACTTCCGTCATGCGTTATGTAATATAGTTCGCCCGCATGGTGATACCCTAAGGATGGAGGCAAGGTAGTAACAACGTCACGATTATTCACGACTCTGTAAGCCCTCACTCCGGATAGCGACGCGATGAATATCTTGTCGCCCACCAAAGGCGACCCGTAGGTGTACAGAGTTTGGGGCGGCCTTCTCGCCGCCGCGAGCGTAGCCAAAGCCGCCCCGAAACTGTGCCCGGTATAAAAGATCGGGCTGTCATCCTCCGTGAGCAGTCGTTCGACTCCAGGCCAGACAGTTTCGAACGCGTCGCGAAATTCTTCGTGAACGTGCCCCGCTCCCGCCCACCTGGTCAGGCACACGCGCAAATTGGCGAGCCAGTTGATCGGCTCGTCCGCGCCGCGAAACACCAGCGCCCTATACTGGGGATCGGCGCCGGCGATCGATTTGATAACGGCGCACTGCGCCTTCTCGCTCCGGATGAAGCTCAGCTCCTCCAATCCCACGCCGTTCAAAATCTCTCGCCGTGTCGGCCCTGCGGGGAACAACGGCGCTTCTTGCGGGCCGACCCGGTAAATGAGGCGAGAAAACTCAGCCAGCCACCAGGCGTTGATGGAACTGAAGTCCGGTTGGTCAACTTGAAACTTTGTCCAGCCGTGTACATCAAAATATAACGTCGTCTCGCCAGGTTTAAGTAACGCCTTCCAACTGTTGTCGAAATCCATGTCGTAGGAGACCCCGCTGATTCGGAAACTGCTCGGGCGAGCTATGATTTCATATATTTGTTCGCGCCGAGATCCTCAATCGTGCGGAGACTCGGAAGGAAGCAAAAGGCCGCGCCTATGGTATTGGTAAATGACTTTAAATTCGGCAGCGCCATTTCTTTCTTTTCATTTTTCTTGCCGGGTATGGGGATAAGGAAGTCCGGGGAAGCGTTAGTAACATCACGGTTCCCCAGGAGGGGGTCTTGCGCCTTTTTGTCTGGAAAGACGGAACTGAAATCATTCCGGTTAATCCACTTCGTCATTTTCAGGTACTGCCTTTCAATGCTGGCGCAGATGAAAATTCCGATCAGACCGCGGTCTGCGGTTTCCTTTTCACCGGTTGTGAACGGAGGCCCATACGGCATGCCGCGCCTGATCAGGCGCGGAGCGGGTCTCGACAATGGGTTGATTTTCTGATCGCGCGGATTGCTGACCCGAATATGCGCGGAAAAGGGGCACCCGACGCCTTGCGGATCGTCGGCGTAATCAAAGTTGTTATTCCTCGCCTTGCTCGGATCGTCTTTAAATGGCGTCTCAACTAGCGGCGCGCCGCTGCGCCATCTGCCGACCAACTTCGCGGCGATCCATTCTTTCCTATCCTCGTCATCTACCTGGTGAGGTATCAGCCGGTCTTTAGCTACGCCTTCCAACACTTGATTGAAATCGGCGACGTTCTGCCGGATCAGTTGAAAAACCAGGTAGCTGCCGTCTTGCGCGAACGGTCCGGTCGGGGCGCTCTGAAAATCATTCAAATTGGCGTAGCCCAACAGAAACTCTCTGAAGTCTCTGAAGTTTGGATCCGATTCTTCAACATTCATTCCGGGCCAGTTGATTTTTGGTTGTGAAATCCCGTCCTTATAACCAAAGTGCTCTTTGTCGCCCGGCAGCCGATGGCCATCGATCGTCCGCTGGCCGGACAAAAGCAGTTCATTGATTTTGTTGGCGGCTAATAGCGCGCGAATGTCCTTCGTAAATTCTCGCATCTCCGACTCGTCACTGGCGTACAAATGCAAGATCAAATGGATATCGGATGAATCAAAGCGCGAATCCGCGCCCTCCCACCACTGTTCGGGAGAGGAGTTTCCGGTGAAGCCCGCCGATCCGGTGGAGTCAGGATTTTTCCCGCCTGATTTGATGAAAACCTCCGGAAAACTATTTCGACTGAAATGCGACTTATTGGCGGCCAGAAAAGTCTGGCCGTTCAAGACAGCTGGGTCGACCGCGAGAGCTTTCAGCCCATTATAGGTGACGCTGAGGTTCAGCAACCGGCGCGGTTTTTTGTCCCCCCAGCTTATTGCGGATGTTACTAACGGCCTCAATTCTTTTAAGAGTTCACGGCCACCCTTCGCATCCATTATCTGAAGTAGAAGGTGTCTTGAATATCCATGCGTGTAGGGCCGCACGATTAATCCCTGAACGTTCGCAAGATCGGGAACCTTTTCTTGTTCTTCCTTGACCATTTGTGAATCGTCGGAAGCGTGGCTTCCGCCTTGCGTGTTCGCGAGATTGTGGCCGGTGATGTCCGTCAAGGTTTTGTCCGGAAAAGCAGAATAACTAAAAAAAGGTTCGACTTTATGCGCCTCGTTGAAACTGAGGTAATTTTCCAGGTTAAAATCGGCGTCGGTCGGTCCCTGTTCGACAAGTTCGTAAACCGACTTATAAAGGTCTCGCAACTTTTCGAAGAAAAAGATCGCGTACTCTTTATCATCTCCGTCAAAGGTCGTGATGATCTGGATGTACTTCTTGTCGATCACCATAAATCTGGCGAAGTACACGGCCTCGGATTCATTCAGCGCGGCGCTGATCTTTTTCTTGAAGTCAGGCGTATCGAATACGTGTTTTTGTAACTCAGCTAGTTTTTTTTGTGATTCGGCGTCTTGCTTTAACGGAAGCGTCAGGGTCAAAAAATTCTGCATAATAAACTCACTTTCTTGTTTTTCAGCAGAACAGGTTCTTTATTTCGCTCAAGCAGTCTCTTTCTGTTCAGGGTCTTGCGTTTAGCGCTTCCGGCGCTCGCAGGCCGGGGACACGCTGGCAGTAGATAGGGGGGAGGATCTCCCCCGCGCCGGCGGTCTGCTAGCGAGGCCGAAAAGCCTAGGCTGGCGCTGGCAGACAACGGCACGGCGGTTCCCTTGGTCATCGCAGCGAGGTAACTCCTCGCGCGCCGACCAGGTATGGCTGGTAAGTACGCTGCTTTCTATCCTACTTACTATAACGAGATTGCTCCCCAGGTTCCCTCATTAACGAGAAAAAAATTGCTGGCCGATGCGTTTTTTGTTAAACTCTGGCGAAGGTCGCGGTTCAATCAACTTATACCATTCGGCTAAGACAGTTTAACAATCAGGGAGGGGTGTGAGCCATGGCGGGTGAAATTACACAACTGCTAGAGCGTTGGGGCGCGGGTGAGCGCGCGGCGTTGGATGAGTTGACTGCGCTGGTTTATAGCGATCTCCGTCGCCTGGCCGCAAATTACCTATATCGTCAGGGGCCTTTTCCTTCGCTCCAACCGACTTTGCTGGTGCATGAAGTTTGGCTGCGGCTGGTCACCAACGGCACGACTAAGTGGGAAGACCGGGCGCAGTTTTTTGGTTTGGCGGCGACCACGATGCGCAACATGCTCTTAGACCACGCCCGCGCGCGACAAGCGGAGAAGCGCGGCGGCGGCGCGTTGCGCGTTTCGATGAGCGTCGCCGAGCGCATTGGGCGGTCCCCTGATATTAACTTGCTGGCTCTCAATGAAGCCTTGGAGCGGATGGCCGTCATAATGCCGCAGCACGCGCGCGTTGTCGAACTGCGCTTTTTCGGGGGCTTGACGATTGAAGAGACAGCGGTTGTGTTGGGCGTGGCGCACGCGACTGTCGAGCGCCAGTGGACTTTCGCCAAGACCTGGCTGCACCGCGAACTGAGCAGATGATTATCTGTCCGCTTCCACTTTACTGACCTTGGCATTGGAAGGTTAGCTAAGTGATGCGGGCCGTATCAGCGCCGCGAGCGGTAGCGAACGCGGCTCCCGTAAATAACCTTCTCCGGGAGCCGCGTTCGCTACCGCTCGCGGCGCTAGTACTGAAGCTCCGTGCCCTATGATGAGTGAACATTGGCAACAGATCGAGAATCTTTTCCATGCCGCCCTGGCCCGCGCCCCGGAGGAACGCGAGTCCTTCCTGACTGTCGCATGCTCCTCCAACCCGCAACTGAAAGCGGATGTCGAATCCTTACTTGCCGCGCATGGCGACCTGGGCAGCCGTTTTGAATCGCCCTTACCGCATACGGCGCCGCGCTTCGACACTCCGTCGCCGCCTCTGGTTGGCCGGACGCTGGGCCATTACGAGGTGACCGCGTTGCTGGGAAGAGGTGGAATGGGCGAAGTGTATTGCGCGCAAGATTCACGGTTGGGGCGCGAGGTTGTCCTCAAACTGCTGCCGGCGCAATTCACGACCGACGCCGACCGCGTGCGTCGTTTCGAGCAGGAAGCTCGCGCCGCCTCGGCGCTCAATCATCCGAACATCATCACCGTTTATGAATGCGGCGAGACTGAAGCCGGGCGCTACATCGCCATGGAGATGGTGCGCGGCCAAACCTTGCGCGCCTTGATAGGCCAAGTCCCAGGCGTCGATCAACTCGCCGCCCTGGGCCGTCAAGCGGCCGAAGCGCTTGACGTCGCTCATGCGGCAGGCATCACGCACCGCGATATCAAGCCTGAAAACATTATGGTGCGCGACGACGGCTATGTGAAGGTGCTCGACTTCGGGCTGGCCCGTCTGTCCCCCTTGCAGAAAGGCGGCCCCGCCGCCAGGGCGGCGCAAACCACAAATCCTGGCATGATGATGGGGACGGTGGCTTATATGTCGCCGGAACAGGCGCAGGGGGAAGCGGTGGACGCCGCCACAGACGTCTTCTCTCTCGGGGTGGTGCTTTATGAACTGGCCACGGGGCGGCGCCCGTTCGACTCGCCGACGGTCTTCGCGACGCTGCAGGCGATTGTTTCATTAACCCCGCCCGCGCCCGCCCAGTTGAATTCGGAAATCCCGGCGGACATGGATACGCTGATCATGCAGATGCTCTCGAAGGATCCGGCATTGCGGCCCACCGCCAAGACGGCCGCGTTGGTGATGGGCATGAGAGATCGCGAGAGCGGCAAACCCTTCACATTCGATCACCCCAAGTGGGAGCGCTCTGTGACAAACACCGTCGGGGCGGTCGCGTCGCCGCTCGCCGCCAAATTGCCTTCAATCGCCGTCCTGCCATTCGTCAACCTGAGCGGGGATTTTGAAAACGACTACTTCTGTGATGGACTGGCCGAAGAACTTCTCACCGCGCTGGCGAAGATCGAGGGTTTGAAAGTAGCCGCTCGCACGTCGGCGTTCGCGTTCAAAGAGAAACAAGTTCAGGTTAGCGAAATAGGCCGGACCTTGAATGTTGGCGCAGTGCTGGAAGGTAGCGTGCGCAAAGCGGGCCAGCGTCTGCGAATTACGGTGCAGTTGATCAACGCCGCCGACGGATATCACATGTGGTCGGAACGTTACGACCGTCAATTGGCGGACATTTTCGACATTCAGGATGAAATCACGCTCGCGGTCGTCGAAGCGCTTAAAGTGAAGCTGTTCGGCGGCGAAAAGGCGCTGGTGCTGAAGCGTTATACCGATAACACCGAAGCTTACGAGCTTTACCTCAAGGGCCGTTACCACTTCAACAAATTCACCGCCACCGGATGGCTGACGGCCATCGAGTATTTTAAGAAAACCCTGGAGCAGGAGCCGAACTACGCTCCCGCATACGCCAGCCTGGCTTTAGCGTACACCTTCTGCCGATTCTACGACATTTTGCCGCCTCAGGAAGTCGTGCCGGCGTGGCGCGACGCGGCGCGACAGGCCTTAGAGCTTGATGATCACCTGGCGGATGCGCATTTGGCCCGCGGGCAGTTCTGTTTCTATCACGAGTGGCGATGGGAAGAAGCGGAGCGGGAATACAAGCGGGCCATTGAACTAAGTCCGAACAGCGCTGATGCGCATCATTACTACGGCCTATTGCTGGCCACCCGCGAGCGTTTTGAAGAAGGGATTAGCATGTGCCGCCGGGCGCTCGATCTCGACCCGCTTTCGCTCTTCAACGGCATGCAGGTCGGTTGGATTTATTGGTTGGCGGATCATCTGGAGGAGGCGCTTAGACAGGCTCAAAGAATGACGGAGATCGAGCCGAATTTCATCGGCGCGTATTGGCTACGAGGCATCGTCTACTTATCGAAAGGAATGCTGGTCGAGGCAGCCGAAGCTTTTCAAAAATCCCTCGATTTAGACTTCAGCCCGCCCGCCCTTTCCGCCCTGGGGGCCATCTACGGGATGCTGGGCAGAGATATGGAGGCTAATATAGTGCTTCAGCAGTTGCTCGCGATGCGCCAGACGCACTTCATTGCCGCCTTCAATTTGGCGCGGGTCTATAGCGGAATGGGGCAGGAAGATCAGGCGTACGAATGGTTGGAGCGGGCTTGCGAAGAACGGAGTGGAGAAATGGTTTTCCTTAATCGGGAGACTAAAATCGGCGCCGGGGAGGCTTTTGGAAAGAGCTTCCCAAAAACCGAACGGTTTCAAGCTCTGATGCGGCGTCATCGACTGATCCCATGAAACCGCTACGGCGCCGCGCGCGTAAGCAAGCGGCCCTATAATCGGTCAGCCGCTTGCTTACGCGCGCGGCGCTGTCAGCGTTTCACCGCGCGCAGGCCAAGATAGACCAACAGACCAAGTGGCGCGAATCGGGCTGTCAATACGAGGCAGCCGAGCAGCAGCAATGAGTTGATTCGCCGCTTGTGCGCATCGTCGATTATCCATCGGCCGATAAGCAGGTCGAAGGTCTCAAAGTGAATCCAGCCTGCAAGCGCCCTACCGGGTGATTTGAGCAGCTCTATCACTCCGCCAAGCGAGAATATGTTTGCGCTGTCCGAGGTCCCCCCCCAGGACATGGCAAGAGCCGCCACATAAGCGAAACACAAGGCCAGGGGGAACCACCGTCCGGCGATGAGCAACAAGTGGTCGCGCCAGTCCTTTGACGGCGGAACGAGAATAGCTACAGCCAACAGAAGCCATCCCAGGGCGGTTATACCGCTTGTAATTGCGAACAAGACATCCAGGGTCATATGTCCTCCACAAGGTCAGTTGTCCTACTCATAAGTTTCCATTGGAGGACATGCGCAGACAAGGTTCCTGTCGCCGTAAGCGTTGTCAATCCGTCCCACCGGCGCCCAGTATTTGTCCGAGCGAGGCGAGCCGGCGGGAAAACCACCCTCCATTCGGGAGTATGGCCGATTCCATTCATCGTCGGCGATATCGAGAGCCGTATGCGGCGCGTGGCGCAGCGGCGCCTCGACGATGGCGAAGCGGCCGTCTTCGACCTCCTTAATCTCACGTCGAATGGAGATCATGGCGTCGCAGAACCGATCCAACTCCGTCTTCGATTCCGATTCCGTCGGCTCGATCATGAGCGTTTCCGCCACCGGAAAACTCATGGTTGGAGCGTGAAAGCCATAATCAATGAGGCGCTTGGCGATGTCATCGACCGTAACCCCAGCGGCGTTCTTCAGCGGGCGCGGGTCCAGTATGCATTCGTGCGCGACGCGGCCATGGGCGTTTCGGTACAGCACGGGGAAGCTCGCGTCGAGGCGCGTGGCTATGTAATTCGCCGCCAGGATCGCCACTTCTGACGCCCGGCGCAGTCCTTCCCCGCCCATCATCAACATATAGACGTAGGAGATCGGCAGGATCGACGCCGACCCGTAAGGCGCGGCCGAGACCGGCCCCACGGGAGTCTGGCCGCCGTCCAAAACCGGATGGCCCGGCAGGAAGGGCGCGAGATGGGCTTTGACGCCGATCGGCCCCATGCCGGGACCGCCGCCGCCGTGCGGGATGCAGAAGGTTTTGTGGAGATTCAGATGGGAGACGTCGGCGCCGTAATCGCCGGGGCGAGCCAGACCGACCTGGGCATTGAGGTTGGCTCCGTCCAGATAGACCTGTCCGCCGCAACGATGAACAATGTGGCAGACTTCGCGAATCTGTTCTTCAAACACGCCGTGAGTGGACGGATAGGTCACCATCACCGCCGCCAGTTTGCCGGCGTGCTTTTCCGCTTTGGCTTGCAGGTCCGCAATATCTATATTGCCCTCCTCGTCACACTTCACCACAACCACCTCCATGCCAACCATCTGGGCGGACGCCGGATTGGTGCCATGCGCCGAAGACGGGATCAAGCAGATATTTCGGTGTTCTTCGCCGCGGCTCCGATGATACGCGCGAATCGCCAGCAGTCCGGCGTATTCACCCTGAGCCCCGGAATTCGGTTGCAGCGAAACCGCGTCATAGCCCGTTATCTCGCAGATCTTCTTTTTCAGATCCTCGAACATCTCCTGGTATCCGCGGGCCTGGTCCGCAGGGACGAAGGGGTGAAGGGAATTGAACTCCGGCCACGTGATCGGGATAAGTTCGGTAGTGGCGTTCAGTTTCATCGTGCATGAGCCGAGCGGAATCATGGCCCGGTCGAGCGCCAGATCACGGTCGCTGAGTTTGCGCATATAACGCATCAACTCCGTTTCGGAGCGGTAACGATGAAAGACCGGATGCTGGAGAAAGGCGGAGGTCCGCGCCAGCCCCGCAGGCAGACCGCCGGCGGACGCGTCCGCCATTTCGTCGTAATTCAGCGCGCCGCCAAAGGCGCGCCAGACGGCTTCCACCACCGCCGGGGTCGTCGTTTCGTCGAGCGTGACGCCGAGCGCGGCTTGAGGCCCGCATTCGCCAGGCGCCGCCACGCGGAAATTGAGCTTTTCACTCAGCCCGCGCGCAATGATCTCGGCCTGTCGCTCGCCGGTTTGCACGGTGATCGTATCGAAGAATGACTCGTTCAAAATCTTGAATCCGAGGCGGCGCAACCCGGTGGCCAGCGTAGCGGTTTTCCGATGCGTTTCGCGCGCGATCTCAATCAAGCCTTCGGGGCCGTGCCAGACCGCATACATAGAGGCCATGACGGCAAGCAGGACCTGCGCCGTACAGATGTTGGAGGTCGCCTTCTCGCGCCGGATGTGTTGCTCCCGAGTTTGCAGCGCCAGGCGATAAGCCGTCCGGCCACGCGCGTCAATTGACACGCCGACCAGGCGGCCCGGCAGGGCGCGCTTATGCGCGTCTCTCACCGCCATATAAGCCGCATGCGGGCCGCCGTATCCCAGAGGCACGCCAAAGCGCTGAGTCGATCCTATTGCGACGTCCGCGCCCATCTCCCCCGGCGGCGTCAGCAGCGTGAGCGCCAGCGGATCGGCGGCCATTATGGCTATGCCGCCCTGAGCTTTGACCGCCGCGATCGCTTTGCGGAAATCGCGCGCCTCGCCGAACGTGCCGGGATATTGAAATACGGCTCCGAAGACGTCCGCGCCCTCAAGGTCGCGCGATGGATCGCCCGTGATGACAGACCAGCCTAGCGGTTCGGCGCGGGTTTGGATGACGGCGAGCGTCTGCGGATGCGCATGCTGATCAACGAAGAAGCGCGTCGATTTCGAGTGAGCCACGCGTCTGGCCAGCGCCATGGCTTCGGCGGCGGCTGTGGCTTCATCAAGCAGGGAAGCGTTGGCCACATCCAATCCCGTCAGGTCGCAGATCATGGTCTGAAAATTGAGAAGGGCTTCCAGTCGGCCCTGGCTGATTTCCGGCTGATACGGAGTATAGGCTGTATACCACGCCGGATTTTCCAGGATGTTTCGCTGAATCACGGGAGGAAGAATCGAGTCGTGGTATCCGAGTCCGATAAGCGAAGTGAAGACCTGATTTTTCGAGGCGATCTCGCGCATTCTTGCGAGGGCTTCGGTCTCCGAGAGCGCGGCTCCGGTCTCGAGCGGAACCGTCTGGCGGATTGAACCTGGGATCGTTTGCGCCACCAGCTCATCTAGCGTCTTGGCGTCAACAACCTTGAGCATCTCCTCGATATCTTGTGGCGACGGACCGATGTGACGGCGCGCGAAAGTGGATTTGGCAACCAGCATTGGGCAGACTCCAAAGGCTTCTAAAATAGCTCTTTCGAGCGCCCCATCTGTATCTTTGCCTGAGAGCGTTATCCCTTCGGCGGGTTAGGGCTTGGTCTCTTTCGCCGCGTCCCGACCACTTTCCAGAATAGAAAGCCCAAACGGTCCTTTTGCCTGAGAGTTTCTGGGGTAGTTGCTCCTTCGGCGTCGGCATTGCCGATCTCTCCCGTCCTGGGCCGACAAACTTTATTTACACGCCTTGTAGTATATCACTCTGGTTCTGTCAACACGCGAGAGATTCACGCCAGATTGACGCGGTATTGCGCGCGGCGCGGCGCCGTGTCCCAATTGTGAGCGCGGTCTGAAAACATCAAAAGAATCTGATTGTATAGACCAGTCTCACGCCTCGCCCGATCTCCGGCGCGAATCCCTTAATGAAGGAGAGGTGGTTGAAATAGAGCTTGTCGTTCAGGTTGAAGGCGTTGACTGAAATTGTTTGCGCCGCGCGTTGCTGCGCGATCGTGTATGAGGCCGTCAGGTTGACCGTCGCATAGCCAGGCGTTCGCGTTTCGAGAGGGAAGAGCTGGTTTTGATCCCGCGCCATGACTACTTCGGGATTGAACCGGAAACCCTTGTAGAAAGCTTCAAACCCGACGCGTCCGCGAAGCGGTGGGATGCGCGGCAGCGGCGTTCCGTCGCCTTTCAATTCGGCGTTGACGTAATCCAGGCTCGACAGCATCCAGAGGCTGCTCGCCAATCCGATGTCTAGCCGCGCCTCCGTCCCGACGAAGCGGCTATTGTCCTGCGCGTAATTGGCCACAGGCAGTCCATCTTCAACATCGCCGGTCGGGGCAAGGAAGATGAAGTTGTTAATGTGGTAATAGAAGAAGTTGGCCTCGGCGCGCACACGCCCGCTTGAATGACGCAGGCCGAGGTCAATGCCGTCGCTGCTCTCGCGCTCAAGGTTGGGATTGCCGAGCTCGAAGGTCGCGTTGCCGGGATGCGGGCCGTTGTTGTAAAGCTCCTCCAGGGCGGGCGCGCGATAGGAATGCGTGTAGTTGGCGACGAAAGCCGCGCGGCCTCCGAGCGGAAGGCGAAAGCCCGCCGCTCCTGAAAAGCCGTTGAATGACCTCTGCTCCAGGCCCGTTGGATTATAACCGTTGTGCTCGAAGCGCCCGCCGAACTGCAACGCCGCGCGCTCGAAGTTAATCGTTTGCAGCGTGAACAACGCGAAAGCGTTCTGAGTCGTGGGCGGCGCCAGGGCCTCTTCGCCGATGGGCTCATAATCGCGACGCATCCCCCAGAAGCCGAAGCTGCCCGAGAGACGTCCCGTGCGATGTTCATCAAACACGCCGCGATAGAGATAAGAGTTGTTCCTGAACGCTGTGCCGACCTCGCCGGTGTCCGCTTCCACCTCGTCGTGTTTATAGTTGTTGTAAGCGAAAGAAAAATTCCCGCCGCTGACGAATGAATCAAGGTCGCGATAGCCTCCCTTGACCTGCAAGCTAGCGCGACGCGGCGTCAGGAATACTACTTCAAGCTCCTCTTCGCTCGTATCGAACGGGACGCCATATTTGCGGTTGTCATAGTTGAAGTCGGCGCTCAGCCAGCCTTCTTCGCTTGTCCGGCTTGAATGCCACCGCGTATTAAATAGGAGATTGAAAATTCCGCACTCGAAATAAAATGAACTGGTGACGGATCCGGGCGAGTTGTCAAATTTCGCAGGTGAGCGGGGCGGCTTTTATTCGACGAGTGTTTTCGGCGGGTTGTCAGGTGGGCATGAATCGTGTGAATAAATCAGATCGGCGGCGCCCCAAAGGCGCCGCCATTTCATGTAGCTGGTTGACGGGGAATCGGCCTTATCTGTACCGCGTTCCGTGTTTGATCACTATGTCCACGCGCTGCAACAGCGCGATGTAGCGGAGCGCGTCGCCACGAACCGCGATGACGTCGGCGTATTTGCCTTCGCTGACCGTCCCGTAATCCTTCTCGACCTTCATCGCGACGGCGGGCCAGTAGGTGGCCGCGCGGATCGTCAGCATCGGGTCAACCCCCAGGATGTTCACCCACGCGTCAAGCTCGCGCCACGTCGACGAGCTGTGAAACTTCATCGGGATGCCGCTGTCAGTGCCGATCAACTGCACGACGCCGGATTCGCGCAATTGGTGAAACTTCTTCGCCAGCGTGGGCCGGCGGATCGGGTTGAGCTGGAAATACGAGAGGCGGTCGGGGTGTTCGATCGATTTTCGGATGTCGGCGATGATTTCCGGCGTCAGACCTTCGCGCCAGGCCGGGTCGTCGAGCTGTTCGGGGTTGTCGCGCAGGTATTCATAGTTGAACAGCCCTTCGATCGTGGGCGTCCAGAACAGCGGGCCGAGGGCCATATTGGCCGCGCGCTCGCGGGCCATCGCTATGATGTCGGGCGGGTATTCGGGCGCCGAAGACAAGCCGGTGTGCTCGAAACAATCGACGCCGGTCTGCAACCCCCGGCGAATCTCTTCGGGGCGATGCGAGTGAGCGACCACCGGAAGCTTGTGTTTGTGCGCTTCATCGACCACGGCGCGGACCTCATCCATCGTCATCTGATCCTGGTCAATCAGCTTTATGACATTGACTCCGCCCTCGGCCAGCTTGCGGACTTTGGCGCGCGCGTCGTCAACGCCTTTAACCCCCCAGCGGAAATATTCCGTTCCGGGGTAAGGCTCGTGTTGAATGAATGGGCCGGAGACGTAGAGCGTCGGGCCGGGAATTTTACCGGCGTTGATGGCGTCGCGGACTTCGACGCTCTCTTTCAGCGGCCCGCCCAGATCGCGCGCGCTGGTCACGCCGGCCAGCAGCAACTGTTTGGCCGAGGCCGGCATAATCACCGAGCCGAGCAGCGGGGTATAGGTTTTGTCCCAATGCGCGTAATCGCTGTGGCCGTTGATCTGAAGGTGAACGTGCATGTCCCACAGACCCGGCAGCACGGTCATTCCTTCGGTCGAAATCAACTCGGCGTCTTCCGGGATCGGCAAGGCTCCGACCTGGCCGACGGCCTTGATACGCTCGCCTTCGATGATGATGACGCTGTTGCGAAGCGGTCGCCCGCCGTAGCCGTCGATCAGCGTCCCTCCGGCCAGAGCTTTGATTTTACGCGGCTGAGAGACGGCTCTGGCCGTCCCTGGCGCCCTGGTTAGTGGATTTTGGAAAGCGCCGGACAAAACCAGCGCGGCGAAGATGAGCGAAGATGCGAACAGATGCGCGATCGTTTTCATAGGGTGTCCTCGGAAATTAGTGGGCGGTCGACAGTGAGCAGTGGGCAGTGAAAAGATTAAAACCGCCCATTGTCCACTACCCACCGCCAACTTTCATCATTGTGAAGCGAATTGGAACTGCGTCATTCGGGCGGAGTATAGTACTGAATTGGAGGGGAAAAAACATGAGCGAATCAAGACTCGTCAGAGCGCCGCGCGGCGGTCAGATCAGTTGCAGGGGCTGGGCGCAGGAGGCCGCGATGCGGATGTTGATGAACAACCTCGACCCTGAGGTCGCCGAGCGCCCTGACGACCTGGTCGTTTACGGCGGCGCGGGCAAGGCGGCGCGCGACTGGAGGTGCTTCGACGCCATCGTGCGCAGCCTGCGCGATCTGAATAACGACGAAACACTGCTGGTGCAATCGGGTAAACCCGTTGGCGTCTTCCGCACGCACGAAGACGCGCCGCGCGTGTTGATAGCCAACTCGAACCTTGTGGGTCACTGGTCGAACTGGAAGCAGTTTCATAGGCTGGAGCGGATGGGGTTGACGATGTACGGCCAAATGACCGCCGGCTCGTGGATCTACATCGGCAGTCAGGGCATCGTTCAGGGCACGTTCGAGACC
>Ga0154003_1000387_pt1 | contig 13737 bp, 20 predicted proteins | sample TSFL087MetaG_FD_104679 | JGI IMG/M metagenome (GOLD analysis project Ga0154003, IMG submission 104679) | Attine ant fungus gardens microbial communities from Florida, USA - TSFL087 MetaG | ecosystem: Host-associated > Fungi > Mycelium > Unclassified | place: USA: Florida, Lake Talquin State...
AGTTTTTCTACTGTGCTCATTTGTTCGCTGTCCTTTCATAGTCTCGGCGCCGGCGGCGTCTCCCTCGCGCCGTCGTCCGCCCGCAGTGCTTTTACCACTCTTTCGAACTGCTCTTCAAATTTCGCGTTGTCGTGCTCCCAGCCGGTGAAGTCGGCGGCCAGGCGCGATCTGATCTGCTGGGCTTTTCCGCTTTCCCACTCGCCGCCGAACAGATAGCCGTCGAGGTTGAGCGGGATGAGGGCGAGCGTCTTCGATCCTCGCTCTTTCATCAGCCACCGCTCTTTCTCGAAAGCGGTGTCGATCTCGTTGTCGACCCACCAGCTCGTGAGTGAGTGTTTTGAGGCGCAGAGTAACACTTTGTCCCAAAGGCGGATGCCACGGTCCACCTGATCGTATATGTCGTCGCCGGGCAGCATCTGGTGTTCGTCGAGCCAACATCGAACGCCCCTTGCCTGTAGATCGTTGTGCAACCGCCGCGCGAATGATTTGTCTTCATGGCTGTAACTGATAAAGCAGGAGTAGAACTCGATCGGGCTGTTGACCAGGGACTTATGAAACGTGATGAAGCTTTCAGGCACGCCGCAGCCGCGCATGAAGACGTCGGGAATTTTGCCTTGCGAGCGGTAGATCGTATCGATGCCGATGGTTGAAGGTCCCGAATGCTTTAGAGTCTCAAGCCCTTTCACCGCGCTGAGGTCGTTTGTACCGAAAGTAGTCTGTCCAACCGTCGCATCAGTGAGGTCCGCCCCGACGAGATTTACCTTGTGGAGGTCTGCCCCGCGAAGGTCTGCCCCGCAGAGGTCTGCCTCGCGGAGGTTTGTCTTGTGGAGGTCTGCCTCGCCGAAGTTTGCCCTGCCGAGGTTTGCCCTGCCGAGGTTTGCCCTGTCAATGTTTGCACTGCGGAGGTCTGCCTCGCTGAGATCCGCCTCGCGGAGGATTGCCCCGCGAAGGTCTGCCTCGCGGAGGTTCGCCTTGCGGAGGATTGCCCCGCTGAGGTCCGCCCCGCTGAGGTCTGCCTTTCTAAGGTCGGGGATTACCTCAGGAGTTTCCTTCCGCCACCTGTTCCATACGCCTACGCCTTGCTTGAGTATTTCGAGATGTTCGGGATTCGCCATCGCAGATACCCCTGTTTACTTCTTCGCGCTTGCCTTCTTCGATTTCTTCGCAACCCCAGTCGTCTTCGATCCGCGCGCAGGTCCCGGCTTCGGCGTCTTCATCTCCAGCGCGGATTCCGGTATCTGCCACACTTTCATGCCCGGCACGGGTTCAATTTGTTCAGCGCCCGGCACGATACCATTGCGCAGCCAACGCATAACGGTCGTGTAATTCACGTCCATCGCTTCGGCGAATGCTACAGCTGTCATCAGCTTTTCCTTTCCCATATGGCGTATTTCAATACGCCTATTGCATTTCTGTCAAGCACATAAAATGTGGCGCCCTGCCACAAAAAACGATCATAGCATAGCGTAATGAATCACGCAATTGCCTATTGCGTGGCACCATAGGGTATGGTATAACTCTCCTACGGTTGAGACAAACACCAGAAAGGACGCGGCGATGGAAATCAACAAGATCAAAAAGGCGGCGGAGATAGCGAAGACGAGAACTTCTGACAAGCGCTGGCTGGCGGCGATTGATAAGGCTGTGGCGGGCGTCGAGAGCGGCTGGTGGATCACCACCGAGCTGGCGCATGGCATCGCGGTTACTACCGAGTGCGGAAATACGTATTTCGCGAACGGCGCCTGCCAGTGCAAAGCCTTCGCCAACGGTCAGGCCTGCAAACACAGAGCGCTTGCCCGCCTGTATGAGATCGCGAATGAAATCGAAGAGATGGCCACCCCGGCCGTCTCCCCCGCCGAAGTCGTTGCGACAAAAGCAGCGACAAGCCACGTCGAGCTGACCGCCGACGTCGCCACATCTCCCCGCACGAACCTCATCGCCGAGATCGAAAACATCTGGCCGAGAGTCGAAACCACGCCCCTGGCCGTCGAGCTGATGGCGCGCTTCGGCGTCAACAAGCTCGAAATGCTGGCCGACGACATGCTCAAGGCTGTCCGCCTGGCTATCGCAATGTAGATAGGTCATCACCTCAAGCGGTTGATAAAAAGGCAGTTAGCTCAATATCGCCCGTCCCCGGTCACCACCACAGGAAGCACTATGAACGGACAATCAAACGTAACCAGCATCACCGCCGCGCAGCCACAAGCGCAGGCCAAGTTCACCATCACGGCCAGCATCGACGGCTTTCCTGTTTCGATCGAAGTGGAAGGCAAGGCCGACGCGCTGCGCGGGATGATTGACAGGCTCAAGGCGATCGGCGCGACGCCGCCGCAAGTACAGACGCCTGCGCCTGCCCAGGCCTCGACGCCGGCGAAGAAGGCCTCGCCTACGTGCCCCGATCACGGTACGCCGATGAAGGCTTCGAGGAAGCCGGGGACCTGGTTCTGCCCGCGCCAGGCTGACGATGGCGGGTATTGCCCCCACAAGGCCTAAAAAGCGAAGGCCTCCGAGCGCTGTAACTCCCGAAGGCCTTCAGACGATCAACCACCGGAGTGGTGGACCGGCCGTTGCAGGCTCAGTTTACCACTCCTTCACCCCAGAGAGGAGAGTATGAGCGAATACATTGTGAGCCGTGACGTGTCGGAGCTACCGAAAGGGAGTTTCTTCATAGTCTTACCAAGCGTCGAGGTCTTACCCGGCCAACTTACGCTGATCGAAGTCGAAGGGCGGATGCTGATACTTGGCCGGCTGCATCCCGGCGAGATTTATCTGCCCGGCCGCGTCGTCGACATCAGCGGGGTTGAATGCCGCGTCGTAGGCCCGGTCGTGCCTGTCGAGATGACGATCAAAACCATCACCAACTTGCCCGAGGCTGAGTACGAGCGTTTTCTTGAAAGCCCGTTCCCTCACCGGCTGGACTCATAAACAAGGAGGTTTTCTCGTTATGACCAACACATACGAAATCATCACCGACAACCTGGCGCTTCCGCGCGGCGCAAGATTCGATGTCGAGCCCGGCCCCATCGAAGCCGGCCAGCTCGCAATGATCGAGATCGGCGACCGGCAGACCATCGGCCGCTACTATCCCGACGTCGCCGGCTGCGATTGGATCACGCAGCCGGACCTGATCATCCAGGTCGACGGCAAGATCCCGGTCTCGGTCGTCGGCCCGGTCATGCAGATCTGTTAAGCACAACGGGCGCGCCGACGTCGAAACGTCAAGCGCGCCCGTTGAAAACATTCTCATGGCTAAGGAGATTTTCTCGTCATGGCAAGAAGAAAGGGACAGACCGAAGCTGAAGCGCTGCTCACCCTCCCGCACGTCTCGCTGATAGACGGCAAGACCTACGTCCGGCTGACGTACTTCCACACGCGAGCGGACAGATACCGCTCAGTGACAAAGCGCGTTGATACGATCGACGACTACGCGCCGGCGCTCGATCACCTCAAGCGCAAGATCGGTGCAAAACCCGCGGAATATGATCCGGAGCGGATGACGTTCGATCAGCTCATGGCCGAGTTCAAGAAGGCGAAGCCGAATATGCCGAAGTGGTACGCCGCGCCCCTCGAAGAGTTTTTCGGCAAGCAGAAAATCAAGTCCATCACTTACGGCGACCTCAAGGAATTCAGGACCGCGCGCGAGGTTGTCGCCCATAAAGTCAGCGGTGAGCCGCGCAAAGCTTCGACGGTCAACCGGGAGATGGAAGTCTTACGCGAGATACTGCTCTACGCCGTGCGCCATGAGTGGCTTGTGAAGTCGCCCTTCACCAAGGGTACTGAGACACTGATCCCGAAGTCGGAAGAAGAATCGCGGAGCCGCATCCCTTCGCCCGAAGAAGAAGCTCGAATTCTGGCGCAGTGTGTCGGCGAGCGTGCGCACCTGCGGCCAATACTGATTGCGCTGCGTGACACAGGCCTGAGAAAGGGCGCGCTGCTTTCTCTGACCTGGCGCGCCGTGGATCTGGAAAACGGACTTCTAGCGATCCCGAAAGGCAAGGCCAACAAGCGGCGACCGAAAGTCATCGCGATGACCGGGCGGCTGAAAGGCGAGCTGGCCCGGCTGTGGGAGAAGGCGGATAAAAAGGCCGAGTCGATGATTTTCGGCGGGATCAAGGACTTCAAGAAGGCTTACGGCACGGCCTGCCGACGCGCCGGCGTCGAAGATCTTCACATTCACGACTGGCGGCATGGTTTCGCTACGGACCTGATGGAGGCCGGCGTTGAGGAGCGGATCGCTATGAAGGCCGCGGGGCACACCGACCCGGAGACGCACGCGATCTATACGAACATCGATAAGCGGATGGCAAGGATGATCGCCGAAGCTCTTGACGGCCTTCATGCCGCGCGACGGCCCGCCCCTTCAGGCGCCGGCGAGGCTCCCGAGTTGAATGAGTGGGTCAATTAACGCTTGGCGCGCTCGCTCAACTCTTAAACGCATCGGGCTTGGAAAGCGCTGGAGACGCTCGCCAAGCCCCAGCATCAACCCACGCCGAAGCAATAGATTGACGCTTCTTCAATCCAATCGTACCGCTTCGGCTCTCACTTTTGAAAGGAGAAAGCCGAATGAATAGATATGGGCTTGCAGTCATCGCCGTCGCAACAGCTCTACTCGCGGCGGTCGCCTGGACGCCGGCGCGACAATACGCCGGATTCCTATCTCCGGTTCCGTCGCCGTCCGCTTCCCCGTCGCCATCGCCGGCAGCCGTCGAGCCGACGCCAGAACCGACGTTGGAGCCAACACGCGAGCCGGTTCCACTCGAAAACCCTCGCCCTCGCTTCGACAAGTGTGTTGACGGATCCGCGCTGACTGTAACGAGCAGCGACGCGAACCAGACCAACTATCGCTGCGAATCTGGCGCGACTGGGGCATATCTGAACTGAGCGCTTGGCGATGGCGCCGAGTTGATATACATTTTGCCCGTCGCTGCCACGTGAAGGTTGCACCCTTCACGTGGCTAAACCTGGCACTAGCAGGACGCGACGGGCAACCGCTTTTTAAGCCATACACTTATGCTTAGCAAGCCCCGCCCGGTCTCGCCTGCCTCTACAAAGTGAGGCGCAAATGACCATCCTAAATCTCAATCGCGGACAAGTCTCCGATTTCGGCGCCGGCGTGCGCGACAGAATCGGCAACGCTTACGAACGCCTGGCCGGAACCGACGATTACAAGCGGAACGAAAACAACCTGAAACTGATTCAGATTTGCACCGTGACGCTCAGCGCCGCCGCGACGGGGTTCGTCAATTCCTTCGCTCACGTCGAGCGGCTAGGCTGGCCCCTGGCCGTTATCCTGGCAGTTCTCGTGACCGGCTTCGTCGAAAAGTTCTACTTCACCCTGCGCCATGGGTTGACGACGACCTACAAGTCGGGCGCCCAACGTCTCTACGCGCAACTGTGGTACAGGATTCTGCAGGCGACAATGTGTTTAAACGCCACCTTGCTTGGCCTGTGGATTGTCGGCATCTCGCCGCCTGAGTGGCTGTTGTTCTACAACCACTACTCAATCGGCATTCACTTCTGCGCCGCCCTGCTTGGCGTGTCCATGGTTCGCGATGCCGACGCCGTTGTTCAGAATCGCATTCTTGAACTCCGCGCCGAGACTGGACGGCAGGACTTAATCACGGCCCGGAAAGCCGCCGCCATCGGCTCGCCACTCTCCCTCATCGCGGCCAAGGTTCGCGGCGTGTTCGACGCAATCGCGCTCAGCTTCCGGCTTCTGTTCAGCGGAGGCGGATTCAGCAAGAAGTACATGGAGCAAATTAACCGGATGGCCGCCGAACAGTACGTGCATCTTGACAACCTGCCGGTCGCCCTGCAGACGCAGGCAGTAGCAACCCCACGTCGGCCGGGATTCGTCAGCCAGTCCCAGGACACCGGCCCAAAATCTCCGGCGCCGTGGATTTAATCGCCACGCCGGCGGCGCTGAATTCGGCGAACACATCGCCCCTGACGCCCGGCCAGGTCGAGCCGGCTTTTGACGTTTCCGGCTTCGTCGAAACGGTCGCCGAACGGCCCGAAACCGACAGCGGTAGTACCGGTACTAAGTCGCCCGATGGTACCGGTACCACCGACGCCACATCTGTTGATTTATTTGAACTTGGCTCACTTAAGGAAATCCGTGTCTGGCGGCCTGTAAAATTCACCAGAAACCCGGACTATCCGAAGGTGATTTTGGACGGCTGCAAATTCAAACAAGACTCCGGTGGGTTCGCTCTATTTCAGCGCAGCCCGGCCAAGTATCTTGGCCATTACCGACGGAAAACTATCACTGAACTGGAGAAGCAGTATGGCTCAAAGAAACCACGCAAACGCAAAGATCGAACTTGACGGGCTGCCGAAAGAGGTCGTCGCCGGCGTCATCATCGCGCAGATGTATCAGGCGCGATGCGACGCCCAGACACATCCTGATCCGGACGCCAGAGACCGGATCATCACAGCGGCCAACCTAGTGCTCGACCTGCTCAACGGCTACACCACGCCGGCGGTAGTCGCGGCAATCCCGCGCATCCAAGCCGTCCTTGCGTCGTCGTCCGCGGCCTGAGCTTTCTTTCCCTGCCGGCGCGCCGTCTGTAGTCGAGTGCAAACGCCTGCACACTCGACCAGGAGCAAGAAAGCCGGGTTAATCGCCCGGCTTTCATTTTGCCGTGAACAGAGAGCGCGCCTTGTAGAGAATCAGCGCATTCGGCAGAACCCACACAACGGCAACCACGCAAGCCCAGTTGACCATCAACATCCAGTTCAGCTCCGTCGAGATATCGCGATAACCTATCCATATCATAGCCCCGACCCACTCTATCGCCAGCAAGAAACCCGTCTGGCGAAGCGCCCCAGGCCGCAGCAGCCACAAATTCGCAGTCACCACGCACAGGAACCCAAGCGCCACTACAGCGTCCACCAGCGCCACTACAGCGCCAACCACGCCCAGGAACCCAAGCGCCCCGAACGCCAGCAGCAGCAGCAGTGAAACCGGCAGACGGATAAGAACAAACGTCTTGAACCACATAATTAAACCTCCAATGAGGCAAACCGCTGAGGTTTGGAATTTCAGGCAACTACGCGCGAAATATAGAACCGGCGGCGGCGAATGACAATGATTTGTGGCACTCGCGCCTGGCTTTTTCTCTTCACATTTCGAATTGACGGGCGTAGAATCCGCTTGTCTGCCATACACCCCACGATAGAAGCTGAAATCATTGAAACGAAAGGATTCCCCCATGAAACGGTTCACACTCGTTCTATCACTCTGCCTGACACTCTCGCCCATACTCTCAACTATTACAGTCAACGCCTCGCAAAGGCGTAGCGGAACTCGCGTCAGATACAGCGGCATCAAACATACATCCAGCCACGGGGGGCGATACGCAGGCGGGCGCGGCTCATCTCACAAAGGCGGGCGCTACCGCAACGTTCGAACGGGCAACCGGTATGGACGCCACAAGTAGCCGGTGTCGCGGCGCCCTTGGCGCATAATTACCGCGTGGTGTCGTGAAGATGGACTTTTCCGCAGTCCTTGGCATATCGAACTGCAAAGCCGAATAAAGTCATCACTGACCACCAACAGTTAAATTGTTTATCAATAGCGCACAATATGCGCATAGGCGATTATTTATGGAAGAAGAGAAGCAGGAAAAGAAAGGCATCTCTCACCACCCTATAGTCGTGCTGATTGTAGGCGCGATTCTTACCTCAATTCTTGTGCCCATTGTGAGTTATTACATTAATGATTCACGCCAAAAGGAGATGGCTCGCAGGGCGAAAGCTGTGGAAGTGTTTAAGCTGGCGACCCAAACGGAGCGACGCCTAAATCTTATTCGGACGGCGTTAGAGAACTTCGAAAAAGATGTCGTCCGCAATTCATATACTTTTGATGAATATAAATTAGAGCAAAAAGGCTTGAAGGAGCAACTTCGGGCTTTGTATGCCGAGTTCGATGCCACGGCTTGGACTTCATACTATGACATCTCTGCTGAGGCTTCGGCTCTTAAGATTTTACCTCAAGAGAAAGTGGAAATGTTCAACAAGTTAATCGGTAGCTATACCTCTAATTTAGTCAAGACGACCCACATAATTGATTTGCCATGGTATGAGTTTCTACAAGCAAGGAAAGATATGGCAGAAAAACCGAAAGTAAACTGGACAGATATTAAAGTGAAGATGGAAGCACTAAGACAAGAACGCGCAGCCATCATTCAGCAGATGGCCCGTTTATTCGAAGGGTGATTCGGTGCGAGCCGGCGAATGAGGAGGAGGAGTTACCTTATATTGAGGGTGCGCAAACCCGTATGCTCGAGGAAGTCGTAAGGGCGAATTTTCTAGAAGTGATCACGAAAGCGGCCAGCGAATTGGTTGAAAACGCCGAAGACCGTGATGAGGCGCGAGAGAAACTATTTGCAATATCAGGGTATCTGAGAGAACTTGCCGGATTGGCCGAAAAGGCGGCGGCGAAGTTGGGGCGGAAATGTGTCCCAATAAGCACAGTATCGTGCGCTGAACGACTATGCCAGCAGGTTCGATCCGTTCAGAGACTGGAAGAAAGGTAATGTGAACAAAAGCTCTCCATTTGTGTTCATTAGTTACGCGCGCGAAGACGCTTGTGTTGCTGATCAGCTGTATACAGACCTGGAACAGCATGACTGTCGGCCTTGGCTCGACGCCCGCAAGTTACTCGCCGGTCAGAATTGGAAAGAAGAGATTGACAAAGCCATCCATCAAAGCGATTTTTTTATCGCTCTATTCTCTCAACATTCTGTTAACAAACGTGGATTTGTGCAGAGCGAAATCCGAGAGGCAATCGACATCCTAAAAACCATACCGGCGGGTGAAATCTTCTTCATCCCTGCGCGTATTGACGATTGTGAACCGTCTTACCCCCTGCTTCAGGACTTACACCGATTAGATCTCTTTCCCAATTGGCCGCGAGGATTGCAGCAAATACTTGATGCAATTCGTAGCCGCAATTCAATTCCATCATTCGATGCAAGACTCGCCTTATTCGATCCTGACGAAGAAAACTTGGATACCAGATACTCACAGATCCGAGACCTTGTGGTTTCGCAATTGGCGTCGCTCCTCAATTTTCCGGCAGATCAGATACAAGAGCAGGCCAGTCTGTGGCAACTTGGCGTTGATTCGCTCATGTTTTTGTCACTGCTATCCGGTATACGCAAGTCCTTCCAACTTGACCTATCGACAGGTGACGTCCTTAGTGTTACGACCGTTCGCTCGTTAATCTTGTTAGTACTGATCGGGCTAGCCCGTTCACCGAAAGAGCGGAATGAAACTGATTGGTTATGACGTCGCCGTCAAATAAGTCCATCCGGCGGAGGCTGCGAAGCAATCCGCATTCTGTCTAATTTTACAGGTCGCCTTTGTAACATCGGAATGCGCAAGAAACTTAACAGGTTTCACAAGCAGACCGCGTAACGGCGCGAAGAAAGGTATTTAATGCCACAAACCTTTGCGATGCAGCATAACCACTACAGTTAGGCGAACCTACTTACACCCTCATCAGGGGAGAGCGTATGTCCCTAGCCGATCAGATCCGCGCCAAGATGCGCAGAGCCATAGCGATTAGCGTGTTGGCAGGATTGTTGACGTCTGTGCTCATCTCGACCGTCTGGGCACCCGCCATGTGCCTTTTCATCTACTTACGGCTGATACGCGCCGATAAGTACATTGTCTGGCTTAGGCGCTTCCATAGAAGAGAGCCCAAAAGGCTACGATTCAACATGTTGCTGAATGGAGCGTGCCCTGGTCTTTGTATTCCCATAACGATTCAAGATTCCGTGTTCAAAACCTCATATTACTCGTCGGGATCGAGGATGCTCCTGTTTGCTCCCGTAGTTTTTGGTCTTGGGGCCCTTCTCTACGTTCTATGTGCCCTGACAATTACAGATAGTCTGATCACACTTGGAGTCACCTCTGACATGAACCGTGATTTTGGGTTTCTAATTGCGTTGGTGCCCCTCGTATTATATGGGTACGCAGTCAAGAAGCTGATGATCAAGCGGGGTCATGTCTCGCTAACGCCGCGCAACGCCATTGAAGTAGTTGATTCCACACTGCAGAAAGTCATAGAGAGGAAGCTTGGGTTTCAAGGAGTCTTGATCTTCAAGTGCCCTGACGAAGTGTGGCAGCAGGTCGTGAGCTTGGTTATTTCGAGAGCGAGCGCCGTTATAATTGACGTGTCGGATATCACAGAGAACGTCCTGTGGGAACTAAGGATAGCATTGGAGAGGCACTGCCCGGAATCCGTACTCCTAGCATTCGGGGTTCCGAACTACACCCGTGAAGAACTGCCGAGTACCACCCGGTCGGAATTGGAAAAGGTTGTGGGCTCAGACAAGCTATCTCGCCTGCAGGTCTTCTACTATCCGGCAGAGCAACCGTCCTATGGACCATCTAGAGGCCGTCTGTATACGGGCCTTCACAAAAAGCTTTCAGAGAAACTTGCAGCGTGCATGCGGAGCATGCCGCCACCTCTTGTAGCGGTTGGACTCACCGTCCCGGAAGTAATAGGCATTATGGGCAGCCCAGATCGAATCATACCAGATGTCAGAGGCGGTTTGCTTTATGTCTACAAAACGATGAAGATCCTTTTTCGCGACGGCGAAGTGTCGGTGATTGAACATATCAGCCTACAAGACAAAACCGAATAAGTAGTCACTGGGTTCGTCTTGAAAAGCAGAATGCAATGACCTTTTCATAAGCCGCGAGATTTTGGCCCTGCAAAAAGTGCATCACGCTTCGATTGGCGCAGATTCCCGATCTGAAGGCCGCCTACGCCGATTACGCCAAAGCAACTGACGCGGGCAACCAAAACGACGCCAACCAAGCCGTCAAGCTGTTCGCGCAACGCGCGAGACTCTCGCCAGAATTGCTACGGACACATGTGGACGACGTGATTTCTGCGATCGAGGATGAGTTCAAGAAGTTGTTTCCTGGAGGCGGAACGGCGGGGCCGGAGAGGGGAGGGGCGGTACCGTCTGAACGCGATCTCAGCCATCTGAAAGTGACTTCCAGGTTCCGCAATAACACGCAGGAACCACGCTCAGTAAGATTATCAAGATAGATTGCTTAATCTTTTAGCTCTCTCCCTTGTATGGTGTTTTCAATGGCATTTTGCTTACCTACGCGCGGATGTTGGAAGATTCGATTGACATGGAGTTGATGAGTTTGCAGGGCGTAGCGCCGCGTATTTTGAGTTTAAACGCCCGCCATTGAATTTTTCGATCGATGAACCTTACGCCTCGGCCCTCGCCCGAATCGCGCCAGGGCGGCGGCAAAGCGCGCGAGTTATGGGCCACACGCGCACGCCTCCAACCCCGCTCGTATTTTCCCTTGGTCTCGATCCCGAGGCTGGCGAATCGCCGAAGATCCTTTACGACGACGCCGACGACGGAAGTCGGAACGGAACGGCGAATCAGGCCGCGGCCCGGGCGCTGGAGTGCGGACGCTTACACGGAGAAAAACGAAAGCCGGGCGCTTCTTGCGACGCCCGGCTTTCGCGGTTAATAACTATTGAGCTCCATTTTCCTCAGCCCGTTGGCAGCTTGTTCAATTGAACAGCCATACTTCAGCCGCCAGTTGCGCATTATGCGACGATAGCGTCGGCTTGTGGGCGCAGATCTCAGACCACCGCTGGTGTTGGAAATTCCGCGTGACGCTGCGCTCGCTCTTGCCGACGAGCCGCAAGCCGACGCGCTAGCAGCGATAAAGTATTTGCACCAGGTCGTAGAGGATACCGTCTCGATCTTCAAGGACCATGAGATCAAAGACGGTAATTTCGTGCGGAAGAAGGTCAACTAAGATCGCAGGTTACTGCACAGCGGAAAAGCCGGGTCAATCGCCCGGCTTTTCTCTTCACATCTTGGATCGGCACGCATAGAATCCCCCAAAGGCAGAGGACGTCGCAACGGAGGACGAAACACGCAACATGGATTGGGTAAAGGTCGCGGAAGCTGCAATCGGAACATTCACGGGTGGCGCAATAGCACTCGCGTCAATGTGGATAAAAGAGCTCATTGACAGGAGGAAGGTCGCGCAAACTTGGTATGAACAGTATTACATCGCTGAAGGGATCGACCGGTTGCTGTCTCATGTAAGGATAATGGATCTTCAAATGGCCGCGTTGATCCCTGCTAGCCAAATAGCCGCGGAATACGAAACAAAAGGTCAGAGCTTCGACGTGGGGAGGTTGCCGAGGAGCGAGGTGCATGAGGCATACCCTCTTGAGGCACTTGTGAGACTGGAAACTCTTTTAAAAGATGGCCTGATTAGCTCAGTAGTAACAATATCTCACAACAAGTCTGATTTTATGCAAAAGTTCCCTCCGGGATCGCGATCCCAAACTCTCATGATTTCCTCTCTTAATCAGATACGTAACTTGTACGGCCATCTAAGAACAATTCGCACAGAACTTCTCAAGGTCAAGGTAAAGCAAAAATCCGACATCGAAGACGTTTCCAATCGGCCAGATATAAAACAGGCGCTGGATCAACTCAGGCAATTCACTGCTGAGTGGCAAGCAAAAACAGAGGAGCGAGATCAACTCATCTCACAGGGGAAATAGGCTGATTTTTTTCAACTGATGGCTTGCGCCCTGGCTCTCGCTCCAAACACGCAAGGAAGGCGGCATTCCGCCCAAAAGCGATGCCCTCGGCTCACTCGCCCGACTCGCCGGCGTCGATCTCTTCCGGCCACCGCGGACGAACAAACTCATCCTTAACCTTGAGGACCGCCGGCACGTGGGGGGCCAAGGCCACGATCGCGACTTCCGGCTCGCAGTTCCGCATCTCGCAGTACATCTTGATGGCTGTCCGCGCGCGCTGCAGATCGTCTCGCGAATCGACATCGAAGATCTTGGCGAGGGTCTTCGCGGCCTCCTGCGCGGAGTAGAGCTCGAGTTCGACGTGGCGGTCGATGATCTCTTCTTCGGCCTCGCCTTCCCCGCCGGCGGACTCGCCGGACTTGACCCTCTTGACGGTCTCTTTGATCTTGATCTTTTTGACCAAACGCGAGACGCCGTTCTTGCGCGCCTGCCGCAGTAGCGGCTCATCGGGCATCACGTCGGCAATATCGGCACGCAAATGCGCGACGAGTACGGATATGATCTCGGCGGCCGACGTGGTAAGCGCCTCGGTCAACGCGGTCTGGCGCTCTGCGAGGTAGCTTTTGACCTCCCTCCTCTTCATCGCCTGGCAGGCGGCCGTCGGCGAGATCCTGCAAGCGTTCGCGGCGGCGGTCAGATTGCAATTGAGGTTCAAATACACGTCCACCAACATGCGATGGCGCGGGGAAATCGACTTCTTCGTCTTCTTTGTATTCTTAGTAGTCGGCATAAATCTTTAAGTTCCTGTAAGTTTATGTAAGCGGCAACGAACGCGCTGCGAATGACGTTCTCCAGCCTCGGCGTATCCGATCTTACTCGCGCGTCTCTTTCCGCAGGCGTTCGACCAGCTTCTTGAACAGCCTGGCCTTCGTCTCGTCATCGCCGATCTGGTAATCGGGTCGGTCGATCAGTTCCTGGCTCTCCCACGCGAAAGCCTCAGCGAATCGCCGCTCCCTCTCTCGCAACGCCGACGTCGGCTCGCGCCTGCCGGTCTCCTTTTCGACGATCGCCCGCGGGAATGTGACGGAAATCTTTTCGCCGGCGCGGGTCAACCTGGAGATCTCCCGGGCCACCGGTTGCGGCGCGTAGGTCGAGATGTTCGCCGGCGAGATTTGCGCGGCGATCCG
>Ga0154003_1000388_pt1 | contig 13705 bp, 8 predicted proteins | sample TSFL087MetaG_FD_104679 | JGI IMG/M metagenome (GOLD analysis project Ga0154003, IMG submission 104679) | Attine ant fungus gardens microbial communities from Florida, USA - TSFL087 MetaG | ecosystem: Host-associated > Fungi > Mycelium > Unclassified | place: USA: Florida, Lake Talquin State...
CGATGGCATCGATCTCGCTCTGCTTCAAACGCGCTTCGTTCGAAAATTCGCCGTGGCGCGGGTCCGCGCCCCACGGCGGCATCTCGCGGCTCGCGACTTTCTCGCGGATCGATTTCGCCCACGGGCGCGCATCCTTGAAGCTCAGGACGGAAAACGGCGCGATATCGTCGGGACGATGGCAACTGGCGCAGTTTTTGAAAAGGATGGGCGCGACGTCTTTGGTGAAGGTGATTTGTTTACTCGCGGGCTTGATGTCGTTCGCGCTGATGGTCGGCGGCGTGAATAGACAAAACACCGCAAGGGCAAAAATCGCTGTGGCCAATAGAAGTCTTCTCATAGGTTTCACCTCGCATCTATCTGTCCTTACTTTTCGCTTGCGAGTCTATGCGATTACCTTATGGGAGAATCTGATTTTCTCTTTATTGACAGGTTTGCCATTCTTCAACGTGGTTATTTCGCCTGTAATGAAGGGAATGGGTATATCAAAATTAGGATCGCTCTCTTTGCCTGAATTCCCGAAAAACTCATAGCTTACGCCCCCTACACTGCTAGTTTTGAAATAGACCTTCTTGTCAATTACTTCAACTCTCTGGAAATCATATCGATCGTTGTCGGGTAGATAAAATCCAGGTCTGGTGGGGGCGTCAGGGTCGTTAGCTTGAGGTGGAATTGGTTTGTCATTGTATGAGAGAACCAGCGCGCCGCCATAAAATTTATCCGCGCCACGACTGACATAATATAAACCATCAGAAACAGCAGGCCTCGCATACTTGCTAAATGGGCGCTGCGCCTGGTGAGCGGTCACGGGAGCAATCAGGGCGCTTTGTTTGCTGGTGGGCTTGTTGTCCGCGCCGGTGGTTGGCGGCGAGAACAGATAGAAAGCCACCAGGCCAATAATAATAACGGATGATGCTGATATCTTCATAAATCGCCGCCTCGCATCGTTAGTCAGTGCGTGATTAACTCTGACGGCAGGTGTGCGGTAATGATATTGCTTATCCGCGCCTCCTGGACGTTCGCCAGTAGATCGACTTTGGTGATCGCCGTGTTTGGCATAGTGGTAGCGACCAGGAAGTGGCGGAAAGACGACATGGTAATCGTATTGACCGGCTGCGCGCCGAAAAGCATCCGCCAGATCATTGCTCGCAAAAACAACCCGTGCCCGAATACCGCCACAAATTCCGATTGACAAGACCACAGCCCGTCGATCGCCTGCTGAACGCGCTGGATGAAATCGGCGAACGATTCAGCGCCTTCGCCGTCTATGTAATGCGGGTCGCGCCTTGACCAATACGCCTCAACGAAAGGCCTTCTGTCGGCGGCGGTCGTATCTTGGTAGCGCGCCGGCGACAAGTAAGTAAACTCCTGAACATCCCATTGCTCCTGCCGGGCCATGGGAAAACGTTGGATCGTCGGCTTGGCGCTTTGCTGCGTTCTGGTGTATGGCGAAGTGACGATGAGCGCAGGCGCCTGCGTAAAAGAATCAGCCAAATACAAAGCCTGCTCGATCCCTTTTCCAGTGAGTGGAATCGTGTCCGGCCGCGAAGTGACCAAACCCGCATTCCCTGTGCTTTCCGCGTGCCTGATCAGCCAAACGTTTTTCGTATGACGTTCCATCATTGCGCATATGCGCCTCACCCTTTTCAAGAGAATGAAGCGCATACCGTTTTGCAACCTCTTGATTACTTGCCGCTCGAACCGCCGCTGCTGTGCGCGGTCGCGTTCTTCGCGCTCTTCAAATCAACGGTGTATTCCAGCCAGCCGATCATCATGTCTTCGTATGTCGGATCGCCCCAGCGAATGTTGACGTTCGGGTTCGGGTTGAACTTATTCTTCGCCGAGTTGTCGTAGGTCGCGGTGACTACGAACTTCGACCCTTTGGGAATAGCGATCGGCTTCTTGTAGTAATAGACCGTTTGCCATCCGAAGTCGTAGCGCGGGACGTTGAGAACAGTCTCGCTCTTGCCGTCGGGGAAGACGACCTTAATTTCCATCGTCTTTCCGCGCAGGTGCATATGCGGCATCGAGTTGATCAACGTCACGTCCTGCTCTGTCGTCCAGCAGGCGGTGACGCGGTGGTTGTCGGCGCCGGCGGGAATCTTGAAGTAGTTGTTCGAGACAGGATGCGTCGTGACTATCTTCTCCATCGGGCCTTTGGCGAAGACGAGGCCTACCATCGAACGATCTTTCTGGACGGAGCCGGCGGCCTTCGAGTAATGCATCTGGAAGACGATCTTCGATCCGGCGGGAATCTTCTTGACTATTCCCTCTCCCCATTTCGCCACGGGCATCCCCGGCGCGAATCCGACCAGCAGCGCGTTTTGATTCGGATCGCTGCCGCTCCCGTCGCGCTTGAGCCCGGAGCCGCCGCTCGGCAGCGAACATCCATCGTCATAAACCGGGGCGTCCATCTTCACTTTGATCAAGGTCCCATCCTGATAAAAGACGGAGTCGCGCTCAAACTCCTCGCGCATTTTCTTGAGCTCTTCCGGCGTCAGCTTGGGCGCCGGCTTGCCCTCTTTCGGCGGGCGGATGAAGGCGATCAGGTGATGGACGATCCGGCGATTGCCGGGACGCGCTTCGGCCATCATCACGTACTTGTCTTCCTTGAAGCCGGGGTCGGCCTCGAAATATTGAATCTCGTCAGGCCCCGAAGCTTCGAGCGTGAACTCTTCGGGCATCGTGATGACCATGTCCGGCTTACCGATGTTCCAGCCGTCGGCGAACGATGGCGCTGGCGGCAAATCTTTCGGATCGCCTTCCTGGGACCCGCCGTCTACCCAGGCGGTTATGGTGTTGATCTCGTCCGGAGTCAGGCGGCGGTCGTTCTTGAACTCCTGAACGTGCGGATCGGCGTGCCAGGGCGGCATCTCGCGATTGACCACCTTCTCGCGGATCGATTTCGCCCAGGGGCGAACGTCTTTGTAACTCAGCGCCGAAAACGGCGCGGCTTCGCCCGCCCGATGACATTCGGCGCAACTCTTGAAGAAGATCGGCGCGACATCTTTAGTGAATGTGACCTGCTTCGATGAAGTCTTCGCCGTGTCGGCCTGGCTCGCGGGCGGCAGCAGCGAACCCGCAATAGCGAAGCAGAAGATAGCGGTAATGATGATGCGTGCTTTGTTCATGGGGCCTACACTCCTTGTTGTTACATTAGCGCGCGCGCAGGGGCGGGTATTCTCCGCCCCTGTCCGTGAGCGACGCGGCGCTGATCCGTAATCGGCTATTGTCCGCTCCCGGCGTTCGCCGCATCATTGGCCCGCTTGGCGCGCGTGTTCAGCGAGCCTTCCAGCACGGCCTCGATCACCTCGCCCTTGTCGTTTTTGACGAAGGTCATGTCGATGTCGCTGTATTTGAGGAAGAACTTCGTTTCAGACATCGGCTGGAATTCCATCTTCGGTTGCAACGGAATCTGCACGAAGAGCGAATTACCCTGGCGCGTGACGGTGGCGAAGACGTTGGGACGGAATTCGTATTTGCCGACATAGCTGTCCAGAATCTTCGGATCGATTTGCGCTACGGTGGGATACTCGGTGACGTAATCCATGAAGCCGAGCATCATTTCGTCGTAGGTCGGCTCGCCGTAGCGCACATCCTTCGTCGGGTCGGGATTGAACTTGTTCTTCGTCGAGTTGTCGAAATAGGCTGTAACCATTATCTTGGCGCCCTTCGGCAACAGCTTCGGCTCTTTCAAAGTGTAGTTGGTCTGCCAGGCGAAGTCGTACCTCGGAACGTTGAGCAGCGTTTCCGTTTTGCCGTCGGGATAGAAGACCTTGTACTCCATCGCCTTGCCGCGCAGGTGCATGTGAGGCATCATCGCGTAAACCGTCGTGTTGCGTTGGAGCGTGCGGCAGGCCGTGACGCGGTGGTTGTCGGCCCCGGCGGGAATCTTGAAGAAGATGTTGCCGACGGAATTGGTCGCCATCAATTTTTGCGGCGGCTCCTTGGTGAAGATCAGTCCGACCATCGAGCGGTCCTTCTCGACTTCATTGCCGCCGAGCGTCTGGTTCGAGTAATGAATCTGGAATCGGATGATCGAACCCGCCGGAATTCGCTTGCCGACCCCCGCCTCCCAGATGTCCGCGTTGTGTCCCGGAGCGTAGCCGGTGAGGAATTGATCGCCGCCGCCGCCGCCGCGCTGATTCTTCGCCTCACACCCGTCGTCAGCCACTGGCTGGTCCGCTTTGACCCGCAGCAAATATCCGTCGCGGTAGAAGGGCGAGTTCTTCAACGCCGCCTCCATCGCCTTGAATCGCTGCTCGGTGTTCATCTTTGCCATATTCATCGAGCCCGGTGGAACGATGAAAGCGATGATGTGATGAACGATCTTGCGGTTGGTAGGACGCGCTTCAGCCCTCACCACGTATCTGTCTTCTTTGAAATTGGTCTCGACGTCGAAATATTGATACTCGTCGGCGCCGGCTTTGTAGGTGTACTCTTCGGGAATCGGGATTACCAGATCGGGATTGCCGATGTTCCAGCCGTCAACGAACTTCGGCGCCGCCGGCATGTCCTTCGGATCGCCTTCCGCCGCGCCACCGTCAACCCAGGACAGGATCGTCGAGATCTCCGACTGGCTCAGGGTCCGATTATTTTGGAATTCACCAAAATGCGGGTCGGCGTGCCACGGCGGCATTGTTCGGTTGGCCACTTTCTCGCGGATAGATTTCGCCCACGGCCGAACGTCTTTGTAACTCAAAACCGAAAACGGCGCGCTCTCGCCTGCCCGATGACACTCGGCGCAATTTTTAAAGAAGATCGGCGCGACGTCCTTGCTGAATGTGACGCTCTTGGCCCCGACCTTTTTGGAAGTATTGTCGGCATTGCCACTGGCGACGAATATCATACCAATGGTCAAACAGAGAATGATGCTCGCGCTCAGGGAGAGATTTCTTCGTTTCATAGGATCCGCTCCTCCTCCGGGTATTTAAAAGGGGTGTTAACAGTTTGCCCCTACTACGAAATTTTTTCGACCTTATTATTCGACCACGCCGCAAATCTAAATTTAATAACAAATCGTGTCAAGCCGATTTGTCCAGCCTTTTCAATCATTTGTGCATAGATTGACCGCTCGGTCAGTGTAATTAGTTGACCGGTCAGACAATATCTGTCTTTGAATGAATGAGCGCTCAGTCATTTATTTTCCTGCCCATTCGATCTTCTTGAGGTTGTTTACAGTGGTGAATACGAACCGGAAAATTTCGAGGATGCGTTTTTCGCCTTATAGTGGAGAGGGAAAGTCTATTGTCGTTCAGCCACGGTCACGGCCCACCATCCGCCGCGGGCTTCGCGCTGAGCGTTCTGTGGAAGCCCGCAGCGGACGTCGCGGCGCATCTTCAATTGAGTCGATGGTCCATCGCCAGCTTTTTAACGCGCTCGTCGAGTTGGCGTTGCAAATTGTTTCTCTGGTCCATCAATTTCTTCTCTTCCTGCCGCAGCCTCTCCAACTGGTCTTCGCCCTGCGCGATCTTGGTGACGTAGCGTTGGACGAGCTGTTTTTCCTCATCAGTCTTGCCCAGCGCGCGCAGGTTTTCGCGCATCCGCTCCTGATCTTTGGTAATCGTATTTATTTCGCCCTGCTTCTCGGCGATCTCACGAGCGAGCGCGGCTATCTGCGCCTTCAGATCGGTGACGCTTTCGAGCGATTGCTTCATCTCCGGCGTCAGGTAATTCGATTTGACGAAGACCTGGATGTCGTTAGTGGTGATGTTGGTCAGCGCGTATGTGTGCGATTCGGGCAATTCTTCGCTGACTGAAAACTGCGTTGTGGTTTTTGGCGCGACGACTACTTTGAAGCGGTAATATTCCTCGGTCGTCTCGGCGGGCTTGGCGGTTTTGACCAACTGCCATTTCTCGTTCTTGTCATAAGGGTGTTCGATGTAGACAGTCTTGGCGCGGTCGGTCAGGTTGTTGAGCGTATAGACGGTCGTCTTCATCTGTTTGTAATGCAGCCGGAGTTCGCCGTTGATGATTTCCGCCCGATAGGCTTTCTGGTCTTCTTCGTCTTCTTTGACGCTGACGCGGCAGCCGAGGTCGACGGCGTAGGTGATGAATCGCTTCTCGCCGGGTTTGATGCGGCCCGTCAGAGCCTCGCCCGCGTAGGTGTCGTTTTCGATGATGGTCAGCGGCCCGCTTTCGAGCGTCAACCCCGTAGTGTTGTTGAGGTAGAGCGCGCTCATCGGGTTCTGCGCGCGGGCCTCCCGGTTGTAAAGCGAGACGCTTTCGCCTTCGATCTGATTTTGCAGGATCGGGATCAGCGCCGAGCTGTTGCGTTTTATCGTGACAGGATGCGCGATGCGGTATTCAAACAACTCGCCGATGTCCTGCGTTTCAACGTCGGCTTCGACGCCGGAGGCTTCATCCCTCATCGCCGCCGCGCCAGGAGTCAGCCTGGCCAGGTTGAGATAATCGCGGCCATTCAGCGGTAGGGAACTGACGCTGCTTGCCTGAATGTTTATTGTTTCCGCAGCCTGTCCAACCTCCATTTGGAAGTCGTTGCGAGCCAGTGTTCCGGAAGCCAGGTTCAGGCGTTCAACGATGGCGCTCTTGAAACCTGTAACATCAGCTCTGACGTTATAAGTTCCCGGCGGCAGGCCGCGCAATCTGTAACGGCCATTGGCGTCGGTCGTCGCGGTTATTTCAGCGCCTGTGTTTGTTTGAATGGCTTTGATCATGGCGTTCGTGATGGCTGAACCGGTCGCATCTTTGACTACGCCTTCAATGGCGCCGCCGCCGGAGGCGAATCCGAGCGTCGTGCCGAGCGAAGCCTGGGGAACCTGGGGCGCGACGGTCACGTCGTCGGGCATTCCAACCACCGGGCGTCGTTTGTAGCGCGGCTGCTGCAAATCCTGAATGAACGAGACCGGCGCGCCGGAAACCAGCGAGAGCGTGACCTCGTTCCAGTCCTCGTCTTGCACGTTGTCAACCAGCGCCCAGCCTTGCAGGAACGGCTTCGATTTGGCGTCGAGCACCACGCGATAGGTTGTCTTCCAAACGGGCGCTTCGACGACATAGCTTAGGAACAGGTCGCGTTCGCCCTGCCCTGTAGTCGAGATGGTCAGCTTGCGCAGATTTTTGTGAATCGTCGATTGGAGGATCGAGAGGTATTGGTCCAGGTCTTCGCGCAGTTTTGCGTCAAGCAGCTTGATGCCTCGAATCTGGTCGAGCGGGATGCTGCGCAATTCGCCTCCGTCGCTGACCAGAACCAGTTCCTGCGTCTCGAACTTTTCGGCGCCCTGCGTCCGCGCGCGTTTTTCAATGCCGACGACGACGCCGGCGGTGGGATTCGGACCCGCGCGGACCTCGACGCGGGCGCCCTTCAACTGGCCGAGCAGAGAGGTCAACCCCATGGAGTTCGTCGAATCGAGGCTGATGCCGAACTCTTCCAGCCGCTTGTCAACCGGCTTGATCGAATCGAAAGTGACGGCGGAGATCTTGCCCTTGTCGGCGCCTTTGCCCAGGTCGAGCGCGACCAGCGATTTCAGCACGTCGTTCATCTGCGCCGCGTCGAAGAGGAAAGTCACCTGCTGGTCGCCGTTGACTTTGCCTTGACGCTCGAAATAGCCGACGCCGTGTTTGTAGAGCGTGACGCGGCGCAGCGGCGGCGGATTGTTTTCGCCTTGCGCGAGCGCGAGCGAAGAAAGGATTGAAATTATAATGAGAGTGAATAGTGTCGAACGGACACAGGTATACATAGAATCTCCCTTGAGTTGAAAAGAAGAACCTGAATTGGAGCTGTTATGCGAATTGTTCCGGCCAGATTGATTTACGGTCTGATTCCATCCGCAGCGATGATTGAACGGAGTGATTGTCAGAATCTTGCAGGCGCCGGCGATGTGTCCGGCAAAGTTTTGCGCGCGTCCTGGGTACGCGTCGCTTCCAGCGCGCAGGCTAGGCGAAAGACGAATTTATAGGAGCCAGGCCATCGCTTCCATGGGGCGTCTGATTCCGATCAATAGGCGTCTTGCCGAGAGCGCGCTGGAAGCGACGCGTACCCGGGGTCATTCCCGCCGGCGGCGCTACTTGAAAACTCCCGGCTCGCGAGTTTAGATTGTCACGTTGTCATTTCCCCGAATCCCAACTCCGATCATGAAGAGAATCATCGTCGGCACGGCCGGCCACATCGATCACGGCAAGACTTCGCTCGTCAAAGCTCTGACGGGGGTCGACGCCGACCGTCTGAAAGAAGAGAAGGAGCGTGGCATTACGATCGACATCGGGTTCGCCGACCTGACCGTCGGCGACGTTCATTTCGGCTTCGTTGACGTGCCGGGCCATGAGCGGTTCGTCAAAAACATGCTGGCTGGGGCGCACGGCATCGATCTGGTGATGCTGGTGGTGGCTGCGGACGAGAGCGTGATGCCGCAGACGCGCGAGCATTTCGACATCTGCCGGCTGCTCGAAGTCAAATCGGGGCTGGTCGTGATCACGAAGGCCGATCTGGTCGATGAGGAGTTGCTGCAATTGGTCGAGGCGGAGGTCGCCGACTTCGTCGCCGGATCGTTTCTCGAAGGCGCGCCGGTATTGCGCGTCAGCTCGCGCACTGGGGCGGGCGTTGACGAATTGAAGAAGACGCTCAGCCAACTGGCCGCGAAAGCGCGGGAGCGCGACGAGAACGCCGTGGCCAGATTGCCGATTGACCGGGCCTTCACGATCAAGGGTTTCGGGACGGTCGTCACCGGAACTTTGATAGCGGGGCGGATTCGCGCGGGCGACGAGCTTGAGATTCTGCCTCCCATCTCTTCATCAGGCCCGGCGCCGGGCCGCCGCGCGCGCGCGCGCGGATTGCAGGTTCACGGAAAGTCCACGCAAGAAGCTCTCGCCGGCGAACGCGTCGCGGTCAACCTGCAAGGGATCGATCTCGACGAAGTCGAGCGCGGGCAGACGCTCTCGCCAGCCGGACGATTGCGGACGAGTTCGATGCTGGACGCGCGGCTGCGATTGCTCGATTCGGCGCCGCGGGGCTTGCGCGCCCGATCGCGCGTGCGGTTGCACATCGGCGCGGCGGAAGTCCTGGCGAGAGTAGTTCCGCTAGGTCGAATGGAGTTGGCGTCGGGCGCGTCGTGTTTCGCGCAATTGCGTTTGGAAACGCCGACGCTGGCGCTGCCCGGCGATCATTTCATCGTCCGCGCTTACTCGCCGGTGGTGACGATCGGCGGCGGCGTGGTCATCGACGCGTTGCCGAGCAAACACCGTTTGCGCGAAGCCGCGCAGGCCGCGTCCTGGCTCGAAAAGCTTGAGGTGGCGGACGAGTTCGAACGGGTCGCATTATTGGTCGAGATGGCCGGCGAACGCGGCATGGACCAGGATGAGATCGCCGCGCGAAGCGGCTCTTCCAATGAGGTGATCAAACGCGCCGCCGAGTCGATTACAAAAGCCCGCCGCGCCGTGACGGCTTCGCAGGCCCCGAAAACCGCGCTGACGCCGCTCATCGCCCGCCCCGCGTTCGAAGAGTTGGCCGGCCGCGTGCGGGCGACGCTCAAAGGATTCCACCGCAAATCGCCGCTCGAATCGGGAATGGGACGCGAAGAGATACGCGAAAAAATCTTCGCGCATTTGCCGCCGGACATTTTCCGCGCCGTGATCGCGAATCTCGTCGAACGCAACGAAGTCGTGGCCGAGAAGGATCTGCTGAGGCTTTCGTCTCATCGCGTCGCGCTGTCGGCGGAGGAACAGGCCGCGAAAGACCGCCTGGCCGCGCTCTTCGCCGAAGCCGGTTTGCAGCCGATGCCGCTGGAAGATGCGATCGCGCAATCCGGCGTCGACGCCGCGCGGGCGCAGAGATTCGCGCAGATGTTGATCAATAGCGGTGAACTGGTTCGCGTCGCCGGCCTGGTCTTTCATCGCAGCGCGCTCGACGGGCTGCGCGAGACGCTGCGGAGATTCAAGGCCGAACACGGCCCCAAGCTGGACGTAACCGCCTTCAAGGATCTGACGGGCGTCTCGCGCAAGTACGCGATCCCGCTGCTCGAATACCTTGACATCCAACGCGTGACGCGCCGCTCGGGCGACGTCCGCGAGATTTTGTGAACGGCCGCAGAGCCACAGAGAGTAAGAAGAGAGTGGGGACAAGGTGAAGGGGTGAAGGGGTGAAGGGGTGAGGGGGTGAAGGGGAAAAACGTCTTTTCTCCTTCACCCCCTCACCTTGTCTACCTGTCTCTGTGTCTCTGTGGCTATCCGTTAAGTCAACATCGCCTTCACTTCCAGATACTCTTCCAGGCCATACTTGCCCAGTTCGCGCCCGTTGCCCGATTGTTTGTAGCCGCCGAACGGCGCCATCGGGTTGAATTTGCCACCGTTGATCTCGACCTGGCCCGTGCGCAGACGGCGCGCCAGGCGCTTGGCGCGTTCCGCATCGCCCGACCAGACGCCTCCGGCCAAACCGTAGATGGTGTCGTTGGCGATCCGCACCGCTTCGTCTTCGTCCTCGTATGGGATGATCGAAAGCACCGGGCCGAAGATCTCTTCCTGCGCGATGGTCATTTTGTTATTGACGTCGGCGAAGACGGTCGGGCGCACGAAATAACCCTTCGTGATCCCTTCGGGCATTTCGGGTCCGCCGGTGACAAGTTTCGCGCCTTCTTCAACGCCTTTCCTGATGTAGTTGACGACGCGTTCGCGCTGGGCGGCGGAGACCAGCGGGCCGAGCTTCGCCTTGCCTTCGCGCGGGTCGCCGACGGTGAAACTTTCGGCGGCCTTCTTCGCGATCTCGACCACTTCGTCGTAGCGCGAGCGGGGCGCGAGCATCCGCGTCAGCGCCGAGCAGGTTTGCCCCGAATTGAAATAACAATTGCCGACGCCGCTCTTGACGGCCTTCTCGAAGTCGGCGTCGTCGAGGATGATGTTGGCTGATTTGCCGCCGAGTTCGAGCGAGACGCGTTTGACCGTCTTCGCCGCCAATTCGCTGACGCGCTTGCCGGCGCGCGTCGAGCCGGTGAATGAAATCATGTCGACGTCGGGACTCAACGCCATCGCCTCGCCTACGACCGGGCCGTAGCCCGTGACCAGATTGAAGACGCCCGCAGGCAACCCCGCGTCGTCGCAGATTTCCGCGAGGATGAACGCGGTGAGCGGGGCGACCTCGCTAGGTTTCAAAACTATCGCGCAGCCGGCGGCCAGCGCGGGCGCGACTTTGCATACCACCTGATGCAGCGGAAAGTTCCACGGCGTGATGCAACCGACCACTCCTACAGGCTCTTTGACGACCACCGCGTTGCCGATTTGCTCTTCGAATTTGAACTCGCCGAGCATCTTCGCGTACGCCCCCATCACCGCCGACGGCATTCCGGCCTGCACGGCGGTCGCGAGCGGCAGAGGCATCCCGACCTCGCTGGCGATGACGGCGGCGATCTCGTCTTTGCGCATGTTCAGGCGGTCGGAGATCAGTTGCAGGTATCTCGCGCGCTCTTCAGTCGTCGTCGCTGACCACTTCTCGAACGCGGCTTTAGCGGCGGCGACGGCGGCGTCGACGTCTTCGGAAGAGCCTTCGGGCACGCGGCCCATCACGTCTTCAGTCGTGGAGTTGATAACGTCAATCATTCCCGCGCCGATGGGTTTTACCCATTGGCCGTTGATGTAGAGTTTGTCATGGATTTTTATGTCGGACTTCGCTGATGCTTCCATCTTCTCTCCTTAAGTAATTGTGTTGGTTTAGGTCGCCAGCAGTATCCGCAGGCGTTCGCGCGCTTGTCAAGACGGCGGACTTGTGCGACCTTTGCGCCCTCGCAATGAACTCTTTCGACAATCAAAACAATCGGAGCGGCGTGAATGGGACTTATAGGTCCTATGAATCTTTATAAGTCCCATTCGCGACGCCCCCAGGAATTTCCCAAGGAGAGTCACTAACAATGAGCGCAACCACGAGTATGCAAGGCAAAGTCGCCGTCGTCACCGGTGGGGGGCGCGGCATCGGCAAGGCCATCACGCATCGTCTGGCCGAGGCCGGGGCGAACGTCGTCATCGCCAGCCGCAAGATGGAGAACCTCCAGGCGGCCGCGCAGGAGTTCTCTTCGCTGCCCGGCAAAATCCATCCTGTCGAATGTCACGTCGGGCGCGCCGACCAACTGCAAGCCCTCATCGACGAGACCGAAAAGGTCTTCGGCCCGATGGACATTCTGGTCAACAACAGCGCGACCAACATCGGGCAGGGGCCGGCGCTGGCGGTGACCGACGAGATGTTTGCGAAGATGTTCGAGATCAACGTCGTCTCGGCGCTGCGGCTGATCCGGCAGGTGGTCCCGAAAATGATCGAACGCAAATCGGGCGGCTCGATCATCAACATCGCCTCGATCGCCGGTTTGCGTCCGCAGCCCGGCGGGCTACTCTACAGCGCGACCAAAGCCGCGCTGATTATGATGACGCGCAGTTGGGGGATTGAATTCGGCCGTCACAATATCCGCGTCAACGCCATCGCGCCCGGATTGATCGAGACCGATTTCAGCGAATATTTCTGGAAGAATGAAAGCTACGTCAAGCAACTCGAAACCAAACAGCCACTCCCGCGCATCGGCCGGCCGGACGAAGTCGGCGGGATGGCATTGTACCTGGCTTCGGATGAATCTTCGTTCGTCACCGGACAAGTGTTCGTCGTTGACGGCGGGGCGACCGCTATCTAAACCGGTATGCAAACGCGCGTACGAGGTTATGGCGCGAGTTGTTTACTCGCGCTTGTTTCTATTGGGCAAAGCCGCAAGCAGGGCGATTAAACAAATCGCCCCACACCCTACACGCATTCGCTAATCACTATAAATCGGTGAATTTAACGCGGCAAAAGACGGGACGGTTACGGCGAATCCTGAGCGCGGTGACGATGGACGTGACTCCGCTCAGGGTTTCGCGCGATTACCGACTGCTTTACACCGGGCAGTTCGTCTCGGCGTTCGGCTCGGCCATCAGTTATGTCGTCTTGCCCTGGCAGATGTACCAGCTTACAAAATCAACCTTTGCGGTCGGGATGCTGGGCGTGGCCGAGTTTGTTCCGATGTTCGTGATGGCTTTCATGGGCGGGGCGCTGGCCGATTATGTTGATCGGCGGCGGCTGGTTATGTTGGCCGAGGCGGCGATGGCCGTTCTGTGCGGCGCGCTAGTCTTCAATTCGCTCCTACCGCAGCCGCGCGTGTGGGCGCTGGTTCTGACGGCTTCACTCTTCGCCGCTTGCAATGCGGTACATCGCCCGGCGATAGAGGCGCTCACCGCCCGCATAATTCCGCCCGAATTGACGCCGTCGGTTTCGGCGTTGCGCGCATTCGGTTACAGCGCCCCATTCATTGCCGGAGCGTCGCTCGCGGGCGTGGTCGCGGCGAAGCTAGGGGCGGCCGTCGGTTACACATTCGACGCCGCGACTTTCATCGCCTCGCTCGTAATACTCTCTTTGATGCGCGCCGTCCCCCCGCCCGAGGCCGCCGACCGCCCGAGCCTGCGCTCGATCAAAGACGGCCTGCTTTACGCGCGCAGCCGGCAGGAATTGCTCGGAACTTACCTCATTGACATCATCGCAATCTTCTTCGGGATGCCGATGGCCTTATTCCCGGCGATCGCCGAACGCCTGGGCGCCGGTTCGGTCGGGTTGCTTTACGCGATGCCCGCCGTAGGAGCGATGTTGGCGACGCTGACTTCGGGGTGGACGGGGAAGGTGAATAGACACGGGCGGGCCGTAACGCTATCAGTGGTGGCCTGGGGATTAGCTGTCATCGGCTTCGGTTTTGCG
>Ga0154003_1000389_pt1 | contig 13671 bp, 14 predicted proteins | sample TSFL087MetaG_FD_104679 | JGI IMG/M metagenome (GOLD analysis project Ga0154003, IMG submission 104679) | Attine ant fungus gardens microbial communities from Florida, USA - TSFL087 MetaG | ecosystem: Host-associated > Fungi > Mycelium > Unclassified | place: USA: Florida, Lake Talquin State...
GGCGAATATCGCATTGTACATTTCGCCACCCACGGAATGCTCAATAACATCCATCCCGAGTTGTCGGGCATAGTGTTGTCGCTGGTTGACAACGAGGGACGGCAGCAGGACGGATTTCTCCGGCTGCAGGATATCTATAACTTGAAACTTCAGGCGGAGTTGGTGGTGCTGAGCGCATGCCAGACCGGATTGGGCAAAGAGATCAAAGGCGAGGGGCTGATAGGGCTGACGCGCGGGTTTATGTACGCCGGCGCGCCGCGTGTCGTCGCAAGCCTGTGGAAGGTGGACGATCGGGCCACCAGTGAACTGATGAAGCGATTTTATCAAGGAATGCTCGGACCGGAGCGGCTGCGCCCGGCGGGGGCGTTACGCCAGGCCCAGTTGTCGATCTGGAAACAGAAGCAGTGGCGAGAGCCATATTATTGGGCGGCCTTCGTGCTGCAGGGCGAGTGGAAATAGCGATGAACGCGTCGATCTCCCAAAAGAAAGGGTTGGGCCATCACCCGTGAAGCATTTGATAGGATGCTGGCCGGGCTACATCCTGACAGCGAGCGCGCCGGCGAGCAGTACGAGAAAATTCGGCGGAAATTGGTGAAATTGTTCGAGTAGCGTGGTTGCGCCTAGGTTGAAGAATGCGCGGACGAAACATTCGACCGTGTGGCCCGGAAGATTTATTAGTAAACCTCGACTTGAAGAATTAAACAACATTTGAAGCCGCCTCGACGCGCATGATGGAAAACGCCCGGCGCTTCGCATTCCGGCTGCGATTCCAACTATCGCCGCATTGATTTTGCAAAACCATTGACGCCTTTAGCGGCTGTTTGTATCCTCAGCCCCGCTATATTTTCCCGTCGGCCCCGTGGGAAACTTCCAGGCAACGAAATTTGAAACACGGTCGTAATCCCCCTTGACTTCTTCAAAAGTTGGCCTACCTGGCCATTTGAAAATCCCATGGAGAGACGCGGAGGATTAATGCGCCGTTTGATAGTTGCCGCCTTATCCGCTTTGATATTGTTGTGCATATCCATCTCAACCCCGCAGGGCCGTGGGTTGTGTTCCATCCGCTGGACCTCTCTAATGATCAACCTGTTACGGGGCGGGTCGCCGGCCGCTACAGGCCTGAGGCCGGGGGCGCCGCCTGCGCAATCTTCCGCTGATGAACGCGGCGCGGCGCCAAGCGCTCAGGAGAGTGTTTCCCTGGAGCCAGGCAAGCCCGTCGAACCAGAGCTTTCCGCTGGTCAATCGCATTCCTACAAGATCGCCATAACCTCCGGCCAGTACTTGCGGATAACCGTCAGTCAGCAAGGAATAGACGCGCTGGTGGCGCTGAGCGCCTGCCAGACCGGATTGGGGAAGGAGATCAAAGGCGAGGGGCTGGTAGGGCTAGCGCGCGGGTTTATGTATGCCGGGGCCCCGCGCATCGTCGCGAGCCTGTGGAAGGTAAACGATCGGGCCACCAGCGAGCTGATGAAGCGATTTTATCAAGGGCTGCTCGGCCCTGAGCGGCTGCGCCCGGCCGGGGCGTTACGTCAGGCTCAGTTGTCGATCTGGAAACAGAAGCAGTGGCGAGCGCCTTATTATTGGGCGGCCTTCGTCCTGCAGGGCGAATGGAAATAGCGATGAGCGCGTCGATCTCCAAAAAGAAAGGGTCGGTAATCACCCGAGAGTCGTTTAATAGGATGCTGGCCGAACTGCATCCTGATATTGAGCGTGCCGGCGAGCAGTACGAGAAAATTCGGCGGAAGTTGGTGAAATTATTCGAGTGGCGCGGTTGCGCGCACGCCGAAGACTGCGTGGACGAAACATTCAACCGGGTGGCCCAGAAGATTTGTGAGGGAACCTCTATCTGGACCGAGGAGCCTTATGCATACTTCCACGGCGTCGCGCTCAACGTCTTGAGAGAATATTGGAGAAGCATCGAACAGACGGCAAAAACGCTTGAAGAGATGGCGCAGATTCAAGATATATCAGTCGATCCTGAAGATTTACACTTGCGCGAAACTGAGCAAAGGGAAAACGAACGCCTGCTTGAATGTCTCAATCGCTGCCTGCAAAAGCTCCCGCCTGAAAGCATCGATCTCATCACCAGGTATCACCAAGGGGGAGAAGTCCCGGATAAAGAGCGCCGGAAGGAACTTGCTCAATCGCTGGGGATCCCGCTCAATGCGTTGAGGATTCGCGCTTACCGCATCAGAGCGGCGATCGAAGAATGTGTCAAGAATTGCCTTGAGCGCGGACCGGCTGGGTGAAATACTTTTCTGTTTTCGGCATTTGTTATTGGAAGATTAGAAGACACGGTGATTATGAAAGATGAGGCCGACAACGAAAAATTGCTGATCAGGTATCTGCTCGGGAGCTTGCCTGAGGAGCAGCGGTTGCAATTAGAAGAGGAGTTTCTCAATGACGATCATCGCTACGAACAGCTTCTGGCCTTAGAGGACGAGCTGTTTTACGACTACGCGCAAAATAAACTTTCGCCCGGCGAGCGTGAACAGTTTGAAAAACGGTTTCTGTCATCCGAGCGAAATCGGAAGAAGGCGGTGATAGCTTCGGCGCTGACGCGCAAGATGTCTGAGTCCGCGTCGGTCGAGACGACTGAGAACGCTATTGCCGATCGAGAACCGCAGCGCTTTTGGCAATCTCTAAAGTCCTATTTCATCGCTCAGAGCGCGGCAATGAGGGTTTCACAGGCGGCTTTAGCGATAGTGTCGATCGCCTTGATCTGGCTCGTCATCGGAATGGTCAGGCTGCGAAACGAATTTGATCAGATCCGGGCGCAGCAGGCGGTCCAAGAAGATCGGTTGCGACAGCAAGCCCAACAGGAACGCGCCCGCGCTGACGAGTTGAACCTCAAGCTCAAACGCGAGATAGATGAAAACGAAATGCTGCAGCAGGAGTTGAGCAAAATGCAGGCGCAATCCGCGGCGCCGGAACTGAGAGCCCCTTCCGTGATTTCGTTTGCCCTCGCGCCTTCGATTGCCAGGGCTCAGGCGCCTGGTATAAGGAGACTTTACCTCCCGCCGGGCGCCATCCTATTAATACTGCAACTCAAACTTAAAGGGGAAGTAGAGTACAATTCATATCATGCCACACTGTTGACGGTGGAAGGCGCTGAAAGATGGAGCCAGGATATGTTGTCGGTTAAACGAACAGGCTCAGGCCGATCCATTGAATTGTGGCTGCCGGCCAGAACTCTTGCGCCAGGCGATTATGAATTGAGACTCAAGGGGTACGCGTCCGACGGGACGCTCGAAGAAACCGGAGATTATTACTATTTGAGCATCAGAAGAAGGTGATCCAGCCAATGCGGATTTTTCCATTCCCTCCTCATCTAACATTCCAGTGAAATACATTTCCGATTTTTGCATTAGTCGTTGGAGAGGGATTGAGTAGGGGCAGAAACTTCGCCCTGCCCACCCTTTCAATTTTAGAAAATACTGCCAGACTCGAAGTTTTCTAAAGAGACCCCTTAGCGGCCCTTATGCGGCCCTTATGCAGGAGGATACATTTTGTCCTCAGGCGCTATGGTTGGTGGCGGTTTTTCATATGCGCGTCGGGACGCTCGTATTAAAGCGGGAGGGACTTGTAAATAGAGTGGATAAAGTACAAGAGTCAATATCACAATTTGTAAAACATTTTGCTGAGAAGGGCATACCTGAATCAGTCTCTGCACAGGCTTACCGTCTTCTGCTGGAAAATTTACCAGTTCCGCGAGATTTTCCATTGAGCCCATCAGATGATTTTTGCGATGCATTCGGTATCGTCGACGAAGACCTAGAACTCCTTGTTGAAGACTTAGCTTGGTTCTTCAATCGTTGTCTTCCTCCCAAAAGTTTTAGTGAGCCAGGGAAACCGGTGATTCGCACAGTAGAAGATATTGTGACCTATATATACTCTTTGCCCAATAAGTAGTTGTCGTGATTGATCCCCCGGCTTTGATCATTGGGTCGGCCGTGTGCTTGCGGAAAACGAGCGTGAAAATGGCAAAAAAGGCCCGCTCGCTCTCGCCTCCGAGCGCCGCGCCGCGTTGATTCGGCTAAAGCTCTGGCGCAACTTGACCGAGGTCTTCTGCCGCTGCTTTCTTGCAATTTTACTCGGCGTGATTCTCGCTAAATATGACGTATTTATCGACTTTTACATTTTTTCAAAGACTACCAACACTTTCCCCAGCAGCACAATGGATGTTCGGCGCCTGAACTGATGTATATATGACACAAGGATTTCAGAGATTCACCAAAGGTTATGCCAACGTCTTAGGGATTCTTATAGGACTTGCGGTTGTAAGTTCGATTCTGCTCTACTCCGGGTGCGGCATGACAAGCAGGCCCAACACTCCGGCGAGTCCAACGCCGACCCCAACCCCGACTCCCGACACGACGCCGCCGACTTCAACAATCACGTCCCCAACAGCGGGAGCGAGTGTATCGACCGGAACCACGGTCAGCATTACCGGAACCGCGAGCGACGCCGGCGGTGGGAGGGTTGCCCGGGTCGAGGTGTCTGTGAACGGCGGCGCTACCTATAGCGCGGCGTCGGGAACGACCAATTGGTTTTTTAGTTGGACGCCCAACACGCCGGGACTGGTGACTCTCAAAAGTCGCGCGGTCGACGACAGCGGAAATCAGCAGGATCCTCCGGCGGAGGTTACCGCCATGGTTCCCATCAGAGTGCCTTCCGATGTACCAACCATCCAGTCGGCCATCAATGTCGCGAGCGCCGGCGATATTGTGCTGGTCGCGCCTGGAACTTATTTTGAAAATATCGACTTTATAGGTAAGGCCATTACCGTTACCAGTGAAAGCGGGCCTCAAGACACGATTATTGATGGGGGAAACGCTGGTTCAGTAGTCAGAATTACTTCGGGAGTGGGACGCAACTCCGTTCTCAATGGATTCACGTTGCAAAACGGCCGTAGTACCGGCATCAGGATCGCTGGCTCTCCGACGATCACAAACAATGTGATCAAGAACAATCTTGGATGCGATGGAGGCGGCATCGGGATCTCTGATGGTTCGCCATTAATACAACTAAACACCATCACCAACAACGACATTGTATGTGTCCGAGGGTCTGGCGCCGGGATTAGCATGCGGGGTTCTTCTGCGGAGATCCTCGACAATGTCATCTCAGACAACGGGACGGGTAGTTTTTTGGGTATTCGAGGAGGCGGCATCTTCATATTAGGGTTGGGTGCGACCAATCTCGCGATCATCAAAAGGAATATCATCAGGGGGAATTCTATCGGAGATGGTCAGGGGGGCGGCATCAATATGGAGATTGGTACGAAGGCTCTGATCGTCCAGAATCTCATCATCGGCAATAAAGCCGGCGCCGGTGGAGGTATCTGGTCGACTGCTGACAACGGCGTCAGCCCCATTGTCAATAACACGATTGCCGACAACGACGCCATCGATAACGGTTCCGGCATCTATCTCCACGTAGGCGCGCGGATGGAACTGACCAACAATATAATAGTCGCAAAACCCGGGTGAGCCGTTCTCTTCTGTAACTTTTTAAACGTCCCGAATCAGTCGATCATTCGATTCAACAATATCTTCAGCGCCGGCGGAATGGCCTATGGCGGGAGTTGCGCCGACAGGACAGGGACGGACGGCAATATCTCCGCTGATCCCCTGTTCACCGATCCCGCTCAAGGCGACTATCATCTCCAACAGGGGTCTCCCTCGATCGACGCCTGCGACAACATGGCGTTCAATCTTCCGGATAAGGATCTAGACGGAGATCCCAGAATCCTGGACGGAGACGGCAATGGAACCGCAATCATCGATATGGGAGTAGACGAATTTCGTGCGCCCCCCAGCATTAACATCAGTCTTCAGGATGAGAGCAATCGTAGTTCGAAGAACAGACGAGCACTGTTTATCTGCGATCTACGTCCGTGGGCGAGAACACCAGGCGAGAGGCCAAAAAATACACTCTCCGCGCTCCCTCCGCGTTCTCCGCGCCTGCGCGTTAATTAGTGGCGCGGTATTTTAGCGCCGCTGTCCGAGGCCAGAAAGACGACCGCTCCTTTTAAATCCTCGGGCTGTCCCCACCGGCTGGCCGGGATACGGGAAAGGATCGCGGGATTGCGAATCGGATCATCGCGCAGGGCTGCCGTGACATCGGTTTCGATATAGCCGGGAGCGATTGCATTCACCTGTACGCCATGCGGAGCCCATTCGTTAGCCAACGCCTTGGTGAGTTGCCCGATCGCTCCTTTGCTGGCGGCGTAGCCCGGGACTGTTATGCCGCCCTGAAACATCAACAACGAAGCCGTGAAAATGATCTTGCCGGCGCCGCGTTCCACCATGCCTTTGCCGATCTCCCGGCTGATAATCCATTGGAAATCACCCTGTGTTTCGCATTCCCGCCGCGATTCCGTTGATCGTCAAGAGCGTCGCGAAAAGCAGCTTCTCCCGATCGCCTGCGCTCGGTTCGGCCCTCCCAGCTCTTTGCCGGCGGCGCGCCAGCAACTCGACCTGCAAGAAGCTGAGCGGGTCGACGTATGGATTGCGCACGGCGATCGACCGTTGGAGCACCGGCGATTGATCGAGCAGCCGTCTCTCGCCGGTGATCTGGAGCGTGACGAGGCAGGCGCGTTCGTATTCTTCTTCGAGCATTCGGAAGATGCGCCGGCCCAGCCCCCGGTCGAGCGTCCGCGAGGCGTATTGGCGAGCGATCTGAAAATCGGCCTTGGCCAGCGTCATCTCGATGTTCGAGATCGTGCTGTGAAAGAACGGCCATTCCCGGTACATCTCGCGCAGCAGACGCAGATTTTCGCGCGGGCGCGCTTTGATGAAATCTTCGAGCGCGGTTCCGACCGCCAGCCATCCGGGCAGAAGGTGACGACTCTGCGTCCAACCGAAGACCCAGGGGATCGCGCGCAGGTCGTCCAGGCTCTTCGATCCGGATTTACGCTTCGCCGGGCGCGACCCGATGCGCAGGTATTGCAGTTCTTCGACCGGAGTGGCCTGAATGAAATAATCGTAAAAACCCGGCGTCTCGCGCACGAAGCGGCGATAGGCGGCGAACGCCCGGACCGAGATCCCCTCCATCACGTCTTTCCATCGTGACAACTTTCCTTTGTCCTGAGCCGGTTGCGGAAGGCTCGCCGCGATGACGGCCGAGGTCGTCAGTTCCAGGCTTCGCAGCGCGATCTCGGCCAGGCTGTATTTCGAAGAAATGACCTCGCCCTGCTCGGTGATCTTGATGCGTCCAGCCACGGTGTCTGGCGGTTGCGCCAGAATCGCTTCGTGGCTCGGCCCTCCGCCGCGGCCGACCGTGCCGCCGCGACCATGAAACAGTCGCAATTCGACGCCGTATTCGCGCGCCACATCCCACAACCGCTCCTGCGCTTTGTATAACTCCCAGCTCGAAGTCAGTATGCCGCCGTCCTTGCTGCTGTCCGAATAGCCGATCATCACCTCCTGCAGATTTCCTTGCGCGGCGAGTTGTCGGCGATAGAACGGGCGTTCGAATAATCGCCGCATGATTTCAGGCGCGCGGCGCAAGTCTTCGATGGTTTCAAACAGCGGAGAGATGGAGAGACGGGGCGACGAGGAGATGCGGAGATTCAAGTTCTCCTTGTCGCCCCGTCGCCCCGTCGCCCCGTCGCCCCGTTGCCCTACCAATCCGGCTTCTTTCGCGAGAACGAGCACGGCAAGCAGGTCGCTGGCCTCGCGCGTCATACTGATGATGTAAGTGCGGATCGCGTTCGGGCTGATCTCGTCGAGCGCGCGGCGGGCGACTCGGAAAACGTTGAGCGTCTCGGTAGCCTCGGCGCTATAGCGCGCGTCGGCGCCCACAAGCGGTCGCGGCGTGTCGAGCTCGCGCGTAAGCCATTCGACCCTCTCGTCTTCGCTCATCTCCGCGTAATCTCGGAGCCCGAGCGCGCGCGTGATTTCGGAGAGGGCCGCCGTGTGTCGCTCGCTGTGCTGCCGCAGATCGAGCGTCGCCAGATGCAGACCGAAGACCGCAACCTGCCGCATTAAACGGTCAACGGCGCGGGCGGCGTAAACGGCTTTGTCAGCGCGCAAACTGTCGCGCACGAGTCGCAAATCTTCCCAGAGCGACTCGCCGTCGCGGTAGACGTTGGCGACGTCCGCGGTGGAGCCGGTGAGCGCGGCGACGATTGGCAGACCGGGCCGGATCGAAATCAGCGCGTGTTCTTCGGTCAATCGCAGCGCCGGAGCCAGGTCGCGGTTGCGGCGGAGCGTGTTTTCGATCCGCGCGTAAATGTAAGAGAGTTTCTGGCGGTTAGGCTCTTCGGCGTTGCGCGCGGCGACCTCTGCGGCGACGGCAGGCAACGCTACGGCGTCCTCTTTCAGCGACTCGCTCAACTCGTCGGTCGGCGGCGCGAAGCGCGACGATTCACTCAGGCGGCGGCTCAAGGACGCTACCGAGTCGCGGTACTTACGCAAAACCAGGCGCTGCTGCAGCCGAAGCGTCTCCCAGGTGATTTCGGGCGTCACGAAAGGGTTGCCGTCGCGGTCGCCGCCGATCCACGAGCCGAACCGAAGCGGCGTCGCGCCATCGCGCAGTTTGACGCCGGGAAAATTCTCTTCCAACTGGCGCTCCAACTCGTCGAGTAGCGCAGGCGCTGCGTCGAAAAGCGTCGCGTCGAAGTAATAAAGCCCGTGATTGACCTCGTCGAGCACTGTTGGTTGCGTGTGGCGCACCTCGTCCGTCTGCCACACCGATTCGACCTCGGCCGCGAGCCGCGCCTGCAATTCGTCGCGGCGGCGCGGGGCCAGATTTTCGTCGTCGAAGTCGGCGAGCAGGTCGGCGATGCGGCGATGTTTTTCGAGCAGGGTTCGGCGCGCGGCTTCGGTCGGGTGAGCGGTCATCACCGGCATGATCTCCAAACGATCGACCACGCGCTGCAACAGGTCCGCGTCGGAGAAGTCTCTCCGCAGCCTGCTCAGAGTCTCGGCTAACGACCCTCGCTGCGGCTGATCGGGCGTCCGCAGTTCATAAAAGCGCTTTCGACGAATTCGGTGGTATTGCTCCGCGATGTTGACCAGTTGAAAGTAGACCGAGAAGGCGCGGATCACGCCTATCGTTTCGTCGAGGCTTAATCCTTGAAGCAGCCGTTTGAGTTCACGCTCAGTGGCTTCCGCCTCCTTGCCGAGGCGGGCGCCGCGGAGTCGTTTGCAGAGCGCGCGGACTCCCTCTTCGATCTCAAACAGGCGCTCGCCGCCGAACCGCTTGAGCGTTTCGCCCAGCAGGTCTCCCAGCCGGCGAATGTCCGCCCTCAGCGGCGCGTCTTTAGACTGATCGGCGCGTGGCATTTCTACTGAGTCGCTTTCGGTTGCGTGACGCCCGGCCAATCATCGGTCCTGAACGGCGTTGCGGGCAGCCCTTCCTTGTTGTACAGGTTGCAGGTCGGATATTTCGCCCAGGCGTAGCGCACGGCCGCCGGCTTTGCCACTTCAGGGCTGGAGACGATCACGCGGTCGCCTTTGATCTCGGCCTTCGCCTCGCGCCAGACCTTGTCGTCGCCCGCGATGATGAAGCCTTTCAACTCGCCGTCGCGCGCCTCCAATCCGCCGCCGGTGTGTTTGAAGCTCAGGACCACTTTGTCGACTTCGACCTTCATCGATTGATAGACCGGTCCGGAATGAACGATCTTTTCGCCATAGGCTACGGCGCGAGCGGCGAGAGCAAGACGCCCCCCCACCGGCTGTTTGTTGCGTGGATGAATGTCGTCATAAGTTCCGACGTCAATCGCCAGGGCCATCCCGGTCTTCGGCGAAGAGGAGAGCGTCATCAACTGCGCCTCGCGCAGTTCCGCCCAATCGCTTTCGCCCATCTTCTGCGAATTGGGGCCGAAGGCCGCGAGCTGCGCGAACAGGAACGGGAAATCGCCCTGCCCCCAGAGCGCGCGCCAGTCGTGGATCATCGTCGGGAAGAGGCGGCGATATTGATAAGCGCGCGCGGCGTTCGATTCGCCCTGATACCAGATCACGCCCTTGATTGCGTAAGGCGCGAGCGGCGAGAGCATCCCGTTGTACAACCCCGAAGGCATCCACGGCTTGCCGGGAGCGCGCGGCGCAGGCTTGTTTTCGGCCTTCGCCTTCTCGGCGTCTTCCTTGTATTTCGCCATCGCCTCCTCGTACTTCTCCATCCGCTTCGGATAATCGGCGGCGAATTGCTTGTACTCTGCGTCGGCGTTGAGAACTCCGGCGCTCGTCCACGATTCGGCCGGGGAGCCGCCGACGGCGTTGTTGATCAACCCGATGGGCACGTTGCGCGCTTTGTGCAGGTCGCGTCCGAAGTAATAGCCGACGGCAGAAAATGTCGCGGCGGTCTCAGGCGAGCACTCTTTCCAGTCGGCCTTTACGTCGGCCGCGGGCGCGTCAACCTCCGAGCGCGGCGTGGTGAAGAGGCGGATCATCGGGTATTTCGCGCCTGCGATCTCGGCATCGGCGTTATCGGTCTGATTGAGCCTCCACTGCATGTTCGATTGCCCACCGCAGATCCAGACCTCTCCAACCAGCACATTCTTCAACTCGATCTTGTTCTTGCCGCTGACGGTGAGCGTGAACGGGCCGCCTGCTTTGAGCGGCTTCAACCGAACCGCCCACTTGCCGTCTTTGGCCGTGGCCGTGACCTTCTGTTTCTGAAATTCCACGGTCACAGATTCCTCTTCATCGGCCCATCCCCACAGGGGGACGGCCATTCCCTGCTGCAAAACCATCCCGTCGGAGATGAGGGAGGGCAGTTTGACATCCGCGCGCGCCGTGTTCGCAATGATGGCCGTGACGATGAAGAGAGGGAAGAAAGACAACAGAGACCTTCTCAGAAATCGTTTCATGGTTTCCTCCAATGTAATTGCTCACAGGCTTAATCAAAAAACCTATACGTTGATTAGCGCGAGCCTGGGTACGCATCGCTTCCAGCGTGCAGGCGTGGGGCATAGTTTATCGGGAAGCCGAGAGCACGCTGGAAGCGATGCGTACCCAGGCTTCGTCAAATTTATGCTTGAGATTCAAATCATTTACTCGTTGCCTGCTTGGCGCTCGTATTTCCGAATCATCATTCCGTGCGCTTGCCGCATTCCCAAGCCGGTGTAAAAAGGCTGCAATTCCGGATCGCATAGCAAGTCAACGGCGTACAAATCACTCAACCTTTCCAACATTCTTCTGACCAACTCTTTTCCCACACCCTGGCCTTGAAATGCCGGCAGGACCTCAAGAAAAGGAATGTATGCGGATAATGTCCTATCCGTCAGCGCAGTAATGAAGCCGGCGACTTTACCACTGTGTTCATCTATTGCCAGAATAATTTCGTCACTGTTTTTCAAAAGTTCAAGGTGTGTTTGCGGGGAAGGGCGATTCAGCCAACCGACAAAGAAGCCGTCAAGATTCTCCGCTGTCACACTTTCGATTGAACTGGTGTAGATCATCGCAACTCACATTCCTTTATACCGTACTCGGAGGCAAGCTTTCTTGTGTCCGTACACGCTCCGCGCGAAAACCGATGCCGACAATCCGCGCGGCCACGCGGCGCAACACTGGCGTCAGTAACCAGAGTAGCGCGCGCGCAGGCCAGGGAATAGAGAGCGCCCTCTCGGGATCGGACTGCGACCCAAACATCCGGCGATGAATAAAGACCTGGATGTTTTGAGTCATGCGCGCCGGCCATTCCCGTCTCTGTTGCACCCGGCGCAGATCAGCAGTCTCGCAATTCTCCTGCCGGAGCTTCTCCGCAATCAGATTGGCCGCCGCCACCGCGTCCTGTATCGCCAGGTTGATGCCCACTCCCCCGGCGGGCGACATCGCATGCGCGGCGTCGCCGATGAAGAGCAGCCCCGGACGATACCATTGTCGAAGCCGGTTCACCTGTACGGTGAGAAGTTTGACCTTGCCCCAGTCATCGATTTCGCCGATCGAGTCACGCAGAAAAGGCGCGACGCCGACAATCTCTTCTCGGAACGCCTCCAGTCCCCGCCGTTTGATTTCTTCAAACGCTCCTTTGCGAATGATGGAGCCGCACTGGTAATAATCCCCGCGATCAATTGTGACCAGCATCTTCCCGTTCCTGATCCGTCCCAGCGCCGGTTCGGCGTCAACGGCGGTCTTCGCGACTCTAAACCAGAGCACGTCAATCGGCACGCCGAAATCCTCGACCTCCATCCCGGCTCGTTCGCGCACGATTGAGCTCCGCCCGTCAGCAGCGACGACCAGGTCGGCATATGCGTTCAACTCGCCCTGCTCCGTCTTCGCCCTCACCCCGACGACGCGCCCGCCATCTTCGATCAGGTCAGTGGCCTCAGTGTTCATCAGCAAACGAAATGACGGATAACGCTTCGCCCGCGTCGTGAGAAAGTTCAGGAAGTCCCACTGCGGCATCAGGGCGATGAATTTGCATCGCGTCGGCAGATGCGAAAAGTCGGGGCCTGCGATCTCCTCGTCGTCGAACTTGATCTTCACCCGGCGCATTTCCTGATGCGGCAGGCGCAAAAACTCATCGAGCATCCCCAGCTCATGCATCAACTCCAACGTGGAAGGATGGATGGTATCGCCGCGAAAATCGCGGAGAAAGTCACCATGCTTTTCGAGCACTATCACATCAACCCCGGCGCGGGCCATCAGCAGCCCGAGCATCATACCGGCGGGGCCGCCGCCGACAATGCAACACGTGGTTCTGGTTTGTTGCGTATCATGCTTGGACTGACTCATTTCTTCATGTCCCGTGTTTTCCCCACTGCGCTTCCTTCTCGCATCCATGTGCGAACGTCACTGGCTGCCAACCATCCGAAAAATAAAAATCCGGCGGCAGCCACTACCATAAGCGCGGCGCGCATGGCGCCTGATAGAAATGTCTGCGCGCCCAGCGCGGGCAGCGCGACGATCGAGCCGAGCAGAAGAATGATCGTCACCCACGGAAACGGAGTGGGTTGGCTTTGAGGTCGGCGCTTAATCCCTTGCTCCCAACCGCGCTGGTAGGCGGATTCCACTTCGCTCCATGCCGCAACCGGAATCCACGGTTCGGATGGATGCGTGCGGAATGCGCAACGTACCGGATCTATCTGCACTCCGCCCGGCTCGTAGCCGGGATAGTGAATGGTGAGCATGCCGTCACTGGCAAACACCGCGCGCGGCTCGCCTTGACAGGTGAATAACTGCTTGCCCGTAGCGCGCTCGAACAAGACCGTATAGGGGGCATGAATACCGCGGTCATAGAGATCTTCACTCATGACCTCGAAGCGGCCGTCCGGAGAGACTACCGGAGCGGCGGATTTATCGTTCATGGGGAGGTAGTCCTTCAGGCGATGATCTTCTTCGCTACGACTCCGGCCACGTCGGTCAGCCGGAAATCGCGCCCGCTATACCGATAAGTCAACCGCTCGTGATCGAGTCCGAGCAGATGCAGCACGGTCGCATGGAAGTCGTGGATGTGCATGCGGTCTTCGACGGCATGGTAGCCGATGTCGTCCGTGGCGCCGTAAACGAATCCGGCTTTGAGACCGCCGCCGGCCATCCAGATCGAATAGCCGTAGGGGTTGTGGTCGCGCCCGTCGCCGCTCTCGCTGACCGGCGTGCGCCCGAATTCTCCAGCCCAGATGACCAGCGTATCTTTCAACATGCCGCGCGCCTTCAGGTCTTTCAACAGCCCGGCGATCGGCTTATCTACTTCGCGGGCGTTCTTGGTGTGGAGGTTGTA
>Ga0154003_1000390_pt1 | contig 13670 bp, 11 predicted proteins | sample TSFL087MetaG_FD_104679 | JGI IMG/M metagenome (GOLD analysis project Ga0154003, IMG submission 104679) | Attine ant fungus gardens microbial communities from Florida, USA - TSFL087 MetaG | ecosystem: Host-associated > Fungi > Mycelium > Unclassified | place: USA: Florida, Lake Talquin State...
CTTTCGGCGCGGTGGCGACGGGGTTTCTAGCGATCGGCGCTCTGTTGGCCGTCAATCCGGACAGGTTGATAGCGCGCGTGAACGTCGAACATGCGATAGCCGGCCGCGACTTCGACGCCGCATACGCCGCTTCTTTGAGCGCGGACGCCGTGCCGGAACTGATCGCGGCGCTGCCGAAGCTGAACCGTTCACAAAGTTGCGCGCTGGCTTCGCAGATATTGCAAAGCCGGCCGATTGCCGGAAGCCCCGGATGGCGCCGCTGGAATTGGTCGCGCGCAGAAGCCGCTCGCGCGCTGGCTGCTGGCGAACAGGAACTGCGAGGAGCCGTTTGCCAGTAACTGGCTTCATTTCCCCTCCTTCCTGAACCGGGTTGCGATTGCGCGTGTAGTATGGCGGACACGCGGGCCGAGGTTTCTGCACAAGTTTTTGCGCCGGAGGCGCAGCGGATGTTAGGCAGCGGCTTGCAAAATGACCGGGCAATCCCCGCAATTTACTTACTGAAGAAACCCTTGAGCCCCTTGTCCTTCTCGATTCGTTTCATCGTCTCGGTGGCCTTTTCGTTTTCTTCCTGCGTGGGCCGCCGCTTGTCATCGATGGGCAGGTTGTATGCTTGAACCACTCGAAACGCCGCAAAATACTCGGCGTCATTCAAGAGAGATGATAGGTCTCCCAGGCGGCTGAGAAATTCGGTCCGGTTCGGTTTCACGGCTTCGTGGACGGCATTTTCGGATTTTCTTTCCGTAAATTCATACCCCGGATCGTACTCTTTTGAGGCTTTTGGATTCCACTTCTTCACTCTTTCGATGACTTTCGCCAAGACCTCCGGCTCGGCCATTACCGCCGGAGTGATGGCGCTTCCAAACTGTTGGGAAAGCGCGGCATAAACAACGAAGGGACTGTCTCCACCCGTCCCCTTCGGCGGGAAACACTCCTTGTCGAATTGCGTTCTCAATCGCCCTGCGTAAAACAGAAACGCGCTATCTTCAAGCCGTTTCTCTTTAAACGCCGCGTCCGCGCCGAGATAGAGAATGAGAGCCGAGAATTGATCTGGCGCTTTCAGGACGGTTTCGAGAGCTTTGGCTCGATCGGGACCTTCGGCCAGTTTCTCATAGAGATCTTTCTCGGCGAGAGACTGCGAAAATCCAACGGAGGCAAAAAGAATGAGGCTGCAAAAGGCGACGATGTAGGGTTTCACAATCAGAACCTCCAAAGCATGAAGCTGTCTAACATGAATTATGCGAATGGCGCTGGCCGCGCTTCAGGGGCAATCGGGGCTCTCGTCCCTTCAATAGCGTTCGTTTGGGCGCGCGGCATTCTACCCGCCCCACGATTAGCGTTCAACGTTTGCTTTTGACCTGATTGATACTGAACTCCAGCCATCCGCGCTCATTGCTGTTGCGGCAGCGCGAAAGCAGAGTCTCCAAGGCTTTCAGCTTCGCCTGCAGCGCGAGTTGATGATTCGAATCAGCCGCGAGCGCCATGTCGCTCAGATGCAGAGCCTCGACGGCTTGCCCGGCCTGCGCGCGTTCCATGGCGAGCCTGGCCACGGCGTCCGGGCCGCCCGCGAGTTTTACGACATCGGGGTAAACCGATGAAGCCGGCCTTTCATACATCGTCGTCGGGTTGAGGTCGAACCATCCGACGTAGCCTTCGTAAATGCCCCGCACCGACCAGCTCAATTTGCCGTAGCCCTCACCGACGTTCAGCTCGGGCGGCAGCTTGATCTCGTTCATCAACGTCCACACGTCCTTGCCGGCGTTCATGCCCTTGACCGTCTCGTCGTGAACGTACTGGATCGCGTCGCGGTAGCGCGTGAGTTGTTTGACGATCTCGGCATTGCCGATGATCGGCGCTCCGTGGCTCGGCAGAACGATTTCGGGTTTGAGCGCCAGGACTTTGTTGAGCGAGTTGACGTAATCGAGCGCCCATCGCGGTTGTGTCCCGCGCAGTGTGTAGATGTTCGGGAACGACATGTAGAAGTTGTCGCCGATGAAGGCCGCCTTGTATTTCGGAACCCAGACCGTCGCGTGATCCGGCGTCTCGCCCGGCGTACTGAAGACCTCGAATTTGACTCCGCCGAGTTCGAACTCGTATTTGTCGTCAAACAGTGTCGTCGGCTCGATCTTCGCGCCGTAATTTCCCGGCCACGGCCCCGGATCGGGGATGCGCAACGAGAATTGGGCGGCGTTGCGGCGGGCGAAGAAGCCGTTGAGTCGCGTCTGGTAATGCCGGAACTCCGTGTGATTCTTCTGCGCGATGATCTTTGTGTCCGGTTGCTTCCAGGCTGGAACGCCGCCGGTGTGATCGCCGTGAGCATGAGTCAGGATGATATATTTGACCGGGCCTGCGTTTTCGGCTTGCAGCAATTGTTTATGTCGCGCGGCGTTGAATGGCATCGAGGTGTCGATGATCACATTGCCTGCTTCGGTCACGACCATGAACGTGTTGCCGAAGCCGATGGCCTGATAGATAGCTTCGCCGAACTTGAGCGCTTTCTTTTGATCCTGTCCGGCGCTGAGCGGATTGTCGGCCATCTGTTCCTGCTGCGCGCGGGTTATTGGTTGAACTGACAAAATCGTGATCGAAAGGAAGGCGGCGGCGATTGCCGGGAGAGATTTTGCGCGGCTCATGGACTCTGTCCTCCTGAAAATCCCCGGGTACGCATCGCTTCCAACGCGCGGGATTTATCATCTCAAACATTCGATCAGCGTCTGAAATGATGAATTCCGCACGCTGGAAGCGATGCGTACCCGGGGACGATTTTCACTATTTCTTCGCTTGTAGAGAATTAGAAACCGTTCCGAGCTATTCAACTGGGCGTTGTGATGAATGTCAATTGGCGCAATGCGACGCCGGAAAAATCTCATGGGGTTCTCTAGGCGATTTCCCTGGTAAACTTCCCGCGCTAATTTTTCCTGGAACTTTTCCGGCGTCCCGCGTCCAACAAGGTCAAAGGCGCTGCTGACGAAAATCCGGACTTTGCGGCGTTAATCGAATTATGGCGAAAACGCTCTCTCATTCGAGTGATGAGGAACTCCTGCGATTGATGCTGGCCGGAGACAGCGACGCTTTTGAGGCTCTATATGATCGAAGGCAGGGAGGGGTCTATCGGTTCGCGTTGCGTATGAGCGGCTCGGCTGAGATTGCCGAGGACGTGACGCATGACGTCTTCATTGCCCTGATGCGCGACGGGCGCCAATTCGATCCGGCGCGAGGGAGCGTCGCCGGTTATTTGCTCGGCATCGCGCGCCACCGCACGCTCAAGCGATTGCAGCGCGAACGGTCCTTCGTCTCGATGAGCGAGGATAGGGAGGATGGAGGAGGCGCGTTAGATGAAAAGCTGGTCGCCGACGCCGATCCGTTCGCCGATCTGACGCGGAGTGAAACGATCGATCTGGTGAGGCAAGCCATTCTGGCCTTGCCCGAACATTATCGTGAGGTCGTGGCGCTGTGCAGCCTTGGCGAGATGAGTTATGAGCAGGCCGCGAGCGTGATCGGTTGTCCGGTGGGCACAGTCCGCTCGCGATTAAACCGCGCGCGAGAGATCCTGGTCAGGAAGTTGAGCGCGGTTAAAGGCCCCACCGCAAATTCCGCGCCCAATTCCGCAATGGCCGCGCGATGAGACAAGAAGCTATGCTCTGTCGTGATTTTGAAAAGATAGCCGGCGATCTGGCCGCCGGGCGTTTAATGGAGGCCGGGCGGCGCGAGCGAGCGCTTCGCCATGCTTCCGAATGTTCCGCGTGCGCATTATGGTTGAACGCCGAGCGGACGCTTGAGGCTGGGCTGCGCGCGTTGGCTGAAGGCGCCGAAGAGAGCGAAGCTTCGCCTCATTTGAAACTGGCGTTGCGCGCGGCTTTCGATCGACAGGTCAAAGCCGCTCCCGTTCCGATTTCCGCGCCTGCCCGCTCGCGCAATTTGGCGCGCGGATGGGTGGCTGTCGCCGCTTTGGTTCTCCTCTCCGTCGCCGTCGCGTTCCTGTCGCGCAGCGCGTTAAAGAAGGAAGATGTGTCGAGCAGAGAGAACCCGGCGCCGCCGTCGATTCCGGCGCAGCGAGAACAGGCGCCGCAGCGCGTCGTTGAACCGGACAATCAGGAACAGAAGGTCGAAAACTCCCTCGCCCAAAAGACATCGAGCGAGGGCCGCGCGCGTCGCAGCGCGGCGACTTCCGACGATGTGGCGCGCAATGACGAAACCGACACGGACTACATTCCGCTGACCTATCTGGCAGACGCGACCGCCATGGAGAGCGGCACAGTGCTGAGGGTGGAGTTGCCGCATTCGGCGCTGATCGCAATGGGATTGCCGGCGCCGGTCGAGCGAATCGATTCGCGCGTCAAGGTCGACGTGGTAGTGGGTGATGACGGCGTGGCGCGCGCCGTCCGGTTTGTGCGGCAAGACTCAGTAAGGAGATGATGAATATATGAACGTCAGGAAGAATTTGATAATAGCCGTTATCTGGCTTTTTGCGTTGAGCGTTCTCGTCGTCGCTCAAGACCCGCCGCCGCGAAAAGGGCCCCCGGGCTTCGGCCCGCCGATAGATGGGCCGAATCATATGCCTCGCCGTCCATTTCCGCCCGATCCCGCTTTGAGCATCTTGTCGCCCGAAATGCGCTTCGACGGCAAGGTCGTGAAGGGCGCGCCTTATTCGGCCACCGCAATCACCGAGAGCGCGCAAACGCTCTCGAACGGCGCGCGGATCACACACAAGATGACGGCGTCAATCTACCGTGACAGCGAAGGGCGCACGCGGCGCGAGATGACGCTGGACCGTATCGGGCCGTTTGCGACCGCAAATGAGCCGACGCCGCTGATCTTCATCAATGACCCGGTCGCGGGCGTTCATTACGTTCTCGATCAGCGCAGCCACACGGCGCGCAAGATGGCGGCTCCGCCGATAGACAGGTCGCCGCGCCGTCCTCTGCCTGAAAGGGCGACTGAGAGGGCGCCCGGGAAGACGCCTGCGGAGGGCAACACCGAATCGCTCGGCAAACAGGTGATCGAAGGCGTCGAGGCTGAAGGTGTGCGTTCGGTCATCACGATCCCCGAAGGCAGGATAGGCAACGACCGCCCGATAGAGATCGTTTCCGAGCGTTGGGTTTCTCCCGAGTTGCAGACGGTCGTCTTGAGTAAACACAACGACCCGCGATTTGGCGAGACCGTTTACCGGCTGACCAACATTAATCGCGCCGAGCCTGCGCCGATGCTGTTCGAGGTTCCGGCCGATTACAAAGTCGAAGAAGGCCACCCAAAAGGCTTTTTCGGAGGCCGGCGAATGAAGAAGCCTGGTGATCGATAATTCGTGGAACTCCGCGCGACGCTCGCGGGCATAACTATTGTGAGTGATGACTGTGGGCGCGCTTCAACCGCGTAAGGTGGGGAGTAACCGCGCATTTAATCTTACCCGTTGCGCGGTTGAACTGCGCGCCCGCTCAGGAGTAGGGAGAAGCAAAAGAGCCAATAAAGGCAAAAGAGGTGAAAAAGAAATTTTGCCTCTTTTGCCATTTTTTTTGCCTCCGTCTTCGCTTTGAAAACCATGTCAATGACGAGGCCATTTCGTCGCCACCGGTTTTTTATGGCGCCGCCGCGCGCAAACTTGTCTTCTCATTATTATCTGGCTTATACTCATCTCAACCTACCGATCGGTAAGTTTATACGCCTGTCGTTTTCATTCGACTTATTATTCGACGAAATCGCTTTGACGCCGCGGACGTATCCGCAATTAAGCAAGGAAATAACAGTACCTCGCGCGCAAACAAGCGGTTGGCTGCGCGGCGCTGTACGGGAAGATTCGCACGAAACAGGGGGTGGGATATGAGAAAAGAGTTCCGCAGAAGCTGCGCCGTGATTACCGGCCTGGCGCTCATTTCGTTATTGTATGTGGCCGCCGGCAAGCCGTCCGATCTGGCCGCGTCCACAATAACGTTCACCAAAGACGTTGCGCCGATCATCTTCAAGAACTGCGCCGAATGCCATCGGCTCGGAGAGATCGCGCCGATGTCGCTGATGAGTTATCAGGAAGCGAGGCCGTGGGCCAAGGCGATTCGCGAGCGCGTGGTTGACCGTTCAATGCCGCCGTGGAGCGCCGACCCGAATCACGGCGAATGGGCCAACGACGCGCGCCTCTCGCAGAAAGAGATCGACACCATCGTCGCCTGGGTCAATGCCGGCGCCCCGAAAGGCGACGATAAGGATATGCCGCCCGAGCCGAAATTCACCGACGGTTGGACGATCGGCAAGCCGGACGTGGTGATCGAAATGCCGGAGGAGTACACGGTCCCGGCTGACGGCACGGTGGAGTACCTCTATTTCACGATGCCCACCAATTTCACTGAAGACAAGTGGATCCAGGCGATGGAGATCAGGCCCGGCAATCGCAGCGTCGTCCATCACGTCATCGCCTATTCTCAGGAGCCTGGGGCGAAGGTCAGCGGCGAGGGCGAATTGGCTCGCGGCCGCTCGCACCTCGGCGGAATCACGCCGAACAAGACAGGCATTCACTACGGAGACGGCTACGCGCGGCAGATCAAGAAAGGAAGCAACATCGTCTTCCAGATGCATTACACCACCAACGGCCAGGCGGCCAAGGACCGCACGAAGATCGGATTTGTCTTCGCCAAGGAACCGGGAAAGAAGACGTTGATGACGGGCAACGCCGCCAATGCAAGATTCGCCATTCCTCCAGGCGATGCGAACTACGAGGTCAAATCGTCGAAGACTTTCAACGAAGACGTGCTGATCACTTCGTTCATGCCGCACATGCATGTGCGCGGCAAATCATTCACCTACACGGCGGTCTATCCCGACGGCCGCTCGGAAATCCTGCTCAACGTGCCGAAATATGACTTTAACTGGCAACTGACTTACCTTCCCAAGAAACCGATTCTGTTGCCGAAGGGCACGCGGCTCGATTGCGTGGCCTATTACGACAATTCGTCGAAGAATAAATTCAACCCAGACCCCAGCAAAGAGGTGCGATGGGGCGATCAGACCTGGGAAGAGATGATGATCGGCTGGTACACATACGCCCGAGCCGACGAATCACAGAAAGCGCCCACAGCCAGTAGTTCTTCATCGTCGCGGTAACTTTTCACTCCCTCGTTGAGCGTCCGGCGTGATGGCAGGCCGGACGCTCAACGCAACTCAGCCAGAATCTCTTTGCCGCGTAGCGGCTTTTGAGATTAACCTGGCGTTTATGGTCTTTGAGAAATAAATTCACTCACACAACCACAACGTAGGGGCAGACCCGCGTGTCTGTCCCTACGTTGTGGTTGCAATAATTATTCAAAGACCATCAACGCCGGTAAGCGTATTACAGTTGGCCTTAGATCGGTTTGCGATTGCGTGTACGGTAATGCTCGCTGGATCAGTACCGCGAGCGGTAGCGAGCGCGGCGAGAGTGTGAAGCGCGCTCGCTACCGCTCGCGGTACTGATCCGTAAACTTATTTCAGTGTTCCGTACATTGATTTGCAATCCGCTCTGGTCGCCGCAGCGACGGTTGATCTGCGACGACGAGCTTGACTGAGGCGCTTGCTCTCTTTGTTCCGGAGAACTTCTGCTCAATACATCACCTCATTCATTTCTTTCCACCAGTCTCACCAACTTTCTCACCCGTTCCGCGTCGACCGGATTCGCCCAATGCCCGTCCGCTTTGAAATATGAACCGATGATGAATCCGTCGGCGGCCTGATAAAAATCCGCAATGTTGTCCGCGTCAATTCCTGAGCCGAGCAGCACAGGCGCCCGGCAATGCGCTTTGGCTTCTTCCACATCGACAATCCTCGGCGCTTCGCCCGTTACGCTGCCCGTTACGATCACCGCGTCGCCGCGCATGAATTCCACGGCTTCGGCGGTAGCGCCGAGGCTGACGTCGGCGGTAATGGCGTGCGACGAATGTTTCTTCTTAACGTCGGCCCACACCTGCACACGGTCGGCGCCGATCATCTTGCGATAGCGCAACAGCGCGGCGGCGGAGGATTGGATCAATCCTTCGTCGGCCACATGCGCGAATGCGAAGCCTTCAGCGCGGATGAAATCGAGGTTGGCGGCGTGGGCCACGGCCATCGCTTCGATGTTGGCTCCGGCCAGGATTTGAACGCCAGTGGGCAAGCGGCTTTCGGTTTTTACCGCGTGGCCGATGACGGCCATCGCCGCGACGATCTCCGGCCCGACCGAGCAGCGCAGGTAAGGCGTGTCGTGCATGTTTTCGATGATGACGCCGTCAACGCCGCAGTCGCGATAGATGGCCGCTTCGCTGATCGCTTGAGCTATTATTTCGCTCACAGGCAGCGTGTTCGCAGGCGCGCCAGGTAATGCGGCGACGTGGATCACTCCGATGATGGGGTTGGGATTGGAGAAGAGGGCGGTAAGCATAGTCATTAAGTCTGGCTCCGCGCGTCAATTTCTGAACGCAATTGATTCAAATATGGCTTGTGCGATCGCCTTGTCTGATTCTTCATTGAATTCAACGTCCAACGTCAATTTGATGTTCATATTTGCGAATCGGTTTTTTTCAATCTCAGGGAAGTGGACTGCCAAATAATATTTGTATTTTGAATCCGCGCGGGCATTCGAAAAGAACACTATTTTAGCCTTCTTACCCCCGATATTCTTCAGGGTCTCTTTGTATTCAGGCTTATCTGAATAAGATTCAAGAGGGTTCGAGTAAATGCCGTAATCGAAAGAAACCACCATTCGCCCATTGCGATATTGGCCAACGGAAGAGTCTATTCCGCGGACGTTTTGTTTTTTCATGTCTTCCGGCAGCGAGAGGAAAAATAGTCCATCCGCGTCAACCCTTTTCCATCCTGGTCCTGGCTTAGTCGGGTCAAGACTTTGCTTTGGCGTTTCGGGATCAGGAGAGGCGCTTATTTCTAATTTATGCGCTGTATGGCAATCCCCAAAAAGCGCCAAACAAAAAAACACAACGATACTTGATAGATTCATGGCGGTTTCCAACATTACCTGATTCGTATTATGGTCTTATCCCCCGCCGCTTTACGCCAAGCTCTGTCGGTGTCAATTCATAAGCTAGTTCGACCCAATCGCACAATAAAGATCTTGTGTCGCGCGGATCAATGATCTCTTCGACGCCGAAGCTTTCAGCCGTGCGGAACGGCGAGCGCAGTTCGTTCAACATCTCTTCAATCTCGCGCCGTCTCGCGTCCGGATCGGGCGAAGATTCGATGTCGCGTTTATATGCGGCCTGCACGCCGCCTTCGATCGGCAGCGACCCCCAATCGCCCGAAGGCCACGCGTAGCGCAGGTTGAGCGACTGCGCGGCGCCGTGAGCCGCGCCGGCCACGCCGAACACCCTTCGCAATATTACCGAAACCCAGGGCACGGTCGCTTGATAAACGGCGGCCATCGCTCGCGCGCCGTAACGGGCCGTGCCCGCGCGTTCGGCCCGCGTGCCGATCAGGAAGCCGGGTTGATCGACGAAGTTCACGACCGGCAGATGGAACGTGTCGCAGAGGTCGACGAAGCGGGTCATCTTTTCGCTGCCCGCGGCGTCGAGCGCGCCGCCGCCGCGCATCGGGTCGCCGGCCAGCACGCCGACCGGGTAACCGTTCAACCGAGCAAGGCCTATGACCAGCGGACGTCCATAAAATTCGCCGATCTCGAAAAACGAATCGCGATCCAGAACCAGGTTCAGAATCCGACGAACGTCGTAAGCTCGACGGCGGTCGCGCGGGATGATTGAAATCAGCTCCTCTTCACGGCGGCGCGGGTCGTCACGGGCTTCGATTCGCGGCGGCAATCGCCAGACGTTCGACGGCAGGTAAGAGAGGAAGCGGCGGATTTGCGCGAAGGCTTCATCTTCGCTTTCGACTTCATTGTCGACCGCGCCGCTGCCGCGAGCGTGAATGGTCGATCCACCCAGTTCTTCTTTCGTGACCTTCTCGCCTACGCCACGCTCGACCACTGGCGGGCCGGCGACGAAGAGTTGGCTGACGCCTCGGACCATCACTGAAAAATGCGAATGCACGACGCGCACCGCGCCGAGTCCCGCGCAGGGGCCTAAGCACGCGGAGACGACGGGAATCTCTGAAAGCGACGCGACGACGATGTCCCACGCCGGATTCGCGGGCACATAGGTTCGCCCGGTCATCTCCAGCGTCTTCACGCTGCCGCCGCCTCCAGTGCCGTCGACAAGGCGGATGATCGGCAGTCTCAGTTCGCGGGCCATTCGCTCTGAATAGCTCATCTTGTGGCCGATGGCGGCGTCGGCAGCCCCTCCACGCACCGTGAAATCGTCGCCGCCGACAACGACGCGGCGTCCGTCAATTCGCCCCGCGCCGAAGACGAAGTTGGACGGCGTAAACGACACTATCTCGCCGTTCTCGTAAACCGCCTTGCCCGCCAACGCGCCGGTCTCATGAAACGATCCGGGGTCGAGCAAACGGTCAATGCGTTCGCGCACGGTCAGACGCCCGTTGGCGTGTTGTCGCGCGACATTGGCCTCGCCGCCCATCTGTTTCGCCAACTCGACGCGGCGTTTTATCTCGTCAACTTCCGATTGCCAGCTCAAATGAACGCCTCCGAATGGTGAGATTGATCAGCCGCGAAAGACTGAGGGCGGGCGGAGCGAATGTCAAGATTTAACCTGTGCGTGCGGTAACGGACCGAACTCCCGTCCGCGTCGCCCTTAGAATACCAGCCTTTCCATGGGCAGGGAGGTCGTTCTCCCGACGCAAGGCGAACGGAAGTATACGGTCATCGTGCGTTTCGACGGCGACCAGCGCGTTAAGGCTTGGGCCGAATATGAAGAAATGGAGTGACTATTCGCGCTCAGCCCATATCTTCACAACGGTGTTTTGGTTTTCCCTGGTTTTGGGAGTTACGGGCGGAATAAGCTCGCAAGCTCAGCCGACATGCCCCAATCCACCGGAATTCGAGGTGCTCCGGCAAGACGAAGATTACAGTTACCTTCGCAACAGCGCATGCAAACGGGATCGCTGGGACTCGCTGAAATATATGCGACTCGGATCGAGCGGCGATAGCTTTCTGACAATCGGCGGTGAATCGCGTGAGTGGTACGAAGGATTTCGCAATTTCCTTTGGGGCGTGGGGCCACAGGATGGCAACGGCTATCTCTTACAGCGGCTCATGGCGTATGGCGACTTTCATGCGAGCCGCCGCATTCGGTTCTTTGCGCAACTCACGAGCAATCTCGAAGAGGGAAGAAATGGCGGTCCGCGGCCGGTCATTGATGAATCCAAGCTCTGGTTCAAGCAGGCGTTCGCGGATATCACACTGGCGAAAGGGGCGGAAGAGAAAAAGAATCCCCTCGTCATGCGGCTCGGGCGGCAGGAGTTCTTTTTCGGCGCGGGCCGGCTTGTGGATCCTAGAGAAGGACCCAATGTTCGCCTGGCATTCGATGCGATCGCTCTCATATGGAAAAAGTCCTCGTGGAACGTGCGCGCGGTCGCCGCGAAGCCTGTTCTGAATGGGACCGGTTTTTTCGACGCGCCGCCGGATTCTGGCAAGACCTTCTGGGGGATATACGCCGTCCGGCCGTTGCCCAAGACCAAGGGAGGGAACATCGACCTCTATTATCTTGGCCTGGACCGAAATCGGGCGGTGTTTGACAAAGGCGTCGGTCGTGAGTTGCGCCATACGATAGGAACGCGATTTTGGGGCAAACGAGGAGGATGGGATTTCGATAGCGAGGCGATACTTCAACTCGGGACTTTCGGCGACGGCGAGATACGCGCCTGGGCGAACGCCAACGACACGGGATACACTTTTCGATCCGCGCGCTTTCGGCCTCGAGTCGGAGCGACAGTCTCTGTCGCGAGCGGCGATAACGGTAATCCGAAGTCGCCGTTGGGGACTTTCAACCCGCTATTCCCGACCGGCCTCTACTATGGTCAGGGATCGGTAAATCTGAATGGGCCTTCCAATATTATCCAGGTCGATCCGTACGTGTGGTTGCAGATTACGAAGTCGGTCAGGGTCATTGCTGATAACGATTTCTTTTGGCGGACGAGCCTTCGCGACGGCGTTTATGGATTAGCCACGAACTTATTGGTCTCGGGGAAAGGGAACTTCGAACGCTACGTTGGAACCCAATCATCGGCTGGCCTATACTGGCAAGTCAATCGCTATCTATCGGTGAACGCCGCCTATGACCATTTCTTCGCCGGCCCATTCCTGGTTAAGGCGACGCCTCCCAGACGATCAGTGGATTATGCGGCGGCGTGGGTGACTTATAAATTCTAGATCGGGTTGCGTGCGTGTACGGATCAGTACCGCTCGCGGTACTGATCAAACGAGCCTTTCCCGTACACGCACGCAACCCGCTCTAAATCGGAGCAAGCAAGATCGGTACAGTACCGCGAGCGGTACTGATCCGGCCAGCGTTCCCGTATACGCACGCAAACCGTCATAAATGGGAGCGGCCTGTTCTGATCTAAAGCTTCAGTTCGATTCTCCAACTTCGATTGGTTATCTGTTCGGCGCCGATTTCGACGTCGAGAAATTTGCGGATGATCTCGATGTTGGTCGTCGTGTGGCGCGACGGCGGGACGGTGGTGAACGATCCGCCTCGGGCCAGCGCCATCGGCAGCAACAACTGATCGGCCAGATATTCGCCAACGGTTACGTCGCTCGCCAGATAGCGTCGCGCCGCGAGCACGGCTTGATCCGCCACGGCTTCCGCCGCGACGCCGCGCTCGCCGAAGCCGGTGAAAAGCTCTGTGACGTTCTCGCTCTCGATTTCGAGCATGACGATGTTGCCAGGGCCGGGCGAGTTCGTGGTCGATTCCGCTTTCAGCCATTCCTGCGGCCACGAAAGCTTTCTGTGAACGACGCCAAGTTCGCGCTCGGCGATGTTGCGTGGCAGATGGGCCACCACAGCCGTCGCGCGGCGATCAAGTATCTTTCCGCGCTCATTCAATTCGATCGGCTCCAGCTTCCTGACAGGCTCAATGGCGATCTCGAAGCGGCCGCCGCCCGCCGGGTAAAAGCCGTACCGTTCGAGCCTGGCTTCGATCCGCGCGCCCATTCGTCCGAGCAGCGGCAGAAAGACCTTCGCCAAAAAATCGAAAGGCGGCGCGAACGGATTATGCGTCCCGCCTTCGAGCGTCAAACGCGTCTGACGATCAAGAGCGTCAGAGGTCAACAGCGCGGGCAAGACCGTTTGCAGGACGAGCGTGGCGCTGCCCGCCGTCCCGACCGCAAACTGGTAATCCCCAGGCGCGATGCGGCCTGGCGTGAATGTGAGTTGCGTCGAGCCGATGTTCGCCCCGGTCACTTCGGCCTGACCGATCTTGGCCGCCGCCTTCACGGCCGTCATGTGCTGCCGCAGCAATCCCGGATTCCTTCGCCCGGCGCGAATCTTGTCGATCCGGAAAGGCTGGCCAGTGAAGAGTGAAAGCCCCAGCGCGGTGCGTAGAATCTGGCCGCCGCCTTCTCCGAATGAACCGTCAATCAAAATCATAAGTAAACTCCAGTCTGAGGATGAGCAAAAAGAACCACGGGGAACATTGGATCACGATGAAAAAAGAGGAAAAGGCTTTATGGAATAAAGGTTCAGTGCTCTGCTAACTAGAGCATGTTGCGATTGCATGTACGGTTCGTAGTCCCGGCTTTAGCCGGAATCGTCTGGTTCTTGAGCCTTTCCGCCTAAAGGCGGGACTACAAACATCCGTACGCTGAACTGCAAACC
>Ga0154003_1000391_pt1 | contig 13667 bp, 14 predicted proteins | sample TSFL087MetaG_FD_104679 | JGI IMG/M metagenome (GOLD analysis project Ga0154003, IMG submission 104679) | Attine ant fungus gardens microbial communities from Florida, USA - TSFL087 MetaG | ecosystem: Host-associated > Fungi > Mycelium > Unclassified | place: USA: Florida, Lake Talquin State...
AGCAGCGCGGCGAACACGCCCGCCGCGCCCAATCCCAGCCCGAAACAGATCAATCCCGTATGCTCGACGCTGGAATAGGCCAGCATCCGTTTGTAATTGCGCGATTGAGCGACGCTGAACGCGGCGATCGCGAGCGACAGGAGACCGAGGGCGAGCAGCAGGTTGTCGGCGTAATGATCTTTGATCGCGGCGTCCGCCACGACCTTCCAGCGCAGTATGGCGTACATCGCCACGGCGAAGAGCGCGGACGACATCAGCGCCGCCAGCGCCGGAGGCGCTTCGCCGTAAGCATCCGGCTTCCACGTGTGCATCGGCGCGATCCCCGCTTTCGTCCCATAGCCGACCAGCAAAAAGACGAAGGCGAGCTTCATCACTTCAGGATGCAACGCCGGCGCATGCCGAAGCAGCACGGGCCAATTGAGCGCGTTCTCGGCCCGCCCCGTCAGCGTCACGAAATCGAAATAACCGAGCACCGTTCCGGCGAACGCCAGCGCGATCCCCACCGAACCGATGAGGATGTATTTCCACGAAGCCTCCACCGAAGGTTTGCCCCGCGTAAGCGGAATGAGCAGCGCCGAGAAGATGGTCGTCGCCTCGATCGCAACCCACATGATCGCGACGTTGTTGGCCGACACCGCCGACAGCATCGAGAAGATGAACAGGTTGATGAGGAGTTGGTAGCGGCGCAATTGCGCCCGCGTGTAATCCGTTTCCGTTCCGACTCCGGGGCTTAAAAACAGCGCGAACGCAGACGCCGCCGTCACACAGACCATCAACAGCGCCGACAGGCCGTCGGCGCGCAGCAATTCGCCCGGCCCGAAGACGGCTTCGGCGCCGCGCGCGGCGTGACCGGCGAAAGCGAGCGCCGCGCCGAGCGACAACAGCGACAGCAGCGCATTGAGCCATCCGACCATCGCGCGGTACGGACGAACAACGTAAGCGATTAGCGCTGAAACAAGAGAAGGGAGCAAAAGCAGAAGGAACTTCATTTTCCGATCAATCCCGGATCACGATAAATGATCGCGCCAGTAAATTTCGCCCATCCTGATTTAATGCTTCAGACGAGTGAGCTGTTCCACGTCAATGGATTCAAACGTATCCCTGATCTGGTAGACCAGAATCTGCATCACCAGAAATCCCATCAGCGCGTCCAGAAAAACGCCGAGTTCGACAATCAGTGGAATGCCATAGGTCCCCAGCGCGGCCAGCAGAGCGATGCCGTTTTCCAGAACCAGAAAGCCGATGATCTGAGAGAGCGCCTTGCGCCGCGAGATGATCACAAAGACGCCGACCAGGATCAGCCCGACCGCCAGCGGAATGCCATTGCGCGTGGGCAGCTTGCTGACCGTCACGAGCGGGCGAGTGATGGCGTAGGAAAACGACACCAGCAGCCCGGCGATGATCAGCGAAGTGGCGATGTTGACGTAAGGCTGCGCCTCCCTTTTGCCGCCGACCCGCTCATGGAGCCGCGTCAGGTAGCCAGGAATGATGATGACTTTCAACACGGCCAGAATGACGGCCACGACGTAAAGCTCGCGATTGTGGCCGAAATATCCGATCAGCGCGAAAGTCAGCGCCAGCGCCAGCGACTGCCAGCGGAAAGCCCGGACGTATGCGCCAAGACTCCGCCGCCATAGCAGCGCAATCCCGAACAACAACACCAGGCTCGAACCTAGCGTCGCCAGTTGCGCGAAGATGGCGTTATTATCATTCATCGCTTCACCTCAGCAAAAAAGAAGACGTGACCGAGAGCAGCGCCAGCACGAACGAAACGCCCAGCAGTTCGGGCACGCGGAACAGTCGCAGCTTGGCGGCGCGCGTCTCGATCAAGGCCACCGCCAGCCCGAGCAGCGCCAGCTTGGCGATCAGCGCGATCACAGCGACGGTCAAGCCGCCAGGCGTGAGCGCGGTCGACACACCCCACGGCAGAAACAGATTCGCCAGCAGCGAGAAGAAGACTAGCAGCTTCAGCCACGCCGCCCACTCGATCAGCGCCAGATGGCGTCCCGAATATTCCAGCGTCATCGCTTCGTGAATCATCGTCAGTTCGAGATGCGTCGCCGGATTGTCCACCGGCAGCCGCCCTGTCTCGGCCAGCGTGACGATGAAGAGCGCCGCGAAGCCGAGCAGATGGCCGGGATTGATGACGGCTCCCGGATGCGAGAGCGTCTGCGCCACAATCTGGCCGAGATTGGTCGAGCCCGCGCCGACTGCCAGACCGAAGATCGCCAGCGCGATCGTCGGCTCGGCTATCGCGGCGACAGTCATCTCGCGGCTCGCCCCCATCCCGCCGAACGCCGTGCCGGGGTCTAAACCTGCCAGCGCCAGAAAGAACGTTCCGAGCAGCATCAGGTAGACCACCACCACCAGATCGCCGACCGCATCGAAGGGCAGCGGCGCGGCGACGAGCGGAACGAGCATCGTCACGGCCACAGTCGTGGCGAAGATCAGATAGGGCGCGAAGCGAAAGAGCCAGGAAGCGTTGCGCGAGACGACCACCTCCTTCCCGAAGAGCTTGCGCAGGTCGTAGTAAGGCTGCCACGGCGGAGCGCCGCGGCGCCCCTGCATCCGCGCCTTGACCATGCGAATAAAACCCACCAACCCCGGCGCAAGCAGCAGCGCCAGCAGGGCTTGTCCGATTTCAATCAGATAAGGAGTCATTGTTCACCAGCGCGCCGACAAGAGCAGTACGACCAGAGCGATCGCCACGTAAACCAGATAGAGATGGAGCGAGCCTGACTGCAAGCGGCGCACGTTCACGGCCAGCAGCCTGACAAACCACAAACACGGCTCGTAGAGATACTTCTCGAACCACGGCGTGATCTCGCTCTTGTATTCGATGGATTGGACGAAGTACTTCGACTCCGGGTGGAAATCTATCGTCAGTTCCTTCGTCGGGCGGTAGAGTTCCGCGAAGACTCGCCGCAGCGGCTCGGCGAAAGAGGTCGCGGTGTACTCCATGCGCGGCGTCTGCCCTATGCGCCCGCAGCCCCACGAATCGCCCACGCGCAGTCTGCGATTGGCGCGCAGCGCGCGCATCGCCAACGGGATCAGGCCTAGAATAACGAGAACGCCGAGCGCCAGGAGCGCGGGCGAGACGCGAGACGCGCCGCCCGGAGTGGCAAGCGAAAGCTTGAGCGCGAACGCCGGATGAGTGTCGGGCAACCCACCGAGGCCGGCCAGAACCCGCCCAAGAACCGGAACGACGATGAATGGAGCGAGGCCGAGCGTAACGCAGGCGAGCGCCAGAATCGCCATTCCAACGCGCATCGAGAGCGGCGCTTCCGACGCATGTTCAGCTTCGCGCGAGCGCGGGATCGCCAGAAATGTAATGCCGAAGGCTTTGACGAAGCACGCGGCGGCCAGTCCGCTCGTCAGCGCCAGCATGCCGACTGCGACTGGCATCATCACCGCGACCTCGGGCTTCGGAATGTTGAAGCCGCCGAGAAGCGACTGGAAAACCAGCCATTCGGAGGCGAAGCCGTTGAGCGGCGGCAGCCCGGAGATAGCTATCGCGCCGATCAGAAAGCAGAGCGCCGTCACCGGCATGCGTTTGATCAGCCCGCCCATCTCTTCCATATTTCGCGTGCGCGTCGCGTGCAGCGTCGCCCCCGCGCCGAGGAAGAGCAGGCCCTTGAAACTCGCATGATTGAGCGTGTGATACAGCCCGCCGATGAAGCCCAGCGCCGCGAGCGACGTCAAACCGTAACTGTGAAAGATCAATCCCGCGCCGATGCCGATCAGGATGATGCCGATGTTCTCGACCGAGTGATAGGCCAGCAGCCGCTTCAGATCGTGCTCCATCAGCGCGTAGAGCACGCCGAGCAGCGCCGAGATCGCGCCAACGCCAAGCACGACTCCGCCCCACCAGACTGGCCCGCCGCCGAGCAGATCGAGCGTCACTCGCGCTAGCCCGTAAATCCCCATCTTGATCACCACGCCGGACATCAGCGCCGAAACATGACTAGGCGCGACCGGATGCGCCATCGGCAGCCAGACGTGCAGCGGAACAATCCCCGCCTTCGATCCGAACCCGAAGAGCGCCAACACAAAGATCACGTTGCGCAAGCCGCTGCCGAGCGCCGCCGCGCTCGATCGCATCCCTTCAAACGAAGCGGTCAGATCGCCTCCGGCCATCAGCAGAAACATAGCCATCAGCGCGGCGAATCCGGCGTGCATCATGGCGATGTACCAAACGGCGGCGCGTACAGTCTCAACCCTGTCGTGTTCGGTCAACACCAACCAGTAAGCTGACAGCGACATCGCCTCCCAGGCGATCAGAAACGTCAGCGCGTTGTCGGCCATCACCTGCAAACCGAGCGCCAGCAGCAGCAGGTTGAGCATCGCGCCGGCCATTCGCAGCGAATAGCGCCCCTCGTAGTTCGCGTCGTACCCGAAGCCGTAAATGGCGGCCGCCAGTCCGACCAAACCGATGATGACAAGAAAGAACGCTCCCAGCCCATCCAGTCGCAGCATCAACCCGCTGACCGCCAACAACCGCGCCGAGCTGAGCGTAAATGATTGGCCCGTGACCAGCGCTGTTACGCCGAGCAGCAGACACGCCGCTGAGCCAATGCCTGCGCCGAGCGCGGCGCCGCCTCTGGCAATGACGCCTTTGCGGGCGACAAGCGAAGCGATTGCGCCCACGATCCAGGCTGTGATCATTACAAGGAAATGGATTCTCAAGAACATCGCATCTTAAGCGTTAGCTGTCATCGCCTCCTGGCCACCAGCTTGCCGAGATTCACTCTGACCGACTCCTTCTCGTTTTTGGCCTCGAAATTGAACCGTGTCGTCTTCACAACGTTCCATCCTTCTATCGTGAAGTCAGATGTCACCGGCCCAACATAATCGCCCAGGTTATAGAAACTGTTTTCGCCGCGGCTGTAGAAGTAAGTGGCGTGACGCCACGGTTGATGACCATCTGAACTGTCGACATTGAAAACAAAAAACTGACCGTCCGCCGTCCACTCGGCATGATTCACTCCCATCAGATGCTCCCCGTCGTAGGAGGCAAAGTTCTTCCATCTTAACGTCTCGCCAGTCGCGCTGAGGATTTCTACACGGCTTTCCGGCTCCTCACCTCTTTTCTTACCGGCATGGGTAATCACCGCGCGTAGAGACTCGTCGGGCGACGAATGTATAGTGGTTTGCGCTTCCGCCAAATGTGGGATCGCCGGAAGAACAACGACGGGAAGGGAATTGTGACTCATCAATAAAAAAATCATCGAGAGCTCGGCAATCTATCAATCGCAGCCAGAATCCCGCGCAAAATATCAATCGGTTCAGGCGGACAGCCCGGCACAATGACGTCCACCGGAATCACTTTGTCCACGGCGCCGACGACGGCGTAACCGCCTTTGAAGACGCCACAATCCCGGGCGCAATCGCCGACCGCAACAACGATCTTCGGGTCTGGAGTGGCCTCGTATGTCAGCCGGAGCGGTTCGGCCATGTTGCGCGTCACCGGCCCGGTCACGAGCAAACAATCAGCGTGGCGTGGCGAGGCGACGAAATGCAGGCCGAAGCGTTCCAGATCGTAGTATGGATTGGCGAGCGAGGTGATTTCGATCTCGCAGCCGTTGCACGACCCGGCGTCCACTTCGCGGATGTGCAGCGAACGGCCCAGCAGCTTGCGGACGCGCGCGTCAACCTCTCTGGCTACGACTTCGATTTGCTGGTCTTCCGCGGCGCGACCGACAGGCTCAGTAACAACAGGGGTATTCAGAATCTTTCCAACCAGTGATTTCATTATTGGCGGTCTTTGCCGGCGGCCAGCCGCTGTCTCCCAGCGACGCCGGCGCCTATAGCGGCGCCTTAAGACCGGCGCCTGACATGGACTCTGAACGCAGATTGTGGATGCGGCGTCACTCAGCGGCGGCAATGTAAAGGAAGCGGGCGCAATTGGCGCAAGTGATGAAGACTCCCTTTCGAGCGCGTTGGAGCCGCTCTGAGGCGATGGCCATTTTGCAGGCCCCGCAGCCACTGTTCCTGATCGGCGCAAACGCCCCGTAGCCGCTCCCGCCTCCGAACCGCGCGCGCAATCGCTCCAGCGTCGCCTTCGCCGACGGCTGCTGAGCGAGCAATCGCTCGGTCAATTCTTCCTCTCGAATCACGGTTGAAGCAATAATCACATGACCTCAATGAATTGCGCATTTGCGAATGTTTGCAAGTATGCCCTGCAAAAAACGAGCCTGGTCCGCAGGCCCGAAGCGGCGCTAGCGTCGCGCCGCTCTCTTCGGTTGATCGAGCCGGATTTCTTCCAAGATGTTCTGAACTCCGGCGAGATGGTTGTTGAAAATGTCGCGCGCCACGTCCAGAAGCTTGAAGATGGTCCGGTCGGTCACTGAATAGTAGACATTCGCCCCTTCCTTGCGCGCGACGACGATGTTCTTGTTGCGCAGAACCGCGAGTTGTTGTGAGGCGTTCGCAGGCTCGACGGAGAATTTCTGACTGATCTCATTGACCGTCAGTTCCCCTTCGCGCAGCGCGTCGAGAATCGAAATCCGCAGCGGGTGCGCCAGGGCCTTGAAGAATTCCGCTTTGAAGTTACTCAGCTTTTGCCTCATCGAACGCTCCGGCAATCAAACGATCGCGGTTAGGTGGCCGCGAAATTTAGCATCTGCGAATCTATGCAGATATCAGCTTTATACGGCATCCTCACATTGTGGTCAACCGCGCTTCGACCAATTTCGGTTTTGCGATGGGTCCAATACTTCGTTCTAATCTGGCGCAAATCTCCCCCGGTTTTTTTCGGTCTCCGAATCGTTGTCATGCCAGAAGTCGGAGAGAGCGTTAGATTCCGGCGGAATCTAACGCTCTCCTTCTACCTATTGCTTTATGTCAGGATCGCCAGATAGTGATCCTGTATGGTCCAGGAAGTGGCTTGGCATCTCTGCTTCGAGAAGCTTCTTGAATTTTGTTTCGAGGCGGGCCATCAAAGGGTTGATGTTTTGATCCTTCAATGTGGCGGCGTTTTGTTTTAGCGCTCTGGCCAGATCTGGGACCAATTCCCTCGTCCGCTGAACATCGGGATGACGGTCATAAATCGTCCTTGTCGCCTTCACTATTACCAAAACCGCATCAGCGGTCTCTTGGTCAAAGTAGATTCTCTTTTCATCGAAGAAGTTAATCATCTGTTGAAAGCGGTCTTCAGCAGTTCTGTAATGCTCGTCCTCCGTCTGGTTGCGTAAGTCATAGGTGGAAGTTACCCAATACTGCAAATCATTTTCGACCCTGGCTAACATCACATACAGCTTTTCAATCGCCTCCGCCCTTCTTTGATGAAGCCACGAATAGCGTGTTTGAAACTCATAGAACTTCGTCTGAAAGGCGGCTTGAAGTTGAAACTTATTGATTTCGAGTTCTTTGCTGATGTCCGCCTTGTAACGCTTCATCCTTTTGCCGACCAAGTAGTACGTTAGGAACGGAACAATCAATGCGGCCAGTGTGGGGCTGGCTTTTAGCCAAAAATCCATATTTTGAAAATATTGATACATAGTTCTCCAGGGTAGGCTATCGTTTTTTGGTCCTGCGCCTGACTTGGGTTAGCTACTGCTTTGAGTAAGTCCTGGGACGGCAGGCATATTTGAGCATTGCTTCGGCTGGAGCGCCCTCAATAGCATCTGTCTACGAGAGACACTGTGTTGGTCGTCAAGCGGCCGTAGCATAACTTGGGTCATATGGCCGTTGATTTTTCAACACTCCGTAAGCGACGCGGACAAGCTTGCGCATGGCCGCCGCGATGATTTGCATTTTCTTTTTGCCACGCTGTGTCAGGCGCGTGGCAAGTTCTTTGAACTTCTTGCTGGAACGAAGCGTGGCCATCGCCGGCATATAAAGCGCGTAACGGGCCGTGGGTTTCCAATCTTTGAAATCCGCGCTGGACAACGTTTATTATCTACTTTGCGGCCATCGCCTCCATTTCGAGCTTCCATTTTGGATCGAGCAACTGACAACAGACAACCGTCAGGGAAGGCTGATGGTCGCCTAGATATTTGACACGCAAACGTACGTTCGTTTCATCATCTTGAGGGTCCGCCAAATATGTTCGAATTGAGACCAGATCTTGATAGTCCATTCCGGCGGACTGCAAGATCGCGCCCAGATGCGTCCAGATGATGTCGCCCTGTTCCTCAAAAGAGTCCGGCATGGTGATGCCGTCAGAGAGGTAGCCATTGAGCCCGCTTATGACCAGCAGCCTTGAATCTCCTCGTATCTCGATCGCATGACTATAGCAGCGGTACTGTGGAAACAGTCCTGGTGGATTGTGCTTGATGACAGGCATTCACTGTTCTCCTCATCTTGTTCGGTGATGACCGATCTCTTCACCGGGCGGGAGCAAGATAGAGATATTTCTCCTGACTGTCCACACATTCGTTTTAGTCTTCAGCGCCCCCCAGGTGAACTATAGTAAGCGTTCAGCCCCCCCAAGGGATAGGCTGAACTGTAGATATTATCGAGCAATCGGGTAACCGGGTTAAACTGAAGCGTTGCTAATGCCTGATCAAAGGCGTAGATTTTATCAGACAGTGAATCAAAGGGAAGATCAGCCTGATCAGAAAGCAAACTATATGAGCGGCGCGCCAAGATCTGGATTGAGGAGACGAGTCAGTACCGCGAGCGGTAGCGAGCGTGACCCGGATCAGTACCGCGAGCGGTAGCGAGCGGAGCCATCGCCAACGGCCGCTCGCTACCGCTCGCGGTACTGATCCGGTCGGCGCCTTGCGAACTCCAGATCTTGGCGCGCCGGACATATAGGCGATGATTACTGGCGGCTGTGGGAATCTACGGCGTAATTACATATATGACAACCGAGCGCGCGCATGAAATCGGTGTTCGAATGGCGCTGGGAGCCGATCGGCTTAATATTTTGCGAATGGTGGCAGGAGGAGGATTCCGCCCGGCTCTTATCGGCATTGCAATAGGTGTAACAGCCGCATTAATTCTCGGCCGCATTCTGTAGTTTTCCGTGGCGGAAAACTTTTGGTCCTCTCAGTCCAAGCGCAAGGCCGGGCCCGGTGATACTTCAAACAGCTTTAGAGCCGCAGGAATAATTAGTTCTTGAAGTGGCGTTTTTGATGAGGTATAGTGTGAATACCAAGTATAACAACCGCAAACAGGTTGTTACCGGTTGAGCTGAGTGAATATTACCTGCATCCGCTTAGCTTGTTATCCCCCTCGCCATCCCCAATTTACAATATCTCCCGCTGTTACAATTTTATTTTCTCTGTGAGTCTATCAGGAGATCATATCAGGCGTGTAGATCACGCCGCTGATGGAGACCGCGCCATCCTACGCCAGGTCTACGCCTGGGCGCTGCTCAATCCGGCGATCTACTTCGAAGGCTGGGGCTATCGCGACGCCGAAGACTTCCTCGACCCGCCGTGCGGCTCGGTCGAGTATCTGGTCTTCGCCGGAGACACGCCGGTCGCGCTCCTGATTTTCATCCCGCTAGCCACGGTCCGCGAAGTCTATCAGGTCGGGCTGATAACCAACCCGGACGCGTGTCTCCGCAAAATTTGCAAACTCCTCAAGGGCTTCATGGGGGCGGTCTTCGAAACGATAGCGCAAGCGCTCTTCGTCGACTTGCCCGACTCGCAGGAATTCTCGCGGACCAGAAAACTGGCCAGGTTTTTCGGCTTCGAGCAAGTCTCGGAGACCATCTTACTGATTTCAAAATATGGGCACTCGCAAAAACGAGAAAAAACCCACAACGCAGCAGCGCCGGACGACCGACCACAGCGGGGCGTTCAAGTCTTACGACATCACGCCTGAAGAGCAGGAGTCGAAGGAGTGGCCGCCTGGTGGGACGCTGCTCGACGCCGGGACGAAGGCGAGCGCGGCGCCGCGAGACAGGGAATCGAGGAAGGCGTTGGCGGCTATTCGGGAATCACGAACCATGTGCCCGCAGCGCGGATGAAAGAGATCGCGCTCCAGGAACTCGCGGACCGGTAGTCCTCGGCGTTGACCGACGCCGCCGAGCGAAATCGGTTCGCCCTTCAGAACAAGCAGTTCATCGCGTCCCTGCGCCGACCGCAGTACGTCACGACCGGCGTGAGGACGACGGGGACTGGAACAACCACGGAGATTGCGCCCGGTCAGAGCTTGCTCGCTAGCATAATCAGCGGCGGCCTCGGACTCGCGGGCGCGTTCGCATAGGAGAAACATATGCCGCAAGGAATTGAAATCCCAGTCGTCGTGACGAAGGTCACGACGACGCCATTCAAGAGCGATATCGTCGCGGACAACGACGCGCAGCGCGCGGTGAACTTCCCGGCGACGCCGGCGCGCGTCGCTAGTCAGTCGGTAGACCTCCCGCACAAGTTGGTTTACGTGGAGCAGTCGCCGGCCCACGTCGGCGGGACGGTCGAGAATATCAGCGTGGTGCTTCAATGAGATACGCCGCCGTTTTCATGTCCTGGGCGACGCTCATGCTGGTCTACCACCTCATCGGCCAGCTTCTGATCCCGTTCGAGTGTCGCCATGCGTACCAGTCATGCCCGAAGGACAGGGCTTATTACGTGTCGAACGCCCTGTGGTGGGCCGTTCCGCTGACGTGGTTCCTCGCGCCGTCGGTCGCTTCCGCGCCGGAGATGGGGGTGGGGGCGGCCTTGCTTATCTCAGGCGCCGCGCTGCTCATATGGACGCGCAGGGCCAACCCGTTTTTCCTGCCCGTCATCCGCGAGCCTCGCTGGGTCGTGACTGAAGGGCCGTACCGTTTGCTGAGGCATCCCGGCTACGCGGGCTTCGTCCTGATGGCCGAGGGTTCGTTCCTCATGCTCGGGGGCCATTGGATGGGCGTCGTCCCGCTCGTCAGCCTCATCAGCTTTCTCGTCGCGCGGGCGCGTCGGGAAAACAGAATCCTCTATGCGAGAGGCGAGCAGATGCGCGTGGTCGAATAAGTCTCCATCGATGCGGGCAAGTCCGAAGGCGATTCAGAGGTTATGGTTGTATTGCTCTCGCCTTTCGGGGTCGAACCGCGTCGTACACCGTTCGGCCGTCCACACGAAGTCGAGCGCGTCTCGCGATGGGAAGATCCGATCAAGGACTTTTCCCGCATACAATGGACCCGACGATGTCCAGACGGCCACGTGAAATCTATCGAGCGCGTATGCAAGGAAGCGCTGGAGATGTGGCGGCAGGTAGATGAAGTAGTCGTGGACAAGAAAGTCTGCCGGCCTGTCGAGAGCTTCCTTAGTGGCGTACAGGAGCGTCTCATCGATATCCAAGATGAAGAGCTTTCGCGCATCGTCGAGCATAGTTACCGACTGGTCATATTTATCCATGCTGAGATCGGCGCTTGCGCCGATCTCAGCATGGATAAAGTCATGTTTAACTGTTAACCGCGGGGCCAACGGTCTGTCTGCATAAGTCTCAAGCGTATATTGCTCGCTGTTAATCGAGCATTGGGACACCGAATCGCTACCGCTCGCGGTACTGATAAAGGGCTATGTTCGCCGAGCTTGTATAAGCGCTACTCCTGACTTTTGGAGAAAACTGCGACTGATTGATTACCGCTGAAGTCTGAGACGGCGGGAAAATAATCCCTCTACATAGTCAACGCAATTTACAGTGGGTAACTTTTTCCATCTTACTCCCGAATCGAGCTGAAAACCGCCTGGTAACGAAAAGGATACGAAAACCTTCCTCCGGCATTCAGTTTGCTTTTACTTCTGTTGTCAAATTTACAAATCAAGGAGGGTATAACAATGCAAACCGAGATGCTCGAAAGAACCATAAAAGTCCGTGATCATTTAGGATCCGAAGTTAAACGCGTGAAGGAAGCCGTCGCTGATGCGGTCGACAATGGCGTCGTCGCAGCAAAACGCGCTGTCAAACAGGGCCGCCGCGCGGCGGAAGATCTGGTTGACGACGCGGAGTATCGAATCAAACAGCGCCCGTTCAGCGCCCTTAGCGTCACTTTTGGAATCGGAATGGGATTGGGAGCGGCGATCGGCGCTCTTCTGGCTCGTAATGGCCGCAACGGCAAGTGATTGATAATCGGGCAATAAGTCTGGGAAAGTGAGACGGAACCGGACAGAGGTCGCTCAGCAGGCACGCCGAGACTTTGCTCGACTTGCCTGCTGGCGAGCGCTCGGCGCGAGTCATATTAACGATGCCGAGCGAAGTGGCGACCGATCCTGCGCTGGTTTGAGACCTGCTCGCGGCGGGGACTCTGCGGCGAATTCGAGGAGCATGAGCTTCGCGCGCTTGCCGAGCGCGCGGTCGAACGCCGCCTGGCGCGCGACGAAATTCTCTTCGTCGCCGGAGACGAAGCTCGCGGCCTGTACGTCATCGCAAGCGGCGCGCTGCGCGCGTTCCGCCAAGGCGTTGATGCGCTGGCCGCGTTGAAATGGATTACCTTACCAGCCGGAGGAAATAGACGCCCTGTTCACCACCCGCCACGATCATTTCTCCATACGCCATGCAACAAAACATGCTCCCATCGGCGAAGAATGTCGCTAGAAGTTGGCCCGTCAGCGCATCCCAGACCTTGAGCGTGCGGTCAGATGAAGCCGAGACGATGAGCCTCCCGTCGGGGCTGAACGCGCAGCCCACCACATATGACGAATGACCTTCGAGCGAGCGCAGCATTTTGCCCGTCATCGCGTCCCAGACTTTGAGCGTGCGGTCAGTTGAAGCCGAGACGATAAACCTCCCGTCGAGACTGAACGCGCAGCCCCTCACGGGAGCCGAATGACCTTCGAGTGAGCGCGGTATTTTGCCCGTCATCGCGTCCCCGACCTTGAGCGTGCGGTCAGATGAAGCCGAGACGATGAGCCTCCCGTCGGGACTGAACGCGCAGCCTCTCACGGGAGCCGAATGACCTTCGAGCGAGCGCAGCGTTTTGCCCGTCATCGCGTCCCAGACTTTGAGCGTGTGGTCAAATGAAGCCGAGACGATTAGCTTCCCGTCGGGACTGAACGCGCAGACCCTCACAGGAGCCGAATGACCTTCGAGTGAGCGCAGCATTTTGCCCGTCATCGCGTCCCAGAGCTTGAGCGTGCGGTCAAATGAAGCCGAGACGATGAGCCTCCCGTCGGGACTGAACGCGCAGCTATTCACATCATACAAATGACCTTCGAGCGTGCGAATCAACGCAGGATGCGGCAGATCGGGCAAACCGGTCTGTGGCGTGATATAAGTATGACCGAGGTTCCGCGCCAGGTCTTCCAGCGTCGCTGTTAAATCGGTCAGATGACGCAGTCGAGCCAGCAGTGTCGATTCAATGTCATGCCTGCTGTCGCAACGGTTGATCAGGTGCGACGAAACGGAGATTCCCCGCAACAACGCCTGCAACGGATCGTCGTCTGGCGCTGCTTTTTCAGCCTCGATCAAATCGTTTTCGACCGCGTGCGCTTTACGCAGGAATATCTTCTTCGCCAGGTATCGCCAATCTTTCACCGTCGCCACAAGCTCTTCGCCGCGACCGGCCTCGATCAGATGATCGGTCAGATGATCCCAGAGATAGCCGTCGTCCCTGGCCATCTCGGCCCAGCCGGCGTCGGGGCGATGGGCGTCGAGCAGCTGGTTGTTGAGAGCGGCCAGATCGGTTTTTCGCTCATCACGCAGGAACTTGCGGATGACGTCGTGCAGCCGGATCGTACGCGCCCTCAGATCGAAACTGTACAGCAGCGAGATTTGGTTCAGCCGTACGCATAGAG
>Ga0154003_1000392_pt1 | contig 13651 bp, 7 predicted proteins | sample TSFL087MetaG_FD_104679 | JGI IMG/M metagenome (GOLD analysis project Ga0154003, IMG submission 104679) | Attine ant fungus gardens microbial communities from Florida, USA - TSFL087 MetaG | ecosystem: Host-associated > Fungi > Mycelium > Unclassified | place: USA: Florida, Lake Talquin State...
GCCGAAAAACAGGAGATTGGAATCGGCATTTGGCAGATGCAACCGGGCGAGACGGAAATTGTCGCGCGGCGGCTGCGCGAGGTCTTCAGCGGAGACAAGGCGGCTTGAGAAGGGCAAATGGGGAGTGAGGAGTGGGGAGTGGGAGACAAGGAGACGAAGAATTCAAAATTTCTTCTATCTGCATCTCCTCTTCTCCCTTTCTCCTTGTCTCCCACTCCCCGCTAGTTAGCTGTCGCTGCTTTGGGCCGGCGTTTGTGCGCGTCGAACCAGTCGAAGAGGTCTTTGAACGCCGGAACGACCACGTCGCCGTGATTGCCGCCGGGGACTTCGATATATTTGATCTCGACGCCAAGCTCTTTGCCGGCCTTGACCATTTTTCGTGACTCTTCGACGGGCACGGTCGGGTCATTGTCGCCGTGAACGACTATCCAGGAAACGTGAGTGATCGCTTTCAGTTTGGGTATCGAGAAAGGAGTTCCTCCGCCCGCAATCGGCCCGATCGCAGCGAAGAGTTCGGGGTTGTTGACCGCGATTGACCACGAGCCGTAACCGCCCATCGAATGGCCCATCAGGTAGACGCGGTCGTTGTCAATCGAAAAGTCACGCTTCATCTCGCTGATCACGTCGATCACGTCGCGTTCAGCCGCGGCCAGGTACATCGAATAAGGCCCACGTCCTTTTGGGCAGACGACTAAATAGCCGCGCTCTTCGGCGACGCGGCGGATCGCGCCGTTGTCGTATCCCGTGAAGAAACTGTTCTCGTCTCCGCCCATTCCGTGCAGCGCGACGACCATCGGCCATTTCTTGTTCGCGTCGTAATTGGTCGGTATGTAAAGCCGATAAGGTTGTACCGTGTTGTCGACGGCCGAGCGGTAGGCCCATTGAATGTCGCCGCGTCTTGCGCCTAGCGGGTCTTCGCCTTTTTCTATTTTGTCGAGCGTCGCCGAGGCGTTGACGACGGCGCCCTTCACGTCGGCGCGCTCCACCGACAGCCGCCCCGAATTGGCCATTTCGACCATCGAAGCGGCGTATTCGACCGCTGGGATGGCGTGCGACAGGTCATCTTTTTTGTCCGCTTTCAATTTCGCGGCGACCGACGCGGCGCGGGTTTTGATCTCCGCCGCCCGGGCGTTCAATCCGCGGGCGATGAGGACTGGCGCGGGTTTGACTATGGGGTCGCCGTCTTTCGGCCTGAGCGTCAGCGTGAGCTGATAATTGCCGTCGGCCAGATCGGGAATCGCGGCCTCGATTGAAACCGGTTTTGTGAAATCAGGCTCGATCCCCGTGAACTCTTTCAGTTCTTTTTCCTGTTTTGAATCTTTCAACGAGATCGAGCCGCTAAGCTTGCCCGCAATCGGCTCGTCGGGAGTAAACGACTGCGAGATCGTGATCAGCGCCCTGTCGCCTGGATCGAAGACGGCGCGATCGAGCTTGATTTGCATCGCCGCGCTCAACTCGCGTGACGGCGTCCACGGCTGATTGCGTATTATCGCTATCGCCCGCGAGTAATATTTAAGGGCCTCGCCGTATTTCTGGCCGCCGGTCGCGGCCCTGGCTTTGGCTTCAAGCTCCTCTACCAGTTTGCGCGTTTCGTCGCTCATCCGCTCGGTGTTTTTCAGCGTGCGGAATCTGACCGAAAGGCCCAGCGTGGTAGCCGCGTCCTGCGCCTGAATAGGCGGAACGGCGAAGGAGAACGCGAATAATAAAGCTGAAAAGAAACGTACAACTAGGTGTTTCATTTACTCCTCCCTCAAGATCAATAAACGAGTGACCGTCGGGATAGGGCATAATGCTAGCACACGACCGCCGCGTTCGCGCGCCCAGCCCGCAAGCGCCTTCGCCGAAATTATGTGACGATCGGCGCTTCAAAGGCGGGCGGCGGGCTGTTTTCGTTCAGCGCAAGTCTTTAGGCGCATCCTCTCTGAAATATTCTTCGTAAACCTGCCTGAACATTTCTTGCAGTTCGATCTTCGATTTTGAAGCGCTGTTAGGCGCGATCTCCGAGACCTCGTGAAATCCGAGCGCGCGGTAGCTTTCAAACTGCGTTTCACTGTACATCTGATCGCCGGTTGATTCGTGCGGGAAGGCCGGGTTGGCCCTGGCGTAATTTTGGACGTCGGCGGGCTCAACGCCATATAAAGTCGGCTTGATGTATAGCAGGAACCCGTCACACTCCATTTCGTCAACCTCGGAATAATGGATGCGTCCGACCGCGCAATATTTCTTTCCTTTATCTTCCTGGCGGTCTTTGACGAAGGTCGGAATCTTCTCCTCGCGCGGGCTGATGGGAATCGAATCGAAGGTGATGCGGACGCCCAGGTCGGTGCGGATTTTGCTCATGGCATTGCCGAGGCTCTCGAAATCGAAGTCTTTGTCCTGGCTGCCGTCGCTGACGACGATGAAATGACAACGGCGCAAGACCATCTCGTAGAGGCCCAGGTTTTCAAAATGTCCGCCGTCTGAAAGATAGACATACGGATGATTGTTGTCCGTCCGGCCCAGAGTTTCGGCTATCAAGGGGCGCGGCGCGAAAGTAGGACTAGGCTTGGCGTAAGAGTCATTTCCCTTTCTACCCGGATTGCCCAACCACCATCCGAGGCGCACGTTGAAAAACGCGAGCAGGAATGTGACGATCGGTGAAGAGTGATAGCCCATATTCGGGCTTGCCGCCGCGCCCGAAATCGCCATTGCGGTGCCGAGTGAAAACGCCTGCCCCTGGCTGCGCGTGACCGAGTATTTCCTGGAATCGCGGTAGCCGAGGTCGAAATTGCCCACATGTAACAGCGATGCCGTGAATGTTTCGGCTTTGCGGTCCTGCCACGCCAATTCCTTACCCGCAACAAGATTCAAAGCCATGTTCACGATGTGTAGCGGGCGTGGCGTCTTTTCGCTATCTTCGAGTTTCGGCAACGAGGGGTAGTTCGCCTCCAGCAGCAGGCGATTCAGACGCGTCTGTTCGATGACAGGTGGAGAGCTGAGGGGGTTTTTGAGTAACGAAACAGTTTTGTCGAACGCCGCTTCCCTCCACGAATTCCGGCCGTTCGGCGTAGCGGATTGATTGGGGATCATCTCATTTATCTTGTTCTTGAGGGCTGTGGGCTGGTCCGCCAGGGCCTTTCTGAAACACTGCTCATCCTGAAGCTTCTCGCGCTGGATGATGCGATTCAACCAGTCAACCAGATTGCGCCGGACAAGATGCTTACTCATATTTTCCTCCCCTGCGAGAATCGTCGAATATTGCTCGATCAATCCCATGGAGGCCTTTTTCGAGATGCCTTTTTCGAACAGGAGGAGGTCCGACATGCGCTTGTCGGCTTCATTCGGATCATTTTTCAGGCGATGGATGAAGTCGCGCAAATGTTCGTCAGTAAATTGATCGGCGTAAAAAAGGTCGGTCAGCAGCTCGTTCATTTGCAGATTATCTTTCTCATCCAGGCCGGTGAAGGGGTTGGCCTGCCGCTCCTCGCTGCTGCGCGAAGCTCCCAGATAGGCCCGTATCAAGCGGTCGCGGTATGCCGCATGAAGCGAAAACTTGTTGATGTTAACGCACAGACCCATTACCCCGGACAGGATCGCCGCCGCGCCGACGAACGCCGCAAGTAGCCAGAACGGTGTTTGATAGATCACGTCCAGATGCCAGTAATAGGAGAATGGCGTGTGTTTGATATTCACCTGAGGCGTTTTAGCGATTAACCAGCTTGTCCCGAGCGAGAGTGTGATCAGAATAGAGACCGCAAAGACAGGCGCAGCCAACGCCGGCGCGATCTCAGGCAAGAGACTTGAGCTTTTTGTCTTCGCGGGACTGTTCTGCTTGGCCGAGGCGCTTTTCGCGCTATACCCCCCGAGCAGCGTCACGACGCCGGACCCCACGCCGAGCGAGCCTAGAGCGACTTTCAATTCCGGCCCCAGAGATAGCAAAAGCGCCGGGCCGAAGATCACGACTGAGCTTAGTCCGCCCCATACAACGATGGCGATCAATATCCATGCGCCCGCGCGCGCCATCCATTCGCGGTCGGCGTCGCTGTTGAATGTGCTTGCCAGCCCGGCGAAGATCGTCGCCGCAAGCAGAAACACCAACAGAAACAGCGATGCGGCGAAACAAACATATAGACAGGTATAAAACTCGATGGCCCCACCCGCCGGATCAGGCGCTTGGGGCATTGGAAACACCTTGTAAGCCACAAACCAGATCGAGAACCCGCCCAGTCCGCCCGTGAAGATTGCGTAAACGTAATCGCGCAATCGAAGTCTTTCCAACCGGAGTTGCGCGACCAGAACGCCGAAATAGTGAAACACAATGCCGAACAGCACGAAGCGTTTGATGGCCACATTCGGACATGCGACCAACAGCCCGATGCACGACCCGCTTAAAGCCCCCATCACAAAATTACGAACCAGTTCCAACCGTCTCTTTGCAAGCAGGCTAGAGACCAGGGCATTCACCAGATGTAAGATCACGCCGAGTACGCAAAACGGCCAGACGGAACTTTTGAACCAGCCGCCCAGTAGTGATTGGTCAGGAGTCGAACCGGAGAGCAGCACATAGAAAACACCGAATCCGCCGTCCGCGCCTTTAGGCCACACCCAGTAGGTCGAGGCCGCAATGGCCGAGATCAACAACGGCGCCAGACACCATTTCAAAAAGTCTAGCTCATCAGCAGGGTCTCGCACGCCCCTTTCATCCCTGATTGACAGCGCGCCTTTCAGGCTCGGACGATTCGCCACGACGTAAGCGACCGCTACGATGCCTGTCAAAAGGCTTACTAGAAACAGCATGGGGGGCGCAAACGTGTTCAGATGTTCCAGCTTCACAACGGCGACGCCGATTCGCGGAATTGCAAGCGCGATCAGCAGCAGTGGAATCAGCACCAGCCAGTTGAGCAACAGGTTGCGGGCGAAAATCGTCCCCAGCGTCCAAGTGTCGGCGGACAGCAGTCCGAGCTTGGGGCTCATGTAATTGCTGTAGCTTCGCAAATGCCGGATCGTATCAGGTTCGGGGTTCAATTGCGGGATCGCTTCCGGTTCTGAGTTCGACGATGGCCGACCGGGAGCGGCTGATTGGGGTCGTCGCCCGCCAAGGCTTCTTTGAACTTCATCCATCCCGCGCCGATGAATCCACGCCGATAACCAACTGCCCAAATATCCCCCGCCCGAGACGGTTGACAGGTAATGAAAACTACCGAGGTCCAATCGGCTCACCAACCCTTGAATCACACCCAGCCCGAAAGTCGCGCTGCGAATGCCGCCGCCGGAGAAACAGAGGGCCGCCCGTTTTTGGCCGCTTTTGTGAAGTCGCCGGTAAAAGTCTTTTACCAAATCTTCGTTGATCCGCCGCTCTCGCTCTTTCTCATCCGTCAATAAGGCGTATTTTTTCTTTACCTCAGCGCGCTTTTTCTCTATCTGTCCGCGCGCCTCCTTCATCTGGGCATCGATATTGTCAGTCTTCGCCGCGTCATCAATGTAGAGCGGCTTGAGGCCATGCGTTTTTACCTGGCGCTCGTACTCATCGACCAGGACGTCGAAGAGCGACAAAATGGGAGAGTCGTTTTGATCGCCATTTGGAGAATTGTTGTTTTGATTGCCGTTCGTGTCAGTCGTACTGACGCCCGCCTGATTGCCGTTCGACGGCAAAGGCGGATTGTCATTTTGATAGCCATTCATGGGAGCCTCCGGTAGTTTGTTGGCAGAGGAAAAGAGCGCGAACGTCGAGCGTTCCGTTACTGTGTCAATCCTTTGATGTGAATGATCGAGTAATGTGAATGATCGAGCTGAAGAATAATTTCAGTATTTCAGCCTCGGCTCTTTGAATCGCCCTGTTGAGATCGGGTGGCGACGCTATTGAGCGGAAGAAGGCCGGCGAACGTGACAGTGGCGCCTAAGAACGCAAAGGGAAGTTTCATTTGACTCTTCATTTCAGTCATAGGAAACGGTTTCGTTCATGCAGGGTCTGAGCTAAGCCGGGAACAAACTGCAAACTGACTGATATTTGGCAGGAAAAATCTACATCAGCTTTTTAATGATAGTCAATCTTTTTTTCAGAGCTGTTAGGCTTCGAAATTCAGCCCGATCCCCGCGCGTTCGGAATGGGCTTTGATTTTCTCCAGAACCTCGATGGCCAGCGCCAGCGCGCGGCGGCCTTCGACCCCTCCGACCTCGGGCGGGGTCCGCGATTGAACGGCTGCGACGAAAGACTCGATCTCGGCGAGCAGCGGCTCGCGTTTTTCGATCAGCAAGCCTTCCGCCGCTATTACGGGCAAGGCCCCGGCGGCCTTCGGCGGGATCAGTTTGAGCGCCGCCACCTGCTGTTCGGCGTAATCGAGCGAGTAATATTCGTTCGGTTGAAAGACGCGCAGTTTGCGCAGGCGCTCGGCGGCGACGCGGCTGGCGGTGATGTTGGCGACGCACCCGTCGGCGAACTCGAGCCGAGCGTTAGCCAGATCGATCTTCGGCGTCAGTATAGGGACGCCGACCGCCTCGAGTTTGACGACGTCGCTTCTGACCAGGCTGGCGATGATGTCCAACTCGTGAACCATCAAATCCATCACCACGTCGATGTCGAGCGAGCGCGGCGTAAAGACGCCCATCCGGTGGGCCTCGAAAAACCTCGGGCGTTCGATGCGCCTCCGCAGCGCCACGAACGCCGGGTTGAACCGTTCGATGTGGCCGGTTTGCAAGACCAGATTCTTCGATTCGGCCGCGCGGATCATCTCGTCCGCTTCGTCGAGCGAACGGGCGATCGGCTTTTCGACCAGGACGTGGACGCCCGCTTCCAGAAAGACGCGCGAGATTTCGCAGTGACTGACGGTCGGAGTGGCGACGCTGACCGCCTCGACCTGGTCAATCAGTTCGCGGTAGTCGCGAACGAAGCGCGTCGCGTGGCGTTCGGAGATTTCGCGCCCCCTGGTTTCGTTGACGTCGCAAACGGCGACGAGTTCGACCTGTTCGAGGGAGGCGTGGACGCGCGCATGAGCCTGACCGAGGCTCCCAACGCCGATGACTGCGGTTTTAATTTTGTTTACCATAAGTTTTTTGAGACTCTCCATCCACACCTGCTACCGCTCGCGGTACTGATAATGTTACTCTGAATCAGCGCCGCGAGCGGTAGCGAGCGCGTCTCCCACAAAACCACGCTCGCCACCGCTCGCGGTACTGATCTTGAATCATCGAATTTGAAATATCAATTGTGCAAACCGACCGTCTTCCTTTAATCGGAAAAAGAGACAACCCCGAACATTTATATCTGATTGCGCTCCTCTTTTTGTGCGCGGCCGTCTTCTTCTACAAACTCGATCGATTGCCGTTCATTGGCCCTGACGAGCCGCGCTACGCCGAAGTCGCGCGCGAGATGTACACGACCGGAGACTGGATTACTCCGCGGCTCGGCGGGATCAGATGGTTCGAGAAGCCCGCGCTGACATACTGGCTCTTGGCCACGGGCTACGCGGTGTTCGGCGAAAACGAATTCGGCGCCCGGTTCGGCGTGGCCGTAGTCTCGACTTTCGCCGCGCTGCTGCTTTACTTCTTCGGTCGCCGCGCGCGTTCGGCGCGGTTCGGTTATTTGAGCGCGGCGGCGCTTGTGACCTGCGGGATGTGGCCGGGCTTCGCGCGCGGCGTAACATGCGACTTGCCGCTGACTGTCGCTATCGAAATCGCGCTCCTAAGCTTCTTTTTGTGGGAGAGCAAAGAATCGGAGGCCGGCGGGGCCGGCTGGTTCTGGTACGTCTTCTGTTTCGCCCTGGGCCTGGCGACGTTGGCGAAAGGCCTGGTCGGAGTCGTCCTGCCGATGATGATCATTGCGCCATACCTTATTCTGACCGGCGCCTGGAGGTCGCTGCTGAAACCGCGCCTGATTATATTCGGCGCGTTGATCTTCCTTGGGACGGCGGCCGTGTGGTATGCGCCCGTGATCGCCAGGAACGGGCGCGAATTCATCGATGAATTTTTCGTCGGCCATCATTTCCGGCGCTACCTGTCGAACAAATACCGCCACCCGCAGCCGTTCTATTTTTTTTCGCTGGTCGCGGTGGCCGGGAGTTTCCCGTGGTCGTTTTATTTGCTCTCGTCAGTGGGACATACTTTAGTCCGTCTGGGCCGGAGACTCAGCAGATCCAAAATTGGACGGTCCGGCGTAGGAGAAGACCTGCGCGTGGAGGCGCGAAGCAGCGGGTCTACGGAAGGCCGGGGTTCCGCACGCAGATCTGCCCTTACGATAATTTTGGGACTGCTGAGAGAGACTTTAGTCTGTCCCGCCGACCGGCTCAATCTGCTTCTGCTGCTCTGGATCGCCGTCCCGATCGTCTTCTTCTCGTTTTCGGGGTCGAAGCTGCCGGGCTACATCCTGCCGGTCTTTCCGGCGATCGCGCTGATGGTTGGCGGGGAATTGGAGCGCTGGTGGAGCGATGAATCGCGGCCGCCCATGGCGCCGCAGTTTTTGACGGCGCTGCTGACGGCGGCGGCCGGAATCAGCGCCGGCGTTCTTCTTCAACGAGAACTGGGCATGAGCGCGCGCGACGCATGGTTGATGGGATCGATCGCCGTTCTGGCGTCCGCAGTCCACGTGGGATTGTTGTTTTTCAAAAATGGCAGAGTCGCCGCGCTCTATATGCCGATTGGGTTGGCTGTGATCGTCATCGCCTCCGCGCATCTGGTTTTTCCCGTACTGGGCAATCGGGAGTCGTTGAAGAAACTCTCGCTGGCGGCTCTCGAAGCGGCGCGCCCTTACGAGCGGTTGGTCTTCCTCATCAACAACGACCAGAGCATAAATTTTTACGCCACGGGATTGCCGCTGCGCGACGATCGCTCGGAACTCGTGGCCGTGAAGTCAACCGAGGAAATCGCGACGCTCATCGAGGCCGGTCGCAGTCAGAGCCTGCTGATTATGTCGCCAAAGCGATGGGGAGACGGTCTGATGAAATCCGCAAATTTGCGGGTGGAGAAGATCGGTGAGCAGGAGTTCAACGCTGGTTGCTCGCCCGGATGCGATTGGGTGTTGCTGCGCGCGCAAAAGAGCGTGGCGGTAGCCCAACCGTGAGGGAGGGCATTGATCTAATGCCCTCCCTCACGGTTGGGCTACCGCCACGCTCTTACGCTGAACGGAGAAAATATTGGAATATGCAAGAAGACCATCTGATTCAAGCCACCGCCGCTGACGCCGCGATTCGCCTGATCGCGGCGGTGACGACTGATCTCGTCGCCGAGGCTTGCGACCGGCACAAGACCGCGCCCACGGCCTCGGCCGCGCTCGGGAGGACTCTGACCGGGGCGTTGCTGATGGGCTGCGCCTACAAAGACCTCGAATACATCACCCTTCGTTTCGGTTGCGACGGCCCCATCGGCGGCATCGTCGCCGAAGCCGGCGCGGGCGGCGTGGCGCGCGGCTACGTCAAGAATCCGGCGGCGCACCTGCCACCGAACGCCCTGGGGAAACTCGACGTGAAGGGGATCGTCGGCGGCGGAATGTTACACGTCATTCGCGAAGCCGGGTTCGAGATCGGTTTGATGAAGGAGCCGTATTACGGCTCGACCCCAATCGTCTCCGGTGAGATCGCCGAAGACATCGCGCATTACCTGGCGGTCTCCGAACAGATCAATTCGCTGGTCTCGCTCGGAGTCTTTGTCGAATCCGAACGGGAGCGCGTGACCGCGTCGGGCGGCTATATGATCCAGGCATTGCCGGGCGTCGAAGAGAAAGCGATCGCCGCAATCGAGAGAGCAATGTCGGGCGCTCCGTCCGTCACCGAGGCGATTCGCGGAGGCGCGGACGCCGCCGGAATGTTGCGGCTCGCCCTCGGAGACCTTCACTTCGACACGCTCGAAACCCGCCGCGTCGAGTTCCGTTGCAAATGCTCTTACGAGCGCGTCGTGAGGATTGTCACCGCGCTCGGACGCGAAGAGGTCGAAGACATGCTCGAAAAGGACAAGGGCGCGGAATTGACCTGCCATTTCTGCAACGCCGTCTACTACATGGACGAAGGCGCGCTGCGAGCGATACTCGAACCGCCTCCGCCGGTCGTAATGTGAGCCCTTGGGATTTGTCAAAGTAGTCGTTGACAAATGACGCAGACGAAAATAAAGTGCGCTCGCTTCCAATAGTTCTGCCGGGTGAATCTATTGAGCGGCCGATATTGAAATATAACTCGCTCCCGTGTTGTCTCCTAATTTCAAGCTGGTTTCCTTACCTCTTTGCTGGGACTGATCCACATCCATTATCAGCCTTCAAGAGAAAGCTGTAATGCGGTCTTGTTCTTTTCGGCTTCGTTTTGGAATTTGGCGCCGGTTTCCGGTTCCTCATAAAGATAAGGGCGCGATCCCCACAGCCTATCCGCGCTCGCATCGCTGATTCCCAGACGGCCTCTAACGCTTAGCGCTCGCCGCCAGAAGCGCGTTGGGTGGCGCCTATGTCTCAGGCGCTCTCAAGTGATTTCCGGCGTTATGCGCTTAGTCAACCTGTTTACAACAACTGTTCACAACAAAGGAGAAGAATAATGAAGAAGAAGTTGTTTGCCTTGAGCGGCGTTTTTCTGATCGTCCTCGTCCTTGCGGGACTCTGGGCGACCAAAGCCATTAACCTCACGGGCGTGGAGCAAACTGTGAATTCGGCGGCGACATCCATGCCTTCGGGGCTGTCAATGCGGGAGATGGTGGAAGGCTCGTCGTTGATCGTCATGGGCACATGCCTTGAGACCAAAAGCCAGTGGGTCGAACGACGCCTGGTTACGCTGGCGACGATCTCGGTCGCGCAGACGATCAAGGGGGCCTCGGCTGAAAAGGTGACGGTCGTGCTGCCCGGCGGCATTGACAGCAAACGGAAATTTCCCATTGCCATGACTTACGCCGGCGCGCCGCAGATCTCTCCCACCGAAGAGGTCTTTCTCTTCCTCACCCAACAGGACGAGGTCGCCAATGGCTACTCCGTGATGGGCTTCGCACAGGGCAAGTACTCGGTCGTCCAAGCCAGCGACGGCCAGAAAGTCGTTACTCGCGATATGACCAAGGAGCCGGTGCAGAAAGGCGCGGGCATGATTCGGGGCAATCTTCAGGTCGTCCCGCTGTCGGAGTTCAAGGGCTTGGTGGAGAGCTATCTCAAGTAGCCATTGACCGTAAACACGCCTGCAATTCGCTCTATGGCGAAATACTGAAGGAGAAAAAATGAAGAATATAGAGAAAAAGATCTTCAACTTGGGCCTCTGTCTCTGTCTGGCGCTGTCGAATGTGATCACAGCGCTGGCCGGAGGCGCGCTGGAACAGATCGATATCACCAACGCGCAACCCTCCCCGATCCCCGGGCAATTAATAGCTAAATTGGTCGGCATCAAATGGGACGCCCGCAGCATTCCCATTAAATACAGCATGAACAACACGCTGGACCCCATACCCAACCCGCTCGGCGCGCCGGTCCTGACCTTGGCCCAGGCCCAAGCGGCTTTACAGACGTCTTTCGACTCCTGGAATCAGATCCCGACTTCGTTCATCGAGTCGAGGATCACCGGGACGACCGCCAATCCGGGGCTGGCCGGGTTCGATTTCATCAACGAGTTGACTTTCCGCACCGCCGCCGGCTTCGGGGCGATCGCGTCATCGCCCTCCGTCAGTTTGGTCGCGGATTCGACTTTTGCGGATGGAGATGACGTTGACGGGGATGGTGATTCCGACGTCTCCAGCGCGATCACAGTATGTACCGACGTGGACGGCGACGGTGACATTGAATTCCCCGCGGGCTTATACAAAGCCGGAACGATTCTGGACAACGACGTCCAGTTCAACACCAAAACCACCAACGGCCTTCGCTTCACGGTGGGCGACGCGGCCTTGGATACGATCATACGCTCGGTGGACCTGAACACTACAGCCACGCACGAGTTCGGCCATTCACAGGGCCTGTCACACGTGCTGGACAACCAGATCAGCAAGACTGACGGAAATGCCGTCACGATGTTTCCCTTCATTGACACGGGCGATCCTGTGGCGGAGTTGAATCAACGCTCGCTCAGCTCCGATGACATGGCCTGGAGTTCGTTCTTCTATCCCGAAGGCTCGGCGAGGTCCGGCCCGGCGGCGCTGCAGCGCGGAGATAAGGCTTTTAATAAGGAGTACGGATTGATAAAGGGCGAATTGAGGCACGGCGTTCTTAATCAACCCATCGCCGGCGGCAGTCTCTTCGCCGTTGATTTCATATCTGATAAGTTTGTCGCCAGCGGTTTCAGCGGGACGACTCAGTTTTCCTTCAACCCCGCCACCGGAGGGCTGTCCCTGATCAATGATCCGGCCTTCCACATTCTCAATGGCAATTACGTTATCCCTGTTCCGAAGGGCCTCTACGCGGTCGGAGTACAGCCGGTCGACGGGGCGCCGACGGCCGCCGCTAATATCAGTCTCACTTGCCAGCTCGGTTCCATCTTCGGCCAACAGAATTTCAACGAGGAATTCTACAACAGGAGCAGGGAGGACGCGCGCGAAACGCGCCTCGGAGAGAAATTCCCCGTGCTGGTTCTGCCAGGCTTTAACATCTCATCCGGCATCAACATCGTGACTTCGGATTCGATCAACATCAATAACTTCGGCAACCGCAACACCGTAGGATTCACGGGTATTCCGCCGGGGACTCTGTACGCCGTGCAGGTCCCGGCCTCGCAGATCACCGCTGCCAATCCCGGGGGCGATATCGTCATTCAGGGAGTGGCCTTCGATACTATTGTGGCGAACGCTTCGGTCGTTCCGGTCTTCGCCAATGCCGTCCTGACCACGGGGACCGTGAACGGCGCGACGGCGACAATCGATATGGCCCATCCGTTGGCGCAGAAGAGCGGATTTGTGGGACAGGATAATGATCTCGCTCCATTCTATTTCACCTTCCCGCGCACGCTGGGCGCGGTGGTTCAAAAGGGAATTGAGAGAGGCGCGATCCAGAATCTCTTCATCGTGTTGCAGGTTCCCACGACCACCCCGTTTCCTGGCGTCAGCGGGCAGCCGCCGTTCATCGGTCTGGATGGAGGCGTCGCGGTAAACGACGCGCCTCTCTTTGGCTTTTCATTCATCTCCATTGATGGGGGCGCAACCTGGTCGCAAGTGCCGAACTTCAACTTCAGGTTCTCGCTTATCGTGTCGAAGCCCCTGGGTCAGCCGTAAGGATACGGCTGAGAGAGGGTAACGTACCCGGATAAACAGCAATGGCGGCAGACTCAATTCAGTCTGCCGCCATTTTTTTCGAGGGAGTCGTTGACAAATTCGCTAAACCGAAAATAGAGAGGCGCTGCCATACGCTGCCCCTCTTCTTACGCGTGGCGATCCAGGTGTGATGGGAGCGCGTTGCGCCAGGCTTTCTCCATCGACGCGACGGAGGTTTGGATCAGAAGCTTGCCGTCACAGGTGACGCTCAATTCCGCTCCGCCGGTCTCGCCAATCACCGCGCAGGCCACGCCCGCCCGTCGCGCGACCTCTTTGATCTCGGAGGCATGCTCGGGTTTCAGGCTGATGATGATGCGCGAGGGCGATTCCCCGAAGAGCAAGGCTGGCGTGGCGCCGAGGCCGCTCAATTTCGCGTGTTCGCTCAGGTCAATGCGCGCGCCGATTGCGTCTCGGTGGTGACTCGAAAAACAGCTTTCGGTCAGCGCCACCGCCAACCCGCCGTCGCTGCAATCGTGCGCCGAACGGA
>Ga0154003_1000394_pt1 | contig 13605 bp, 1 predicted proteins | sample TSFL087MetaG_FD_104679 | JGI IMG/M metagenome (GOLD analysis project Ga0154003, IMG submission 104679) | Attine ant fungus gardens microbial communities from Florida, USA - TSFL087 MetaG | ecosystem: Host-associated > Fungi > Mycelium > Unclassified | place: USA: Florida, Lake Talquin State...
CCCAAATCATCCACTTGCAGCGTGACAGGGTAGTTGGTCCTCTGTTCCAGGCCGCCGTGAAACACGATGCCTTCCCATGCCTGCGGGGATTCGGCCGGCGCTTGCGTCTGTGGCGCCGTCTCTGTCGCGCCGTGGCGGCAGTTCAACAGCGCGCTAAAGAGAGGCGTCGGAGGAGTCACGGCGCTCGAGCGTTGCGCCAGGGCCAGCGACGCGTGTTCGTGATAAAGCAACTGCGTCAGCAGCGAGTGAGTCTGCCGCACGCTGTCCTGCACGCTCTCGTCTCCGACCCGAATTCGCACTGGCAGCGTGTTGACGAACACTCCTAGCATCCGCTGAGTCTCTTCCCCGCTTCGCAGGCGGCCAAACAGCGCCGTCCCGAATACCACATCGTCTCTTCCGGAGACTGTGACCGACACTCTCGCCAGCGTCATCGCCCATGCCAGATGACATAAACTGGCGACGCTCACGCCGAGCGTACGGGCCCGCTGTCGCAGACGCCGGGCCAGCAGCGTATCCACGGCGCGCCAGGCTTCCGCGATCCCAGAACCATCCCCCCGCACATCAGTCAGTCCAAATGGCGCGGTAGGCTCATCGACGTCCCCCAGCATCTTGCGAAAGAACGCTGCGTGCTCTTCGTTATTTGCGCCCAGCCGGCATCGCGTGACGTAGTTGCGGAAAGGCAGCGGCGCGGGCAATTGGCCGGCTCGACCGAGCAGGCGCGCCTGAATCTCCTCCAGTATCACCTTCAGCGCCGCGCCCTCGACCGACAAATGATGATTCAACGCCAGCATCACCCAGCGCTCATTGAGCGCATCGCGAGCGATAAACGCACGCATCATGGGGGCCTGGCGAACGTCGATTCGGTAATGACGCGGATTGAAGCGGGCGCGCAGTTGCTCGGAGATATCGCCGGCGGCCGGATCAAGACTGACCTCTTCCACGACAAGCGTCGCGCGCCGCCACACCACCTGCGCCGGTTCTGACAGCCCTTCCCATAGTATGGCGGTGCGCAGGGCGTCGTGACGGTCGATCACGTACTGCAGCGCATGCAGAAAGCCGTCCAGTCGCGCGCGAGTGTTGAACTCGCACAGTATAGTCAGCAAGTAAGGATCTCCTTCAGTCGCCATCAGGTGGTGAAACAAAATGCCTTCCTGCAAGGGGACCAATGGATAGATATCCTGCACGTTGGACGCGCCGCCCGGCGTCGCGCTGACGATACGATCGATCTCCTCGGCTGTAAGCTCGATGAGCGGCAGCATCTCGGGCGTGATGGCGTCGCAACCAGCCGGGATACGGTTCGGAGGAACCTGAACGGCGCCGTCGGGACCGACATATTTTCCCGCTTTGATCAGGTCGATCAAGGCTTTCTTGTGTTCGCGTAATCGCGCGAGTAATTCCGGGGCGTCAAGCGTTCGCTCCTTCGCGCGAACGACCAGATTATCCCCCTTAATCGAAAGCTCCACGTTTTTTTCACGGAGTTGCGCCAACAGTTCGGCCACGGTCACAGCACAATCTCCTTTATTCTTTCCATTACGATCGCCATTCCAGCCACCGTGGGTGTGGTAAAGAAAGCGCGCACATCGAGATCAAATCCCTCCAGGCGCATTCGTTCGATCAGACTCACCGCAAGCAGCGAATGCCCGCCCAATTCAAAGAAGTCGTCATGCCGGCCGACGCGATCCAAATTGAGCGTCTCCGCCCAGATACGCGCCAATGTGGTTTCGATTTCTCCTACCGGGGCCTCGTAGCCGCGCGCGACGCGCGCTCCCAGATCAGGCGCGGGAAGCGCCTTGCGGTCCAGTTTGCCGTTAGGAGTTTGCGGCAGTTGGTCAAGGAATGTGACGCTTGCCGGCAGCATATAGTCCGGCAGCCTGGATTTAAGATGCGCTCTCAGGCTTCTCGCGCTCGGCGAGGCTTTCCGTGACATTTGTTTCAGCGCGCGCAAATGTTCCAATCCGCCTAACGCGCGCTCCGCATCCATCCAGTCTATCAGGCACGCGATCTCATCCACGCCGGCCTCGCGCAGCCTGCCGACGACCGGCAAACAGGTCTGTGGGGAGCCGATCAATGCAGCCGTTCTCGAATACCGCTCGAACGCGAACGAGCCGATAGTGTCGAGGTTCTCGTCGGTGAAGTTCTCGACCGGGACCTCCAGGCTTTTGGCGAAGGACTCAAGCAACCCCAGGTGGGACCGCATGTATTGAATAAACGGTTTTCTGGCCCGCTCCAGAGTGTTGTCGAAGTCCTCACCCAGGAAAGCGTGGACCATCAGTGTGACTTTGCCCTTGTCAGGATCATAGTCATGCCTGGCCAGCGATTCCCGGTAGAGCGCGATATTGGCGGCCACGCCTTCGATGGTCTGGCCCAGAAGGTGTGTCAGCACGTTGGCCCCAAGACTGCCGGCCTGAATAAATGTCTCTGGGTTTCCTGACGTGGTAATCCATAAAGGCAGTTCCGCCTGGACAGGTTTGGGATAGATGCTAATGGGCGACGGCTTACCGCTGCCGTCCACAAACGATAGCGTTTCTCCACGCCACAAAGCTTTCAGCGTCTGAATGCCCGAGGCCATGATCTCTTTTCGCTTCTCATGGTTTTGAGGGGCGAGAACGAAGTCTCGGAGGTGCCAGCCTGAAGCGATTGACAACCCAACACGCCCGCGCGACAGGTTGTCGACCACCGACCACTCCTCGGCGACCCGGATCGGATTATGTAAAGGCAGCACTACACTGCCGGAACGAAGATGGATTCGCTCCGTGGCGGTAGCGAGCGCGGCGCTCAGGACGGCCGGATTGGGATACAGACCGCCGACTTCATGGAAATGCCGCTCCGGCGTCCAGATAGCTTCGAACCCATGCCGATCAGCGAACTTCGCCGCTTCCAGGTATAAGTGGTACTTGTTCTCCTGCTGATAGGAGTCGGCCCCAAAGTAAAATAGGCTAAAAGTGATTTGATCAGTTTGTTCAGTTGAATACTCTGTCTCGCCAGTTTCTCTGGGTACGACATAGGCGGCTAGGTATTGATCGCCGGGTCCGGCGTCGCGGGCGATGACGGCGCATTGTTTGACTTGCGGATGTTGACCGAGGGCGCCTTCGATCTCGCCCAGCTCAATGCGAAATCCACGGATTTTGACCTGCGTGTCGAGCCGGCCCAGAAACTCGATTTCGCCACTCGGCAGATAACGCGCCAAGTCGCCGGTCTTGTATACGCGGATTGCGGATTGCGAATTGCGGATTGCGGATTCTCCACCTTTGGTTGCATGCTCTTCAGTCCGCAGTCCAACGAACCGCTCAGCCGTTAAGTCAGGGCGATTAAGATAGCCCCGCGCCAGTCCGGCGCCCCCAATACACAGTTCGCCGGCCACACCGATCGGCGCCGGCTGGCCATAGCCGTCCAGAATATAGATCTGAGTGTTGGCGATCGGCCGGCCGATGGACAACTTCGCGTCGGCGGAGGTGATGCGATGAACCGTGGACCAGATCGTGGTTTCCGTGGGACCATACATGTTCCATATGGCGGGAACCCGTTTGAGGAGCGCTTCCGCGAGATCGGACGGCAGCGCCTCGCCACCGCATAATATTTTTAACGAAGGTGGAAAGTCGGACCAGTCCTTGGCAAGGATCATGCGCCAGGTTGCTGGAGTGGCCTGCATCATGGTCGCATTCCAGCGGCGAACTAAATCGGACAGCCGCCCCGGGTCGGTCGCCTCGGCGCGCGTGGCGCAAATGACCTTGGCCCCTGTCACAAGCGGCAGATAAAGTTCGAGACCGGCGATGTCGAATGAGAGCGAAGTCACCGCCAGCATGACGTCTTCAGACGTGATCCCAGGCTCTTGCTCCATCGCTGTGACGAAGTTACTCAAGGCTCGATGCGCGATGGCTACGCCTTTGGGCTTGCCGGTCGAGCCTGAAGTATAGATGACATAAGCGAGGTGGTCAGGCAGCGAGACATTCTCGGGATTCCGGTCGGGTACATTCGCCAATTCGCGCCAGTCGGTATCGAGGCAGAAAGTAACGGCTCCGTGAGGCGGAAGTATGTCGCGCAAGTGAGGCTGAGTCAGCGCGACTGTAGGAGCGCTGTCCTCCAGCATGTATGCCAGTCGCTCAGCCGGATAGGCCGGGTCGAGCGGGACATACGCTCCGCCGGCTTTGAGAATCGCGAGTAGCCCGACGAGCATGTCTAGCGACCGCTCAACACATACAGCCACCGCCTTATCCGGACCGATCCCCAAAGCTCGCAGATGGCGCGCCAACCGGTTCGCGCGGGAATTCAGCTCTTTATAAGTCAGTTGAGCGTCTTCAGCCGCCGCGGCCAATGCGTCGGGCGTCTTTTCCGCTTGGACTTCAAACATCGCGTGGATGCCTTGATCATATCTGTATCCGCTCTCGGCGCCGTTCCATTCAACCAGCAATTGCCGTCTTTCCGACGGACTCAGCATCTGCAACCGGCCGATGATCTGCTGATCATCAGCCACCATCGATTGCAGCAAATTATGAAAATAATCGAGGTAACGTTCGACCGTGGTCCGGTCAAACAGCGCCGTGGCGTATACCAACCCGCCGGCGATGCGATCGCCCGCTTCGAAGAGATTGAGCGTCAGATCGAATTTGGCCATCTCATACGCGACGCCTATTGGCGACAGTTCGAGTCCCGGTAGTTCGAGTTCGCCTTCTTCGTTGTTCTGCCAACCGAACATCACCTGAAACAGGGGGCTGTGCGCCAGGCTACGGGGCGGTTTGACGATCTCAACCACGTGTTCGAAAGGCAGATCCTGATGTTCTTGCGCGGCGAGCATTCCCTTCTTCACGCGTTCCAGCGCCTGGCTTAGGGTCGGGCTGCCCGTCAGATCCAAACGCAGCGCCAGCGTGTTGAGGAAGAAGCCTATCAAGGGTTCAAGTTCAGCGCGGGTACGGTTGGCGATCGGCGCGCCGACGACCACGTCATCCTGCCCGGATAAGCGCGCCATCAGCGTTCCCCAGGCAGTCAGCAGGGTCATAAAGAGCGTCGCGCCGTGGCGCTGGCTAAGCGCTTTCAATCCTCGCGTCAACGATTCGTCCAACACCAGTTCGACGCTGGCTCCGCTATGATCCTGTTGCTCCGGCCGAGGGCGGTCCATGGGCAGATCCAACAGTGTCGGCGCATCGGCCAGGTTCCGGCGCCAGTATTCCGTCTGCGCTTGCAGCGCATCCCCTGTCGTCCAGCGCCGCTGCCACGCGGCGTAATCGGCGTACTGAATCGTCAGCACGGGCAGCGAGCCGCCCTGGTTACGACTGTAGGCTCTATACAGAGCGCTCAGTTCGTGCGCCAGCACACCCAGTGACCACGCGTCGGAGACTATGTGGTGCATGGTGATCAGCAGCGCATGCTCCGTCTCTCCCAATTCGATAAGCCTTCCGCGAACGAGCGGGCCGGTTTCAAGGTCGAACTCCGCTGAGAATTCTTCCGCCATCAAGCGCTCAAGCTCGCCTTCGGGGTCTCCGGTCCGCCGCAGATCGTGACACTGAAGCCTAAAGCCGCCGCCCTCCGAAGCGATACGTTGGACAGGCGCGCCGTCAACCATCGCAAACGTGGTCCGCAAAGCCTCGTGGCGGCTCACGATATGATCCAGAGCGCGACCGAGCGCCTCACGATTCAATTGCCCCTTCAGTCGCGTCGCCAAGGGAATGTGATACGCCTGACTGACGCCTTCCATCCGAGCGAGGAACCACAGGCGTTGTTGAGCGAATGAAAGCGGCAGCGGCTCGTCGCGTGAAACAATCGGGATCGACGCCTGTTCGCTGCGCGCGGCTTTCTCGACTGCTCGAGCGAACTCGGACAGCGCTGAGTTCATAAAGAGATCGGTCACGCCGATTTCCACGTTCAGTTGCTGGCGCACGCTGGAAGTCACCTTCACCGCCAGCAGAGAGTGTCCGCCCAGGTCGAAGAAATCATCATTGCGGCCAACACGGTCGAGTTTGAGCACGTTGGCCCAAATCCCGGCCAGCTTGGTTTCGATCTCGCTTGCCGGCGGTTCAAAATCGTTCGCCGCGTAAGCCCCGTCCTCCGGCGTCGGCAATGCCTTGCGATCCAACTTGCCATTCGGCGTCAGCGGTAATTTTTCCAGCAGCGCATACGACTGCGGAACCATAAATTCGGGCAATGTCTCGCACAGGTGCGCGCGTAGAGCTTCGGCCGTGACGCTGGTTTCAGGCGTTGCCGTGTAATACGCCACCAGCCGCTTATCGCCGGGACTGTCTTCACGCGCCAGCGCCACCGCGTCGCGGATTGCCGGATGGCTTCTCAGTCGCGCCTCGATCTCGCCCAGTTCGATACGGAAACCTCGGATCTTCACCTGGAAGTCGTTGCGGCCCATGAACTCGATTCTACCGTCCGGCAGGTATTGCCCCAGGTCGCCGCTCTTATACATTTGCGCGCCAGGTTGGGCGGAAAACGGATCTGCCAGGAATCGTTCAGCCGTCAGATCGGGCCGGTTCAGGTAACCGAGCGCCACCCCGGCTCCGCCGATGTGAATTTCTCCCGTGACCCCGATCGGGACCGGTTGATGGAAAGCGTCCAGAATGTAGATCCGGGTGTTCGAGATGGGCCGCCCGATCGGTATGCTCTTTGCTTCTTCGGACGCCTCGGCGATTTCATAGGTGGTGGCGAAGACGGTCGTCTCGGTGGGGCCATAACCGTTGATCAGGCGCTGCGGTGGGTTATCGCGCAACACGCGGGCGATTACTCGCGGGTCCAACGCGTCTCCGCCCACCAGCAGGTAGCGAAACTGCCGAAGCGTCTCGGCCAGAATGTCCGCGTATTGGTTGAACAAACCGACTGTAAGCCAAATCGCGTTGACCCCCTGCGCCCGCAGGCATTGCTTGAGCCTCTCGGGCGCCAGCGCCGTCGCCTGGTCGATTGCCACAACGCATGCGCCATTGAGCAGGGGCGCCCATACTTCCAGGGTATTCGCGTCCCACGCGGGATTCGAGATGTAGGCGAAGCGATCTCCGATCGAAAGATTCGCCCAACCGTTGTTCAGAGCCACCCGTCCGATCGCCCGGTGAGGAATGATGACGCCCTTGGGTTGACCGGTCGAGCCGGATGTATAAGTGATGTGGACGGCCGCCTCGCTGTGCGACGGCATTGCCGGGTTTATCGAAGGATACGCGGTCAACCTTAGCTCATCGATGTTGACGCGCTTGACCCCCGGCGTTTCCGCAAGGCGCTGCTCGTTGTCGGTAAGAACGACGCCGGCTTCGCAGTCTTTGATGATGAATGTCTGACGCTCGTCGGGCGCATTACGGTCCAGCGTCACGAAAGCCGCGCCGCACTTGAGCGTCGCAAGCTGGGCGCACACCATCTCGATCGAGCGATCGAGCAGGATCGCCACGCGCGCGGCCGGCTTGACGCCCTGGTCGATCAAGTAGCGCGCAAGCCGATTAGCCTGCGCGTTGAACTCGCCGAACGTGATCTGCCGATCCCCATGCGTGACGGCAATGGCGTCAGGATTGTTCGACGCCAGCGCTTCGATCAGTTCATGGAGACATTTTTCTCTGGGATAGTCGACTTCGGTGGCGTTCCATTCCGTCAGCATCTGACGGCGTTCCGATTCGGGCAACACGTCCAGGGTGCGCAGCGGAGTGGCCGGCGCGCGCTCAAGCGCCTCCACCAGCCGCTCCAGCGCGGCGCGCACGAACGCGCAGATGCGCGACGGATCAACCGGCGATTGCGCCTGGACGTTCAAGACGAAGCCTTCGCCCAGATCGTTCACGTTGAGCGTCAACGGATAATTGGTGAGTTTCTCGAAATTTCCGAGCGCGATCTCCTCCAGGATTCGCGGCCCCTTGGCGGAAGCGGCGCCGTTAGCGCCATGACGGCCTCGGGCTTCGCCCGGAGCGTGCCGGTAATTCAACAGCGAGCTAAACAGCGGCGCCGGCGCCGCGATAGCGCTGCAACGTTGCGCTAACGCCAGTGAAGCGTGCTCATGTCGCAGCAATTCGGTCAGCAATCTATGAGTTTCCCGAACGCTGTCCTGCGCTCCTTCGTCGCCGACCCGGATGCGTATCGGCAGAGTGTTCATCAGCAGTCCAAGGACGCGATCCGTTCCCTCGCCGCCTTGCATGCGGCCAAATAGCACGGTGCCGAAGACCACATCGTTTCTCCCGGAGATTGGGGCCGACGCTCGGGCCAGCGTTTGCGCCCACGCCAAATGGAACAGACTGGCCGCGCTGACGCTGAGAGAGCGCGCGCTGTCGCGCAGTCGTCGGGCGAGTCGCAAGTCGAGTTCTTGCCCGGCTTGCGCCATGCCTCGGCCGTCGCCGCGCGCGTCGTTCAATCCGAACGGCGTTGTGGGCGCATCTACATCTTGAAGCATCTCGCGGAAGAACGCCTCGTGCTCTTCCCGGCTTAAGCCCAGTCGAGCCTGCGCGATGAAATTGCGAAACGGCGGCGGCGCCGGCGCCCGATCCGCCTGACCAAGAAGATGCGCCTCGACTTCCCTCAGCATAAGCTCCAGCGTGATGGGGTCGCTCACCAGGTGATGACTCAGCCACAACACCACCCACCGATCCTTGGGCGCATCATGGGCAATAAACACGCGCATAAGCGGCGCCTTGCGGACATCGATTCGATAATGGCGCGGATCGAATCGCGCCTGCAATCGCTCGGCGACATCGCCGTCAACCGGATCGAAGCTGACTTCTTCCACCACCAATCGAGCCTGGCGCCAGACCACTTGCACTGGTTCGGGAAGCCCTTCCCACAGGATCGATGTGCGCAGGATGTCATGCCGGTCGATGACCGCCTGCAGCGCTTGCAAACACTCGTCCAGCCGGGCGCGACTGTCAGCGCTGTAGAGCGAAGGCGCCAAATACATGTCGCCTTCGCTTGTCATCAGATGATGAAACAATATGCCTTCCTGCAGCGGCGCCAGCGGGTAAATGTCCTGGATGTTGATCGCGCCGCCTGGGACGGCGCCGACAATGCCCTCGATGTCGGCCGCGCTCAGTTCGACCAGCGGCAGCATGTCGGGCGTGATCGCTTCACAGGCGGGCGGGATGCGGTTCGGCGGAACATCGATCACTCCGCTATTCGGACCGACATATTCTCCCGTTTTGATGAGCTGGATCAGGGCGTTTTTGTTTTCGCGCAAAAGATCGACCAACGACGGCGAAAGCGACTGCTTTCGCCCCTGAACAATCAGTTCGTCGCCTTTGATCGAAAGCGTCAGGTTCTTTTCGTTGAGTTGCTCCAATAGTCCAGCGACGTTCACAATGCGATCTCCGTTTGTTCTATGGCCGCGGCGAATTCAGCCAGATTCGGCGTGGTAAAGAGCGTGCGCATATCGGCGTCCAATCCCTCCCGCCGCATGCGCTCGATCAAGCTGACCGCCAGCAATGAATGACCGCCGAGTTCGAAGAAATTGTCGTGACGCCCCACGCGTTCAAGCCTGAGCGCGTCAGCCCAAATCCGCGCCAGTAACGACTCGGTCTCGCCGACCGGCGCTTCATACGCGCGAGGGGCATAAACCGTGGATTCGGGAACCGGCAATGCCTTGCGGTCAAGCTTGCCGTTCGGCGTCAACGGCAAAGCGTCCAGAACCACGTAAGCCTCCGGAACCATTTGCTGGGGCAATCGCGCCGACAGATGCGCGCGAAGCGCCTCCGCATCGACAACGGCGTCTGTCGCCACGGTGTAATATGCCACCAGGCGTTTGGCGCCAGGGCTGTCTTCGCGCGCCAGCACGATGGCTTCCTGCACGGCCGGATGTTCGGCCAGCTTCGCTTCGATCTCGCCAGGTTCAATCCGCACCCCCCGAATCTTGACCTGGAAATCGTTTCTGCCCAGAAACTCGATCGCGCCATCCGGCAGATAGCGCGCCAGATCGCCGGTTCTGTACATCCGGGGGGAAATCCGGGCGCCCGGTCGGTTTGTAAAGGGGTTGGCAACAAATCGTTCCGCTGTCAAATCAGGGCGATTCAAGTAACCAATTGCGAGGCCATCGCCGGCGATATGGACCTCGCCTACCGCCCCAAACGGCGCAAGCCGGCCCGCGCTATCCAGCAGATAGACCTGCGTATTCGCAATCGGACGGCCAATCGGAATACTTGTCGCGCCTTCCGGAACCTCCGGCGGCTCGTGCGTGGTGGCGAAGGTCGTACTCTCCGAAGGGCCGTAGCAATGGATCAAATGTTGCGGCGGGCTGTTGCGCAATATTTTGGCGACGGCTCGCGGATCGACGACGTCGCCGCCCGTCAGCAGATAGCGCAGCGTCGGGAAGACGGCGGAGAGCGCATCCGCGTAAGCGCCGAGCAAACCCGCCACGAGATGCAAAATGCTCACCTGTTCCCTACGCAACAGATCCGCCATGGCGTTTGCGTCCATCAACGCCGCCTGGGAGACCATTACAATGCGCGCGCCGTGGAGCAACGGCGCCCACATTTCCATGACGCTCGCATCGAAGGCCGGGTTGGAGGTGAACGCGACCCGGTCGCCGGCCTCGAAGGCCGCATAATGATTGTTAAGGACAAGCCGTCCGATGGCTCGATGAGGAATGACCACTCCCTTGGGCTGACCGGTCGAGCCTGATGTGTACATGATGTAGGCCGGCGTTTCACTGCTCAACGTTATCGTTATGTTTTGCGACGCCTGTTCATCCAGCGTCAGAGCATCGATGTCGATGCGTTTTACCCCGGCGACCGCCGGCGCCTCCAGGTCTTTAACGGTCAACACAATCCCAGCCTGGCAGTCTTCGATCATAAAGGACTGGCGCTCGGCCGGCGCGTTCCGGTCAAGCGGCGCATAGGCCGCTCCGCACTTGAGGACGGCCAATTCGGCGAGCGCGAGTTCAATTGACCGTTCGAGCAGAATCGCAACCCGCATATGGGGCTGCACGCCCAAGCCGCGCAAATAACGCGCAAGGCGGTTCGCTCGCGCATTCAGTTCAAAAAATGTCAGCGTCCGATCCTCATCCACGACTGCGACGGCATCGGGCGCCACTGCGGCCTTTTGTTCAAACAATGTATGAATGAGCTGATCGCGCGGGTACTCGGACTCGGCGCCGTTCCCTATCTCCAGCAACTGATGTCTTTCGGAGGCAGGCAGCCCATCCAGACCACGGATTGGAGTCTTTGGCGCGCGTTCCAGCGCCTCCACCAACTGTTCCAACACGGTCCGCATATACGCGCAGATGCGATTGGGATCAGCCGGCGATTGCGCCTGCGCGTTCAGCGCGAATCCTTCGCCCAGATCGTCCACATTCAGGTTGAACGGATAATTGGTTCGCTCTTCGCCGGCCAGAAACTCAATTCCTTCCCAGGTCTGGGCCGATTCCCCGGCGATATCGCCCCGGGTATTGGCCGCCGCGTTATGGCGATAGTTCAGAAGCGCGCTAAAGAGCGGCGTCGGCGCCGCGATGGCGCTACAGCGTTGGGCGAGGGCCAACGGGGCATGCTCGTGGCGGAGCAACTGCGCCAGCAGTCCATGAGTTTGCCGGACGCTGTCTTCCACGCTGTCATCGCCTATCCGGATGCGAACCGGCAAGGTATTGATGAAGAGCCCCAACACACTGTCGGAGCCTTCGCCGCCTTGCATGCGTCCGAACACCACCGTGCCGAACACTACGTCATCACGCCCTGAGACCATTGCCAGCGCCTTCGCCCAGGCCAGATGGCAGAGGCTGGCGGCGCTCACCCCGAGAGAGCGCGCACTCTCGCGCGCCCGGCGGGCCAGGAGCGCATCGACTTCCTGCCACGCTTCCAGGATGTCCGATCCGTCACTATGCGCATTGACCAATCCGTACGGCGCCGTCGGCTCATCCACATCCGAGAGCATCTTCCGAAAGAAGCTTTCGTGTTCTTCTCGGCTTACCCCGAGCCGCGCCTGTGCGACAAAGTTGCGGAACGAAATCGGCGCAGCCCACTGCTCCGCCCTGCCCAGAAGGCGCGCCTGGACTTCCCGCAGCAGGACCTCCAGCGTGGTATGGTCCGCCGACAAATGATGGAACAGGTGCAACACTGCCCAGCGGTCCTTGGGTTTATCGTAAGCGATGGCCACGCGCATCAAGGGAGCCTGTCGAACATCGATCCGGCGCCGCCGCGGATGGAAGCGCGCAAGCAGTTGTTCGGCGACGTCGCCAGCCCCAGGATCGAGGCTGACCTCTTCCACCGTCAGCGGCGCCTGACGCCAGACCACCTGGACAGGTTCCGGCAGCCCTTCCCATACCACCGCCGTGCGCAAGATGTCGTGCCGCGCGATCACGGCCTGAAGGGCATGCAGAAAGCCGTCCAGCCGGGGCTGAGTATCGAAGCTGTAGAGGCTATGCAACAAATAGGGATCGCCTTCGGTCTCCATCAGGTGGTGAAACAGCATGCCTTCTTGCAGCGGCGCCAACGGATAGATGTCCTGAATATTGGCCGCGCCGCCGGGCACGGCGCTGACGACACGCTCGATCTCGACGACGCTCAACTCGACCAGCGGCAACATCTCGGGTGTGATGGCCCCGCACCCGTCCGGAATGCGATTCGGTGGGACGTCGACGATGCCGCTATCGCCGCCCACCTCGGCGGCCAATGCAGCCAGTGTCGGGGCGGCAAACAGTGTGCGAACATCGGCATGCAGCCCTTTCCGGCGCATGCGTTCGATCAGACTTACCGCCAGCAGCGAATGCCCGCCGAGTTCGAAGAAATTATCGCGACGTCCCACGCGCTCCAGCTTGAGCAACTCGGCCCAGACCCCCGCCAGCGCAATCTCCGTCTCGCTCTTCGGGGCCTCATACTCGCGGACAGCGTGGCTTGCGCCTCTGGGCGCCGGGAGCGCCTTACGATCCAGCTTACCGTTGGACGTCAAAGGTAATGCGTCCAGCATCACATACGCCGCTGGCATCATCTGATCAGGCAGGACCGCCGACAAGTGCGCGCGCAACGCTTCAGCGCTGGCTGTCATAACGGCAGCTTCCGCCGCCGCGGCGCCCGCGCCATTCCCCGCCGCTTTCACGGTGTAGTACGCCACCAATCGTTTGTCGCCAGGGCTGTCTTCACGCGCCAACACCACTGCTTCCCTGACGGCCGGGTGTTGGGCTAGCCGCGCTTCAATCTCACCCGGTTCGATGCGGACACCTCGGATCTTGACCTGAAAATCGTTTCTGCCCAGAAACTCTATCGCGCCATCCGGCAGATAACGCGCCAGATCGCCCGTCTTGTAAGCGCGAATTGGGGAATATTCGATTGCGGATTGAGGGTTCCGGATCGCGGTTCCTCCGTCTTTGGCCGCATCCTTGGCCACCCCCTCTTCAATTCGGTCAATCCGCAATCCGCTATCCTCAATCCTCAATCCGACGAACCGCTCCGCTGTCAGATCCGGCCTGTTCAGATAGCCCCACGCGACTCCTGCTCCGCCGATGTACAACTCTCCAACCACCCCGACCGGCGCCGGCCGGCCGGCGTTGTCCAGCAGGTAAACCTGCGTATTCGCAATCGGACGGCCAATCGGAATACTTGTCGCGCCTTCCGGAACCTCTGTCACCTCGTGGGTCGTGGCGAATGTCGTGCTCTCCGAAGGGCCATAACAATGGATCAGGCGTTGTGGCGGACTGTTGCGCAATATTTTGGCGACGGCTCGCGGATCGACGAC
>Ga0154003_1000395_pt1 | contig 13582 bp, 7 predicted proteins | sample TSFL087MetaG_FD_104679 | JGI IMG/M metagenome (GOLD analysis project Ga0154003, IMG submission 104679) | Attine ant fungus gardens microbial communities from Florida, USA - TSFL087 MetaG | ecosystem: Host-associated > Fungi > Mycelium > Unclassified | place: USA: Florida, Lake Talquin State...
CGCTATAGGTCAGGCAGGCGTGACGATCGCGCTGCTGGGTGGACTGGCGAGTTCCGATGGGCGCGGCATCCCCAGTGGGGCGGCCATCGGGGGGCTGGCGGGGATGGGCGCAAGCATGGCCGCCGGAGTCCTTCTGACTAAAGGCAAAGAGGTGAGACTGGATCAAAACGCGTTGATCAGATTGAAGCTGGTCAAGCCGGTGTCCATCGAGTAGGCGGTGATACCATTGCGACATAATTCATAATTCATATGCCATATAAAATATGGCATATGAATTATGAATTATGAATTATGAATTATGATTCCCTCCGGCCATGCGGTACATCAACAACCCTCCCAACCCCTGGCTCAGCGCCCGGCACGAATGGATCGGCGAACCGCCCGAAGCCAAACTCGAAGTCTTTGAAGAGACGGCCACGCGTTCGATAATCACCAGCAATAACAGCCCAGACATCCCGTTCGATTATTCAGTCAACTGCTATCGCGGTTGCCCGCACGCCTGCACGTACTGTTTCTCGCGGCCCACGCACGAGTACCTCGGCTTCGGCGCCGGGACCGATTTCGAGCGAAAGATCGTCGCCAAGGTTCGCGCGCCGGAGCTGCTGCGCGGGGAGTTCATGAAGAAGGGCTGGAAGGGCGACGTGCTGGTCTTTTCGTTCACTTCCGATCCGTACATCCCGCTCGAAGCCAATTACCAGCTCACGCGCAAATGCCTGGAAGTCTGCCTGGAATTTCGCAACCCGGTCAGCCTGATCACAAAATCGGCTCTGATCCGCCGCGATCTGGAATTGATCAAACAAATCTCTGTCGAAGCCAGCGCCATGGTTCATTTCACCATCCCGTTTCTCGACCACGACATGAACCGCGCACTGGAACCGTTCGCCCCGTTCCCCGAACACCGGTTCGCCGCGATGAAAGCCTTAGCCGACGCTGGCGTAGAGGTCGGCCTGGGTATCGCACCAGTGGTTCCCGGGTTGAACGAGCATGCGATACCGGAACTGCTCGAACGCGCGCGCGACGCCGGAGCCAAATCGGCGTTCATCAACCTTCTGCGCCTGCCTGGCAATGTAGAGCCCTACTTCCTCGAACGCTTGCAGGAGAAGATGCCGCTGCGCGCGAAGAAAATCATCAGCCGAATCCGCGAGGTGAAGGGTGGCGTGTTGAACAAGAGCGCTTTCCATGAACGCATGCGCGGCGAAGGGCCTTACTGGGAGATGGTCAAAAAGACTTTCGAGATTCACACCCGCCGGTTGGGGCTGAATCAAGACAAATACGAAATGAAGGAGCGCCGGCGGACTTTCCGCCGCCCGTCGGCGCAGGGAGATTTGTTCGACCTGTGACGCGGCTACGGCTTCGCCTTTGGTTCCGCGTAAAAAGTCTTATTGATGATCTTCCACTCGCCGTCGACTTTCAGCAGCGACATGTAATCCGTGAATTTAACCGTCGGGTAATCGAGCACGATGACGCCGACTCCGGCGTTGCCTGTGATCTTGATGCTTTCGATCCATCGCTTGCGCTGCGCCTCGTCAGGCGCAGGCGCTCCGGTGAAGCGCGTGGCGAATTCGGCGGAAGTCAATTGATTGAGTTTACCGTCGCGGAACGAAAAAACCTTGGCGTCAGTGTGAAACGCCTTCCGCATGTAATTGCCGTCGCCGGTCGCATGGCCTTTGAGGTAGTTTTCAAGTGGGACACGCGCCGCAGCCTCCTCGGCGTTCTGCGCCATAGAGGCGCCACGCCAGGCCGACAGAAACACAACCGCAATCAAAACGTAAAACAAAGCGAACATTTTCATTATCTTCTCCTCGGTTTTTAGGGATTTTTGTGGGGTTGCGCGCAAAATGTAACGCTGAGTTCTACGCGCCTGCGGCGTTGGAGGAAACTCAAGCGACTTGCAGCATTACTTTTTGCGCGCATCCCAAGTATATGGTCTCCTGTAATGGGAGAGTCTAGAGGTTAAATTCGACAGTTCGATGTTTTGTTGCGAATGATCACGGTCGCAGCAGGCTATACGCCGGGACCGCCGTTCTTGTTCACATGCGACCTGGTTGGCGATCGGCGCGGAGTCAACTATACTTGAGGCCGAAGTTATTTCCCTCGCATCAACCCCCGGTCAACAAAAATTCCCCAACGACAATTCGGAGAATGAACGCATGCGTTACCACGCGTTGGCCTGTGATTACGACGGCACGCTGGCCCATAACGGGCGGGTGAGTGATGAAACTGTGGCTGCGCTCGAACGGCTGCGCGGCTCGGGCCGGCGCTTGATTTTGGTGACTGGCAGGGAACTCGACGACCTGCGGCAAAACTTCTCGCGGCTGGATCTGTTCGAGAGGGTGGTCGCCGAAAACGGCGCGCTGCTCCATTGCCCTAAAGAGCGCAAGGAGAAGTTGATAGCCGAGCCGCCGCGGGAAGATTTCGTGAGAGTGCTCTTGGAACGCGGCGTGGAGCCGATTTCGGTCGGGCATTCCATCGTCGCCACCTGGGAGCCGCACGAGACGAAGGTGCTGGAAACCATCCGCGATCTGGGTCTGGAACTTCAGGTGATCTTCAACAAGGGCGCGGTCATGGTATTGCCGTCGGGTGTGAACAAGGCGACGGGCCTCAAGGCCGCGCTTGATGAATTGGGACTCTCGCCGCACAACGCCGTCGGCGTCGGCGACGCCGAGAACGATCACGCATTTTTCAACCTCTGCGAATGCTCGGTGGCGGTGGCCAACGCGCTGCCGTCGGTCAAGAAGCAGGCCGACTGGGTGACGTTGGGCGACCACGGCGCGGGAGTGATTGAGCTTTGCGAGGCGCTGCTCCGCGACGACCTGCGCGAGATCGAGCCCAAACTTCAGCGCCACAGCATACTGCTCGGCGTGCGCGAAAACGGCGAAGAGGTCAGATTGCAGCCCTACGGAGTTAACATTTTGATCGCGGGACCTTCCGGCGTCGGGAAATCGACTCTGGCCGGCGGCTTTCTCGAGCGCCTTGCTGAAAGGGGCTATCAATTCTGCATCATTGACCCCGAAGGCGATTACTCGAATTTCGAGGGAGCGATCGTCCTCGGCGAAAACCGCCGCGCGCCGAACGTGGACGAGGTCCTAGATCTGCTCAACCGGCCTTCGCAAAACGTCGTCGTCAACCTTCTCGGAATCGCGCTCGACCACCGCCCGCCTTTCTTCGCTGGATTGCTGCCGCGGCTGCAGGAACTGCGCGCAACGAGGGGCCGCCCGCATTGGACCGTAGTCGACGAAGCGCATCACCTGCTACATTCAGAGTGGGACCCTGCGGAGTTGACCGTGCCGCAGGCTATGCGTGGGACGTTGATGATCACGGTACACCCGGAGAGCATCTCGCCCGCCGCGCTGTCTGTGGTTGATCTGGTCATCGCCGTCGGCGAGGCGCCGGAGCGCACGCTGGCCAACTTCGCTCAGGCGATCAGCCAGCCGCCACCCGCGCTCCCGCCGACCGAATTGCAAACGGGCGAGGCCGTCGCCTGGTTCCGCCGCACCGCCGAACCGCCGTTCTGGTTTCGCAGTGAACCGCAGAAAGGCGAGCGCCAACGCCACCACCGCAAATACGCCGAGGGCGAGCTGGGTCCGGATCTCAGCTTCTATTTCCGCGGACCCGAAGGCAAACTCAAACTGCGCGCGCAAAACCTCCACATCTTCATGCAACTGGCCGATGGCGTAGACGACGAGACATGGCTTTATCACCTGCGCAATGGCGATTTCTCCGAATGGTTTCGCTCGATAATCAAAGACGACGAACTGGCCGATGAGGCCTCGCAGATCGAACAGAACCAGGGCCTCTCGGCCAGGGAGAGCCGCGACGCCATCCGCATGGCCATCGAGAGTCGCTACTCCGCGCCGCCCTCAGGGCCGTTTTCCCAGGTAGGATCTCCCAACCAATAGTCATAAGGCGCGCTTTATTTCTCATAATTACAGACTTTTTTGGAGACTGTGATGTTGTATGGTGTATGTTGCTTGTACAACATTTTTGTTGTATGGTGCGCGTGTTTTACACAACATTTTTGTTGTACTAGCGCGAGAGGTGATTTATGGGAAATATGGCTAGCGAACCGCTGGCGAGGATGACAGTTTATAACCCGGCGTTATTGAAGAAAGAAGCCCTGATCGCGCAGTTCGTCGCACGACGTCCCTTACTCGACGGCTTGGTTGGAGAACTGCGGCGCAGCGGCAAGACCGGGTATCAGCATCACATGATCATAGGCCCACGCGGCAGCGGTAAAACCACATTGCTGCGCCGGTTACGCTACGCAATCGAAGACGACACCGAACTCTACTCTCGTTGGCTTCCGCTGGTTTTTCCCGAAGAGCAATACAACGTCTCGCGGCTTTCAGACCTCTGGGTCAACTGCCTTGACGCGTTGAGCGATACGCTGGAGCGTGGGAATCGCAAGGACGAATCTGAATCGTTGGATCGGCGGATTGACGAACTGCCGGCCGATGACGAAAAACGTCGCGCGCAGGCGGCGCTTGATCTGTTGGTCGGCTGGGCGAAGAAAGAGGACCGCGGGCTGGTCTTGCTCTTCGACAATTCGGATATGCTCTTCGACCGGCTCAAGAACGATCATTGGCTGATCCGCGAAGTTCTTTCGGCTGACAACCGCCTGCTCTTCATCGGCGTGACCAACGCGCCCATCGAGGCGACCTACGACCACAAAGGCGCGTTTTTCGATTTCTTCAAGATCCATGAAATGCGCGGGCTCACCGACCAGGAGACACGCGAGGTGATTTTCAACCTGGCCAGATTGCGACACACGCCTCACGTCATCGAAACGCTTGAACGCGAGCCGGGCCGGATCCGCGCGCTGAACCTGCTGACCGGAGGCAATCTGCGCACGATCGTCGTTCTCTATCAGGCGCTGGTCCGCGGCAAAGACGACAGCATTCGCGCCGATCTCGAACAACTACTCGATCAATATACCCCGCTTTACAAACACCGATTCGAATCGCTTTCCGCGCAGTCACAACAGGTCGTCGACGCGCTCGCGCTCAACTGGGACCCGACGACCGCTGCAGAGTTGGCCGAAAAACTGCGCATGGAGACCAACGCCGTCTCCGCGGTGCTCAACCGCCTGGACAACGACGGCATCGTCGAAAAAGTCCCATCGCCGCCGGGCGAAAAGATGTTCTTCCAGATCGCCGAGCGGTTCTTCAATATCTGGTACTTGATGCGCGCCAGCCGTCGCGTCCGCCGAAAACTGATCTGGCTGGTCGAGTTCTTGAAAATGTTTTATGGCGACAAAGAGTTGTATCGTCGCGCGCGCCATATGGTTCGGGCTTCGCCGCCTGAAGGCGATAAATCTCAACGCGCTGAACTGGCGCTCACCCTTGCGAGGGTGATTGAAGAGCCCGGTCTGAGGCGCGCGCTCGAAACCGAAGGTGTCGGGTCCATGATGAGCTGCGGAATCGAAGATCGCCAACGGCTTGGTTTGATGCTCGACCTTGAAGGCGAAGACGCTTCCTTGAAAGACCTGGTCGAGCGTTTTCAATCGCTACGTGAACTCAGTGAAAAGATCGAACAGACTAAAGGAGGGCCGCCTCCCGAATTCTGGGAGTATTTGATCACAGCGCCTACGCTGAGCCTGGAAGAGAAGAAAAAAGCCTTCGATGAGGTCGCGAAACTCGGTTCGGACGAGACCAGGGAATGGATCGAAAAATTCGAATCGGAGGCGAAGCGGCTTGTCGAACTATTCGGCCTGGAGCCCTGCCGAAAGCTTTTCGAGGCCATTCGCAGTGGACAGATGGCGGACGGCGCCGACGTCGAAGGGGCCGACGCCGCGGCGATCAAAGGGAATGACGCTTCGCTCAGCGTCATCGCCCGCCTTTTCAGGTTTGACCGGACAAAAGACGAAGCGCTCCTGTATCAGGCGGAAGGAGTCTTGACCGCAGTCCAATCGCCGCATGTGTGGCTGAGTTGGGCGGAGACAGTCGCGAACTCAGAAGACCTTTCGAAAAAGCTCGCCGGGGCGCTTAAGCGTGTGAACAGGCTCAAAGGCCACGACGCGGGCTCCTGGCGGCGAGTGGGCGCCCTCCAATTCCGTTTGAGAAGACACCCCGAGGCCGAAGCCTCCTACCGTAAATCAATCGCCCTTGATCCGGACGCGTTCACTTCGTGGAATGATTTGGGCTATTGTCTGGTTTATTGGAGGGGGAGTTTTGACGAGGGGGAGTCGGCCTACCGTAAGGCGATCGCGCTCGATCCGAATGCCGCCAGCCCGTGGTTTCGATTGGGCGATTTACTCCAAAGACACCTGAAGAGATACGAGGAGGCGGAAGCGGCCTTCCGCAAAGCGACCGAACTCGCCCCGCATGTGATTTTGCCTTGGGGCTTCCTCGTCCAATTGTTGATGCAACATTTAAACAAATATGAGGAGGCGGAGGCGGTCTGCCGTAAGGCGATCGAGCATCACCCCAATGTCCCAGACCTCTGGATGAACCTCGGCTTCCTGCTGATGGACCATCTGCAGAAATACGAGGAGGCGGAGGCAGCCTTCCGCAAAGCGATCGAATTAAAGCCGAACGATGCCTGGTTGTGGATTCATCTCGCCCGATTGTTTTCCACGCGCCTGGGGAGGCGCGAAGATGCCCTGGATGCCTGCCGCACGGCGATCGAACTCTCTCCAAACGACGCGGACGTTTGGATGTTATTTGGGGAGAGGTTGTTAAATCTGGGGCGCTATGAGGAGGCCGAAGCGGCCTTCCGCAAGGTGCACGCGCTTAAGCCAAACAGGCAAAATGTGTGGGGAAACATTGGCTTCTCGTTGCAATTGTCCAAGAGGTATGAAGAGGCCGAGGCGGCCTTCCGCAAGGCGATTGAACTTGAGCCGTATGCGTCCTGGCATTGGATTCATCTTGGCGGATTGCTGGGGGATATTCTGAAAAGATACGAGGAGGCCGAGGCGGCCTACCGCAAAGCGATCGAGCTCGATCCGAACGAAACCTGGTGGTGGTTGAGTCTCAGCGAGTTGTTACAAAACCATCTGAATAAATCTGAGGAGGCGGACGCAGCCTGCCGCAAAGCGATCGAGCTTGCGCCGAACGAAGCTCATGCGTGGTACTCGCTCAGTCAGTGGTTAGCCAATCATTTGAAGAGGTACGAGGATGCGGAGGCGGCATATCGTAAGGCGATCGAGCTGAATCAGAACATCGCTGAACTCGCTGAATTATGGGGCGGGCTCGCAAAAATACTGACGGATCATCTGAAAAGGTACGAGGAGGCGGAGGCGGCGTGCCGGAAAGCGATTGAGCTTACGCCAAACCGATCGTGGTTTTGGGATATGCTCGCCGCGGTGTTATGCAATTTGAAAAGGTATGATGAGGCGGAAGCGGCCTGCCACAGAGCGATCGAGCTCGATCCCAACAAAAGCCTATCATGGCAGGGCCTAGGACGTGTTCTGCACATGTGCCTGAAGAGGTATGAGGAAGCGGAGGCGGCCTATCGTAAGGCGATCGAGCTTGATCCGAACGCGCCATGGGCCTGGGTTTGCCTCGGCCACTTGCTGGCGGAGCCTTTAAAGAGATATGAGGAGGCAGAGGCGGCGTACCGCGAAGCTGAAGCAGCCTTTCGCAAATTTCTCGAGCGTTATCCGAACGACGCCGAAACCTGGCATGCTCTTGGAACACTTCTCTGTAATAACCTGCGCCGGCCTGACGAAGCTGAGGAGCCTTTCCGTAAAGCCGATGAATTGAGGCCGAACAATATTGATTTTACCCGCGCGCTTGCCTGCATTTTGATCAAGCGCGGGAAGTGGGATGACTCGGTTGTCTACGCGCGAAAATTCATCAGCGAAGGAGGCGATGAATATCACGAGCGGAATTGGCCCGACATCATCGGGTTCTTTCGCGACGCCGTCGCATCGGGCCATGCGGAGGATGCGGTAGGGCTGTTGGATGAAACGGATTACGGCGAACGCTGGCGTCCCTTGCGTGAGGCGTTGCAGACGATTGCCGAAGATGACTCCAGCTATCTGCTGCGCGTGGCCCCCGAAATCCGGCAGCCGGCCGAAGAGATCGTCGCGATGCTGTTGCCGGAAGGCTCAAGGCCAGGGGGCGCTCCGAAGTCGACGCGCGCTCGGCCGACACGGCGTAAGAAATCGCCCGGCTGAAATGGTGGGTAAACTGCGATGACTCAAACATCACAATTCAAAATCATTCCCGACAACAACGAACTTGACCAGATCGAGCGTGACCTGCGCTTTCATACGCTCGGCGTCGAAAATCCATCGACGCTCACGCGGGAGCAGATCGCGTCGTTCAACCGCGACGGTTTTCTCAAAGGCATTCACATTTTCAATGAGAATGAGATCTCCGCGCATCGCCGCTACTTCGACGGCCTGCTCGAACGAGTTGTCGCCGCAGGGGGGGACAGTTATTCGATCAGCACAGCGCATTTGAAATACCCGGAGGTTTATGACCTGCTCGCGCATCCGCGCATAGTCGCCGTCGTCAAAGACATGCTGGGGGAGGACGTAATCGGGTGGGGCTCGCACTATTTCTGCAAGATGCCGCGCGACGGCAAACGGGTGAGCTGGCATCAGGATGCGAGCTACTGGCCCTTGACGCCGTCGAAGACCGTCACCGTGTGGCTGGCGATTGACGACGCCGATACGGAAAACGCCTGCATGCGCTTCATTCCCGGTTCGCACCTGTACGGGCGCCTGACCTGGCGTTTGAGCGAGGACGACGAAGGCAATGTGCTCAATCAAACCATCGCTGATGTCGAACGGTTCGGCGCTCCGGTCGATGATGTTTTGCGGGCCGGGGAGATTTCGATCCACAGCGACCTGACGCTGCACGGGTCTGAAGCGAACGATTCGGACCGAAGGCGATGTGGATTGACTTTGCGTTATTGCGCGGCGGACGTGCGGGCGTATCTGGGGTGGAATGCGAAAGGGGTCGTAGTGAGCGGCGCGGACGCCGATGGACATTGGGCGAACGCGGCGAGGCCGATTCCCATTGAGCAATGGTAGAGTCGTCGTGACTTGAACGCGGATAAGGAGCGAGGGGCGATGAACCGCAAAGTTCATCGCCCCTCGCTCCTTCATCAATCGATAGTCAGATCGCCTTGGGTTAGAAGGTCAGCTTCAAGGCGAACTGGATGACGCGTGACGATTCGCCAGTCTGGATGATCGTCTGCGTCGAGGGTGTGGATACCGCCGCGCAACAGGCCTGGGCGAAAACCGCCGAGAGGATGCTAGGTGACCCGGAGGAAGCGTCACGCGGGTTATCGAAATTGACGTGGTTGAACGCGTTGAAGATTTCCGTGCGGAATTGCAGCCGGAACCGCTCGCTCAAATTGAAGACTTTGATCAGGCCGATGTCGGCATTCCAGAAGCTCGGAGCGGTGAAAACGTTGCGCGGGCCGCCGTTCCCGCCGGGTTCGGGCAGCGCGAAGGCGCTCGCGTCGGGGAAGAGCACTGGGCCGAGGACGCCGGGTTTGTCTTGCAATTGCGCTTTGATGTTGGGATCGAGGATGACGGCGCGTGAGACGTGCGAGTTGTTGGATGTACGCGCGCCGCTCGTGACGCTGAACGGCTCGCCGCTCATCGCCGTGAAGAGGCCGTTGACTGACCAGTTGCCGAGCACGGCGTTGACGGCCGGATGCCAGTCGCCGCCGAACTTCTCGCCTTTGCCGAAGGGCAGGTCCCACACGGCCGCGACGTTGAAGATGTGTCGCCGGTCGAAGTCGGAACGTCCTCGTTCAAGGCTGAAGTCACGGACGTCCACCGGCGCGCGCGGAGTCGTCGTCGAAAGTCCGCCGCCCGAGGTTGCGCCGACCGGATCAATTGAGCCGTTGTCAATGGACTTGGCCATCGTGTAGGTCAGTGACGCGCCCAGGCCGCGACCGAAGCGGCGGCGCAGGACGGCCTGCAGGCCGTGATAGTACGAATCGCCGCCCGAATCGAGATAGGTGATTCGGTTGAACTGCTGGTTCGGGCGCAATCGAAGCCCGAGCGTGTTGTTCTCGATGCGCTCGGCGAACGCGCCCGCCTCGTTCTGCAGAATCTCGGTGCGCGCGGCGGCGCTGTTGACGACACTGGCCGCGACCTGGTTCGCGCCTGTTCCCACAATGGGCGCGCTTCTGCCCGTCACGCCCGCCGGACAGCCGGAGCCGCTGGCGCTGCAACCGGCGCGCACGTTGTCGCGCATAATCAGGAATGACGCGAGGATCGGGTCGGCGTTGATCTGGTTGATGTCGTAGGATCGCAGCAGGTGTGTGCCGCGCCGCCCGATGTAGGAGACCTGCCCGACCATTTCCCACGGCAGCTCGCGCTGCACGCTCAGGTTCCATTGATGCACAGTCGGCAGCCCGATCTGCGGGTCGAACATCGTCAGCGTAGGCGCGTTCGAGTAGAGTTGCAACGGCGCATTGAGAAACTGCGACGGCCTGCTTGTCGGAGGTGGGACTTCCAAGGGGAAGCCGTCTCCGAGCCGCGGCAGTTGCGTCGCGCCCGCGGCTACAGCCGGCGCGCAGCCCGGTGTCGTGGTGTGGAAGGGCGCGGTGTTGGTCAGCGTCGAGGAGCAACTGATGACGTAGCCGGGCACGCGCCCCGCCACCGCCGTCACCTGGAACGATGAGATCGGATCGTAGGCGATGCCGTAGCCAGCGCGGATCACGGTACGGTTATTGCTGCCGCCGAACAACTTCCCGAACACGCCGTCTTTCGCCTCGGGGCTCCACGCAATGCCGATGCGCGGGCCGATGACGCCGAGATATTTGCCTTCGTACCACCTGTTGGATTTGACGAAGGTGACCGCGCCGGGCTGGCCCACGAGGGGATTAGCCGGGCCGGGCGCGATGATCGATTTATCCGGCACGAATGTGAAGCCGTCGCCGCTGTTGGGCGGCGGATTGATTTCCCAGCGCACGCCGTAGTTGAGCGTGAAGTTGGGGCGCAGCTTCCACTCGTCCTGCGCGTAGAAGTTGTATTGGTTGAGCCTGTGTTTAACTCCTTGGAAATTAACCTTGCCGTTGGTTTGGAACGGCAGGAAGACGTCCGCGTTGAGATCGCCGATGAAGGTCTGGGACAGACGCGCGGGCGCGCCGAGCAGATTGTTGATAGTGTTCAGCAACAGCGTGTTGTCCGCCGCGTTGATATTAGTCGGCAGGCCGGGCAGTTGCGGCGAGCGCGTCGCGCCCAGGAACGAGATGCTCGGCGTGACGTTGATGCCGCCCGGCTGGCCGCGCTGGTCGACGTGGCGATAGAAGCGCATGTTCGTGCCGAGGCGGATTACATGCGCGCCGCTGACGACACTCAAGTTGTCAAGGAATTGCGGTACTGTCACGGCGCGGAAGGTGCGAGGCGTGTTATTGAACGGTTCGCTGATCGAAGCGAAATCGAAGGGCGGCACCGCCGGGAATCGTTGGTCCGCCTCGCCCTGCGTGAAGGTGAAGACGAAGCGCGCATAACCCATCGTAAACTCGTTGACCACGCGCGATGAGAGCGTCCGGCGGTAGTTTACCGCCATGTTGTGTGAGCGGCGAAAGACCTCGCCCAGCGGCGGGAAGTCGCCGGGGAAGACCTGCGGGCGCGCGTTGAGCGGGTCACCCTTGAGCGTGTTGTAATCCGAATAGATGAAGCGTCCGTAGACGGCGTTCGTCTCATTGAAAGTGTGATCGACACGCGCCAGCCAGTTCGGGCCGCGAAATTCGGTCGGAGGATTCCAGACGAACCCGCCCGTGTTCAGCCCGTCAATGCCAGTCGCGATAGCGGCGAAAGTGTTGGGGCTCGGGTATGAGTTCAACAACCCGGCCGTGACTTTGTCGAGCCTGACGCCGCGCGGGTCATTGGCGAAGATGTCATAGGTCGCCACACATCCAACCTGCGCCCCGCCGACGCATTCCGGGACTCCCGGGCGCAAGGCGCCGGTCTGTGGGTCAACCAGTAACGGCGAGTTACGTGTGATGGTCGAGCCGTTAATCACCAACGGCTTCGCCGGGTCGGGGATGAAGTAGCGGAACTTGCCCGACATCGCCGTCGGCGAATAGACGAGCGGCACGCCGAACGATTGGTCGATCGGCTGCGTGACATTGATAATGTTGTTCTGGTAGCTGGCGAAGAAGAAGGTCTTGTTCTTCCTGATCGGGCCGCTCACCTCGAAGCCGAACTGGTTGAGCTTCATACCGCGCTTCGGCGAGCCTTGCGCGTTGGAGAAGAACTCCCTGGTGTTTAGCGCGTCGTTGCGCAGGAAGTGGAAGACCGTCCCGTGCAGATCGTTGCCGCCGCCGCGCGTGGCGATCGACACGGACGCGCCGCTGTTGCGCCCCTCCTCGGCGGTCGCGTTGTTGGTCGTGACTTTGTATTCTTTGATGTTGTCCGGGTTGAGGCGGTAGATGTTGTTGGTCGCCGTCGGCACGGAAGATTCGTTGGCGTCAATGCCGTCAATCGTCACGTTGAAGGCGCGGTCTCGCGAACCGTTGACGCTGATGGTATTCGAACCGGCGCCCGCCGACCGCTGCGCCACGCCGGCTTCGAGCGTGATCAGCGAGAGCGGGTTGCGCCCGTTGAGCGGCAACTGCTCGATCGCCTTCTGCTCGACCACATTGCCGATGGTCGCGTTGGCGGTCTGCAATTTTTCGAACGAGCCTTCGACGTTGACGATTTCACTCGCCTGCCCGACTGCGAGTGTCACGTCCGCGACGAGCGGGGTGTCAACCTGCAGGATCAGGCCTATCTGGTTCGTCGTCTTGAAGCCCCTCATCTCGACGGTGATTGCATAACTGCCGACGGGCAGCGACGGAAAAGCGTAAAGCCCCGCGCTGGTCGTCGCCTGGGTGTAAGTGACGCCAGTCGCTTCGTTCTTGGCCGTGACTTTCGCGCCGGATACGACCGCGCCAGTGGCGTCAGTAACCGTGCCGCTGATGCGCGAGTTGGCTGTTTGCGCCCAGACGCTTACGGCCAGCGCCAAGCTCAGACATAAGGCGCCGACCGATAAGGTGTAGAGTTTATTGCTTGACATGGCTCCTCCTTTGGTTCGGGTGTGATAATGGAATATCTACCGTAAGCCTCAAGTCATCCCAGGCGCCTGGGCAGGCTTCGGGAGATTGGGTCTGATCGCTTCTCAGATAAGCAAGAATGCTAATCGAAGCGAGAAAAATGGATCCAAATTTTTTAGTAGATTATTGATGCGAAGTTGATGGTTAACTGTTTAATAAACGCAAGTCGCATTCCACCCGATGATCGTCTATTTATTCACATGCTGCCAGTGTTGATGATCCTTTATCCAACACTATTGCAGTAATTACGCAGATCGCGATTGAGCGGGCGAAAGCCCATCAGAGGCTGATTTCGGCGAGTCCGTCCAAAATTCTAAAGTCGCAGTCCGAAAAAATGAAAGCCCGGCGGCATGACTTAAGGTTAAGTCGCGCCGCCGGGCAGTGGTGAGGAGGGCGTAATTCGTCAAATCACTTAGAAGTTGATCTTCGCGCCGACGCGAATCTTGCGTGATTCACTGGCCAGTGTGTCACGGATGCGCCCGAAGGCGGCGTTGGTGAACACCATCGTGCCATTGCCCGCCGACGGGTTCGGGATTCCGAAGCTCGGGTGGTTAAAGACGTTGAAGAACTC
>Ga0154003_1000397_pt1 | contig 13571 bp, 13 predicted proteins | sample TSFL087MetaG_FD_104679 | JGI IMG/M metagenome (GOLD analysis project Ga0154003, IMG submission 104679) | Attine ant fungus gardens microbial communities from Florida, USA - TSFL087 MetaG | ecosystem: Host-associated > Fungi > Mycelium > Unclassified | place: USA: Florida, Lake Talquin State...
TAAAGACCGCTGATTCTGAAAGTATTTCGCCAGGAATGGCAGATGGCTATGCTCAGAACCGACAGTGTGAGCCTGACACTGCTCGATCAGGGCTTCAGTTTGATCACCAAGAATTTCGTTGACCGCGGTCAGTCGTTCCTTTGTCGTCTTGCCATCACGCCAAGCCAGCAGAAGCCGGTGGAAGGTACCAACGATATGATCAGTCTGTTTTTGCCGACTCAAAATGGCTTTGGTCAAGGTTTCCTGCGCATGACGGCCCAACAGGAGGGAAGCTGCGATAAGCGGCAATAAGCCGCTCTCGCAGCTTCCCTCCTGTTGGGCCTAGTAGAAATTGGCCTGAAGGCTTTGCGTTGCTCTTTTTGGGGATACGCGAGGCTTTCACGCTGATGATGGTCGGACGTGATTATGAAGGACTCAGATTGGTTTCACCAAGGGCAGCGGGACGATTACAAAGTGATCTGAATGAGATCCGATCGACGCTCTCCGCTTTTACCATCCCTCTCCGACAAGTGTCCAAGCTGACCAATGATATGACGGCTGGCCTCTCTCTTTCATTTGCAACTGCGCCTGTCGAAGCGCGTTAGCCTTGGTCATCTTCTCCACCCATAAATTACGGTAAAAGGAAACCATCAGCTCTTTAGTGAAGCGGTCATCAACCTTCCAGAGGGACATTAAAAGGCTACGTGATCCTGCCGACATTACCGCTGATTGCAGGCCCAAAACACCCTGGCCGGTTAACTCTTCCCCTCGGCCCGTTTCACAAGCGGATAGGGAAACCAAGTCTGTCCGGCTTAGATCGACGTTTATTATTTGATCTGGGGTGAGAACCGCTTGCCATGCTCCATTGCCACTATTCAGATCATTAACGCCTGCCAACACAATGCCCGACTTCGCCAGAGGGCCGCCGTCTTTACCAGCTTTATCTGCATTCGACTGATTTCGAATTAAGAGCTCAGGTGGTGTTACAAACCCGTGAGTGGCTAAATGGATATATGTGTTTCCCGGCATCTGGTCAACGACGTTTTGCTTCACCGCTCGCGATTTCGATATAGTTGATTTGACGGCGATATTTTGTCCCCTGGCTATATCCCCGATCTCCTCGATCTCATTTATGGTGTATGGTAACAGGGAAAATACTTCCTTCTCAATTGTAGACTTTCCTGACTGTCGGCCCAAATTATAATCCACGTCCCCAACCGTCATTATCGTGGGCTGCCTGATTTGCAGTGGGCGCTGCCGGAGATATGATAGTTGAAGCGGGGAGTTCAGTGTTGAGAGCTGCATTCGGGCCGTTTTCGGATTAGTCTCCAGAAACTGACTCCAAGGTATACGTGAAAGCTCGCCGTCCGGGCTAAGCCAGACCTTTTGCGCAGTCGATGGTAAGGAATTCGCTATTTGTCTCCACAGCATTTCCGACAGATCGCTGAATGGTTTCTTCGGGTCACTTCCACCAAATACTTCTTTTCGCCAGGTTTTTATTGCAGAATTTACCGTATCAGCGGTCCCCAGTTCGAGCCATTTAATGACTTTAGGAGTGACAACAACGGCGGCGTACCGCTTTTCGTCCAGTTTTCCACCTTTAACAGTGGAGTATCTGTAAATATCTACTAGCGCCTCATCATCCTTAAGCATAGTGAAAAATTCCTGGTATCCGCTGATATCTTCCGCACTTTGATCTACTCCTAATTTAGTATGTTCAGAAAATAATTCCTGCAGTTCTTTCCCTATTCTTGATTTTTCTCTTTGTGATGCGGTTTTTGCCTTGTTCCGCAGCTCTACTATACGCTTCAACCGCCTCAAATCGGCCGGATCTTTACTAACAGAAATAGGGGCTCTGTCAGCATGTAATGACTCCGTTAAAAAACCTTTCAATTGAAGCATCATACCATAGGAAAACTCGAAACAGGCCGGCTTGCTGCATAAAACGCGCGCCACTGAAACAAGCGCCGGAACTTGTTCGTAGAAATAATTTTGCCTTTCTGAGAATGGTAGAGCGGCTATTGTTGTGTTAATGACTATTTCCAGTGAGCTAAGCGCCTGTCTAAATTCCCTGAGCTTCTTTTTCCCAAATTCCTCATCGTCAGCATTCTTATCGCTAAGATTGCCGAGAAACATCATCCCAAGATTCATAATTTCGATGATATCAATTTGGGTAGACTGAGAATCTTGCGATTTTTCTTCAGTTGGCTGTACCGGCGCCTTAGCCTTATTAACCGGTGAAAGCGCCTGAAAAGAAAGCGCCTGAAAAGCACGGATGAGATCACGAATCGCCACAACGGATGGATCGGTTGATCCGAGCGATTTTTCCTTTACTTTTAGCACCTCCTCATACAAAGCTTGAGCTGAAGAGTAATCTTGCAAAAATAATGCAAGAGACCCTCCTATGTGTTCTTTTCTCATCGTAACTTCCGGATGGTCACTGCCCAGCGTTTTCTCCCAAATACGGAGCGCGCGCTTATAATATTGAACCCCCCGTCCATAATCCACCCCCATATTGGAAGTCGTCATGCCGATACATTTAGCGGTAAGCCCCAAACTTTCAAGAACTCCAGCCACTTGAACATCTTCAGGACTGAGGCGGGACTCCTGGGCTTTGAGCAGCTTTTCATATAGAGGCGCCGCTTCTTCACAAGCGAATTTATACCTCAACAACATTGCAAGATTTTCCAGGCCCTCGACGACTTCAGGGTGAGTCGAGCCAAGCATTTTCTCTTTAGCTTCCAATTTTTGCCTATACCTCGATAGCGCTGCTATATAGCCAGGCGTATTCATTACAGGCATAAATTGATAAATGGCGTCTTTGTTACCCCCCCGACGACGTTCCAATTCTTCCAGATAGCTCCGTAACGTTGTGTCTTCTTGAATGCCGAGTTTACGTTGCAATTCAACAAACTTGCTCGCCTCAGCGTCCATGATAGAATTCTCAAACCGTTCGATATCAGCCGTTGTCTTACCAATTTTACCGAGAGCCTCCATATAGCTCATCAGTGCAACGCCACGCTCAACACGATTCCCTTCAGAACGCGGAGGGATAGCAGGCGATTGGGGCTGACCCTGATTAGTATTAGTCGTTTTTTTAGCCGGCTTTGGGTTTTGTCGCTGAGCAAATGTAATAACTGACAAGAGGAGCGCAATTGAGCAAACGCACAAAACGCAAACTTGGACTCGATATAGCCTGTTTGATGTCATAATTTCTCTCTTACACGAAATACAGTAGCGTTCAGTAAATACCCCACAACACCTTCTACCGGAAACGCATTGTATGGCTTCGATGCCTGACGCCTGAATTTAACCGTCGCTATGCGACGGAACGTTCCTGCTAGGATCCTCCGAATGATTCCTCTTCTCTTGACGCTCTATCGTATTTTCATAAAGTTGATGAATCAACGCACCCGCTGTAATAGGAATAAAGTTGACCCATAACCCCACGGCCGAAAAAACCAGATAGCTTATTATTATTGAGAGCAGGGGGATTCCAACCAGATTGCCTGTAAGGGCGATCGAGGAAGAACAATAAAAGTGAAGTAAAGCGCAAGCAATACCGAGGAAGACTTCTACAACAAATATATGAAAATACAGTTCATTCCCCGATTCATAACTTCCTCTTCCAACCTCCGTCTCAATTGCTTGTGCTATAAGTTCCACCCCTGACTTGATACCTAGCGGCGTATGATAGGTATCGCGAGCTGCGCGATAGTAGCCGCCAAGTAGTATAACTTTATCCCTGATGATCGCCTGGTCCTTCCACCTTGCGCCACCGGCTTGCTTCAATAAATTGGAAATCGAAATAGGCTTGAGATTATAGTGATTTCGAAAGACATTGAAGATCAGTTCTTTATCAGATGTTCTCCTGATAGCGTCCCCGCAAACAGATGCCTTTGCGGGAATCTGACAAAATGATTCGACTACTTCCCAATGAAATGACGGTCTCGGGCCGACATCGGTTAAGAATCGTCGTTGGAATCGTTGAATTACTTTGCCCGTATCCAACGGCAGCAAGGCTATTCCTGATTCCCATTCATTTCCGCCCAGGATCTTACGTTGCTTGAAGTAAATATCATCCTGACTCGCTCTGTGGGCGTCTCTAGCCCAAATTATCTTACAATTCGGAGGAATGGCTATTTTGGAAAACTGAACGTGCTCGGTATCAATCGCGACCCCCAAAACCGCCGGGCGTCCCAGGCATATTGCATTAATGACTTCGTTCAATTTAGCGCAATCAAGCGGGCTCATGCCGTTAAACTGCCGCTCGTAGTCCTCATCTTCTATACCAACGATCATCACATGAGTAGCTAGGCCAGGCTCACTTACTTTTTGAAACTTATCCAAGCCTCCCATCTCGAAGATGTCGATCATTCTCGAGTTATGAAGAACGAGATTGATAAGTGGAATAATGAGAGTCACCAGCACAGTTCTCAGCAATCTGGATCTCTTCCATCTAAAGATAACGCGGGGGCTTGACTTATTCTCCGAAAGTTTATGATACAAGGCCGAGCTCCAGGTTAAGAGGTTATTTCAATTTTTCGATCGCAAGGTGATGGATGTACGCTCGTAATAAACTTCGGATTGTTTCGGGTCGTAAATCCTTCCCCCATTCCACCCCTGCCGTTCTCTCCGCTTCCATATATAAACTTCTCACCTCTTCGTATTGCGCCGGATCAGATATGAGAGCCCACGAATGGGTGTAAGCGAGACCTTTATCGGATCCGGTTTTGGTAAGGAGGTTTAAACGATATAATCCGGGGCGTAATCCGTTAACTGCGATTTGCGCGTTTGGACTCCGGCTCCACTGAAACTGTAGAGGATCTGTGTTCAAAGGTCGGCCAATCTCGCCAGAAGCATCGATCCGTCGAAATTCAAGATGATACAAGTCATTCGGCAATTTTTGGAATAAATCGCCAAGAGTCACCATACCCCCATCCAGTTTAGCTACACCGTCGCTAAGATTTTCATTTTCAGAGCGGGCCATTGCAGTGGCATACAGTATTGGCCGGATCGTAAAGGTACTGATAATTACTTCAATAAATACCTTTAACCGCGATGGTGGCGGAGACGCTGAGAGCTTTAAAGAGATGGTTTTTCCGTCGCACACTCCCGCATTCTTGCAGCGATAATCTTTTTCACTGCCATCTATGAAAAGTATCTTGATGTAGGCTTTTTTACTTGTTTCGTTATTTGGTGAGACTGCTGGGGGAAGAATCTTCCCCTCGAATGGCAACCGCTGTCCCACGTCAATTTGTTGCGGCGGCACGCTGCCCAAAATCCATTTTCCCTCAATCTCGACAACCGATCCGATAAATTCGGGATTCTTCTTTTGTTGCCCCCATACCGCGGAGTGTAGTATCACTACCAAAACGACTGAGAGCTTCTTGATGTGCGGTTCAAGTCGCATATGACATCGATGGACAGAGGTGTTATTGCGCTGAAACAGCCGACCAGCGCATTCTGGATTACCAGTGATTGTGGGGATGTAGCTATTTCAGGAAACCCGATCGCGTCAAGCAGCTCAACCTTGTAAAATCAGCAATTTAAACAGCTAATCAAGGCCAGGTTCCTGGAGCCGTTGTGAGCCAAGTTGAAAGGAAAATGGCTTCGAAGCTCGGGGCGGACTCTATAGCAATTCCAAGCAGGCTGTCAACAGTATTGGTGCCATGTTTATCCGGCGATCATTCCCGAAGGACCGCCTTCCACAGCCTCACAGTGGTATCGAAACTTCCCGTAGCAATGAGTTTGCCGTTGGGCGTAAAAGCGACTGATGTAACAAATTCGGTATGCCCAGTAAGGTTAGCCATCTCCCTTTTGCTTTGCATATCCCATAGTTTTATCGTCTTGTCCTTGCCGGCTGAAGCAAGTGTCTTTCCGTCCGGTGAGAAGGCGACAGACAAGACATTCAATTCGTGCCCTTTAAGCGTCGCCAGTTCCTGTCCGCTCTGTGTGTCCCACAGTCTAACAGTGTTGTCATCACTAGCCGAAGCGAGCATCTTGCCGTCGGGCGAGAAGGCCACTGAACTGACACCGTTCTTATGCCCTTTGAGAGTGGTCAGCTCCTGTCTGGTCCGCGCGTCCCACAGCTTGACGGTATTGTCCCAACTACCCGAAGCGAGCGTCTTGCCGTCTGGCGAGAAGCTGACTGAATTTATTCTACCCGTATGTCCCCTGAGCATCCCCACTTCCCGCCTGCTTTGTATGTCCCACAGCATCACGATATTCTTATCACCACCCGAGGCGAGCGTCTTGCCGTCAGGAGAGAAGGCGATTGAGAACACAGGCCCGATCTGCCCTCTGAGATTAGCTAGTTCATGTCCGCTCTGCATATCCCATAATTTCACGGTGCCGTCGAAATCGCCCGAAGCGAGAGTCTTGCCGTCGGGGGCAAAGGCGACAGTCGAGATTCCCGATGTATGCCCATTGAGCGTAGTACGTTTCGCGCCAGTCGAGGCGTCCCATAGTATAACGCTTGTTTTGAAAATACTGCCCAAAGCAAGCGTTTTGCTATCAGGCGCGAAGGCGACTGAATGAACACCGCCCACCTGCCCATTGAGCGTAGCTATCTGCATATAAGTGGCAGTGTCCCACAGCTTTACCGTATCATCACCGCCTGTAGCGAGCGTTTTCCCATCAGGAGCGAAGGCGACTGACCAAACACCTTCCTCATGCCCCTGTAACGTAATACCCCCGCGATCTCTTTCCAGCCACCATAATGTGAATAAAACTACGAGAAGAAGAAACAAAGACACAAGGCCCAATATCTTTCCTTTCATTCCTTCGCCGGCAAAGATGGAAGAGAAAACGCCCTGGAGTCTGCGCGGCGTTCGCCCCTCCGTTCGAGCGAGTGTGATCGCTGACGTCGTTTGCGCGGCCTGAGGGCCAGGGGCGACGCCGCGAACGCCGGCCACCAAACGTTGAAACGCCTCCGGGTCGTCGAGCCCTCCGCGGAAGTCGACCCAGGTGAGGCGCCGCAGAAAGAGCGGCAAAGTCTTCTTATCTTTCGGCTCCGCGCCCGGCAACAGCACCGGAATGACTCGAAACGACTTATCGCGAACGCGCTCATCAAGGGCCGCGCGCATCTCCTCATTCTCCCATGGCCCCAAGCCGCCCGCCCCCAAAAATACCGCGCAAGTTCTGCTCCGGTCGAGTGCCTCTTCGAGCGCCTCCTGCCATGGGGCACCCGGTATGAGATGCCATTTGTCGAGAAACGGCCTCAACCCTTGCTCGTTCACGAGTCGCGCCGCAATGATTTCGATCAGTGGCTTATCGCCACTCTGGTGGCTCAGGAAAACGTCATATAGATGCTGATGCGCTGCTGAATCCGCGCTCCTCGTTTGAGGTGTGGACATTTCCTCTCACTTTCCGACGGGTGGGCGACCGCGTCATCAAACTCGGATATGTCTTGAGAAAATTACTTCGCGCTCCCCGGTGGGAATTGGCCTGAAGGCTTTGCGCTTCTCGTTGGGGGACGGCCGGGGCTTTCACGCTGGCGGTGGCCGAACACAATTATGAAGGACGCGGCGCGGATTCGCCAAACGCGGCGTGAAGATTACAAGGTGAGCTGAAAGAGATCGATCGACGCCCTCCGCGTGGAGTCCGGTTCGCAATCGAGCCGCGGGCGCCTCAGCGCCCATGGCGTAACACTTCTCAAAAATTCTCAAGGAGTTGGAGTTGTCATCTGACTGGAAAAGCCCGCATCGCCTCCTCATACTCACCCACGACATCAGACAAAGCCAAATCTCGATAAATTCCCAGGCTCTTTTCCTCTGCATGCCCGCTCAAAAGTTGGAGTTTCGGGCTGATGATTCCTTTCCTGGTCAGATAAGTGATGATCTGATGGCGGAATAGATGGGGATAGACCCGTTTTACAATGCCGGCGGCCAAGGCATACTCCTTGATGATTTGCCGAATCCGGCGCGTTGAATAAGGTTGGAAGCGGTTCGACTCAAACAAATAGGTCGCGCCTTTTTCCCTCTGTTTACCGAGATACTGCGCCATCTCTCTACGAAAGCTTTTGGGGAATAGGACGTACCGATCTTTCTTGCCTTTGCCCTGTTCGATTCGTATCTGACAACTGTTCAAATCCACGTCCTTTAACCGGACGTTGGCCAGCTCAGCGTTTCTGACCCCGGAGAAGATCAGCAGCTTAATCATCACCATGTGGACAGCATTGCGCGATTGCCAAACTGTTTCATAAAACGCGACCAGTTCGTCATCCGTCAGCAACTCGGGCAAACGCTTCTCTGTTTTTCCCGGTACGATCTTGAGCATCTCGCGTGTGTGCTGAAATACTTTCTTCAAGTAATAATAATCCGGGCGTTGCGGGCGCAGTATGCGCGCCAGCTTCCTGGCCATCTCTTTCGGCTGCGTTTTTCTTGTCGCCATTACGCGGCCTCCTGTAAGAAAGAAGGGCGATCCAGATCGAGTTCAAAAATGCCGTACGGATTGACGTGCTCATAAAAGAGAGGTGAGAGCGCGCGCAGATCTTCCACGCTCAAGCGCTCCATCAATTTATGCCGCTCAATGGTCTGTTCGACCAAAATCGTATTGATCAGCATCAGGCAGTTTTGGAGCAACTGTAAACAGAGCGCCGAAATTTCCTGCTGCTCCCGGCTGTTGGTCGCAAAGATTCCGTGCTTGCCGTAACAGATGAAATCATTCACGCCGTTCCAGCGCTCGACGACATTCAATCCTTCTTCCACTTCGTATTGAATCTCCCGCGAGGGAAGATAGCGGCACAGGAATATCGACTTCTCGACTTTACCCAATTCAGCCAGGGCCTTGTAGGTCGGATGGGACTGATTGTAGGAATTGAAGCGCTTGAGAATCGCCGCAGGCGTCGCCGTTCCGGTCTTCAGGGCCACTGCGTGTTTGACCATTTCATCGTACTGCTGCTCGATCAGCTCCCACCGGATTGGGCGCGTGAGCACGCCTGCGAGGTTCGGGAATTGATCGCTCATTCCTTTCTCGGGAAGATAGAGTCGTTCATATTTGATTCGCTTCAGGCGTGGCATCAACTGAAAACCGCCGAGCAATCGGCAAAAAGCAAAGGCGACTTCCGATTGCCCATGCGAATCGACGAAGTTTTTCTCCACCCTCATTTCGGTATCGTGCCGAATCAATCCCTCGATCATCGCGGCGACTTCGGAAAATGAGAAGTTGCGGAGTTGAGAATAGATGCAGACCGCATTGGTCTCCAGATGCCAATAGATCAGCACCCCATGACCTTTGTAGCGCGAACGCCATTCGGTCATCAGATTCTGACTCCAGCTCTCGAATCGCTTGCCGTCAGAGGCGCAGGTGTGCCCTTCACCCCACAACCGCGGATTGCGTAGAGCCAGAACCTTGTTGACCACCTCGACATTGGCGCTCCGGACGGCCTCGGGGGAGAAATAGTTTTTGCGGACATAGAGAAGTTCGTCATACGAATACTGATGATGGTTGGCATTGGCCACGCGCTTGATCCCGGTGTTTGTACCTTCGGCAAACAGATCGAGAATGATCAACGGCCGCAGTTCCTCACGCGAGCGAATCTCTTTCGTTCCGGAATGCGTGAAGTGGCGAGTGAACTTGACCAATCGATCCGCCTCTAAAAACACATCGAGCAGGTCGAGCATGCCGTAGCGCTTGCCGATCGCCTCCTTGATTAACCCCAGGCTCTGCGGTTCGGGTTGAGGATCCAATTTTGTGAGTTTGAAAAGTCCGCGATCAGGGTTGCCCTTCGGGTGTTGAATACTGACAGAGGGGTTGCCTGGCAAAGCCCGATCGAAATCGGTGAGCGCCTTTATCAACCGTTCACGCAGTGGATCCAGAAACGAACTGACTTCAACCGGCTGCTTGAGGGTTTGATATAACGTGACGCGTTTCTAATCATCATCCCATTCTCGCGGCAGGTCCTGCGCCGGGTTGCGAAACTCTTCCGCGCCTTCGACCCAAATCTCTTTGCACTTCAAAGCCCGCTTCAGCTTCTGCAACACGCACAGCTCGTAATATTTCCGATTGATTCTAGTTTCGCCGTCCCGTTCCTCGATCACCGTTGATTTCCATTTCCGCGTCACGACTCCCTTCAACGGAACGTCGTCCGGCAAATATTGACGGTGTGTGCGCATATCTTGTTTGATCACCTCGATCGCCTCAATCACGGGTTGATACCGGTTCTCACTTCGGAAGGTCAGGTTCTCCAGAACCACCGGCAGCATTTGTCGATAATGGCGCGCGTACTTTTGCCGCATCAGCGATTGATGCAGGATTCGGTACTGCGAGCCGCTTGCTTTGAATTCGGCGACCAGATTCCGAAAGACCTCCTCCTTCACGCGAGAGAAGATCACATCGCGCACCTTACCGTCAGGTTTTTCGGTCACGGCCTCGGCGACTCGGAAAAGAATCTGGACTTTGCCTTCGACTTTCTTGATGTCCCGCAGCAGTTCGCGGTCGAGTTGTTGCTCCGTCTTGAAATCCAGGCGGTGAATGATCTCGATCGTCATCCGGGTGACGTCGTCCGTCACTTCGCTGGCGCGCAGATGAATGAAGCAGGCTAACAACGCCCGGCGAATTGCCTCCGGATGTTCACGCATTTCACCAGCGCGCTCATTGCGGGCGCGTCGTTTCAAAATCCGAACCGCCTGCGACGGAACATCCGCCAGGTCCTCGGCCTTGATGCCGACGGCCCGCAACTGCTGAAGTTTCTCGATCTCATGTTTCAGGCTCTCAATTCCCGGCGAGCGTGGATCGGCTTTCAATTTCTCAAACCCAGAGACGGACTCACCCTCCGGAACCGTAAGCAACCGGTCCAGATTGGTCCGCGCCTCCGGAGAGAGTCGCGCTGATACACGCGCATAGATGTCCTGGAAGAAGCCGTGTAAAGCCGCATTGACCGAGCGCCGCAGCTCTTTCTCCGCCGGCAATTCGATCTTCCGAGCGCGCAAACGCTCGTAGGCGACCTCCATGAGGTCGTCTTCGGTATGAGCCGATCGCGTCCCTTCCTCTCTCAACCAACGCTCGAGATCTTCTTTATCTTGCGCAGTCGGAGCTCGCCATCCGGTGTGCTCGCGAATCAGGGCGAGGTGAAACCGACGCGTGCGCTCATCGGCGGGATAGTGTTCCGTGTAATCCCATAAGAGATTGATCTGACCAGCAAGATATTCCCTCACTTCCCGCGGAACCTCGCGCAGGTCATCCGGAAAGTAACCGAGATGCCAAAGAGATTTGAGCAGGGCTGCGACGCCGTGACGATTGACATCGCCTCGGCATTGCACGATCAACTCCAGGTCGGACGCGGTCAAGAGAAAATGAGCGGCCAAATCTTCGCGCTCGTAAGCCGCTCTAAAATGCGGATAATCGCCTTTCATGACAGCCTCATGACGGGAAAATCGAATTTCCCAAAAGACGGAGAACCGGAAGTTTTTGCCTTTTGAAACGGAAAAATGTTTGTGAGCAGGCGGATTTTAGCGTGCTTCTGCCAGGGCCGGAAGGAAAAACGGAAATTTCAGAAAAGCTGCATTTAGAAGACGAAAAATGGTTTTGGGACAAAAAGTGGTTCAAGTGACAAAATCGCTTTTAAATTGTTTCCACATGCACATGACACGTTAGCTTATCGTGGTGACCTCAAAAATTGACTGCAAACGGAGGAAAACCATGCAAGATGAAAAACGGATGACCTTCTCTCAACCTATAACGCCTATCTGGGAGGAGATGGCAAAAAACGGAAACCTTGTAAGTCGATTTAATGATTCCGATGGTCGGAATATTGAACTTGGATTGCGTCGCAATGGCGACCACTTGGAGCCTTTCGCCAAGGATCTCGATTCTGGACGTGATCTCGATGCAGGGATTGGTGTGTAGGAATAGTAGAAGAAAAATGTAACGCTGAGGAAGCCGAAAAAAGGCCTTAATTATCCGCAGCGACGTCCGATGCGATCTGATGCCGCGTGTGTTCACCAATCATCGCCTAGTCTCCGCCAACTTTTTTCTGCCGAGCTAGCGCATGCTGAGCCTCTTTTTTCTTGACCATTTCGTAATACGCCGAATCCCCTTCAACCCCGACAAATTCGGTACCGAGGTCGCCAAGCGTTTGAAACTCTAAGCTGGGTCGTCGCTATCGCGCCCCCGAAGCCCAGATTTTGTGCAAACGCCCCTGGGTTTTTACGGGCCACCTGCGGGCGCAAGATCGGCCCAGCTCTGTTGAAGTAACCTGACCAGATGATGTCGCTGTGGCAACTCAACAATCAATTGTTTATCACGTTGGATAATCCGCGCTGGAATTTGCATCGCCCGTCGCACCAAACGTTTGAGTCCGATGCGCTCGAGTTCGGTTTGACGAAAGACTCGATGCTGCATCCAGCGCAGCAGGTTGTTGGTCGTGGCCACCACCAACTGAAAGAGAGATTCTTCCTCGAAATGTCCGGTCCGTACCTGCTGCGCCCCCAAAGCATACTGTTCATCGTAAAAGTAGCGCTCAATGGTGGCGCGATCATCGTAGATCGGCAACACTTCACTAACTGGCAGTTGCTCAGCAGTGAGGTCTGTCAGATAGTAGTCGTGTTTAACGATCGGCTTCGGCTCTCGCACTCGCTTGCGGTGTGCGCCTGGTTTGGGCTGTGGCGGCTGGCTGACTCGCGTCATGACCAGCGTCCGCGCCAACTCGCTTTTTCCATCCCCGTCGGCAGACGTGTCGAGATGCTCAATCTGACCCAGATCGCTCATCCAAGCGCCAGTGTTCGACCTGCGGCGTTTTGGTAGCCTGCAGCAACCGATTAACTTGCGATTGATCTGGAAAGCGCTCCAGGCCCACAGCGCGCGCCAGCGCCTTTTCATGAGCGCCCAAGCTATCGTTGATCTCAACCGTGTGCTGGCAACCCGTGACAACAGATGCCCACAAGGTCTGGAGCTTGTCAAAAGGCGAATACTTAACTTTTTTCATGGGGTAAGAGATTTTCTCCCACTTCAACAACGCGCCGCATTTTTCGGCGAATTGCCAGGCCGCCAGCAGCAGCCCGTGAGCAGTGATCTCTTCCCATTGAGTCGTCGTCTGAAATTGCACTTTTATGCTAAACTTTTTTCGCACAGAGCCACCGGTAAGTTTGGGATATCTATTTCTTACTCCTTAGCTTACCAGATCGGCTCTGTTTTCGTTTGCACAAAATCTGGGCGAAGCGGGCATTGTCGTGTAAAGGCACCGTCTCTATCCCTCCTGATCGACAATCATCGGAAATTTTTTCAGATTCTATGAGCTGTTTTGCGAGGCCTTTGCGCTTATGTGCTTGAGAAGGTCTGAAAACTTTGTAGTGGCCAGCTCGCCCTCTCGCGGTCGCGCGGATTCGAGGGAGGAAGGAGAATCGCGCACGCCGTGCGCGCGCAAGGCGTGCGCGATTACGAAAATTCTTTTGGATTTCGAAGGAATCTGGTTGAATGTTCCCAAAGGGGGTTCCGCTGTCCAAGTCTATCAAAAAAAGATGCAATGGCTCCGGTCAACACATTAACGAAGTTGAGCGGGCGCTGATACTTCAGACAGTAGAGATAGTTCGCACGGTCACAGAAACCGACGATGAGGACATAACCGAAGTCGAATTTCCATTATATCGAAA
>Ga0154003_1000398_pt1 | contig 13532 bp, 9 predicted proteins | sample TSFL087MetaG_FD_104679 | JGI IMG/M metagenome (GOLD analysis project Ga0154003, IMG submission 104679) | Attine ant fungus gardens microbial communities from Florida, USA - TSFL087 MetaG | ecosystem: Host-associated > Fungi > Mycelium > Unclassified | place: USA: Florida, Lake Talquin State...
ATCAAACTCCTGGCAGACGTACCAGACGACCGTGTCGAACATCCAAAGCCGGACGGGGTATAATTTCTCGAACTACCCCCGATGAAGGAATTTCAAGATGGGCATGAACAAAGAGCGATTCGATCAACTCTCTGAAGGACTGCTCTTTATGAGCGAGACAGACGCGCCGCTTACTTACTACGAGCTGTCTCCGGATAAATCGCAGGAATGGCCGCCTTCGACGGGCGGCCAATTTCTGCAGTTGATCGGAGAGGACCCGGAGGCGCATGTGGAAAAGCTCGAGCCCGAAAAATTTTTCAGGGATTTACGGCCAGGCAATGAAGACCGCGAAGATCAAGTAGCGGCTCTCCAAAAAGCGATGACCGGAGAACTGTTGAATCTTGCGGGCTTCCGAGTCGGCGAGACTCAGATAAACATCTTTGTCCTGGGAACAGATGACTCAGGCAAGGTGGCCGGGCTGCGAACTTTGAGCGTTGAGACTTAATAAGCAGCGCTTCCCTGCCCTGTGACGTCACGATTTTCATCGTAGAAAAAGCCGGTCGGTAATCCTCTACCCGACCAGCTTTTTCTGTTTGCAAATTTCCAGATCCATTCACTTCAACATCACATCAAATATGTCCGCCCATTGTGTCGTATAGCGAAATATGCGGCGGTCACCGGCCTACACCGCCGACTGTCGGCAGTTGATGAGTGTCCCTTCGGGAGCTTGGCTTGATCCCCGATTTTTAGCGATCAAGATCGGCTCCCAAAAGAACATCGTATAATTCCTTCAACTCGCAATGATAGACCAAAAGTTGAGGATGCTGCGGAATCGGGGGGCCGAAATGGTCACCCAAAAATCGAAAAGCCCGCCGGCAGCGATGCAGGCGGGCTTTTACGTTCGCGCCTGCGCGCTTATTATGTTTATTACTTGATGCTTATTACCCTAAGCGGGATTCCCTGTTGACATGTGGTTTGTACATCGAGAGCTCCTGTCACCGTTACCAAGTCCCCTGGCCCAAAACCCCCAAGATTACCTACCAGATGGAAATTGTCTAGGAAAATCATACTCGGACACTCAACACCCTCTACCGATACAAGCGTGCCGGTGACAGTAATAGTGACGCCTTTGTCTGAAGCGTAAGCGGTATCAGATGCTGGTCGTACGCCGAAATTGATAGTTAGCAACAGAACTACAGCGATGATGGGTAATGCTCGCCAAATTTTCATTTTTCCTCCTAATTCTTCATGTAAATGTATTCCGCCGATCTCCCCACCATTCCCAAATTCGGTAGGGGAAACATTCGTCGAAACTATAAACACCTGTAGTCAATGAGTTAATACGAGTCTTGGGTTGATTAAATCGAAAGCGCGTCTGCGTAATTCAAACTCTGATCTATTGAGGCTCAGATAATTAAGTTTACAAATTGCAGAGATAATTTATTCCCACAGTTGCTTGAGCTTGAGACCTGCCAGATTGAAGAAATTCAGCAGCAGATCAGGTCTCTTTCGTAATATGGCAAAGCCACGATCCACTTGCTGGCGTATTTCCGCGACCGTGTCTGGAGTGGCGTTGCACATTTGCTCTTTGACGTTGCCGTGACAGAACACTTCCGGGTTCAACTCCGGGGCATAAGGGGGAAACCACTCGACGTGGATCTCCGGATGCGCGGCCAAATAGTCCTTCATGATCTTTGCTCGATGTAGTTGGGAATGATCCCAAACAATCAATAGTAGACCAGGGATATGTCGTCCGAAATGTTTCAACGCTACGATCACTTCTGCGCCGCTTATGGACTTCAGGAAATGACGTTTGTAGATGCGGCCATTGATCGTCAACCCGATCACTGTTGAAAGCTCTCGTCGTTTGCTAATCCGCCGCAGGATTGGCGTTTTGCCTGTGGGAGCCCAGGTCGTTCCAGCCGGCGCGTTGAACAACCAGCCGGTTTCATCTACCAGAATGATGGTTGCGCCGAGCCGACGCGCTTTTTTTTATCCGGGGCCAGTCTTGCCGTAGCCAAGCGGCGATCAATTCTTCATCGCGCTCCTTGGCATAGACGGCTGGCTGCTGTGGACTCCAACCAAGTCGCCGCAGTTTGTCGCTCAGGTAGTTGGCGTTATAGATGACGCCATATTCCTGCTTAATCAACTGCTGGACTCGATCCAATGTCCAGCGTTCGGTCTCATAACCGAAAGCCTGCGCGCCGCGCTTCAACTGGCGTAGCACTTCTCGCCACTGCTGGGCCTTGAGCCGTGGAGGGCGTCCTGGTCGCAGCCGATTTTTGAGGCCGGCCACCCCGCGGCGGCGTTGTTTGATTTGTTGCTTCCATATAGATCATCGTCATAGCTGACCTTCAATGAATAGTGCTAAATAGGGGAACAAAATTTCGCGAAAATTACACTGTCCTTCGCCAAAACCTCGTAACCATTGATATCGTTGACTTTTTACAGCCGAGCGCGACACTCTATCGGTATGGGGGAATTATTATCCTTGCTGTGTTGTTTTTTCAAAGCAACACTCAGCGGACGATGCAATTTGGCTTTTGAGAACCTTGCCTTACGGCAACAACTCGCCATCCTGAAGCGAACCCAAAAGCGACCAGTAATCAGTACAAAGGACCGCCTGTTCTGGGTCTGGTTATCTCGAATCTGGTCGGAGTGGCGCGCCTCTTTACTCATCGTCAAGCCCGATACTGTCATCGGCTGGCATCGCAAAGGCTTTCGACTCTTTTGGATCAGGCTATCGCGGCGAAAGATCGGCGGCCGCCCTTCTGCCAGTTCCCAAATTAGAGCCCTGATCAAGCAAATGACGCAGGCCAATCCGCTGTGGGGAGCGCCTCGCATCCACGGTGAGTTGCTCAAACTCGGAATCGATATTTCGGAAAGAACCGTCTCCCGGCTGATGCCAAAGAATAGAAAGCCTCCATCACAAACATGGCGCACGTTTCTCGACAACCACTTCCGGGAGTTAGTCTCAATTGATTTCCTGACCGTTCCGACAGCGACCTTTCGTGTGATGTATGTGTTAGTTGTGTTAGCGCACGATCGCCGGCGCGTCGTTCACTTCAATGTGACCGAGCATCCGACGGCCGCTTGGACCGCGCAGCAGATGATAGAAGCCTTTCCTGAGGAGACGGCGCCTCGCTTCTTACTCAGAGATCGTGACCGGATTTACGGCGAAGAGTTCCGTAGGCGAGTGGCGGGAATGAGGATTGAGGAAGTGATGACAGCCCCGCATAGCCCGTGGCAATCTCCATATGTGTAAAGGCTGATCGGCTCAATCCGGCGCGAGTGTCTGGACCATGTAATCGTCCTCGGCGAAAATCATCTACGTCGAATTTTGAGAAGTTATATCGCTTATTATCATCGGACCCGAACCCATTTGGCGCTCTCGAAGGACGCGCCCGAGCCTAGAGCCAAGCAGCCGCCGGATTTGGGATTGGTGATCGAAATCGCCGAAGTCGGCGGGTTGCATCATCGCTATGAGCGGCGGGCGGCCTGAGAAAATGATTGAAAATACAGGCCGGATAGAGTTTTGGTGAACGACAGGTGCAATTGGCGGTATTGCCGAACGGTATCTGCGAGCGATTCCATCGGACGATGAAAGACAAGTTCTACAGCATTGCGTTCCGCAAGAAGATCTTTCACTCTTTAGAGGAACTGCAGCGGGATATTGACGAGTGGCTCGTCCTCTACAATCATCAGCGACCACATAGCGGGAGATACTGCTATGGAAAAACTCCGATGCAAACATTCAGCGAGAGTAAGACGCTCGCCGAGGCCAAGATGATAGATCGACAGCAAGCTACGGTCGGACAACACGACACAAGGACTGCTGCAAGCTAACTGCTCACTGTCGAGGGTGTCAGAAATTCTGTGTAAATCGGGTCATCGCCCGTCTCCTCGAAAATCGAGTCTATTTGCAAATCCTGATTTTGGGTCACTTAAGAGGCGATGAATTTTGCAGAAATCGCAAAATCCATCGCGGCCACACAGAATTTCTGACACCCCCCACTGTCAGATTAAATACTGACTTTTACAAATAATTACGTTTTTTTGTTTAATTATCGATTGGGTTTTATAGTACCTCTCTTCTAAGGAGCGTTATCTCAGGTATTCTCTCCGTCAATAGCCTCTCTATTTCCTGCGCCCGTGATGTCTCGTTCACATACAGTATAACTTCAAGTCCTTGCCCCTCTTCTTCCAGCCATTTATTATCAAACGGGTCAAAATTCTTTTGAAGGATAAAATTTTCCTCCCCATCGTTGCCGAAACGATAATAATTCCCACAACGATATAAACTTTCATGGGATTCCATACTAAGTCCCAAAGCCTTCTCAATCGAAATTCGAGCATCTTCTAAATCAATCTTTTTAAACCCATATAGGTCCCACTTCTTCATCATCTGTTGCTCCATCTTATTCTTATTTCACGACTATACTTGGTGCTCTCTCCACTGCAGCATCTACCGATCGAAAGAGCATAAAGTTAACAGGTCGTCCGGCCTCCTGACTAAGCTGCTTTTGTAGATCCGCTAACCCTAGCTTTTTTATCTGAGATGGGGTGAGCGCTCCTGTTCTTGAGCCGCCGCTTCGGAGCTGAATCCCTAATTCCTTTGCCTTGTCTAGCAATTTAGAGCTAGCTATTCCGATGTCAAAATCACTGACACGACCAACGTCAAATGCCGCACCTGTTGTATACTTCTTACCTGTTACAGCGCTGCCTTGAAATATGCCTACAGCATCATCTGACACTTTCGTTAGCCCCGATTTTAGTGAGGAGCCAAAATTCTCGAATTGACCTGCGCTCTTGAATCCAAATGGGATTAAAACCGCCCCTATTGCAGCTCCGCCATAATTTCCCTGATGCAAATCGAAAACGACTGAAACGATTGAAGACGCTTTTGTCGGATCTACAAACATTATCGTATAGTTCAACACCTGAATCCCTTGCGCCGTGAGCTCAGCATGTCGCCAGGCCATTTCCTCACTAGACATGCCATGCGGGAATCCAGGAACTATAGTTTCGGGAGGCTTCTCCCTTGGATTGTCCTCTTCACCTTTCCAACGTATGAAGTTCTCCCATATTATTCTGGTTAGCCAGTCTACAGTGCTTTCCTTTTTTTCCTGGTTACCGTCAGGATCTAAATGATAAAGAGGATTATTAAGCGCATATCGATATTTATTCAAAGTTTGCGGGTTGATCAACTTTGATGGCGCTTCATCCACGCTTGTAAATCGTCCATGCATACTCGAATAATACCTGGCTCCAAAATAATCAAGCCCCGTCTCGACATCCCGCTCCTTGGACGTATACTGCTGACGCACTGAATCGACGATGTAACCATTGCTCGCGCTTCTAATCGCCGCCCCGGCAGAAAGCTTTTCGCCGAATGGGGCGAAATCGTTCCGTATTATTCCTGCTAGACTCCCTGTCTCGTCTATCACCATCCGCGTTGACCCCAGATGATCTGTCACCAACCATTTTATCCCACTTTGCGAAGTTGTGAAGGTCCAAGTCTTATCGGCGGCCAGAGCATTGCCCGCCAAATCCTTTACCCGTGGGTCTGTACTACCGCCCCTGACTCGCGCGGTATATGTGACTCCTGCCGCCAGGGACGACGCAGCTGGATCCAACATGGCGGTGAATGAAGCCGCGTTATAGCTTACTGTCGCTGGTACCAGGGCATTCCCCGGATCCCGAAGCTCTACCGTCGATCCGTTCACAGTCGCCGCATCCATCGCTTTGCTGAAAGTCACTGTTACGTTGGCATTAGCGTTCACATTGGTCGCCCCCTCAGCCGGAGAGACCGAAGCGACCGTCGGCGGTCCTGCGGGATCCGTCTCGACTTCCAGATGGATGTTCCAGACTCTCGCAGTCAAAGCGCTGCTCGAAAAGGCTTCGCCTTGGAACCAATTGGATGATGCCTCCGCACTTAAAAAGTCAGCAATCATGATCTGATTTATCGGCGTGTTGGCCGGCAAATCGACACTGAATGAACCGGAATCGCTGAACGGCCGATTCTCGAAGCCCGGCCCCGAAATGTTACCGACTTCCGTCCTAGAGATTGCAATGGGCCAGTTCGAGCCGTTATTAGTGGAGTACCGGATATTAAAACTGGTACGCGTGTCCGCCCAGTCTCCGGAATTCGGGGCGTCCATAAAAAGAGTTCCGCTGATAGACCAATTGAATTTAAGAGTGATCCTTGTGATATGTCCAACTACAGGTTGAAACGCATACCACCGGCAAGACTTAATCTCTCCAATGTCTACAGCGGCAGAAGCCGTTGTTGGCCCGTGTTCTGTGTTCAACGGCGAATTAACCCCAAAAAAGTTAGGGCTGGTGGGCGTCTGGTAGGCGCTCGGAGTTACATGTACAATGTTCTGCGCAGCGACAGGTGTCCACGACCGCCCGCTTCGGTAGCCATACTCCTTTTGCGGCGCGCTCGGTGCAGTATCGGCAGGATGCTCCGCGAGCAATTCTCCGCCGACGCCATTGGCAGACGGAGCATCGCCATTTTCTTCCGCCGGCGTCCGGGGGCTACCTCTCATGAGCGTCCCGGCGTTGTCGCCGTCTGAGAAGTCCGCAGTGATTGAGCTGTGGCCTTCGTTAATGCCCATGGCGGCGACAGGCTCATTAACTGCCAACTGCCCATTCGTGTCGCTCTCCCCTTCCAGGCCTGCCTTCCCGATGAGATTATCGCTGGACTTCAAAGCCGGCTTGACGAACGACACACCTCCGCCCGATCCGCTTTCCGCAACAATGAGCAACTGTCCACCGCGATAGCCGTACTCTTTCAGCGGCGCGGTAGGCTGAGCGCCAGCAGTATACTCCGCCAGCAATTCTCCCCCACATCCGTAGACATACCAAGTCTCCTGCCCGCCGGCAGTGGGCCGACTCACCCGCTTGCCATCAGCGTTATAGACGTAGATCCCGGCGCCTCCACTAGCCGCTGTCAGCATCCGGTTCTCCGCATCATACGTCATCATTCCCTCGCCAAGGGATGGATCGATCGTGACGTTGCCCGCCATGTCATAGCCCTGCCAGTTACTCCGGTTGGTTGCTTGATCGTAAGTCGGATTGTAGTTGTTGACTCCGCCGCTCGCGCCGGTGATATTCCGATTCCCAAAACGGTCGTAACTGAAGTTCTGCGACGCTACGTTGAGCACCCACTGCCCGCCGCTGTCTATCTGCCTTTCGGTGAACGAACTGACTCGATTCAGTGCGTCATAGGTGTAATCGTCGACTTGCGGGATGACCCAGCCGCCGCTTGCAAGCGGCACGTAGTTGATCTGCTGCCGCAGGTTTCCGTTATTGTCCGCGCTGTCGGCAAATATGTTCCCGCTTGTGACCGCCGCCGTGCCATATAAAAAGAGGATCGCGCCACGGCTCCAGGTGAATTCGTCGGTCGCGCTGTCGCCGAGCCTGGTGTCTATAAGTTGCAGTCGGTTGTTGTAATGCGAGTTGCGGTAGAGTGACGTGTTTGTGCCGAAGCGCTCTTTGATCATCTGCCCGGCGGCGTTGTAACCGATCTCGTCAGCATAGATGCGCGGCGAACCGCCCAGATTGCCGCTGAACCTGGAAAGCCGGCCCGCCTGATCGTATGTGTAATCTACAATACGGCCCGAAGGGTAGGTCAGTCTCTTGATGTTCCCGGCCAGATCGTAAGTTTGATTGGTTGAGTAGCCAGTGACAACGCCGTTACGTTTGAATAACTGGCGCTTGGTTAGCGGGCGACCGAGCGGGTCATAGCTGTCGATGGCTGTATGGTCGATATTCGGGTCGACGCCCCAATTACCTCCAGCATAATCATGCCAGTACCTTCCCTTGCCATAAGCGCCGGCATCGGGTTTATCGTAAAATCGCATGGTGTCCGGATTAACGGCCGTGTCCGAGTAATTGACCGTCGTATTGCGATTGAGCGCGTCGTAGCCGTAAGTTATTGTGATGTTGCGGGCATCGGTCTTCGAGACAAGATTCCCATTGGCGTCGTAGGAATAGGCCATCGACCACTCGTTTTGGCCAGTCACCGGGTCAGCGTAGGGCAAGTTTGAATTATAATCCTGCTCAGGATTTTTCGCGCGGATAAGGCGCGAGAGTGAATCATAGGCGAACCATCGATACTGTGCTCCCTGCGTCACTTGGCGCAGGTTACCCAGCGCGTCATAAAGATAAGTCGTCATGTAGCTCAAGCCGCCTGGGTCTTCGATCACTTCAGTCAATCTGCCAAGAGCATCGGTCTTGCTGCGGCGTTTCTTTCCCGCCTGATCCGTCACAGTCACCTGATTGCCGATGTAGGCCGTGTCAACGTGCGCGAGGTCGGGCGTGGTCACTTGGATGACCCTGCTAAGCGCATCGTAATTGGTCGTCGTCCACAGGCCAGCCGCGGGCGAGGCGGAGCCTGGATCGGTGGCGCGGTACGGGTTGGAGACCTGCGAGACTCTGCCGAACACGTCATATTGCGTAGCCGTGATCGCCCATGTGTTTCCCGCGCCCGTGTTGCCTTCATAAATCGCATTGCGCGTCGTTCGGCCGAATCCGTCATTAATAACTGCCGACTTCAATCCATTGCCCGCGGCGCTTTCGCCCAAGACATCCTTATCGCTGGTTGTTGTGACACGCCCAATGACGTCCTCATACTGAATCACCGTTTGGCTTTCTACATTCGTCCCCTCGGCGCGAATCGTTTTTGTCGGGCGATTGAAGGAGTCGTTGTAATCGGTCCTAGTTTTAACGTTGTTTGGATCAGTGACTTCTCTCACCAGCCCTGTATTGAAATCGTATTTGGTTATAGTTGTTAAGGCGGGACCGGGAGTCGTCACGCTGGTCGGATAGGCGTAAGTGTTTTGTGGCGATGAGCCGTAAAAGTTATCCGCATAACTGCTAACAGTGTCGTTGTTGTTGCCGTCTCGGACTTTGACCGCATTGCCGCACTGATCGTACCAGGTATGTGTCTCAATCCAGGTTCCGCTCGTCCAATCTGTCCAGGACTGTTGTACGCCAGTGCCGTAGTTGAAATTTTGCCAGTGTCGCACAGTCGTCAAATTGCCTCGATTGGCATTCTGCGGATCGGTCCAACTGGAAACCGTGGGATATGTGGTCAGCGGGTAAGCGCTCTCATCGTATTTGTACTGGGTTGCCGCGACAACGACGCCTGAACCATTTTTGACAAGCATCTTTGACGGAAGCGCGATCATGTGGCGCTCTCGGTAAGCGTCCTTTATGGCTTGGGAAATGTCAGGGTCATTAACCAGGAAAGTCGTCTCTTCCGTGCGCAAAAGCGCGCCGTTCGGGATTTGACTGGTATTGCCGGTCTGGGCGGTCGACTGGATGACAGAAACGTACTCATACTGCTTTGTACTGATGACGTTAAGGTCGTTGTCATATAAAAAATCAGTCGTCTTCGCCAGCGCATCGCCGCCTGTGTCCAACAGGATTTCGACTTGACGTGTCACGCGGGCGTCGCGTGACGTCAACTCCATCCCGGCAGGATCATAGGCTTGTGGGTTAAAGGGAAGTTGTAGCGGGCCGGTATAGGCCCAATCTAACAATACGCGCCGGAGCATTTGCCCGCTCGATGAGAAATATTGCTCGTCGTAAATTCTGCCGGCCTTCGCCTCGCCGGGGCTGGCGTTGAACTTCGAGTTCAGCGGGTCGCGAATGTGGACGTAACGACGCACATAGGTTCCATCGGGATTCGTCGTAGTGATGTAATTTACGCCACTGCTAGCGGGAGGCTGAAACGTCCAAGAGACAGGAGTTTCGTCTTGCGGATCACCAGTGACGCTCTCCCACGCTTCGACCACGCCACGATTGGCTTGGCTGTAAGCTTTTGAATTGAAAGCATCATAATCCGAAGCAGGCACAGTATCATAACGGTAGCGCCGGTAGCCGCCAGTCGGCAGATAGACCTTATCAATCTCGGCGTAGACGTTATAGGTAAACCTGTATTTCTGGCCGTTCGGCAGTTCAATCTCCGAGAGCACACCTGGGTTGAACAGTTCAGGTGGATCGCCGTTGAAGCGTGGCGAGAGGACCCAGGCGAATGGGCTGATTCCCCCGGTGGAACCATCACCGAACAAGGACGGCCCGCCGACTGGCACGAGATGTGGTAATTGAAACGGGTTGTTCAACATGTACGGGCCTATATAGTTCAGGGCTTGGGTAGTGTCCGTTAGTGTTTGACCGAGAGAACGCCAGCGGAAAATGTAGGTTGCAGTCCCACCTTGCGCCGTGGGCACTGTCCAGTAATAATCGCTACCGCCGGGGCCGCCCAGCGGATTCGAGATTTCCCGCCCGAGCGTATCAGTCCACTCGCCTGAGCTAGAATTGTAATTCAGAGTGTTTCCGTTACGATCAATGTATTGCGCCCCATTGGCAGTATTCAGCAGGTAGCGAGAGCCGTCAGGCAGGAAGACCACTTGGTTGACCGGATCATACTTTATGTGTGAGCCGTCCACCGAATAGTACATTCTGTTCCAAGGTCCTGTGTTGCCAAAATAAACTAGATCGTCCTGGCGCATCTCATGTGATGATCCGTCAGGCATGTGCAGCATCGCGCGGTTGGCAAAGTATTGCAAAGGCCTGATCTCACATTGCCAGTTATCGAATATTGGGTTGCAATTTTGCGAAATGTACGACTGAGGTTGAAACGTGTAGTCCCAGGGCGCTCCGTCGTCAGGCTGGTTCCAGCTCCGACCAATACTTCCAAACCGGGCAATGAATGGTTCGTTCTGCCCGTTAAGCTCGACATAAGGAACATTGAGGGTTGAAGTCCAGCCGGCGACCGAGTTTGAGTACCATTCAGCCCAGAGAGTATGCTCCGATATCGAGCCGTCGCCGGGATTGATGTTCGTCCCATTGAATTTGATCCGCCATATCTTCGACGAATAACGCAGCTTGACTGGCAGGCTAACCCCGCGTCCCGGGAAGTCGGCCAACGAAATGCTGATGTTCAACCCCAAAGATGATGGGTCTATTTCGACGTTGGCGCGATTATTCAGATCGTTCATCGTCGAGGTGTACTGCTTACCGTTCGGGGTTTGCGCGGAACTTAAGGTTGGCGCGGCAGCCAGCGTGATGATTGTCAGAGCGAAAGTTGTTAGGTGACGACTCCTGACGGCGTAGGCGAACGGGTTGAACATATGGTTACTCCTGGCGGACACTTGATGAATGATGGTTGAGTGATTGGCGAAATGTCGCCCGGCACAGATACGCAAATCGGCTTATGGCCGTTGATTGCGGTAAGCGATGAAGAATGATTCCTGGCCCTGAGAACAGGTGTAGCCGGCGACTGGAATTCCGTCGCCTTTTGTCAGGTTGTGCGCGATTCTGAAAACCGTATGGCAGAAGTTCGGGTCAGTGCGCGCCTGCTGCCTCGCCGAATCCCTGACAATCAAACCAGTCGGTATTACTCCCGACCTGAGCGCAATCAAACCCTGCAAGAGTTCTAGAGTGTCGATCTCCTGCGCCATAGACCCGCCTCGTGCGGCCCTGACGGTAAGCATCAGCGAGTGATTCGATTGCAACGGGCGGTCAGTCGTGAACGAAAGGTTCCGCGCGCCTCGCGGCTTTAATGAAGCGCCGAACTTACGCCCTACAATGCCGTCAATCTTTCCCTCCGCTGTGAAATCGAGCAGCAGAAGTTCGACCTCATCGGTATCTTCGCCGCCGTTATTCATAACAGCGCAATTGACTTCGGGAGCGAGACCGGTTTTGCTGATCTGCGCGGAGTTGACCGCCACACTCATCCCCGGAGCCGTGAACACGGCTATCGTTGGCGACGGCTGATTGACGCCAATCGGCGCGGCAAGCGAGCGAGAATTGACTGCGACAGCCTCCCTGAACAAGGCTCCTTCAGCCTTGTAGTTGTATCCCCAGGCAGCCAGACCAGAGGCGGCGGTCAAAATCAGCACCACAGTTATCCTATTTTTAGTGAAAAGATTGAGCGGCATAGCGCATTCCTCCGCATGACACGCTTTGACCGATTGATCAAAGCTGCCATCAATTCAAGACAGATATCCCAAGACACACAATTCAAGACAGATATCCCAAGACACATGTTCCCATCAGTCACACTATCTTGTGTGCTGCGGTTAATCGCTCAAGCGATGCGACTAATAGTTATTGATGAGCTCAGGTTCTTTAAAACTGCGGCGACAAACCTTTGCGCAGGCGAACGCTATGGTTATCAAACTGCTCAACCCGCGCCCAACAACGATTTTTCATTGCTTAGTTGACCGTAATCCACCCCGCCCGGGTTATACTTGATCCAGATCAAGCGCAAATCGGACCGGCCAGGGTTAACCAACTATTTTGCCGGCGCTGGACTTGACCAAGCTTTCGGTTTCCACACGCGCCATGCGCACACTTCTTCCTGATTGGCACACTTGCAGTCACCGTTATCGCCGACGATGCGCTTGCAGACAGATTGACAAACGGACCTCAAACCACTGTCAAAGACCGTGCCAAGTACACCCGCTGCCGAAATCTTCCGATGCTGGATAGTCAACAGCCGCAACTATCAGTGCGGCGAAAGAATAGCAATCTGATTTCCAGACCGATTGTTGACCTGTCATGTATATAGACTCATCTCGCATGGAATTTTCCCCTAGCCGGCGAATTTTTTTCTTCAGCGACCTTGAAAGGTTTGCACGAGCTTTGTGAGTTTGAGAACGAGTGACTCCTTCCGCTTATAGACATTCTTTACGTTGATCTTAAGGACGGTGGCCATCTTGCGAGCATCCTGCTCGAATACGAAGCAGAGCTGATAGAGCAGCAGCTCTTGGTCACTCAACTTGCCGAGCGCCCGGGACAGCAGATCCCGCTGTTCCGCGGCGTAAATGTCTCGGTCCTGAGATGGCGAATAGATCAACGACTCATGGTCTACCTCATCGAGGCTTTCGGCCTGCTTCCGCCGATAGAGATAACTGTAGACGTGGTGGTTTACGATTGCCTGGAGCCAGGTCGTCAATGAAGAGTGACGTTTGAACGAATGGAATCGTCGGCAGTCATCCTCGATCAGCTTGATGATGATTTGTTGTGAGAAGCCATCAAGTTCATCCTGGCGGATGTGGCCCCGGTAAAGTAGACAGGCCCATCGCACGGCTTCATACACATTAGCTACAAGCTTTTCAATGTCGATTGGCACAGTTGGATTGAAGTCTGGCAAAGACACGAATCCCTCCAGTTCTATGTGGCGCGCGGTCGGCACACTACGGCCTCCGCCGCCCGGACGCGGCGTCTTGAGGCGGCGCGCCTAACCGCAAATGCGCAAGCCGCAGCGCGCAAGGCCGGGAAAGATGTCAGTGATGCCTGGAAATGGCCTTGTGTTCCCCCTCAAATAGGCTGGTCACTTAGCCCTACCGAGCATATGTCATTCAGAGTGATAGAGAAGTCGACGAGATGGCAGGGGGGTGTGCTAACAAGCAGTGAGGCTTCGGCAAGCCGGTTTGCCGAAGCCTCACTTTCTATTAGATTCGAAACCCCACTCAAACCCGACGCGCCACGCAGGTTGAGGCTGGTCGGCGATACAGTAAGGCATTATTGGAAAT
>Ga0154003_1000400_pt1 | contig 13503 bp, 10 predicted proteins | sample TSFL087MetaG_FD_104679 | JGI IMG/M metagenome (GOLD analysis project Ga0154003, IMG submission 104679) | Attine ant fungus gardens microbial communities from Florida, USA - TSFL087 MetaG | ecosystem: Host-associated > Fungi > Mycelium > Unclassified | place: USA: Florida, Lake Talquin State...
GGTTGGTAAGGAACCTACTTATCTGGCAAAGGGCATTGCGGCAGCCATGCATTTTGATTTTGAAGAGGACAAAGAAGCCGTTGAACTTCAGAAAACCATTCATGAAAAAGGCTTGGAAGTAGCGATTAAGACTTATACTAAATTGGATCCAAGTTCAACCCTTGGTTTACTCATCACTCGTGAATATCAAGCTTTGCTAAAATGACATTCAGAGACCGTTCACATTCATTGTGTGACGGTCTTTTTTGTTTATAAGAGATGCCACTGTCCTCCATCTATAAGTCTTTAAACCTTCTTCATCCAAGTTTATACGTAGCTATGCTAAAAAGGTCGAGCGATGTCAAAATAAATCACGATGTGAATGTTATAAAAAATGTCGTTTGATAGAAATCTGCTTTTAGAGACATAATATTTGTAGAATACGCTCCGGAACGAAGTTTGTCGTGTTATAATTAATCGCTAGTAAATAGTCGTGGAAATGAGGGCGTTTTATGTGTGCATTACAAGCAGGTGATATTGTGACGCTTCAAGTGGAAAGAGAAGCCCCCTTTGGTTACTTTTTATCCAATGGTAACGAAGATGTTCTTTTACATAAAAATGAAATGAATGCTGAAAATGCGGTTGAACTCACACAAGTTATTGAGGTATTTTTATATACCGATCATCAAGGGCGTATTGCTGCAACACAAACGCTACCTAAGATTACTAAAGACAGCTATGATTGGGTTGAGGTTGTAGGCGTCAATCCACGCTTCGGTGTGTTTATTTCAATTGGCACAAGTAAGGATGTGCTCGTTTCGAAAGATGATCTATCGGAATCCTTTGAGGAATGGCCTGCACAGGGGGATTGGCTATGTTGTGCATTAACCAATGATAAAAAGGGACGCCTCTTTGGGAAGATAGCTAGCGTAAAGCGCATTGAAAGTCTGAGCGTTTCTGCTGAACAAGCTGCCTTTAATCAAAATGTATCAGGGACGGTTTATCAGCTCTTAAGTGCAGGAGCAGCTGTACTGACGGATGATAAATGGCTGGCTTTTAATCATGAATTGGAAAGAACAAAACCATTGAGATTAGGGCAACGAATTGAAGGGCGTGTCATTGCTGTCAAGGAAGATGGCACTATCAATATGTCTTTGAAACAGCGTGGTTATGAAAGCATGGACAAGGATGCGGAAGCCATTCATACCTATCTCATCAAGCAGGGAGGCGCTATGCCTTATTGGGATAAAACCGCAGCGGATAGTATTCAGGAGCACTTTCATTTGAGCAAAGCGGCTTTTAAGCGTGCTCTAGGTCGGCTGATGAAACGAGGCATGGTTTATCAGGAAGAGGGTTGGACGTATCTTAAAAATAATGATGAACAGGATTCTAAATAAGGAGGGCAGTGCATTTGAAAAATTTTTTACAGCTCGGTTTAAGTCAGAGAACGGTTCAGGTGTTAAAAGCGAACGGTATTAGCCAGCCGACACCTGTTCAAGAAAAGGCGATACCGATGATTTTAAGCGGTAGAGATGTCATTGCCCAAGCGCAAACAGGGACGGGAAAGACGCTTGCTTTTATTCTACCAATTATTGAAAGGCTCATTCCAGAGCAAACCAAACCGCAAGCTTTGATTATTGCCCCAACTCGAGAGCTTGCGTTGCAGATTACGACGGAAGTCAAGCAGATGACAGCGGAGCTTGATGATATTAACATTCTAGCTGTTTATGGAGGGCAGGATGTTGAACGGCAAATCAAGAAATTACAGGGGAAGGTACACGTTGTCATCGGGACACCTGGTCGTTTGACGGATCATTTGAATCGTGGAACTTTAAAGTTATCTGATCTTTCGCATTTGGTATTAGATGAAGCGGATCAAATGCTTCACATCGGTTTTTTGGATGAAGTGGAGACGATTATAAGTCGCACGCCAGCTGTAAGGCAGACATTATTGTTTTCAGCCACCATGTCTGGACAGGTGCAGGCTCTGGCAAGACGCTATATGAAAAAGCCTGAACATATCCATATTCGTGGCACAAGCGTGACACTTGATGAAGTCAAACAATATGTTGTGGAAACAACGGATCGCACAAAACAAGATATGCTATGTAAATGTATTGATCTGTACCGTCCGTTTCTTGCCATTATCTTTTGTCGCACTAAGCGCAGGGCAAGCAAGTTAAATGACGCTCTTAAATCACTAGGCTATGAATCTGATCAGCTTCATGGTGATCTTTCTCAAGCGAAGCGTGAACAGGTCATGGAGCGATTTCGTCAGGCAAAAATTCAGCTTCTCGTGGCAACGGATGTTGCAGCGCGTGGACTAGACGTAGAAGGGGTCACGCATGTTTTTAATTATGACATGCCACATGATGCGGAAAGCTATATTCATCGGATCGGTCGAACGGGTAGAGCGGGCGGAACGGGTATTGCTATAACCTTTGCCGCTCCCAAGGATTCTTTTTATCTCAAGCAAATTGAAAAGGGAATTAAGGGTAAAATTAATAAAAAGTCTCTAGAAATGGCAACAGATCGTCAACAAGGTAAGGAAGAAAAAAATCCAAAGACATTGACTGACCGAAAAACAAACAGAAGTAAAGCAAAGGCTTTACCTAGAAATAGAAACCATACCGTACAAGGTGAGGCTTCAGATGATGGGAGAAGAAGGCGAAAAAGGCAGAGTCGCAGTGGACAGCAGGCAAGGCGTTCAGGAGGTTCTAAAAGAAGGAGCCGTCGTTAGATTAAAGTTAAAGAGTAATAACTTGAAAGATGATGGGAATGCTTCGGCATTCTCTTTTTTGTTTTCATTAAAGTGAGGTAGGAGGTCATTTTATAAATAGAAAATGAACTAAGATAGTGTATTTAGTCGCTTAAAAAAGTTGATCACTTCTCATAATTAAGGTTAAAAAATGTCTAGTTCTTTCCGATATTATTAGTAGGAATTGGAAGAATGTGACGTCCGTTGTCACAAGAAGAAAGGTTAGTGGAAGTGATGAAGTCCATCAAATTTAAAATCATAGGTGTTTCTCTGCTTTTATTGGTGGTACCTAGCCTAGTCTTAGCCATCACAGATTATGTAGAGACCAAACGCCATGTTGATCACATTGGAACAACCCTGTTGGGACTCATGATTTGCTTAGTTATTGTGGGCATTGTTATCTCTTATTTCTTTGCACAGCATCTTGCGCATCCTCTGAGACAGATGGTGAAACAGCTTGATTACATTGGTGATGGGAACCTAGAAGGGACTGTTATAGAGCTGAGGCGAGAGGATGAAGTTGGTAGATTGTCTAGAGGATTCAATCAAATGGTTCAGCAGCTACAGTCTTTGATTGATAAGATGGAAAAATCAATTCAGGATATCGATATTACGTCAGAAAATCTCAATGTGGTTTCCAAAGAGACAACTTCATCAGGTGAAGAGATTAATCAGACGGTTACGGACATTTCCAAGGGTGCCATGCAACAAGCTACAGATTCTGAAAAGACCTTGGATTTTAACAATGCTCTGTCACAACAAATCGATAAGATTAATGACCAGAACAAACAAATACTTGCTTCGACGGAACAAGTGTCGTATTCCAATGAAAAAGGTGTAGAGAGCATTCATGTCTTGAAGGAAAAATCTTTACAGACCCATGAGGCGATGGAAGGAATTGGCGAGACCATTGTTAATCTTGTGCAAAAGGTGGATGATATTGAAGGCATTATTACATTGATTAACGATATTTCTGGGCAAACCAATTTATTGGCACTAAATGCTAGCATAGAGGCAGCTCGAGCTGGTGAACAAGGCAAGGGCTTTGCGGTAGTAGCTGGAGAAATTAAACAGCTCGCTGAACAAACGTCGATGGCGACCAAAAAGGTATCTGATACGTTACAGGGCATTCGTAGCGAGACGGTCATTGTTAATAATGAAATGAGTAATAGTGCACATTTTTTAGAAGATCAGAATCAATCTGTTCTTGAAACCGAAACCATTTTTAAGGATATTGATCAGACGGTGAAGTTTGTAGTGGAAGCTATTACAACCGTTAATGAGGGGATGGGTCAACTCGTCCAGTCCAAGAATGAACTAACGAACGCCATTGAGAACATTGTAGCGGTGAGTGAGGAAACTGCTGCTGCAACGGGAGAAGTGACGGCTTCAGTGAACGAGCAACAATATGCGATTCAAATTATTGCTAATTCAGCAAATATGCTTGCTGAAACGATAACGAGCTTGAAAGAGGAAATCAATAAATTTAAAAAGTAATAGCGGGTAGAGCCATGTTCGATAAAGTCAAAGCTTGACTCTTATGAGCAGGAATAGAATGGTCTAAGCCAGTATCACGGTGTGAAGATGTTTTTTTAACCACTGGCAGGAAAGAAACGAACTGACAATTGATTTTAATTCAAAAAAATCATCATTCAGTTGTTGACATCCATTTTGTATGCAGTATAATGAACTAACAATAATTGAAATTCAATGATGAAGAGAGTAGTTACATGAGAAGTGATAGCGAGCTGGGGAAGGTGGAAGCCTGGTGCGGAACATGTAATGAAGCGCATTTCTTGAGATGTCGACTTGAAAGAGGAACGCCTCAATTAGAGCCGATCGGGTGGCCTCCGTTAACGTGCTTTGAAGTGGTTCCTTTTTTTAGGAATAATTGGAGTGGTACCGCGGGTTGTAACTAGTCAACGCTCGTCTCTTTAGTAATTAAAGAGGCGGGTGTTTTTTAGTTTAGGTTAAAAATAAATATGAATGATAAAGAAAGTAGGCTCAAACCATGGTATCGCGGATAACAATGGGTCAGTGCTTGTCTCTATAAAGATAAAAATTAAAGATAGAACGTGTTTAAGGGGGGAGATCATGAAAGTCGCTATCGTTGGTGCCAATGGTTATAGTGGTGTGGAGCTCATACGTTTATTATCGCAGCATCCCCATGTGGAAATTGAAAAGCTGGTTTCCCATTCATCGAGCGACACAGCGATCAACATCATTTATCCCCATCTGACAGGGATTTGTGAGTTGGAGCTGGAAAAGGCGGAGGCAAAGCAAATTGCTGAGTGTGCGGAGCTGGTATTTTTTGCAACGCCAGCGGGTGTCAGCCAAGGTTTGGTTCCAGAATTACTGGATAAAGGCATCACATGCATTGATCTTTCAGGTGACTTTAGATTAAAGCATCCTAAAACGTATGAACAGTGGTATAAGCGCCCCTTCACCGTTGAAAAGGCATATTTAGAAAAAGGGGTCTACGGCTTAAGTGAAATTAACCGAGAAACAATAAAGACAGCTCAGCTCATCGCCAACCCAGGCTGCTATGCTACGGCAACACTCTTGGGACTCTTACCCGCCGTTCAAATGGGGTTGATTGATCTACAAACCATTGTGATTGATGGGAAGTCAGGGGTGTCAGGAGCGGGGCGCTCCGCTAAACAAGAAAATATTTACAGTGAAATTAATGGGGGGGTCAAGGCTTATAAAATCGGTGTACACCAACATATTCCAGAGATTGAGCAAGAAATCGCCTCGCTAGCTGGGGTCGAAACACAGGTTACCTTTACAACACATCTGATTCCGATGACTCGAGGGATGATGTGCACGATATATGCAAGGCTGAGGGAAGCCCAGCCCACGTTGAAAATAATTGAAGATTATAAAGAATATTATCAATCTGAACATTTCGTTAGAGTGCGAGATGAGGGCATCTACCCAGTGACAAAAGAGGTATCTGGCTCTAATTATTGTGATATTGGCATTTTTGTAGATGAACGGGTGCAGCGATTAACCATCATTTCAGTCATCGATAATCTTGTTAAGGGCGCAGCGGGTCAGGCCATTCAAAATATGAACATCATATATGGGTGGGATGAAACTGTGGGATTAGATCAAGTCCCCATTTACCCATAAAGGAGGCTGCTTAAGTGTTAAAAGCAACGACGATAAAGCAACAGTCATTTAAAATCATAGAGGGCAGTGTGTCTTCAGCAAAGGGCTTTTCAGCAGGGGGCCTTCATGCTGGACTAAAATATAAAAATTTGGATTTAGGTTGGGTATTCTCAGAGGTGCCTGCCAATGCAGTAGGGGTCTATACAACAAATAGTTTTCAAGCAGCCCCATTAAAGGTTACCCAAGAAAGCATTGCCATTGAAAATAAGCTGCAGTCCATAATTGTTAACTCTGCAGTAGCGAATGCCTGTACAGGGCAACAAGGGTTGGATAATGCTTATGAAATGAGACGTGTATTTGCCAGGCATCTAGCTATTCCAGAGCATCTTATTGCGGTTGCCTCTACAGGTGTGATTGGTGATCAGCTCCCTATGGATAAGATCAAAAAGGGAATTTCAAAAATTATTTTGGAGGACAGCCAAGCGGATACCTTTGAAAGAGCGATATTAACGACGGATACATCCACGAAGCAGGTGGCTGTAACGCTTGAAATAGATGGTAAAACTGTAACGATTGGAGGAGCCGCCAAAGGGTCAGGGATGATTCATCCGAATATGGCCACAATGCTTAGCTTTATTACAACGGATGCTCATATAGATCCACAGGATTTGCGTCAAGCCCTTAAGGATACGACGGATCAGACTTTTAATATGATTACGGTGGACGGGGATACCAGTACAAATGACATGGTCTTAACCCTAGCGAATGGTTTAGCAGATAATGAAAGATTAACGACAACACATTCTCAATGGTCAGAATTTATCGATGCTTATACATTTGTAGCGGAAACGCTGGCTAAGAAGATCGCCAGAGATGGTGAGGGAGCGACAAAGTTAATTGAAGTTCATGTTACAGGAGCAGCGAATGAACAAGCAGCGAAAGCAATAAGTAAAGCGATTGTAGGCTCAAGTCTTGTTAAAACAGCTGTGTTTGGCGTGGATCCCAATTGGGGTAGAGTCATCTGTGCAGTAGGTTATAGTGACCAGCCACTTGATCCTGCAAAAATCAATGTTGCGGTAGGGGCTATACCTGTTGTTAAACACGGTCTCCCTCTTGTTTTTGATGAAGAGGCGGCTCAAAATCATTTGTCTCAAGAGAAAGTTGAACTATTCATTAACTTGGAGGACGGAGAGGGTGAAGCGGTCGCTTGGGGATGTGATCTTACCTATGATTATGTCAAGATCAATGCATCTTACAGAACATGAGGAGGCTGACTCATTGAATTATTTAGTCATTAAATGCGGTGGAAGTGCTTTTCAACAGTTCACCCCTTCCTTCTATAGAAATATCATTAAAATACAGAATAGTGGGAATTGGCAGCCTATTATTGTGCATGGTGGCGGTTCACTTATCACAACATTACTTGATAAGTTGGCTATTCCAACCCAATTTAATCAAGGGTTAAGAGTAACGACTGAAGAGGTTCTGGATGTTGTTGAGATGGTTTTAAGCGGATCCGTCAACAAGCGCATTGTACGGGGGCTGACTCTGGCAGGGGGGAAGGCTGTGGGCATGAGCGGTGTTGATGGGGGGTTCCTTGAGGCTGTCCCTTTTGATCCTGAGATGAAATGGGGATATGTTGGCAAGGTTGTTCATGTTGCGACAGAATACCTTGAACTTTATACAAAGCGTGGTTACATTCCGGTCATCTCACCTGTTGCAATGGATCGAGCAGGTCAACGTTATAACATTAATGGTGATGCAGCAGCGGCGGCCATTGCTGAAACGTTAAACAGTCATCTTTGCTTTGTCAGCGATATTTCTGGTATTCAAGTCAAAGAGGTCTCTGGTAAGAAGAAGATTTTAAAGCAAGCCACTTTAGAACAGATTGAAGCCTTGATTGAGTCAGAGGTGATAACAGGCGGGATGGTGCCAAAGGTGCAGGCAGCACTAGAAGGGCTGAAAAATGGAGTCAAGGCAGCCGTCATTTTAAACGGACTGGAATCAGAACAACTCTTTGACTATATTCAAGGGCGTTCTGTTGGTACGAAAATCCTTTTAAAGGAGGCACTTACTCATGCTTAAGTCATCCTTGTTAGAACCTTCAGCACTCATGCCCACGTATGGTCGGCTGCCGATAGAAATAACGAAGGGTAAGGGCAGTTATGTTTGGGATGCTGCTGGGACAAAATATCTTGATTTTACCTCTGGTATCGCGACATGTAATCTGGGGCACGTTCCAGAAGGGGTTAAAGATAAATTACATGACCAGCTTGAGACGTTGTGGCATTGCTCAAATCTTTATTGTATTCCCTTGCAAGAACAGCTAGCGCAGAAACTGGTAGGAAAAAGTTGTTTTGATAAAGCTTTTTTTTGCAATAGCGGTGCTGAGGCCAATGAAGCAGCCATTAAGCTAGCTAGGCGCTATGCGAATAAGGTAAAGAAGACGGAAGCCTTTGAGATTGTCACTTTTCAACACTCCTTCCATGGCCGGACAATGGCGACCTTGTCTGCAACAGGACAGAAAAAAATTCATGATGGGTTTGACCCGCTTTTAAAGGGATTTAATCATTTGCCTTATAACGATTTTGAGGCGTTTGATCGCTTTTCTGGTAAACATACATGTGCCGTGCTGTTAGAACTCATTCAAGGGGAGGGTGGTGTTAATCCTGCTGATTTTAAATGGGTAAAAGCATTGGAAAAGAAATGCCGTGCGGAAGGTATTTTCCTAATGGTTGATGAAATTCAAACGGGGATAGGTCGGACGGGCACACTATTTGCTTATGAGCAGTATGACATTGAACCTGATGTCATGACGTTGGCAAAAGGACTGGGTTCAGGATTTCCCATTGGTGCAATGCTTGCTAAGGAAGAAGCGGCTAAGGGATTTGTATCTGGGAGCCATGGTAGTACATTTGGCGGTAATCCATTGGCGGCCACTGCCGGTGTCGCAACTCTAGAAGCGATTGAACGTCGCGATCTTATATCACATGTGCAAGAGATGGGAAGCTATTTAAAAGGTGTTTTAGAGAAGCTTAAAGAAACATACCCAGAACATATTTTGGAAATTAAAGGTAAAGGATTGCTATTAGGAATGGTTACTGCTCAACCTGCACACGAGATTGTGAGCAAGGCTAGAGAAGAGCAGCACCTTTTACTTTTAACGGCAGGTTCACAAGTGGTACGAATTTTGCCACCGTTGACGACAATACCGACAGAAATTATGGAGTTTGAGCAAGCGCTCGCTAAGATTTTTCAAAACTTATAGAAGAGAGCTGTACGACTTGGTTATCTGTTATGGGAGTGAGAAAATATAATGAAACTCAATGCACGACATCCTTCATCTACTTCAGGTGTAGGTAAACATTTTATAAAGCTATCAGATTATAGTACAGATGAATTAATGTATCTACTCAATTCCGCTCTTGAAATGAAAAATCTTCAAAAAAGAGGGATTCCTCATCCTTATTTAAATGGGAAATTACTTGGCATGATTTTTGAAAAGTCGTCCACCCGCACACGGGTCTCTTTTGAAGTTGGAATGAAGCAATTGGGCGGTGATGCCATTTTTTTGAATTCGAAGGATATCCAGTTAGGACGGGGGGAGACGGTAGAGGACACAGCTAAGGTGCTCTCCCGTTATGTTGATGGGTTAATGATCCGTACATTTGGCCATGAGACCATTGAGCGCTTTGCACATCACGCCACTATTCCTGTTATCAATGGTTTGACGGATGTACATCATCCGGCGCAAGTGTTGGCTGATTTATTAACTATCTATGAGCATAAGGGGAAATTAGCGGGTTTGAAGCTGTGTTATGTCGGTGACGGCAATAACAATATTTGTCATTCACTCCTTGAAGGGGCGGTTAGTGTTGGCATAGACATCACTGTAGCGAGTCCCGCAGGCTATGCACCAAACGAGCAAATTTTCCAAGACGTTCAGGTGAAGGCTACTGCAATGAATGTCAATTTGTTTTTCACCACATCGGCACATGAAGCAGCACATGAAGCGGATATTATTATCACCGATGTATGGACCAGCATGGGTCAGGAGGATGAAACGACTCAGCGGCTAGAAGCCTTCGCACCTTATCAAGTCAACGCCGAACTTTGTGGTCAGGCTAAGACAGATTTTCTCTTTCTTCATTGTCTACCTGCTCATCGTGGTGAAGAGGTGACGGCAGACATTATTGATGGCTCGCATTCCGTCGTATTTGATGAAGCAGAAAATCGTGTACATGCTCAAAAAGCTATTTTAAAAATGTTATTGGGAAACTAATTTTTAATTCTAAATAGATTTTGAAAAGAATAAAGGGGTGGATTTATCTTGGCAAAGGAAAAAGTTGTATTAGCCTATTCTGGGGGTTTAGACACTTCTGTATCCATCAAATGGATTCAAGAAAAATATGGGTACGATGTTATCGCTCTTGGTTTAAACGTAGGTGAAGGAAAGGATTTGGATGCCATCAAGCAAAAAGCGCTTGATGTTGGAGCAATCAAGGTGATGACCATTGATGCTAAGGCATTGCTTGCAGACGAATATATTGTTCCAGCGTTAAAAGCCAATGCGCTTTATGAAGGCAAATATCCGATTTCCTCTGCGCTTTCACGACCGTTGATTGCTAAGCTTCTCGTAGAGGTTGCTGAGCAAGAAGGCGCTGTGGCTGTGGCTCATGGTTGTACTGGAAAAGGGAATGATCAAGTACGGTTTGAGGTATCGATTCAAGCGCTTAATCCCCATTTAAAAGTGATCGCACCTGTTCGTGAATGGGGAATGACGAGGGATGAAGAAATTGCTTATGCGGAGGCTCATGGGATTCCTATTCCCATTGATCTGGATAATCCCTTCTCCATAGATGCGAATATTTGGGGGAGAGCCTGTGAAGCTGGTGTCCTTGAAAACCCTTGGAACGAAGCACCTGAAGCGGCTTTTGATTGGACAAATGCGATGCACCTGACACCGGATGAGGCGGAGTATGTGGACATTACCTTTGACAAGGGTGTTCCAGTGGCTTTAAATAGCGAGAAGCTTCCATTGGTAGAGCTGATTGAAACCTTAAATGAAAAAGGTGGGCTCCATGGCGTCGGTCGGATCGATCATATTGAAAACCGATTGGTTGGAATTAAGTCTCGGGAGGTTTATGAAAATCCCGCAGCAGTGATTTTAATCAATGCACATAAGGAATTGGAATTTCTTACTTTGACACGTGAGGTTCTGCAATTTAAAGGCACCATCGACCAACAATTTGCTAAGTTGATTTATGACGGTCTTTGGTACTCACCATTGAAAGTCGCTTTGGATGGGTTTGTTGCTGAAACACAAAAATCAGTCACAGGTGTGGTTAAGGTTAAGCTCCACAAAGGCTCTCATGTTGTTGTAGCACGTAAGTCTGATATCAGTCTTTATAACGAAGAGCTGGCTACTTATACACAAGGAGATGCGTTTGACCACAATGCAGCGGTTGGCTTTATCAAACTATGGGGCTTATCAACAAAAGTATATTCAGAAATTCATAACAAAGATAAACAGGGGGTTAACCATGAGCAAACTGTGGGGCGGGCGGTTCACAAAGGAAACCAATAAGCTTGTAGAAATCTATACCGCTTCGATTGATTTCGATCAGCTTCTAGCAAAAGAAGATATTCAAGGCAGTCTTGCTCATGTGAAAATGCTTGGAGAATGCGGGGTTCTAACAACGGCGGAAGCTAACCAGATAGAGGCAGGTTTAAAAACAGTGTTAGAGAAAATTGAAAAGGGTGAAGTTGAATTTCTTGTAGAGCATGAAGATATTCATATGAATATTGAAAAGTTTTTAACTGAGGAGATTGGCGAGGTAGCTGGTAAGCTGCATACAGGTCGCAGTCGTAATGATCAGGTGGCGACAGATATGCACTTGTATCTCCGCACGAAAACAAAGGAGATCCTTCATCTGCTTGAACAGGTGCAAGCCGCCTTGTTTGAGCAAGCTAAAAAAAATGTCGATACAATTTTGCCAGGCTATACGCATTTGCAAAGGGCACAGCCTGTCTCCTTTGCCCACCATCTCTTAGCTTATTTTTGGATGTTTGAACGAGATAAGGAAAGACTTCAGGACAGTCTAAAACGTATTAATTGGTCCCCACTCGGTGCGGGAGCCTTAGCAGGAACAACCTTTCCTATTAATCGAGAACGTGTAGCGGAGCTTTTGATGTTTGATACCGTTTATCCAAATAGCTTGGATGCGGTCAGTGATCGTGATTTTATCGTTGAATTTCTCTCCATCGCCTCATTGATCATTACTCATGTCTCCAGACTGTCAGAGGAGCTTGTTCTGTGGAGCAGTCAAGAGTTTCAATTCATTGAACTTGATGATTCCTTCAGCACCGGATCAAGCATCATGCCTCAGAAGAAAAATCCTGATGTCCCTGAGCTATTAAGAGGGAAAACAGGTCGAATTTTTGGTGATTTGTTGGGCTTGTTAACGGTCTTAAAAGGCTTACCCCTTGCTTACAATAAGGATCTACAAGAGGATAAAGAGGGAATGTTCGATGCGGTTGCAACCCTTGATGGTGCCTTAAGGTTATTAAGCCCAATGCTACAAACGATGACGGTTAAAACAGAATTTATGCGACAAGCTGTTACTCAGGATTACTCTAATGCGACCGATATTGCGGACTATTTAGCGACGAAGGGCTTGCCCTTTAGGCAGGCTCATGCGGTCATTGGCGGGATCGTATATTACGCCATTCAACAGGGACGTTATCTTCTTGATCTCAGTCTCGAGGAATTCAAGCAATTTCATGTGCTTTTTGAAGAGGACGTCTTTGATATACTCCAGCCAGAAAATGTTGTAGCCGCCCGCAAAAGCTATGGAGGTACCTCGCCAGAGCAGATTCGTCAACAGCTTGAATTAGCCAAAAGTAAACTCTGATATAACTCATTAAAAATGAAACTGAGGAATAAAATAAAAATGTTCATTTAAATACCAATATAAAAATGTGGAGACTGGGACAAAACCTAGTCACCTGAAAACAGTGGAACTCCCTAAGAAATGGTGGGGTCCACTGTTTTTTAGTTTAGCAAAGTGTTGCTTTTGGTACAGAATGTTCACTTTCCACGCTCATGAAAACAGCGAAATATCCATATTTATACTTTTTTGTTATTAATTATTGATTAATTAGTTATAATTTTTATAAAAATGTAAAGAAAAATCTATTATATTAAACAATTTATCGTAGATATTTATAATTATTTACTTTTCATTAATTGAAGAAAAATACTTCATCAATAAAGTGACATTACAATTTGAAAGAACAGGATAAGTATTTGGTAAGCAACATATGATTTGAAAAATTGGGAGGAGTTCTTCAAATTGAAAAAATTGTTATTCATGCTGCCGGTTTTAATTTTAGGGCTCATATTAGTTGGCTGTGGAGCCTCGGGGAGTTCAAGTAGTTCTTCAGGGAGTGCGTCTGGTTCAAAAGGAACAATTACGATGGTTTGGTACCCAAATGAATCTGCCTCTAATTTTGACAGTGCGCGTGGGGCTATTCTCAAGGCCATTTCAAAAGCAACAGGAAAAAAAGTCATTGAAAAAACGACAACGGATTATAGCATTGCTGTTCAGGCAATTGCCAGCGGGGATGCACAATTATCTTTCTTGGGTGGA
>Ga0154003_1000401_pt1 | contig 13475 bp, 10 predicted proteins | sample TSFL087MetaG_FD_104679 | JGI IMG/M metagenome (GOLD analysis project Ga0154003, IMG submission 104679) | Attine ant fungus gardens microbial communities from Florida, USA - TSFL087 MetaG | ecosystem: Host-associated > Fungi > Mycelium > Unclassified | place: USA: Florida, Lake Talquin State...
ACTTCCCCCCGCCTACACCAAGAACCCCACTCGTACTCAGTCTCCTCACCTTACTCTTGATACCTCCACCACCTGTCATCGCACTTGCTCCAATACTCTCACCAGTAGGCGCAAACGAAAATGATCCCTGTTGTTGCTGTGAACCACCAACGGGTCCATTAGCGGTCCTCCTCGCAATCAAGGCTCTCACGGCTCCTAACCACTTGATTTCATCTTCTTCACTAGGCGCACAAAGTAATAAATTTCTCTTCGTTGTCACAATCTTGAAAGTATTATTCTTTGCTTCTTGTTGCGCCTCTGTACCCAAATCTCCCCCCGCTGTGACAGGAATAGACATTTGACCAGCGGCAAGACCAGAAGCTGTGCCAACGCTAGTACTTTCGGCGTAAAGAGGAGAAGACGTAGAGAAAGATGACGTCAGGCCAGATGTTGTATGGTGATGTCGGTGTTTTGGAAGGTCATAGTCCAAGACATCTAAAATATCCGTGAACGCAAATGTACGATGTGGTTTAGTGTCCTTGGTTGTGCATTGTCAGTTCCTATTCTCCCCGAGGAATAGGTCACCTACCATATGACTCGTCGAATAGAACAATTTCTCTGCTGTAAGCACAAACCACCTCTTTCTCCAATTCCGTCTTTTTGATCCACATTTCATGAGATATCCCGACAATATAACCTTGCTAGTGGATGACGAAGCATCCTTTGGAGGCGACGTTGATAATGGTGCTACCTGGGGTTCTTTCGCTGTTGGAGCGAATGTGACATTTGTAGATGGTGGCACAGCTGCCCCTTTTCCTGTCTCCGTCGAACCACTTCCGTTCAGGAAAGGCGGCCCACCACCGACTGGTGGAGGTGCTAGTTGCGACATCCCATCTTCTGAGTCGGATGAACTGATGAACTGAGCTGCAAGTGGATTTTGTTGATGAGGAGAAACGGATATGGGTGATGGGCATGATGCAAAGTGTCTATTAGAAGTGGAGGATTGAGCAATGGGAATCGGTGTGGAGACCGAACCATAGTTGGCCGAGTTCTGTGTTGATGTAGCCAACAGCATTTGTCTGGCATCCTCGATGGCCTCTACCCAATCCTGAACGTCTTGTACAGATGATGCTTGGAGGTAATATGTGCGTTTGGGAAGGATCAGGCCAAACACGTTGGAGTGACGTTTCAGGGTAACAGGAATACAAGAGTGTACGTCGCTCAAGTCGAGCAATCGCAGGAGCTTATATTCTGCATCCGTTTTGTAGAACGCAAGGTGCGTCGGGCGAAGAACAAACCAGCGCTTCTTCCAGGTCTACGACACCAAATTAAGCTCAATAATTAACATAGTAACATGGCATACCTTTCTTCTTTCACCCTTCTTTGACAAATATCCTGACTTAAGCGCTGCATCTACAGCCCGAGTTTGACCTCCAACACCCTTGGCGGTACCAGCAGATTTGGTGCCATCGTTGGCGACTCTCCAGCCTGTGCCGTCATCGTCTTCCTCGTCAGAGTCTTCACCGCCACTCCCTGGGGACTGCTCCGCAATGCTAAAGAGCGGAGGCTGCGTAAACGAGGAAAAGGGTAGGTTAGATACTGGATGGGCGGATGTAGCATCTGGAGACAGGATGGAATCTGAGTCGGACTCTGTGAGTCCAGGATTGTGTGGCTGATATGATATCAGTATATAAAAGAGGAGGTGATTAAGCATCATACCCTGCGAGAGGAAGAGTGCACGGAAAGCTTGCGCTGTATTTCTTGTGGCGTTGGAGGAGCCGCTGAAGGAGGCATTGGCAAAAGAGAGAGGTCACCTGGCAGACTTGATCACCTGTCCACGTGCAGACTCAATTGATTGCACGTGCCCAACACGCAGATCTGATCGATTGCACCTTCGCCATGTCCCAAGCACAGTTCGACAAAGCCGTGCAGATTGTCTCTAAACTCCCTCCAGACGGCCCTGCAAAACCGTCAGACGATGATCGTCTTTATGTGAGTACACATACTCTGTAGTGTACCTCATGCCTGATGCACTGTACCAGTTCTATGCCCGCTACAAACAAGGTTAACACTACCGCGCTCAATTGCTTTCGATTAACTTGCTCTCGGACACAGTGACTGTTGGTGATGTGAACACCACGAGACCCACTGTGTTTGCGCTCCGTGATCGATACAAATGGTGCCTATCGATCTCACAAAGCAATATTGTCGTTTGATCTTGCGTATCATATAGGGATGCATGGGATAAAATCAAAGGGATGTCAAAGGAACAGGCAATGAAAGAATATGTCGAGAAACTGATTCAGGTAAGAGTCGCAATTCTTCATTTTTGTTACCCAAGAATATCGTTTAAACCTACCAATGAACAGCTGCTGAAGCAAGCTGGGGATGCAGACTCTCAAGCCCACATCGATGAGATTGAAAAAGCTTGATAAACGGCTTTCTAATTTCAACATTTGCACTTGTCTTCATTTCAATGCCTGGGTTTTTTTGACTCAGCCTTCGATCTTGGCTCCTGTAAAGTCAATGCATAGCCGATACATAATGCATATTGCTTGACCGCTCTCTCATATGCCTTCTCCTGTGATCAGGGGTGGTAGAGCTGCTTCCATGAAATCCTTACAAGGCTAGTAGGCAGACGGAACAAGCTGAGTGAATTATAAACGCATTGATTTGGTTGCGTACCCTGTAGTCGGGCATGATTGAGGATAAGTGCCGGCAATGAAGGGAGATTTATAATCAGACTATCCGATTTGCTATACAACAACCGTCAAATGCAGAGTTTACCTACTAGGTCCCGAAAAGAACTTCATCGATGCCAATCAATTCTGTAGTCTGGTGTGGTATTTTCCTAATTAGTACGAGTAAAGGCTATACAAAAAAAAAGAGTTTCAAAAAAGTATAATAAAGCAACGAAATGCTTTTTTCGATATTCTAAACGAGATCAAAACATCCGCCGCCACCGCCTCTTCGCGGCGTGTAAAGACTTTTTTTCCGTGCCTTGCGCTATACATTTCCCAACTTGGAATTCTCTGATCTGATCACGTGCATCTGGATCTCCATGAGGCGATCATTTTGGGTGAATTTGCAAGACCCAGTTCAACCCTGCTTTTCCACAAGTACCGTTTGTTCCGGTGGAGTATCGGATGCGAAGAGAGGAGTGAGTGAGATAGGCTCAGCATTTGCAAGTACGTATATCAGGTGATGAAGCTGATGATGCTTGACGGAATGATCCGGGGTAATTGAATTGCAGTGTGGGCAACAAGATCAACGTCACATGTTGTCCATTGACAACGACATTCCTTTCTAACGAAAGTCATTAGTGTCAATGTCTCTCAACGCCACAAATTATCATCCACGTAGTGTCGAGGTGTCTCTGATTGTGGACTACGTATTCTAGACCTGTAAAGGGATAAAGCATATCCATAAGTCATATTGTCTGGCTTGTTGACATATGGTTCACGGAGACAAATTCATCGTTTCTCACCAATGTCCCCCTCATCAAGAGCATGTGAGCGTGCCATACGCACAGGAAAAACTGATCAACCAGAATATTATGATGTATCGTCCCGCTCCGAATCTATTAACTCGGGGAAAACTCGCGGCTGTACTGATCTGATGTTACTCACGAACAGTTGACTTCATGGTTCATTCATCTTGAAACCCACGCTCCATGACGCACTTGGAGGAACTCCGTCAGCTTGAAATTCAAAAGGCCATAAACGCCACTTGACCATTGTTACGGTGGCATCATACATCAATAACCCAACGACCTATGAGAGAGATCTCCTCACAAAGTCCGACGACCGCTGGCAAAATTATAGCTACAGCATCAGACGAATGACCACGGTTCCACATGCGTGTAGGCCTCGTGGCCAGATAAAAAACCGAGCATATCCGGCTAAACAGACAAAAAAAGTCAGCCCCGAATCCAAGTCAAAGTTCTTTTTTTCAAACACTTCTTGAAAATAAGATGCGTTGGAGAAGGGAGAAGGAGTCATGGGCATAAAAGTCTCCCGTGAGTTTCTTCTGTCAAAAAAATCTAATTTTATTCGTTTTCGGTCCAACTTTTCTTATCTTGACAGGCTATGTCGGCGCCTGACTAGCCCCTCAGTTTTCAAAAGCAAGATATCCGGAAGTATACACAAAAGGCGCGATTTGAGCGCCGCTAATGTTGGCTGTAAATGGAATCATTAAAAAATCATGTTATGTAGTTAAACATATCTCGCAGGTCGCGTGGGTTGTGTTGTTTCCCGGGGTTGGGAACTGATCATCATTCTGGATGAGGATAACTCCCGCCCAATGTTCCAATTGTGCTCAACCCTAATCATGAAAGCGGTGTCGGCGGCAAACATTTGTAGTCTTCTTCCCAAGCGCTCTCTCCAAGGACATATCATGGGGACCCGAACATGGTCATAGTATCAAAGTGGGGAAAGTACGCCAATGACTCGTTGGGTTATCCAACTATTTGACCGCAAGTGATGAGGCGGAGATGTATTTTGTTGGTGTATCATAGAGATATGTTCTGTCGCTCTTCAAGGTTCATCTGCAGCTGTTTATACAACCTCATTGGAGCTCCATTCTGAGACACCTATTGTACCGGGAGGATGGCTCATGAGTTAAGTGTTTGAGGCTGTAGGTTTCGACAATGTGGCGGTAGTAATGGATCTCTTCAGAGCAGAGGTACTCCGAAACCAAGCGTCCAGTCCAGCCTTGCGGTGTCAACATAATCACCCATTATAGAGAAATTGGGAACAAGATACAATGAACTAGCCGACGGAATGAAGTTCAAAAAGTGGAGCAGGTAATTCAGCAACAAAAGGGACAACTTCCAAGGGCAGACACCATCATGAAGACTCAGTAGGATAAGCTCCATGCCAACGTATTCATTCATCAGGCGCACCAACTCATCACTTCGCACACCAAACTCTATTTTCTTGTTTCAGACCTCAACGACGCCTCTGACATAAGTACGCTTTCATGGGCGGCAATTCATTACTGAGGGTGGCGCTTACATACAAAAAACACGGTGCCATCATGTTTTGTACCAGTGTATGTAAGAGAAGGATTTCAAGCGCCTTATGCTCTCGCAGCCAAGCTCGTCAATTGAATTGGTGTGTAATGATCTAGATTGTGAGGGACCCCGGAGAGTGTGTGACAATGAAACTACCGAGCCGCAAATATTTTACCCTCCTGAGCACGTGAAGGGAAAAGATACCTTTATGATATACAATGACCACGTAATATTTGTAGCCGCTCCTTTTCCTTACACGAATGGGACTCCTTTTTTTCCTGGACGACTCTTCAGAGTTGAACATTAGGAGCTTTTTGTTGCAAATGCTAATATTAGTGGTAAATTGGTCTACCGCTACTAGTGAACATGATGGCTCTAGTTCAGAAGTCCATCTCGCTTCGGCATCACCCTTGAGCTTAGGCTATCGGATTCAGGCGCATCTCCACTGAAACAGCGGCTCTTCATTTCTGAGACTACCATCAAGCATGGTCCAAGAGTGCATGGTTTTCAAACGATAGGACTTCGTAAAATGATTTAACTCAGGTCCATTAACCATCTATTCCAGTAGAAAATGAAATACAGCTTGCGGAAAATATGATAACCGTTTCAGGAGCCTGTGAAGGAAGAGACTGGGTATCTGCGTCCTCTTTTCCTCAATCGTAGCATCTTTTGATAGGGGTTTACAGATTATTCGACTTGGAAATAAAAAGGTTTCCGAGTCGGCAAAGGCCTGGTTGCTGCCTTATCGGAACCGGTCTTGTTCCTTGACGAAATCTAGCGGGTAAAAAGCGTGATCATTTACTATGTACAAGCGCCGCTGACACAGTTTCAAAAATCCTCCCACCCGATCGCCATCTAGAAATTGCCATAGGTAAAGTTCAATTCCAAAGACTTAGAGTCTGGATAATCTCTGCAGAACTTTGACCTGTTCAGTAGGTACACATTTTGCGACAGTCAGGATGGACCCAGAGAAAGTACGTGAGAAGGTGTAGAACATTCTTTCGGATTATCATCTCAACTAGGCTTGTGAATCTTCGGACCAAAACCGGCAAGGAAACAATCGGGGGTGGTATTTACAGGAAGCCCTATAACTCTGATATTTATGCGCAGATCTTGGCCATGCGGACGTATGGCGCCTCTTACCTATTCTGGAGGGTACATCATCTGGAAATAACCACAAGTGAATGAAACCACCCCGAAACGTTGCGAGAACCAAAATCATAAGACTTCAATGGTTATGACTTTTTTGGATTTTTGGATGAACCAGTCCCGCCAGTATGCGTCAACATCATCTTCTGATAGCACTCAGAAAGCTTCCGAACCTACATACACGGCGGGCAGGCATCTCACATTGCTACCACGTAGCATAGGCTAACGTAGCCACTGTAGATTGACCTCTTCCCTCCCCGAGGGGCATTAGGCCAGAAATCCCGAAGCGGAAGTGAAACCCGCCGTAGTCCGACCATCAGAATGGTCTCGAAACATTGAGATCTATATGGATTTTTCACCCCACAATACCTTCTTGATCAGCGATCTGGATTCCATACTCTCCAAGGGCTAAAGATGACGAACTTCAGCAAGCGAACCTGTTTCCTATTCGTCCAGTTGAGTATGCCGAGACTTCTCTGTCAGGTTGCGCTTCCCTTCTTCTATAGCACCGTTCCATATCGGCGCTAACGTACAGTACCAGGCCACCTACCCTTTTCTCACCCGATCGGCTCGATCGCCGGAGATTGGACGCCCGTAAGACTGGGACCAAGTAGCTGTTTACCGTAAATTCGGGATTCATATGTCATTATTGTGGACCCGGAGAGTCTAGGTCATTCCCATCCCTTGTATTTTGACCAGGTGATAGCTGAGGTCGTCGCAGAATATTAATCACCGTAAATGCATATACAATTTTATATTCATCGTTCCGTTGCAGTCTACATGATAATCAATATATAGCGACTTATCGTGAATCAATCCTGTGTCTGGATAACCTAGGAATTTATGTAAATCCCTCAGCCTTTCATTTGTTTCGTTGTAAATGGCTGGGAGCAGAGGCTCAGGCGGACGTCGAAGCGGAGAGTATGATAGCTCTCTTACTCTCTCACTTAATTTCCTCTTACTATTATTAAATAAATCTTGCGAGTGACTCCTGTTATAGAATGATCATACCTTTCTGGGGAGTCCTTTCTGATTTCCTGCTATTGCCATGGTATCGAGGACGTATCGTGAGTGCCGTGTTATATTGTTCTTGATGAATGAATGACTGATCTAACATTAGATTTTCCCAGTGGCAGACTTCCAAGACCGTTGTACGGATGATCATGTCTGGAGCTCCTCTTCTGGGAATTTCACCCCCTATATACCCATCGCGAAAATTATATAAATCTTAGGAAAGAAACATAAATGGGTTTATCGAAAATATTACACTGGTCATCATTAATAAACTACCCCCGTTGTGAACAATTAATTCAACGGATTGGGCATATGATGATTAGCTACCACAAGTCATCTTTCCATTGAGTATCAATGATTTATTGTTGATATCAGGTTATTCTTGCCTGAGAAACCAGTGACAGAGGAATAAGCACCTGACCTTCTGGGACACACTTGTCAAGATAAGAGATCGTACTCTGATTTTTATTTCAACAATGTCCGCCTTAAATCCACTTGATTCTGCCACTTGATTTCGTCTCAGTCCGCTCGACATATGGTAAAGCTAGGGTTATACCAAACAATAACAACAATCCACAGTGAAAATCTTCTTTGCAGGATCGGCTCTGCTTGACGAGCTCTAGCTTTCTCCTTTACATCTGATGAGGCTTTAAAGTTCAGTGAATTCATCTATTGATGGCAGGTGTAATTTGGAACACAAATGTTTTGAATGATGGAGACATTTTTTGAATCAGAATGAGATAAACTACAATGTGACTACAAGTTCAATGACCAGATTTTCGCAACATTGAACGTGTTGCTAATTATAGACTGATTGCATCAAAATGTTGTGATATGATGGTACGACGTCATGAATAGTGAAGAGTATCTGATCCAAAAAAAAATAGTGAAGAGTGTCAATGATGTTATTCTGTCTGACAGCTTTTGTTCAGATCCACGCATAACATATGAGATTGATAGACTGTAGTTGCATTTGAACATTAGTTTTGTCATGAAATCGATGTTTGAATTCGCTCAAAGATCAAATTCGACTTGCCCGCTTCTAACATTAATAACGATGAGCATCGTTAAAAAAATCGCATCTAATACTTAATAAAATACATGTAGTAATTATGTTAGGTCATGATAGGATTCCAACCAGAACAGGAAATCAACATCTGTTTATCTTAGGTCTGGCTAGCTGATTAACTCCTAACGTCTTACACTGAATATCTCAATTGCAAGCTTCGCTCGTGCATTGTCTTGGTTGTAACTACAACCTGAGCTTTTTCGGGCTTACTATAAAAAGAATCTGATTTGCAAATATCGTTCCTACATGTTGCTGTTGTATCATGTTGAGAATCACAGTACATTCACTTTTCAGATTCGTCCTAGGCTTCAATTCCTTTACGAAAACCTACACCCACGAGACACACAAAATTGGATACATGATAAACACTCGTTACAATATATGGAAATAGTTAATATAATTGGCAAGCTCTTTCATAAGAGCAGTACTCCTACTTCATTATCTTCCTGTCTCAGTCCCTAGTGCTCGTTTTTTCAAATGCTCTACATCCAGTAAGAGTTATTGTCCACTCACATCCAGACATGTGGAAGAAAAACTCGCATCTAGATAGGTGAAACGAAATCCGATGTAAGAATGTGTCGCTGTCGAAATGCAACAGCTGTCTGACGAATTTTAGGGAGGGAAAGATATGACCGAAGCAATGAGTGCAATGGTAGTAACACATCACCAACAAATGAATCAATGGTTTACTCAAAATTTCATGTATTCATGAAGCAGAAATGATTTATCTAGTACAACTGTGCGTGAAAACAATACAAAAAAATTGGTTGTGAACTACCAAGGAGAGCCTATAAATTACATTAATGTCTGACATCTTATCTACAGATGCAACTGGATGAAATAAATGGTAAGGAATCGGGTTCATGCAAATCGTAAGCGGAAGACACCCGGACGCATCAGACGTGGTGAATGAGATAAAACCATAAGGCTTGTTCATGAATCAGTGGAGTAGGAATTTCGGTAGTCTGGATTGGCAATGAATAGGTTCTGTCGAGGAACAAAACCGTAATCCCAGTTCTTTTTTGATAGTCGTTCCTCATATCGTCTCGTGTTAACTGGAAGCGGTTGCTCTTTATCCTGAGTCGACTTCCGCTCAAACATACGTACACGGGAAGCTACTGAAGGGCTTGACGTAGGGCTAAAAAACCCAGAGCGAGATGAGGTCGGAGGGGTCTCAGACGAACCAGATACTTTACGATGATGTAAAGGAAGGGTTGGCAGCCAGGATTGTTCAATAAGAGGTCTCTGCTCCAGGAGAAGAGGTGCATCGGGTTCTGAAGGGGAAGTGCAATGGATCGAAGCATCTGATAGATTGGTAACATGTGGTGACTCTGCAAAAGGTACAGTGTCGAATTGGGCCTGTAAACGATCATTTTCTTGGTCCACCTGATGCGTATGGGCGCTGAGTCCGCTGCTGATACTTCGGAATGTTCTTAGGCTACGGGCATGCCAACGTTGTGCAATATCCATTGCACCAGCCATCCGTTCAATGCGTTCTGTATCTGCTGTTCGCAGCGAAGTCATGGAATTCCCAGGGTCAGCTTTATATAATTTATTCTGAGACACTGGATGTTTATCACTACCCTGTTGCTTCGCGGAAAACTCGGCTGCTGGAATTTGAGGAATACTTTCAGTGATAGGATCGAGGGACGGTGGAATATTTGGGTCAAGAAATTCGGATTTTGTCGATGAACGTGGTGTCGATCTGCGATCAAGAAAACTGGTGCGGTAGAATCTCGACCACCATGAGTCGCTTCTCCGGACATTTGCCAAAGGGACACTTGCAGGGATGATTGTTGAAGGGAAGGAGATATGGGGTTTAGACACTTCAATGGATGGTGAAGGTTCAACTGTCAACTGCAAAGTAGTAAGTGAGGTATCTGCTTCCATTGGTATCTCGCCGGAATCTGCAGATGACAAAAAGAGGTCGTTTGAAGAAATACCGGTATTTGACGTGCGTTCAGATAGTGGGCTCAGTGAGTGACCGTCTGTCGATGTCGGAGGAACTATACGTATCGTGGATAATTCATGTTGGGCTCGTAGTGCAGCATTGACGGGGTCATGATCATGTGTGTCATATGTATTGCCCTTCTCGTCGATAGGATCCGCAAAAGGATCAAGGTAGCTATGACTGCTTGCGCTGAGATGATTGGTCTCTCGACTGCCGTGAGTATCTGGCTCTTGATCGTACATCAAGGAAACGCCGTCAGAGGAGGACCCAGTCTTCTCTCGGAGGCGACTACTGCTTCCACGACTAGATGTGCTAGGCTCATGGCTTCTGAAACGAATACCAAGGAGGCTTTTCAATGAGAGTGAACTTTTCCCAGTGCCACTCCATCGCCTAGTGCCAGACCGCCGTCCAAATTCTGGCATGTCCTCGTCTGCCAGCATATCTCGACGCTGATAAGTATCTCGTACACCTCGTGACTTGGCCATGACACTTAATGTTCCTGCAATTCCAAAAGCTGCGCCCATTAAACCACTCCCCCATCTGTCTGTGCTTAGAGCACAACTTCCAGAATACATAGTCGCAGCTGGGATTGCTGGATTGGCGTGTAAGCTGCCATTATCTTCATCGCCTGTTATCAAATCCTGATATCTTCTCCTTTGCTGCCTACGTGAGTTCATAACGATGACGACAATGATAGCGATGGCACCCAGGACACCCAAGACAATACCGACGATGATGACGGCAATAGGATCTCTTTTGTGTTCATCATCTCTTGGATTGTCTAACGTAGCTGTTGGATATACAATGGCTGTTGTACCGGATGGTACTGAAGATCTTTGATGGTTGGTGGTCGTTCCGGTTGGTACGGTTGATATCTGCCTTTCACTTGAAAACGTCTGGATAGTGGAGGCACCAGATATAGGGGGTGTATAAGAGGAGACAAAGGTGCCGTCAGACAGATAAAATATCTGTAGATCTGCCGGTGCTGGCCCTGAATCGAAATAACCTGACTTCCGAGTAAGTTCGGGTCGAGTCGTAGTCACAATTGCTCTCACCGAAACCGAAGACGACGAAACCATTCAAATAAACTGCATAATGATCACGACGGGGTCCGATATAGGATAATTGATCAACAGGCATCCAGACTGCAGGACTTTTTGAGGTATCCAGGATCCATCCATCCTCAAGATTGTTCTGCAAATTGACATCACTGCCACCTTGAATGAGTATCTTCCCTTGTCCAATCGCAGTTGCAGCAAACCCTCTGCGTGGGGATGGTAGAGAATCAGTACTAACTCGCATTGTTGACCAATATGGCACATCTCTTGAGGTGTCCAGAGCCCAGATTGTTGAAAGGGGGAGCAAGGAATTTTTAGAAGCACCACCAAATACAATCAATTTGCCATCCACAAATGTCAGTGATGCATGACCGTAAATCTCAGGGGGTGCATTCTCAGATGGTAACAGTGAAAAAGTGAGGGTTTGAGGGTTGAAGGCATAATGGTCAGACAATCCGATTCCTGAGCCATCCGTCTTCTGTCCTCCAATGACGTACACAATACCGGAAGGTGCTGTAGCAGATGTATGATAAATCCTCCGTATTGGTTGACCAGTCCAGGACGTAGCTTGAGCATACCAAGCAGGCCGTGAAAGACTAGAAAGGTCCAGAAGAACGGCTGAATCTGAAATGGGGGGTCGGGAGTTAGGGCCGGGTTCACCTCCAAAGAGTAGAGCACTGGAAGTGTTGAATGCAGAGAGAGAGTGCCAGGCCAAGGCAGGCCCCTGAAAGGTCGGTGGGTTGCTGGAGTTACTTAACAACTGCCATCGTGGGCTCGCTACCTGAAAGGGTTGAGAAAGAGAAAGGCACAAAAGCTCGTTGTTATTTGGAGCAGAAGTGTATGAGTAGGAGTTGAAGGGATCCGTCTTTCCTCCATAAACGAATAGTACATCATTTATCACAATGGTTGCTTGTGCCCACCTAGTGACTCGCTTAGCTCAGTACGTCCGTAACCGCAGTATTAGTACTCACCGTGCTTCTGGAACGTACCTTGCTGCCGAAATTTCACACAATAACAATACGATATATAGGATCGATTGAATATAATGCAAATTCATCTAGGATATGCAGTGAGTGAGATAGACAACTTTCAGATCAACAGTGGATTATAGATCGTTGCTGGATTGTTGACAGATTTTTTTCATGCGGTATGATTGTGGAGCTCGTAGATAGTAAGTGAAATAGATCACTTCAAATGTTCAAGTAATAGTTGAGCATAGCCATCAGGAAGCCTAATGTTCAACATTGCCTTATCTGGCTTGTTCAAATTTTAAATTAGACATGCTTATATTAGACAGGGAGCCGGCTTACTAATCTAGTTTCGTAACTAATAGTTTACACTGTGTCCGCTATGAGTCCCTTCAACAAAGACTCACTGTGACAAGGTATCACTACAACTATTCAATGGTCCAGAAAAATGCGACTGGTAGCAGAAAAGTCATAAAATTCACAGTTTTTTGAGGAGGCGAGGATCTATTAAACTGAAATGATAATTGATCGATGGTGATAAGTAAGTGTGAGTAGATTACCTGTTACATCATTCCGCATCTTACCAATACCTTGCACTAGGTACGAAGATTGAAATATAGGTATCGTCATAGCCAAGTCTTCCGGGAGCGGTCCTCAATGATAACGCGTTTTCAAGGAACCCAGAATGGTGATGGGATTTCACATGATATCATTGACATTCAGAATGCTGCTGTTTCACACGTTTCTTTGTCTACTCATTCTGAAAGTCCTTTCTCTCAATCTCTGTAGTAAATCTAACCGCTGCAATGGCCTTCATGCTACGCCAAATCATGCGAAATCCCTCTCCAAGACTCATGAGCGATCACTCAAAGGTCGGGAAGAAAGTAGGGGATGCGAGGGACGGGAACTTCGATGAATATGACTTTGTGATTGTAGGAGGCGGTAATATTGTCTCCTTCTTGTGTTCTTTGACAATACTCAGGTTTCATAGGTACTGCAGGTTGTGTTTTAGCTGCTCGGTTGACTGAGGATCCCTCGGTTCGCGTCTTACTTCTTGAAGCTGGCCAAAGGTGAGGCTCTGCAAATTATCTGTCTACATAGATCTGATTGTTTTCAGCGGAAATTGTCTCTTATTCTCCAGAATACCCATTGCTTTTAGTTTGCTATTTCACTCCAAACATGTCTATCAAGTATACACCGAGCCACAGTTGGATGCTAAGAACCAGAGAAAATTCTGGCCTAGGGCAAAAATGCTCGGAGGGTGTGAGTACCA
>Ga0154003_1000402_pt1 | contig 13472 bp, 24 predicted proteins | sample TSFL087MetaG_FD_104679 | JGI IMG/M metagenome (GOLD analysis project Ga0154003, IMG submission 104679) | Attine ant fungus gardens microbial communities from Florida, USA - TSFL087 MetaG | ecosystem: Host-associated > Fungi > Mycelium > Unclassified | place: USA: Florida, Lake Talquin State...
AGATCAGGCACTGTGAGAGGTGTCGGCGGGGTGAATTTATCGCTCGTCCAGAACGGCTGTTGTGCCGTTAATAGGCCAGGTTTCGGAGGCACGCGATCCGCAAAGGTCGGTTTCCAACTCAGCGCGGTCACCGGCTGAGTGACATCCGGTACAAAGAACGGTTGCACCGTCGTCGTGTGCGTGACCCGTCTGACGACGAACCGATCCGGATACGTGGGTTTCCAACTCAGTGCCGGCGCCACCACGGTGACATCCGGCACGAACAGCGGACTGACCCCAGAGACGAGCACGCGCGGACGGGGCGTCAGTCGATCCGGATAGACCGGCTGCCAGCTTTGCGCGGGCACCTCGGTAATGACCGCGAACTCCGTCTCGCACGCCTGTCGAAGTGCCGCGTAATCACGACGCCGCCCAGGAACAGGCGGAGGCGCGAACCATTTATCCACCGTGATGGTTTCGGCTTGTCCATCAGCCACGATGACCGGCGCCGCGAGCGGTGAATACTGGATCTGACTCATGCCGCCACCTGCACGCGGGCATAGTGATTGGCGAGATAGCGCGCCTCGTCGGTATTTGTCGCCAGCACCAAGGCCGAGTGATACGTGGGGATACCTCGGCGATCGGAGGCGATGACCGCACGATAGCCACACTCCACTGGTAGATTCGGACGAAAGGCCGTATGGAGACTGCGGCCATCCCCAATGATCGGCACGAGGAAATACGCTTTGATACCAACGACGCCGCTCGGCACCATCGCCGGTTGGCGGCGGATCCGTTCACTGGCACGCTGATGCCACTTGTCCACGGTCACGGTTTCCGTCGTCAAATCCCCACACTCGAAGTTGTCGAACCGGATGCTGCCGTTGAAGATAAACGCCCACGCCGCACCAGACGCAAGCGACGCATCGGTCGTCGTGGAAATCTGCGTGCCATTTTTCTTGAGCGTGATCGTCGTCGAGCTCGCCTGGAGCAACAACACATCGTTGGTCGTCCAACTCACACCGATCTCGTTCGTCAATTGGGTAAACGAGCCCGTCACAAACTTGTGAATGTGCGAGTTCCCATCATGCGCGCCGGAGAAATAACCCGAGAGCGCCCCGGAGGCGGCCCGACAGCCCGGCCCGCCGTCATTCGTGCCGGAGGTCGTCAATTGCCATTGGCTGTACTGATCGTTCGGCAACGCCGACGCCGTATACCGGGAGCCCGAGTCCGCATTCGAGCCACCAGACGTCCCGACGGCGTTACTGACAATCCGGAGCGCGGCCAAGCTCGTCATGGTCGCCCACGCGCCGCTCATCGGATCCGCGTCCGCGCGATTGAAGACATCCGTCCCCAGCACCGCCATTACGCGTCCATCCTTAGGATCCAGTCCCCTTCGCCGAGACTGTTCGTCCCTGGCACGGTAAAGACCCGCGTCCCGGTATTGGCGTACGTCCCATCCAGCGTGTAACTGCTGTTCGTTGGATCGAACCACCGCGCCAGCGCCGTGCCGCGCAGCACCGTCATATCCACCGTGAACGTGCCACTGTGCGCCGGTGGCCGATAGACCACGGCGAGATCCCCCTTGGTCGTCACCGTGGCTTGAATCCAGGTGTTCGAGGTGATGGTCCCGGAGCCCGCCGTGATCATCGTGTTGTGCGGATTCAGCCGGTGCCACTCGATCGAGCGGAGAAACGTCGCCATCCGCGACAAGTCCCGCGAACACTGGGAGGACACATACGCCTCCCAGCCCGCCGTGAACTTGAACATCGGATCGTGGCCCATCATCGTGCCGCCACACGTGCCGAGCCAGCCCCACCACATGAACCGCCGCTCCGGCGGATTCCCCTGGTTCTCGAACGTCGTCTCGAGCAGAAAACACGGCTTGGGTCCGGACACGGCACGGGCGGTCGCACACTGATCCGCGATGCCTTCCGCCGGCGTCACATAGACCGGGTTGAACGACATGTAGGTGCCGAAATCCGCTTGCTCGGTGCCGACCGAGGGGTGCCGCCATTCCGCCGACCGCAAGAGCGATTGCTGATTGGCGACCGAGTTCACACCGTTAATGAACGCTTGCTGCACCGAGGTCTGCCCAGCGGTAAACGTCACGTCATCCGTCCCCCGATCGCCGCCGTAGCAGAGAATCAGGTTTTTGAACTCCTTGTAGCGATTCGCCAACGTCGACCCGTAGGTCTGACACTTCGTCGTGCCGTTGGCTTCCATTTCCGCCATCCAGCCCTCTTTTTGCGCGGCGGGATAGCCGACATACTGCGGAAACCACAACACCACAAGCCCGAGCGACTCACAGAAGGTAAAGAGATCGTCGACGCCCTTCCAGTAACTCTCATTCAGCGTCGTCAGATCCGGCGCCTCGGTGTTGGGATCGCTATAACTGAACGATCCGGACCACGTCCCGCCGTCCAGACGATGGGTAAACGGGAGCCGGTCGAACCCGTCGCGCGGCACATTCACCGACCCGGTATACGCCCCAGGAATCCACGGCTCGATCCCCGTAAACCCTCTCGCCGCCGTGTCACACAGAAACGCTTTTTGTTCCGTCCACGTCAGACCGATGATCGACCAGGCATTGCGGAGCACGACGAGAAACGGTTTCCCGCGCGCGTCGACGAGATACCGCCCATTCGCGCTCGCACTCAGCGGAAACCGCGTCTGGACATCCACCCGATCGGCGACAAACGGCATCAGACGCCCACCGCTTTCAGCAACCGGCCCCGCGCCTCCATCTGTTCAATCTTTTTCATCAACGGCAGACAGACACGCTTGTCGTAGCAGGTCAGGCAGATCGGTTTGTCGCAGATCGCACAATGCGCCCCAGGCTCCTCTTTGGGAGGGCCGGTGAGTTGATAGAACACGTAGACCGTGCTCGCGCTGCCCGCTTTCACCAGCACGATCCGGTTGCAATGGCCACAGATGATCGAGTCGTGCTCGAGATCCTGGTAGCCACCGACGCACGTCACATAGCCGTGCGGTTTCACCATGTGTCAACCATGAGATGCACCCGTGTCGTTGGACCCCAGTTCACGGCACCATGCACGATCGTGGGGTCCATCTCGTAGACATGTCCCACCTCGAGCTGTCGCCACGTCCCGCCGTGAAAGGACCAGCAGCCGGCATTCACGATTACCGGGACGTGATACCGCGTCCCAGGAATCGGGGGATCGCGGTGCGCGACAATCTGCCGACTCGGACCGAGGAGCACGACCTGCACCGCGAGATCCGTCTTCGGCCAGCACGCCTGAACGATCGTGAGGAGTTCCGCGATCGGACACATCCGTGAACCGCCTGGTCCCAGCCGCGTGAGATCCACGCGGTCCCGCACCAGGCGTTCCACGCACGCGAGACGCGTCAGCTCGAAGGTGCCAACGTCGCGATACATTCCAGACAGCGCACGTCAACTGCCATCGAGGGATCGGGGCCAGACGGGAGGCCCCGGCGCTCCGCAATGCGCACCCGCGTCAACTCCTGGTGATGCGCCTGCTTTTTCGCCAACGCCTCATCCCCCGCGTTGACGATCAGCGCCCGCCCGTCTTCCAGCGTCACCCGGTACTTCCGCGTCATGCCTACTCCGAGAAATGGAACTGCGCCGTCGCCACCGGCGTGCCGGTCGAGATCGTGTCGGTCTGCAACCCGAAGCCGTTCTCATCGGTCGCCGGAAACACGAGCTCGCCCCCCGGCGCGGCCACCCATCGGAACGTCGCGCGCTGATTCACCGGAATGTTCAGCAGGATTTCCGCCGAGGTGTAGGTGGGTTCGATCGAGTGATTCTCCCCGGCTTCACAGAGCGCGGCAGCATCCGCCGGATTGAGCTTCTGTGGCGTCACCGCCGTAGACGTGCCCGCCGCGGTACACCGCTGGAGCGTCCAGAGGATCCCCGCATCCGCCGGGGTCGCTTCTGAGCCGACAATCATGTCGTAGACCAGAAAGCGCCGGGCCTGTGTCGTCGATTCCGCCGTGATCGTGCCGACGGACGCCGTCGTCGACAACGTGCGTTGAAAATCTGCTGCATAGTTCGCCATCGTCTGTACTCCTCTGTGTGTCCTGCGGTTCGTTCTGTTGACAATCCCGGCAGGATGGCAAGGAGCAGCGATGGCGAGGATTCTCGCGGGCGCTGCAGCGGGCCTACCGTGGCACCCGATTAGTTCTTAGGCAACGACGAGTGAATCCTCCTCAACAAATGGCGTCCAGCGGATCGGTGGCGCGGCGGTGTTCACTGCGAACGTGCCGCGTTCTGTCCACACGTACGACTCGCCGTCGACGGTAAAGGTGACGTACTGTATCTCGACATCAATATCCGACTGATTTTTCAAACCAGTCGACCACGCCAATGCAGAACAGGGATCCGGAGCACTCCACCACAACGTCGCGTGACCGCCTATTCCATACGACAGCAACGGCGCACCATCGCGCGCGATCGTGAACATCGCAGGGTTCGCGCTGAGATTGCGCACCTGAAAGCCGGTCATGAAAATCTGCTTCGTGACAGGCGTCACTGCACGCAGGACCGGCTCAAGTGGAGCCGTTACCACCGCGCCAGCCGCTACTGCCGAGAGCTTCAGAAACGATCGGCGTGTCCAGATCATTCGTGGGCCTTCAACCACTTTTCCGTCTCGGCCACCATCCCCTTGATGTGGCGCAAGAGCGCTTCAATCCACAACCGGGTCACCGGACTCATGGCCGCTACTTGCTGCCGGACTCCACGCCCACCACGCGAATTTGGAACGTCCCGTCCTGCGCGATCGTGACCTGTAACTGGATCCGCAAATTTGACGGAATGCCGGGCACCGGCGCATTCGCGATCAGGGTCAGCGCAGCCGTCTTCTGCCCTTCACCCGTCGCATTGAACGCACTCACCTGCAATTGATGCGTCCCCACGGTGGACACCAGGACCCCAGCCACCGTGACGGTGCCGGGGGTGGCCGGAATGTCAGCGCCCACTTTCGCGCCATCGAGATACAGCCGGTAGCCGACCGGAGTTCCCCCATCACCCGGCGCGTCGAACAAGACGGAGAACCCCTTGTTCACCTCGACGGGACAGTTTTGACTGCACACGGTTTGGGTGAAAGCAGGCCCCGGCATAGCGGCCAGCAGCCCAAGCAGCACGCAGACTCGCACTGCGCTTCGCCCGAGTCCTCGCGGATTGCAGAAACGCCACCGCCACGGGATTGCGCGCCAGTAAGGCATGAGAGGTCAACTCCTGTCCGAGATCGGATTCCCATTGCCCACAGCCAATGCAGAGTCGCAACCCGCGGTCATTCGGGTGACAAATATGCACCGGGAGCGGACAGACAAATGGCACAAAGGGAGAACGCTTGAGTTCACATTCTGCGGCAGGTTTCAACCGAGCGGATTTATAGGGCCACCCGAAAATCGTTCCACGTAGCACGCGGCGCTGCGCACGAGCAGCTGATGCACGCTGACACCTTTCTTCGCCGCAAGCCGACAGAGCGCGTCGTAGAGCGGTTGGGAGAGCTTCACGCGCCGTTCCACGGTGATCGCTCTCCCTTTGGGACGGCCGCGGGTGCGAGGGAGGGAGGGAGTCATCGCTTGGCTTGTTCACGTCGCGCGGCCGCCTTTTCAGCAGCCTTCCTGCCCAGGCTCTCCCCTGGTAAAAGGCCCAACAAAAATCCCATCGCTAACCCGCCAAACAACATCAGGAATTCGTTGTGCGTCATCTTGTGGGCTCCTCAGGAGCCGCAGGCCGTCGTAGAAGCAGCTCGTGAATCGCCATCAACTCACCGAGAATCGCGCGCAGCAACTGCACCTCTTGACTCTCGTCGGCCAGATTTTTACTCCAGCCGTACCGGACGTACTCGGGCTGGTGCTCCGCGCAGAAACCAGCCGTCAACTGTGCGCATTCTCGACAACCGATCATTTGTCTGGCTCCTCAGGCGCCGCCAGCGCCCCCAAAACGCTTGCTGCGAAACATCGCGCACAAAACCAGCCAGGCCCGCACTCGAGATCGAATCGGCAGCAGTCCTCGTCATCATGCTGACATTCGCATTCGGAGGGATCGTCCGCCACACGTTGCAGGGCGGCTCGGAGCGCGGTCACGGTGGCCTCTGCTGCTGCCATGCCGCGTTGCTTTCCAGCCGAAAATGCCCGTGACTGCATGTTCGCAATGGACTCGGTATACGCTGGCGTGGCGTCCCATTCCTTGAGTCGCGCGTCTTTCTCGGCGATCTGCTGCTGCAGGGCGAGGATCTGATCGGCGGCGTCCTCGATCAGCCCCGGCTTTTCGCTGCCGCGCGCCCACCCGTCGTTATCGCGAATGATCTCGCACGTTTCTTTCGCAAAGGCGCGGAGCCGTGTCACCAGCGTCTCGGCGTCAGTCATGGCGTCGGCTCCGACTTTGGTTTCGAATCACGAATCGCGTCGAGCAGTACGTTCCCGACGTAGCAGATCGTCGGTGGTGGTCTAGTTTCGATTTTTCGTGCGGGCATCCGTGCATCGCGCTGTGAGAGAATCGGCCCATGCCTTCCCGAGCAAGAAAGCGTCCCCGCGACACAAATCAGTTGGCTTGGCAGATCGTACAGGAAGCGACGGGCGCGGTACAACCCCCGACCGAGAAGCCGGACACCCGCAACCCTGCCGCCGTCGCCCTCTCCAAGCTCGGAGCCTCCAAGGGTGGGCAGGCTCGCGCGGCCGAGCTTCGACACGACATCAAGCCCAACATTCACGCGCGCGCGCTCGATCTCGCCGATGTGTTTGTGCGTGTTGCCAACGCGCTCTGCCAATGCCTCCTGCGTCAAGCCATGCAGTGTGCGGAGATAGCGCACGTTCTTACTCAAGCGCCGCCGGATCGTCTGCGGATAGTCGGTCATCCGGCTTGGAACTATTGGACAAGCGGTCTGGGCTTACCACCCTGTAAAGTTCACATTTTTCTGCCTGTTTAGGAACTATATGGGCACTGTCTCAGTTTGGGGTTTGAGCCGCCAGCGTGCCATACTCTGGAATGCCCAAGCGGTTGAGCACAAGGAAGCCAACGCGGCGCGCCGCATCTGATCCAAATGTGTCAGCGTTTCGCGCCGTTCAACAATTGACCGGCCAAGCTCCGAAGAAGGGACCGGACAGAAACAAGGTTGTTCGGATGGAACGGCCAAAGAATGCGGCAGCGGTCGCCCTCGGTAGGCGCGGTGGATTGAAGTCCGGTGAAGCTCGGATGGAGAAAATCGATCCAGAGGAGCGACGGCGCATTGCGAGCCATGCGGCTCGACAGCGTTGGAAGAAGGAAGGCGACGGTTAGGCCGTCGCCTTCGATTCCTTCTCGTCGGCACCATTGTCAGCATCGCCCTTCGTCGCCTTGGTCCCCTTGCGATAGTTCGGGTACCACTCCGCGAGCGCCCAATCACCCTTCATGTTGATGATGTCGCCGATCTGCTTCTCGCGACGATTCAGAATGCTGTAGACGGTGTTGTACTTGCTCTGCGGCAATCCACCCTTAACGAGCGCATCGATGATCTCCTGCGTGGACTGCTTCACCCGAGTGATCTCTAGCAGCTTCTTCGTGGCGTCCGGAATGCTCATCTTCAGGAATGCATCCGGCCGTAGACCACCTCCACCAGGACCGCTCGGCGACGGTGACACGCCGCTCCGCGCGATACGTTCACGAATCACGTCGGCGGTCGCTTGGAGCTTGGCAATCTCAGCCTCGATTTCGGCGAGCGCCGCCACCCAATCAACAGCGCCAATTTCGACGCTCATAGCACTTTCGCTTTCTGTTCAGGCACCCATTCAGTGGTAAAATCGGCGCGTGGGAGACGGTCCCTGAACAAGCCCGCCCCACACGCGCCGTATAGGGAGTTTCCTTAACCCTTCGCCCTTTCTAGGGGCGAGACGGTTTCGTCATACGAGCGCATCCCCTCAGCCGGTCTGGTGAGGCCAACCCTCACCGGCCCGGCCTTTTCATTGTATAGCACACATCTCATCAAACACAAGCGTAACGCAAAAAATCTTTGCATCGCGCCGAAATTTCTTGACAATGCTCAAGCGGTTGAGCATAATCATATTCATGAACAAGCTGAGCACGGCGAAGCGGGCGCAGATTCTGGCGGCACTGGTGGAAGGCAACAGCCTTCGCAGCATCACGCGCATGGCTGGCGTGTCGATCAACACCGTGACGAAACTGCTGGTCGACCTCGGCAATGCGTGCGCGGTGTTCCACGACGAGCACGTTCGCAACGTGCCAGCGAAGCGTGTGCAGGCCGATGAGGTGTGGACGTTCTGCTATGCGCGTCGGGAGAACGTGCCCGACGAGAAGCGCGGCGTGTTCGGTTTTGGGGATGTGTGGACGTGGGTCGGCTTGTGCAGCGATAGCAAGCTCGCGCTCTCGTGGACGGTGGGCAGGCGCGATGCGAGCACGGCCTATGACTTCATGCTCGATCTCGCCTCGCGTCTCTCGTCGCGCGTGCAATTGACGACGGACGGCCTGCACGCTTACCTCGAAGCGGTTGATGCCGTGTTTCAGACGGACATCGACTATGCGAGGTTGATAAAAGTGTACGGCAGCGATCCAAAGGCGGAGCGGCGTTACGCGCCGCCAGTGTGCCTGAGTTCAACCGTGCAAGTGGTGTCTGGCGATCCAGAGCGTGAGCACATCTCGACCAGCTACATCGAGCGGCAAAACCTCACGATGAGAATGGCGATGCGTCGTTTCACGCGCTTGACGAACGGACATTCGAAGAAGATCGAAAATCACTGTCACGCGCTAGCGATTCACTACGTGCACTACAACTTCGCGAGAAAGCAGAAGGAGCTGCGCGGCACGCCTGCGATGGCATGCGGCTTAGCCGATCACGTCTGGTCCCTTGAGGAAATAATTGGATTGCTCGATTCGGCCGAGAAAAAAGCCGCGTAGGTATCGACTATGGATCTCCGCGCAACGCGTCCTACCGTTCTAGCCTTCGGGCGCGCTGTGCGCGCTCACCGATTGGCTGCTGGCATGTCGCAAGGCGAAGTCGCGCGTCGTGCGCGCGTCAGCGCCAAATTCATCGGAGAGATGGAGCGCGGCAGAGCCAATCCGTCACTGGTGACGATGCTGTTGGTGGCTGGCGCTCTGGACTGCGACCTTCAGCAGCTTTTCCAGCCGGACGGAGCGTCGAATTACATCACGTTTCGTGCGACCGATGTCCAGCGGGGCCGAGATGCCGTCGCCGTGCTCGCATCCATGCTGGCGGCACGCAAGAACGCTCCTAGGCGTTCAAGCCGCTAGTTCGAATTCTTCTTCGAGCGCCATCAATGGTCGTAGCCTTCTTCCCAATTCGGCTACCAACCGAACCACGCCAGCAGCGCCCCAAAACAGCGGTCCAAACAGCATTACGCAGCCAAGGATGACGCCAACCGTGACGATCATCGGAAGTGAGGTCAGAACGATCTTTGTCACCATTTCGTAATGCAGCCGCTCGTGAATGCTGTGGATCTTTTTGCGAACCTGCTCGTTCTCGATATTCTCAACACTTCTGAGCCAGTCCTTATAGGACTGCTCAACTGCCTCAGGAGCATCGCTGCCAAAAACGCCAATCGCAATCACCTGCGCGGAGTTGACGCGATGGCCAAACCGAATCGTGTTATTCAGCAGTCGGCGTAGCCCACTATACGCGTAGTCGTTGAATCGAATGTCTCCATCCGCCGCAATGTCGAACAACTCATCGCGCAGCGCGAATAGTCGTTGGCGGAACAGATCGAGACGATAGCGCCGCCATCCCACGTACCAGAGAAAAGCAGCGGTTCCGCAGAGATACAGCACTTGAAGCTGTAGTCCGATGTCGTGTAGGGGTGCCATACTTTAGTCGTCTCCAGGGCGTGTCGTGCCGCGTTCCGATAAACCACTGGACGTTCGATCTGGATCGATTCGCTTCTCCAACTCCTGATTTCGCGCCGACAGTCTCTTGATCGTGTCTCCCTTCAGCTTGCGCTCCAGAAGCGCCCATGCAGCTGCGGCACCAGTGAGTACATACGAAATGGTGAGCTTAAAGTCGCTCACAAATCGAACACCGATGTCGGCGTAGGTGTATTGCCCGGCGAGCTTCCCCACGCTGCCAGTCACCAACCATGCTATGGCAACCGCAGCAGCGCAGGGGATGGAAATGCGGGCGACCGTTGCCGCAAGCTCAAGCCGCGCCATGCGCAGCCTGTACCGCGACTCCAACTCAATGATCGCTCTAGACTTCGCCACCTTAGTGGAGAGGGTCGTACCCGCGCGGCCTCTCTCTGCTCAAATTCATTTTCATCAACAGTTTACTGCATCGTACAACCCCCTCGCAACCAAAGGGCAATTTCGGTCGTGTCTCGCTTCGCCTGAGTCCGGTGCACTCAGACCGCGATCATTAGACTGCCGCTGCGACCGTTCGGCGCTATCCTTACTTGAAGAAATGCCACGAACACCCAAGGGGCATAAACGCCCGGCTGATGTCATCTCTAACGCGGTTCACGTCATGCGGATCGCAACCGGGGAGATCGACGAGTCTGCGCCCATTAGGAAGAATGAAGCGGCGGCAGCACTCGGCCGGCAAGGCGGACTCGCACGGGCCAAGAGCGTCAGCAAGACGAAACGAATCGCCATCGCTCGTAAGGGTGCCCGAGCCCGCCATCGAAGTCGCTGAACGGGTTCACCAGCGGCCTTGTCCTTAGGAAAAAGGCCATTCGCAAAATCAGCCGCCTTTGCCCACATACGCCCGTGGTCCGTATCCAAAGGGAATTGACCTAATTTGATCTTGCGTTTCACAAATGAAACAAGGATCACAAAACGTTTGACAAGTCAAGGTACTTTTGAGACAATCTGCGCCGTCTTGAACCCTCCTCAGTCTGTGTTTGTCTGCCAGTTGGAGTACTTTCTTCTGTCCCACACCAGTCTCACAGCTGTGACTATTTGCGACAATTGGAATAAATCCCAACAGAATCGGGTTGTTTTTCATAGAGTTACGGCGGCATTGCCCTTGCGTCTCGGGTAGGCGGATACTTTCGCTTTTACTTCGCGCTGAAGAGTCTAGAAACGTCCGTCGGTCCGTCCGTCAGGAGAAGAGCCCATGAGCGCCGTCTATATTCGTTGCAAGGTTTCGTTGGGATTGTTCGACACTGAGTACTATGTTCGGGTCAACGGCTCATCGGGTTATTACGTCGGCAAGGACAACGTTAAAGTTCAGCAGACCCCGCAAGGACAACAAAGCGTCGAAGGACGGGTTCGCGGGTACCTGATCGAAAAGAAGAAGGGAAAGGCGTTAGTGGAATTGCCCGGCGAAGCCGTCGTAGGAGGGCTTCGAGCGTGGGTCGAAACCGCTGACCTAACAGCAGGATAGGGGTCTAATGATTCTTAGCGACAAAGGGATCAAAGCCGCCATCGCTAAGGGACACATCGTAATCGAACCGCCACCGCAAGAGGACCATTACCAAACATCGGCGGTTGACATCCCGCTCGGTAATTCCTTTAAGGTTTGGAATCTAGCACTTCTGAAAGACACTCCTGGATTCTCCGGCGTGCTAGACCTTTCCCAACAGAAGTTCATTCTGACGGCGCAACAATTCGCAAAGGACGCCGAGAAGGATCAGGATGGGGCAGTGATTCTGCCTCCGTACCATAAGGTCCAACAGGTCATGCTCTGCCAGACTCGCGGTAAGATCTCGCTCCATCCGAAATCGAAGCTCGCCGCGCGTGTAGAGGGTCGAAGCTCGCTCGCGAGGCTTGGCGTCATGGTGCACCTGACAGCACCCACGATTCACGCTGGTTGGGACGGACACATCACCCTTGAACTGATCAATCACGGCCCTTTTCATTTAAAGCTCGTCCCGGAACAAACAATCATCTGCCAGTACATCTTCGAGCGATTAGATCAAACCCCTGGCAAGAAGATCTCCACGGCGTTCTTGGGACAGACCGAACCAACCGGCCCGAAATCAAAAAGCGGCAAAAAACGTTAGGCTGTTTTTCCGCGCGAGCAGACTGGCCAAATCATATCCGCGTACAAAAAGAAAGGCCGGACACCGTAGCATCCGGCCTCGCGTAGCCCGGTCGATTAAGACACAGGCCTTTCGTAAGGTTCCTGCATCTTAGCACGGACAAGGTCCGCCCGGGAGGACTCGAACCCCCGACCTGTACCTTACGAAAGGCCTGCTCTATCCAACTGAGCTACGGGCGGACGAGTGAAATGGTAGCGGATCGCCTCGACTCGGTCAACAGGCGAACGCGCGCCATCCCATGCCGATCAGATGCCGATCACACGACTTTTCTACATCTCGTGGATTTGAGCCACTCGCAATTTTTCTGATCCCATCATTACAGTTCTCGTGTACAATGCCCACGATGACCGGAGACCTCATCAGTGCGATCAGGGACAAACAGCAGCGAATCGTCAACCTTCGCAGGGAAATCCTCGCTCTTGAGGCAGAGTTGCGGGAGGCCAAGGCAATACTCTCGTCCGGGAAGCCGAAGCGGGAAGTTGGCCGAGTGGAGATTCGCAAACGCCCCATTCGACCTAATTCTACCGTATGGTGGGCTCACAAAGTGCTAACTATGGAGCGAAAGCCACTCCACATTGACGATCTTGTGCGTCGAGTGGAGGAGTTTTCTGGCCACAGTGTCAGAAAGACGACACTCGTGAGCAATCTCTCGCGTTACGTTAGGGCAAGTGACACATTTATGCGCCCGGATGAGGGAGTGTACTCGCTGATCGAGGTCGATGGAGGGAATGAAGGCGGATAACTAAAAAGGCCAGCCCGCTCGTCCTACCGAGCGAAACTGGCCCAATTTAGCGAGAAACGAGACTCCGTTGTTTGCTGTCGCCGTCAACGCGGGAGTCGTGTGTATTCTACCGCGCCCCCCGACAACCCCGCAATAGAAATCTGTGTTTTCAACAGCTTAGGGCGGGGTGTCTTTCTTCGCGCGCCAAACGCGAAGTCCCCGCCCCAAGCCCCGAACAACTGTATGAGCAAGTCCCGGCCAAAGGAGGCCGGTTGCCTATGGAATACCGTCGCTTTACCTGGTCGGATACGTGGCACTGGTGCAAGAACTGCTCGAAGTGGCCCACGTCCAACTACGTCTCGTCGTACACCAAGCCTACGTCTGGCGAGCTGTGCGACGAATGCCGAGCCAAGGCTGCTAGGGGAGACTGCCAGTAACCGCAGTTAACCCGGCCAAGCCAACCGGCTGAAACTCGAACGCGGCCGCATCGCCCGCGAAGAACACGGCTCTCAGACTTGTCGCGTAGTCGACGTTGTTCTTCCGGGCGAACGTGTCGAAGCAGGCCAGACAAACGACATGTCGGTGATGCTCGGCGGGCACCACCAATGCCCATACATCATCTGGGACGTCGAAATTCAGCTTGTCGATTCGTCCGCAGGCCTTACAAGTCTGTCTCATTGGAGGATCTATCGGCTGTCGGGTCAAGAGGGTACACAAAACACCCCCACCGTACAAGTGAACTTAGTGCTTGACGCTAAGCATAAAGTTCATTATGCTTTCTCTATGAACAGATTGACCG
>Ga0154003_1000403_pt1 | contig 13457 bp, 15 predicted proteins | sample TSFL087MetaG_FD_104679 | JGI IMG/M metagenome (GOLD analysis project Ga0154003, IMG submission 104679) | Attine ant fungus gardens microbial communities from Florida, USA - TSFL087 MetaG | ecosystem: Host-associated > Fungi > Mycelium > Unclassified | place: USA: Florida, Lake Talquin State...
AAGAGGTCACACCCGTTCCCATCCCGAACACGGACGTTAAGCTCTTCAGCGCTGAGGGTAGTGGGGGCTTCCCCTGTGAGAGTAGGACGTCGCCGGGCAACTAGATAGTGAAAACACAGCCAACATTGGCTGTGTTTTTTTGTTTGCCATGCATAAATGAGTTTTAGTATTAACATTATTAAAAGTGATTACATAAAATAACTTTAGATAATGATTAAATGATTATAAGAAAAAAGTTTCTTTTTATTTGAATAAAAGTGTAGATTACAGGTAAGACTTAAGCGTAGGGGGCGATTTTGATGGGAAGTGTAGTGAAATTAAAAACCAAGGCAGAGACTTGTATTATCTGTGAAAAGACAACTGCTAAGGGAATACATATATGCAATCAATTAATATGTGAAAACTGTCAAAATGAATTGATAGAAACGGATGCAAATGATGATAGATATAAATTTTTCATTAAAAAATTAAGTAAGTTGAGTGTGAAAATTAAAGAACCTAAGATTGTTGGCAAATGATAACTATCATTTGCCATATTTTTTTACAAGTCGAATGATGAATTTTAAGTCATGTGATACAATAATAGAAAATTATATTTAAGGATTATAGAATGGATCAAAAGCAAACGCCATTATTTGATGCTTTATGTAAATATCAAAAGGCACAGCATTATTCCTTTCACGTGCCAGGTCATAAGGATGGACGTATTTTTTGGGAGCGGGGTCGCCAACAATTTCAAGAGTTGCTTAAGATAGATGCAACAGAAATACAAGGATTAGACGACCTTTATAATCCAGGGGGTCCTATAGCGGATGCATTGCAGCTATTAACAGATCTTTATGGCACGCAAAAAAGTTATTTTTTGGTTAACGGTTCAACTGTAGGAAATTTGGTTATGGTCAAAGCTGTTTGTCGACCTGGAGATCAAGTTCTTGTGCAACGCAATAGTCATAAGTCTATTTTTAATGCTTTGAGATTAGCACGAGTCGCCCCTATTTTTATTGCTCCAGATATAGATCGTGAGACGGGGCTGGCTGTTTCTCCAAGTGCGAAAGCTTTGATGAGCACTATTGATGCTTATCCCAATATTAAAGCCCTAATTTTAACCTACCCTAATTATTATGGTGTTGTCTCCGATATTGAAGAAGCAATCATCTATGCAAGAGGGAAGGGAATAAAAATTCTAGTAGATGAAGCACACGGTTCTCACTTTCTTCTAGGCGCTCCTTTTCCGAAAAGCACCCTGCATATGGGAGCGGATGTCGTCGTGCATTCTGCTCATAAAACGCTACCGGCTATGACGATGGGTTCTTACCTTCATGTTAATTCGTCTAGAGTATCTGTTGAAAAAATTGAGGAAGTTTTAGGCATCCTGCAAAGCTCTAGTCCCTCTTATCCTATTATGGCCTCGTTAGATTTGGCCCGTGCTTATTTGGCGTCGATCAATGAGCTGAATTTAGCAAGGATTGTTGAGGCGATTCATCAGCTTCAAAAAGGGGTGGAGAGATTAAAGGGCATATGTTTGGTAAAACAGGATGAGCGTTATACCTATGATTTATTAAAAGTGATGATTAAACCATTGGGCAACCAAACAGGATTCCAGTTAAAAGAATATTTGCATACGGTGGGCGTATATCCTGAGATGGCTGATCCTCGGCATGTTTTATTTACCTTAGGGCTGGCTGTTGAAAGTGATTATGAAGCGGTTCTTCATCACTTAGAAGATCGACAAGAAAAATGGTTAGCAGAACTATGTGACACCAATGATAGATCGGGAATTGATGATCATCTAGATAAGAGTATGATGGCAACTCGACTTCTTGATGTCCCCTATGATGTATTGGATAATTTGCCAACAAATGAAATTCCACTAACACAGGCTGTTGGTTGTATCGCTGCTCAAATGGTTATTCCTTATCCACCAGGGATCCCGATAACTATCGAAGGTGAGCGTATCATGGAACACCAGATTCAAGCTATTATAGATTGGCGCAATGCTGGTGCGAGTTTTCAAGGTTTAGACGTGTCCAAAACAACGGTCATGATAAAGGTTTACGAAGAGTAATTGGAGACGAAGGGGATACATTGTGAAGGGTTTATTTATAACATTTGAAGGACCAGATGGTGCAGGAAAATCAACACAACTTAAAAAATTAGCTGGATGGTTACAAGAACAACGTATCCCTTTTATTACGACGAGAGAGCCTGGGGGTACGGAAATTGGGAATGCGATTCGTTCCATTCTATTAAATCCAGCAAATGTTACGCTCACTCAAAAGACAGAGGTTTTATTATATGCAGCATCTCGAGCACAGCATGTTCAAGAAACAATCATTCCATCTTTAGAGAGTGGTAAAATTGTATTGTGTGACCGCTTTGTTGATGCGTCAATTGCTTATCAAGGCTATGGGCTTGAGCTATCTGTAGATGAAGTCATTGCGATTAATCGTTTTGCTGTCGGTGGTATAGAACCTGATCGTACTTATTTTATTGATGTGCCCCCGACAGAGGGTAGGCAGAGAATGATGAACCGTCAAGGTACTAACGAAAGCTATGAACTTGATAGAATAGAACAAAAACATTTAATGTATCACCAAAAAGTACGTGAGGGATTTCATCACATTTATGAGGAAAATAATCATCGTATGTGTTTAATTGATGGGAATCGTGATATTGAGGATGTGTTTCAGGATATTTTGAAGGATTTCCAAAATTATTATAAAAAGCTAAAGGGATGATATAGGTGAAATTAATCATGGCTGTTGTACAGGATAAGGATAGTCATCGTTTATCTACAGCGCTGGTGGGGGCCCAGTTTAAGACGACAAAATTGTCGAGTACCGGTGGTTTTTTAAAATCTGGAAATACTACGTTTATAATCGGAACAGAAGACGATCGTGTGGATACATTATTAGGCGTCATCAAAGAAAATTGTGAACATCGAGATCAATTGATTGCACCCATTTCGCCAATGGGAGGAAATGCGAGTTCTTATGCGCCTCATCCAGTTGAAGTAGAGGTTGGCGGTGCGACGGTCTTTGTATTATCTATCGATCAATTTAATCAATTTTAGTGGAGGAATCTTGTGAAAATTAATGTTGATAAGGAGTGGCGTGCCATACGTGATCATCAGCCACAACTGAAGCCATTAGAACAAGGAACAGGCACTTTTAAAAGCTTTGTAAGAAATCAAATGGAGGTCTCTGAAGTACTGACTTTATTTGAGGGATTGTTAGGAGAGATTGACGAGCAAGGTAAGCGTTTATCTAAATTTAAAACAATCAAAGATCTTCAGACCTATAAACATTTGGTGCAGCAATTTATAGAAAAAGCTGTTTCTCATGGGTTAGGCTTAAGTCAAAATCATAATTGGCAATTTTCTAAGGGTCAAGTCCAAACAATCATACGTACTATTGATCAGCATGTTATGGAGCTGACCGAGGAAGTCCTTAAAACGGGAGCTGATTCTTTAGCTATTCTTGGAAAAATTGGTGAAATCAAAGGGCTTTTAATCAACTTATATCTGTAAAGGGAAAGCGTGAGGGCTATGATTTGGCAGGACGTCCAGGCTAAACAAAAAAAAGTAGCAAAAATATTAACAAACGAATTGCAAAGGGATAGGCTTGTTCATGCTTACCTTTTCATAGGTAACCGAGGTACAGGGAAAAAAGATGTAGCTCAGTTATTTGCACGTAGTTATTTTTGTCAAAATAAAAAAGGTATTGATCCTTGTGAGCAGTGTTCTGAATGTAAAAGAATTTTATCGGGGAATCACCCAGATATGATGATGATTAAACCTGAGGGGCGTTCGATAAAAAAGGAACAGGTGGCAGCGCTGATTAAAGAATTTACTTATCGCGGTGTTGAATCTAATAAGAAATTTTTTATCATAGAGCAGGCGGATGAATTAACAGCTTCAGCGGCTAATAGTCTTTTGAAATTTATTGAAGCTCCCCAGAGCCAAACCATTGCTATTTTATTAGCTGAGAACCGTCATAAGCTGTTAAATACCATTGTTTCACGCTGTCAGCTTATTCAATTTTCACCGTTGTCCCCTAAGGTTTTTGAGGCACAATTAATTGATGAGGGCTATGCACAATCGCTGGCGAGAACTGCTACAGTCCTAACTGCTGATATAAATGCAGCACGGAAATTATGTGAAGATGAATGGTTTGCTAATGCACGTTCCAGTGTGCTACGGTTTATGGAAGGCTTATATAATCGATCGAATTATGCTATAATCATTTTATACGAGCAAGTATCAATGTTTTTAAATGATGTTGCTAAAGCGCAGATGGTTCTTGATCTCATGGTGATATGGATGAGGGATGTATTGAATATCCATATGGACAGGCAAGAGGCTGTGGTATATAGTGATCAGACAGAGGCGTTGAATAAACAAGCCTTGGTTATTTCTCTAGACCGTGTAGCTGATGCTTTATCTGTTCTACTAGAGGCTAAAAAGCGTTTGGATTCTAATAGCCAACCGATAAGTGTTTTTGAACAGCTTGCACTCAGATTGCAAGAGGGGGCGGAAAGTTATGTATGAGGTAGTAGGTGTCCGCTTTAAGAAGGCGGGTAAAATCTATTATTTTGATCCTGTTGATTGGAATCTTGAGGAAAATAGTTGCGTTATCGTGGGGACCACACGAGGCGTTGAATATGGTAAGGTAGTCATCGGTAGGCGCTCTGTTGACGATAATGATGTGGTGCTTCCTTTAAAAAAGGTTTTAAGAGTAGCAACGGATGAAGACAGCATTCAAGTCAATCAAAATAAGATAGATGCGCAGGAAGCTTTGAAATTATGCACGGAGAAGATTCGAGAGCATGAACTTGAGATGAAGCTTGTCGATGTTGAGTACACATTTGATAGAAATAAGATTATTTTTTATTTTACGGCTGATGGACGGATAGATTTCCGAGATCTTGTAAAGGATTTAGCGACAATTTTTAGAACCAGGATTGAACTGAGGCAAATTGGTGTAAGAGATGAAGCAAAGCTCCTGGGTGGGATTGGTCCGTGCGGTAGATTGCTTTGTTGCTCTACATTTTTAGGTGATTTTGAACCCGTTTCAATTAAGATGGCTAAAGATCAAAATTTGTCATTGAATCCAGCAAAAATTTCAGGCGTTTGTGGTCGTCTCATGTGTTGTTTGAAATATGAAAATGACCATTATGAGACAGCGAAGCAAGAGCTTCCTGATGTTGGGGAACGTATTGTTTTGCATCATGGCAAGGCCAAGGTAGTTGGGATTAATATCCTCTCGAGAATAGTACAGGTGGAACTTGAAGAGGAGGAACGTGTTTTAGAATATACTTTAGATGAGCTCATTGAAGAGGGTGCGATTTCTTCGTAAGCTACGAATATAAGAGGTGAATGACTTGGAGAAAAAAGATATTTTTTCACAAGTAATTCGACTAGAGGAGCAAATAGGGAATTTATATAGCGATTTGGGGGATCTCAAGGTACAGCTTGCAGAAGTTCTTGAAGACAATCAGCGTCTTAATATAGAAAATCATAATTTGAGGCAATGGAAGGAAACAACGGAGGAGATAAGTCAAGAACAACAGGGAGCGTCGGCATCTGATGAGGATTCAAGCAAACCGGACATAGGCGAAGGATATGATAATCTAGCACGCCTTTACCAAGAAGGCTTCCACATTTGTAATTTACATTATGGGAGTCTCCGAAAAGATGGGGATTGTCTCTTTTGCTTAGCCTTTTTGAATAAAAAGTAGGCCTTTCCATGTTGGAGAGGTCTTTTATTTATACTATCGTAAAGCGTAAGATGCTCGTTTCTATGGTTTGGCGATGGTTGTGTACTTTTTCAATTAAGTAAATATAGAAGCAAATGCGGTGCTTCTGGATGATTTCTATTATGAATATGGGTAAGGGGTTTGAAAGTGATCATTGGTGAAAATAATGAACGCATTGATTATTTATTTGACAGTAATTATAAAATTATCCAAAGCAAAGACGTTTTTTCATTTTCAATTGATGCTGTCTTGTTGGCAAAGTTCGTCTCACTTCCATTCACAAAGGGTAGCATTGTAGATTTGTGCACGGGAAATGGTGCGGTTGCATTAATGATGGCACTTAGAACACAAGTGCAGATCGTAGGAGTAGAATTACAGGAGCGTTTAGCTGATATGGCAAGAAGAAGTGTGATGTTGAATAAGTTAGAGGGTCGCGTAAACATTATCTGTCATGATATTAAGGAGCTGTCATCGTTCCATGACCTTCATCAGTGTGATGTTGTGACCTGTAATCCACCCTATTTTTCTAATAAACAGACGATAAGATACAATCTTAATCCATCTTTGACCATTGCCAGGCATGAAGTTCATTTGACTCTAGAAGAGGCGATAGAGACTTCTAGCCAATTAGTTAAACAAAAAGGAAAAGTAGCTTTTGTTCATCGACCAGAGCGCTTAGAAGAAATTCTGTCGTTAATGCTTCAATATCGTCTGTCCCCTAAGCGGCTTCTTTTTGTTTATCCTAAAAAAGGGAAAAATGCTAATATTATGCTTGTTGAAGCGGTCAAGGATGGAAATCCAGGCTTACAGGTTTTGCCACCTCTTTATATCTATGATGAAGATGGAAACTATACAAAGGAGTTGTTAACCCTTGCAAGCCACAGAGACTAAGCAACATTATGTCTATATTTTAGAATGTTCGGATGGCAGTTATTATACGGGGTATACGAATCATTTGGAAAAACGTGTCGTTGCGCATCAAAGTGGTAAAGGGGCAAAGTATACGCGAGGGAGAGGACCGGTGACCCTTATTTATTCAGAATGCTATTCAACAAAGGAAGAGGCCATGGGTAGGGAGTATGCCATTAAACGATTATCAAAAAGGCAGAAGAGATCCTTAGTTGAAGGAGGAACAGGCAATGAAAGAACAAGTGAGCTTTCAGGGCACTGAACAAGGAGAGCTTTTTCTTATTCCAACACCAATTGGGAACTTGGAAGATATGAGCTTCCGTTCTATAAAAGTTTTAAAAGAAGTGGATGTTATTGCGGCGGAGGATACCCGTCACACGATGAAACTCTGTCACTATTTTGACATTCAGAAGCCTTTGGTTAGCTATCACGAGCATAATAAAAAAATTAGCGGGGAAAAGCTTATTCATGCTATGTTAGAAGGGAAATCTATAGGTTTGGTTACCGACGCCGGGACGCCGGGTATTTCTGACCCTGGGGCTGATCTGGTGGAGGCCTGTATTCAACAGGATTTGAAGGTAATCTCTCTTCCTGGAGCTAACGCAATTCTACCAGCTTTAGTTGCTTCGGGGATAAACACGGATCATTTTCTTTTTTATGGATTCTTACCGCGACAAAAAAAGGATAGAACGCAAGTGCTTCAGGAGTTGCTTCCCTTTCCTTATACCCTGGTTTTTTATGAGGCGCCACATCGTTTAAAGCAAACTGTACAGGCATTAAAGGATATTTTTGGTCACAGAAAAGCAACCTTGGCTAGAGAGTTAACAAAAAGATATGAAACCTTTATGCGGGGGTCACTTGACGAGTTATTAACATGGGTCAATGAACGGGAAATTAAAGGTGAATGTTGCTTAGTCATTGAAGGCGGGACAGGGTATGAGGAACGTGAGGAGAGTTGGTGGGTATCTCTTAGCGTGATTGAGCATGTGAATCATTACATAAGAGTTGAGCAAATGGATAAAAAGCAAGCTATTAGACAAACAGCTATGGACCGTGAGCTACCAAAACGAGAGGTATACAATGTCTTCCATGAAGCAGAAATGTGATGGAAGTGCGTTCCATAGTTGTGAGTTCCTCTATGAAGAAGTGATGAGAATGAGGGCAAAACCGATATAATATAGTTTTATCCAGTTGTTGTGATTGCAATAAAAAAACCCCTTTGTAAGGGGCTTGTGCGACTCATTTATTTTGCTAAATAATCTTGAATTTCACTAAATACAGCTCTAGCGCCTTCTTTGCTTAATATCAATTTTCCACCGGCAATTGAAAGATTATCATCTGAAACTTCACCAGTTACTTGACACGTCATACTAGGCATGTATTTTTTTAGTATAATACGATCATTGTCCACATAGATCTCAAGTGAATCTTTTTCGTTGATATTAAGTGTACGACGTAGCTCCTTAGGGATAACGATACGACCGAGTTCGTCTACTTTTCTCACAATACCAGTTGACTTCATATTCGGTTTTCCTCCTTAACATTGATCGACAAGTTTTTTTATATTTTTAAATAATGGTACCAACGTTTTCCATACATGTCAACGTTTTTTTGATATTTTTAATAGATTCGACAATTTTGTTATTTTACTTTTAATGCTGTGTTTACATTAAGAAGGCAAGATGTATACTCCATTCTAAATTGGAGACAATTTTATTGCATGGAGGTCCATTCTTCTTTTTTCATAAAATTAATAGATATATGACCATGATAACCTTTGTAGAACACGTTATAATAAGAATGAGAGAAATTATAAGTACTTTTACAGGTGGTTTTCATATGAAAATCTTGACTTTGAATTTAAGGATCTTGAAGGAACCAATTAGGAGGTTTTATAATGTCGGAACAAAAGACGTTCTATATCACAACACCTATCTATTATCCTAGCGGTCGTTTACATATTGGACATGCTTACACGACGGTTGCTGGAGATGCAATGGCTCGCTATAAGCGCTTGCGTGGATATGATGTCATGTATTTAACTGGCACGGATGAACATGGTCAAAAAATCCAAAGAAAAGCTGAAGAAACTGGCATATCTCCTCAAGCCTATGTTGATGGTATGGTGAAGGACATTGAGGCTTTATGGGATAAGTTAGATATCAGCTATGACAAATTCATTCGTACTACAGAAGATTACCATAAACGTGCGGTCGAAAAGATCTTTCAAAGATTAGTAGATCAAGGTGATATTTATTTGGGCAAGTATGAGGGGTGGTATAGTATTCCTGATGAAACCTACTATACGGAGACACAATTAGTAGATGTGGAGAAGAATGATAAAGGAAAGGTCACTGGAGGTAAAAGCCCCGATAGTGGTCATCCCGTTGAGTTGGTCAAAGAAGAGTCTTACTTCTTTAAGATAAGCAAATATGCTGACCGGTTACTCGCCTTTTATGAAGAAAACCCCGAATTTATTCAACCTGAATCTAGAAAAAATGAAATGATCAATAACTTTATCAAACCAGGCTTGGAGGATTTGGCTGTTTCGCGCACTGCTTTTGAATGGGGGATAAAGGTTCCAAGTAATCCAAAGCATGTCGTCTATGTGTGGATTGATGCTTTAACAAATTATATTACTGCTCTAGGGTATGGGTCTGATCAAAGTGAGTTATTTAACAAATTTTGGCCAGCTGATGTGCACCTTGTTGGTAAGGAAATTGTGCGATTTCATACGATATATTGGCCGATCATTTTGATGGCATTAGACTTGCCGCTACCGAAAAAAGTGTTTGCCCATGGTTGGTTATTAATGAAAGATGGAAAAATGTCAAAATCCAAGGGCAATGTAGTTGATCCAGAACCGATTATTGATCGTTATGGTTTAGATGCCTTAAGGTATTATCTTTTAAGAGAAGTTCCGTTTGGGGCTGACGGTGTATTTACTCCCGAAGCTTTTATAGATAGATTAAACTTCGATTTAGCGAATGATTTGGGGAATTTATTAAACCGCACTGTGGCTATGGTTGGAAAGTATTTTGACGGCAGGATTCCAGCTTATGAGGGGAAAATAACGGCTTATGATCAATCGTTGGAAGAGATGATGTTGCAAACTGTAAGCAAGGTAGAAAATGAAATGGAAAATCTACAATTTTCGGTGGCGTTGACGGCCATTGGTCAGTTGGTTAGTCGGACAAACAAATATATTGATGAAACAGAGCCTTGGCAATTGGCTAAAGAGGAGGCTAAACGTGATGAACTTGCTTCGGTGATGGTTCATCTTGTTGAATCTTTGCGAACACTTACGATCTTGTTACAACCGTTTTTGACATCAGTACCTCAAAAGATTTTTACACAATTAGGAATTAATGAAGGTGCGACCTGGGAAAGCATGAAACAGATCGGCGTGAGCCGAGGCAAGTGGATTGTTGCAAAGGGTCAGCCGATATTTCCACGTTTGGATAGGGAAGAAGAAGTGCAATATATCCTTAGTCAAATGAGAAGTATAGTACCGGCAGTTGATGAGGAGAAGGAAGAGAATCAAAAAAATAGCGGAAAAGAAAAGGTAGAGGAAATCACGATTGATGACTTTGCTAAAGTTGACTTGCGGGTGGCTCAGATCGTTAAAGTAGAGAAGGTTAAAAAGGCAGATAAGCTTTTGAAATTACAGCTCGATTTAGGTTATGAGCACAGACAAGTGGTTTCGGGCATCGCTGAATATTATACTCCTGAAGAATTAGAAGGACAAAAAGTGATCGTGGTGGCTAACCTAAAACCTGTTCAGCTTCGTGGTGAAAAGTCGGAAGGGATGATCTTGGCAGGGCAAGAACAAGGTATTTTAAAGCTTGCGCAGGTTGACCAAAATCTTCCCAATGGAGCAAAAATAAAATAAATAATAGGTGATACATTTAAAGAGGTGGGGCATGCGGCCCTATCTCTTTTTTGTGTGTTTTAGGCTGTGTTTTGAGAGGGAAGTCTCCAGTTATGAAAAGGAGGCTGGGTTGTGCGGGTGTCATACCATGAGTCTATATGGTCTTTGTGGATAATGGTTCTAAATGGAAGATAATCGTGCAGGGAAAGTCCTGAAGGATTCTTTTTAACAGAGCATTGTTATCTATAAACAGTGAATGTAGTCATCTTTGTATGATTTTATTACAAATGTTACAGATCATTGGATAGTTGTGGAAAAAAAGGTTCATAAATGTTTTTTTATATGATAAAAGAGTATTTATCTCTTATGTTTAAACAATTATTTATAATTACTAATAAAAATAGTAAAAATTTTGTCTATAAACCTTGATTAAATAGGTATTTTTTGTAATAAAATAGGTATTTTTTGTAAAAAAACCGCTTATGTAACATAGTTTTAATAATGTTGCAATAGGTCTGTTGTATGTTTAATATAAATCCGTGTTACACTAACAAAGGATTTTTGAAAGGTAGAGAGACGATGTTATTTGATACGCATACTCACATTAATGCAGAAGAATTTAGTATTGATCGTGATGAAGTCATTGTTCGTGCGCATGAAGCTGGTGTGTCCAACATGGTCGTGGTTGGTTTTGATCGAGCAACGATTGAAAAGACAATGGAAATCGTGAAAGAGCACGAGGATATGTATGCTGCTGTTGGTTGGCATCCCGTCGACGCTATTGAGATGACCGATGAGGATTTTGACTGGATAGCTACTCTATTAAAAGATCCTAAAGTGGTTGCTGTTGGTGAAACAGGTTTGGATTATCACTGGGATAAATCCCCAAAAGATGTGCAGAAGCAGGTTTTCAGGAGACAAATTCAGCTCGCTAAGACAGTGGACATGCCAATTATTATACACAATCGTGAGGCTACTGAGGATATTATAGCCATTCTTGAGGAAGAACAGGCTCATGATGTTGGTGGCATTATGCATTGTTACAGCAGTGACTGGGAGCACGCTAAGCGTTGTTTGGAAATGAATTTTTACATCTCCTTTGGTGGACCTGTTACCTTTCAAAATGGTCGCTTAGCTCAAGAGGTTGCCAAGCGTGTTCCGTTGGATAAGCTATTGATTGAGACTGACTGTCCTTATTTGAGTCCACACCCTTTTAGAGGGAAGCGGAATGAACCCGCAAGAGTGAGGCTGGTGGCAGAGCAGATAGCTGTTCTCAGAAATAAGTCCCTTGAGGAAATTGCCGAAATGACTACAAATAATGCAAAAACACTTTTTCGTTTAATCTAGATTGGGCTGACTTCATACGATCAGTCATTAATCTATTAATATAGTTTTTCCAAAATATTATGTTGGATAGGTATTCAGTAAATAGATAGAGATTGCTGGATTTAATAGGAGGGGTTTAATGTTATCCAATGCAACCAAAAGGCTGCTTCAGGAGCATAAAATGAAGATTGTAACAGCGGTATTGACTATTGCGATTCTTAGCATAGCAACTTTCTTTTCATATACCGCTTATGCCGCGGGGAAAAAGACTGTAACATTCATTGAAGATGGTAAGAAAAGTGTGATCACAACACGTGCCAATACAGTTCAGGAATTATTAGCAGAACAGCATGTCCATTTAAACAAGCAACATGATGCTGTGCAACCAAGTGTGCGCACGGCGCTTAAAGATGACACGACGGTAAAATGGGAGCCTGCTCATAAGATTATTGTCGCAAAAGATGGAAGCAAACAAACCATTTGGACAAGAGCGACCACGTTTGCTGAGATGTTTCATGATAATGGGATTACGATCGATCCAGATGATACAGTCACACCAAATGTAGATGGACAAATTCAGGGCAATACAAATGTCATTATCAAGCATGGCATCAAGGTGGCACTTTACGATCAAAACAAACGAGAAATCAAGGCAAAAATTGGTACAACACTTGATCAATTTGTTAGGCAGCAGGATATAAAATTAGGTCGAAATGATCAAGTACAATTAAATGACAAGCTTGTGCCTAAAGATAGCAAGCAAGTGTTAAAGACTAGCGATAGGGTTTACATTTATAGGGTCACTGAAAAAACGATTGCTGAATCAATTGACTACAAAACTGTTCAACGTAACGATAGCAGTATGGAAAAAGGGCAAACAAAGATCTTACAATCGGGGCAGGAAGGAGTCGTGGCAGAAACGTATAAAGTGACAACCGCGACTAATCAACAAGGAACACATGCACAGAAGGAACTTGTCCACTCAAGGGTGGAAAAAGAACCAAAGAATAAGATCATTGCCGTTGGAACTAAAATAGCTCCGTCGACATCAACAACATCTGTGAATCAAGGTAAAGAGTTGTCTATGCAAAGCACGGCCTTTACAGCAGATTGTAGTGGCTGTAGAGGTGTTACATCCTTGGGTATTAACTTGAAAAGTCATCCAGATTCCAAGGTGATTGCAGTAGATCCAAATGTTATTCCTTTGGGTTCAAAGGTTTGGGTTGAAGGGTATGGTTATGCTATTGCTGGTGATACGGGTGGTGGCATCCATGGGAATAAAATCGATGTCTTCTTCTCCTCTCAGTCCCAGGCTAATGGTTGGGGGCTTAAGTCCGTGAAGGTAATAGTTCTCAATTGAAGTACGTAGTTGTCTTGTCATTAGTATAAATTTTTATGCAATACAAATGCTTCATACAAAATAAAATATAGGCGATTCATTTCGTTAGTTTTGTTAAACTTGCCAATCTGGGCAGGTTTTCTTTTTTGTTTCAGGTTCTTTATACTAGAAGAGATGTAAGTTTTATTAAGGAGATTATTAATGAAAATTAAAGAGGTTGTTGTGGTTGAAGGGAAAAGTGATACACTTGCCATA
>Ga0154003_1000404_pt1 | contig 13453 bp, 5 predicted proteins | sample TSFL087MetaG_FD_104679 | JGI IMG/M metagenome (GOLD analysis project Ga0154003, IMG submission 104679) | Attine ant fungus gardens microbial communities from Florida, USA - TSFL087 MetaG | ecosystem: Host-associated > Fungi > Mycelium > Unclassified | place: USA: Florida, Lake Talquin State...
CTCCGCAAGGCGAGACCGAAGCGCTGTTAGCGGCGATCTGGGCGGATTTGCTCGAGCTGGAGCGGGTGGGCCGTCATGACGACTTCTTTGAACTCGGCGGACACTCGCTGCTGGCGGTACAAGTCATAGTACGACTGCAGCAGGCTCTTGGCGTCGAAGTCGACATCAGCGATCTATTTGCGCATCCATCAGTGGCCGGGTTGGCTCAAAGTCTGGAGAGCGCCGCAGGGGCCAGCCTGCCGGCGGTCAGGCCGATGGAGCGTCCCGATAAGCTTCCGCTGTCATTTGCGCAGCAGAGGTTGTGGTTTCTGGCGCAAATGCCGGCGGTCAGTCAAGCCTATCACATTCCGACGGGCCTGCATTTGCGGGGCGAGTTAGACCTTTCGGCTCTGCGCCGGGCTCTGGATTGTATTCTGGAGCGGCATGAGGCGCTGCGCACTTCGTTTCGAGTGGTCGATGGCGCCCCGGCGCAGCGAATCGCGTCGCCAGAGGAGAGCCGGTTCCTTCTGCTGGAATATGATCTGCGTGGGCGGAGGGACGCAAGCGATGAACTTGACCGTCTGATGGCGGAGGAAGCGATAGCGCCTTTCGACCTGGAAGCCGGTCCGCTGATTCGTGGCCGGCTGATACGGGAGTGCGAAGAGGAGTATGCGCTGCTGATCACGATGCATCACATCGTCTCTGACGGCTGGTCGATGGGCGTCTTCTTCAAGGAACTCAGCGCCTTGTATGCCGCCTTTGCGAGCAGGGAGCCGGCGGCGTTGCCGAAGCTGGAGGCGCAATACGCCGACTATGCGCTGTGGCAGCGGAAGTGGATGGATGGGGAGGCTCTGAAGGCGCAAACCGAATACTGGGAGAGCGCGCTGGCGGGAGCTCCGGCGTTGCTGGAGTTGCCGGCGGATCATCCCCGGCCGGCGCAGCAGGATTATGCGGGAGCCTTTCTAGGCGTGGAGTTCGATGAGGAGTTGACGGCCGGGGTGAAAGCGCTCAGCCGGCGGCATGAGACGACATTGTTTATGACGTTGCTGGCGTGCTGGGCGGCGCTGCTGGCGCGATTGTCCGGTCAGGAGGATGTGGTGATCGGAGCGCCGGTGGCCAATCGCAGTCAAGTGGAGATCGAAGGGCTGATCGGATTTTTCGTCAACACATTGGCGCTGAGGTTGGACGTATCCGGGGCGCCGACGGTAGGAGAGTTGCTGGAGCGGGTGAAGAGGCAGGTCATCGCCGCGCAGCGGCATCAGGACATTCCGTTCGAACAGGTGGTGGAGTTGGCGCGGCCGGCGCGCAGTTTATCGCACAGCCCCATATTCCAGGTGATGTTCGCCTGGCAAAACGCCATTAGAGGAACGATTGATTTTCCGGGACTGCAGGTCAGCCCGGCGCCCATCGTGTCGCATGCCGTATCGAAGTTTGATCTGACCTTGTCGTTAGAGGAGGCGGGCGACAAGATTGTCGGAGGTATGGAGTATGCCACGGCGCTGTTCGAGCGTGCGACGGTGGAGCGCTATCTGGGGTACTTCCGGACGCTGTTGCAGGCGATGGCGTCCGACGACAGGCAAGAGATTGCCCGGGTGGATATCCTACCGGAGCGGGAGCGGCGGCAAGTTCTGTACGAGTGGAACGCGACGGAGGTGAACTATCCGGCGGCAAGAAGCCGACAGGAGAAGCTCGTCCACGAGTTGTTCGAGGCGCAGGTCGAAATGAGACCGGGCGCCGTGGCGCTGGTAGATGAAGAGAAGAGCCTGAGCTACGGCGAGTTGAACGCGAGAGCCAACCGGCTGGCGCGGCACCTGCAAAAGTTGGGTGTGAAGCCTGACGCCAGGGTGGCGATCTGTATGGAGCGCAGTATCGAAATGGTGGTGGCGCTGCTGGCCACGCTCAAGGCGGGCGGCGCCTACGTGCCGTTGGATCCAGGCTATCCGCCCGAACGGTTGGCCTATATGCTCGAAGACAGCGCCCCGATTGTGGTCCTGACGCACGCTCGAGTACAGGCCGAAACCCGTTCGGCGTTCGCCGGAACCGACTCACCGGTGATCGACCTGGATGCCGACGCTGGATGTTGGGCCGGCGAACCCGAAACAGATCCGAAGTTGGCTGGTACGGGATTGAGAGCCGACCATCTGGCTTACGTCATCTATACTTCGGGCTCAACGGGAATGCCCAAAGGCGTTGGAAATACGATCTCAGGACTTCGTAACAGGCTTACCTGGTTCATTCAATCTGTGCTGGAAGGAACCCCGGTCACTGCTTTCAAGACGAGTATCGGATTTGTCGACTCTGTGACCGAGATTCTACAGACATTGGTGGCGGGTGGCGCGTTGGTCGTGTTCGACAGTATGACGGCCGGGGATCCAAATCTGTTTGCCAGGCGGATCGAGCGATTCAAGATATCAAATCTGGTGGTTGTACCGTCCCTGCTTGACCAACTGTTGGAGGTTGAGGCGTCTGGCTTCAGTTCGCTCAAGACGCTTATTTGCAGCGGGGAACGGCTGGGCATCGAATTGATCCGTCGAGTCAGGATCTCCTACCCGCATGTTCGGCTCTTCAATTTTTACGGCTCTTCAGAAGTGAATGGCGATTCGACCACGCTAGAATGTTCTGGAGACATAGATGCGTTGGCATTAGATCGCTCAATCGTCGGGCGCCCAATTGCCAACACACGGATTTACCTCCTTGATTCCAAAGGCCAGCCGGCGCCGATTGGCGTCCCCGGTGAATTGTACATTGGTGGCGACGGGCTCGCACGCGGCTATTTGAACCGGCCGGACCTGACGGCGGAAAGGTTCGTGGCCGATCCATTCGCCGTCAAGCCCGGCGCCAGGATGTACAAGACAGGCGACATGGGCCGGTGGCTACCGGACGGTAACATCGAATTCCTTGGGCGCGCCGACTTCCAGGTCAAAATCCGCGGCTTCCGAGTCGAGTTGGGAGAGATCGAGAGCAAGTTGGTCAGTCTTACCGGAGTCGGCAAGGCAGTCGTTCTTGCCCGTGAGGACAATGATAGCGGCAAGCGATTGGTGGCCTACTACACAGGGAAGGAGATCGGAGCCGAGACGCTGCGCGTCCACCTCTTGTCCAGGCTGCCGGAGTACATGGTTCCGGCGGCCTACGTCCATTTGGAGTTGCTACCACTGACGCCGAACGGGAAGCTGGACCGGCGTGCGCTGCCGGCCCCGGATCCGGATGCCTACGTCCGGCGCGGTTACGAGCCGCCGGTTGGAGAGACTGAAACCACACTGGCGCGGATCTGGGCCGAACTGCTCGGCCTAGAGCGTGTGGGCCGCCACGACAACTTCTTCGAACTCGGCGGCCATTCGCTGCTCGCGGCGAAATTAGTTAACCGATATAAACAGATGCAAATTGCCATCTCGGTTACCGATTTATTCACACATCCGACAATCGAAGCCCTTGCCGCTCACGTTCAATCCCCCCAAGGCCATCTATCTAAGAGGTCGGTAGCGATTCCTCTGCGCTCGGACGGCGCAGAGCCGCCACTCTTTCTAATCCATGATGTTTCAGGAGAGATGTTCTATGGCCCGAAGCTTGCGCCTCACCTCGCCACTGGCTTCCCCGTCTATGGCTTAGTAGCCCCCGGACTCTTCGAGCCGCCAATGCGAACGGTCCAAGCCATGGCGACGCGCATGGTGCAAATGATCCGCTCTGTGCAACCGGACGGGCCGTATCGCCTCGCAGGCTGGTCATTCGGCGGGACCATTGCTTATGAGATTGCAACCCAACTTATTGGAGATGACGCGTCGGTAGAGTTCCTCGGAAGCTTTGATGGATACTATTTGGGGCCTGGGACAAATACGTCTCGGGAGGCGCCTTTAGATGACATGGACTTATTGTCGCTTATGTATGAAAGCGCTGAGAAGCTATCCACGAGGCCCGAAACATTGGCCATCGAGAATCCAAGTTTTGCCACTTTGGCGCAGGCCTGCCAAGAAAGATCGCTAATTCCTGCAGAGCTGTCTGGCGACGAGGTGCGGAAATTTTTGGACCGCTACCGTAGTAATTTACTGGCGGCGAGATCATACGTCGCCCATCCGATTCCAATCCCGCTTCATCTGTTTGATGCGAAGGAGACAGAAGATGCGGGAAATGCGTCTGCGCTCCACAATTGGGAGCTTGTACTGCCGGCGGAGCAGATACGACAAATATCTGTTCCCGGCAATCACTTATCGATGATGGAGTCCCCTCACATTGAGTCATTAGGAGAGGCTCTTTCTCGATCTCTCCGCCAAACGGCGATAGCGTATTCGGTCGAGAGTATTCGCGGACCGAAACCCTGATGATCTTAGTTGATATGTCGGATTAAAAGTGTGAGAGGGCAGAAAATATGGAAGCTCAACATTTGATTGACGAGATCAATGCCGATTTTTATGGACGTTTCCAATATCCGCCGCCGCCGGCGACTTTTGAGCGGGTCGTTCAGTCCGGTTTTGCGCGCAAGATGCTGGCTCAAGATATAGGCTATTGGCGAAGCGAGATCCTGCCGGACGCGCCTCGAGTATGGGTGGCTGGATGCGGAACCAATCAAGCTGTGGTGACCGCGCTCAAGTTTCCGGAAGCGCAAGTGATCGGCTCCGATCTTTCAAGCCCGTCGCTCGATCGGGCGGCCGAGACTGCGCGCCAACTCGGATTGCGAAATTTGGAACTGCGCCGGGAAAGCATCAACGAAGCCTCCTATTCATCCGAATTCGATCTGGTGATCTCGACCGGCGTCATTCACCATAACGCCGACCCCGAAGCGGCGTTGCGCCGGTTGGGGGCGGCCATGAAGCCGGGCGGCATCCTTGAGTTGATGGTCTATAACAAATTCCATCGCATTCTGACCACTGCGTTCCAGGGCGCTCTCAGGATTCTAGCGGGAACCGAAACACGCCCTTCCTGGCAGGACGAGATGGACCTCGCGCGCTTGCTGGCCACGTCATTCCGACATGGAAATTTCATGTCGGCTTTTTTATCGCAAAACGCACAGTTACCAGACGCCCTATTCGCTGATTCACTGCTTCAACCGGTTGAATATTCCTATACGGTCAGTTCGTTACGGCAGTTAGCCGCCGCCTGCCGGCTTGAACTGCTCACCTTCTGCATCGATCCGTTCAGTCGCTCGACTGGAGCGGTCAATTGGAACCTGAATTTCCAGGAGCCGGTGTTACGCGAGCGATATCAGCAATTGGGCGATCTTGAGAGATGGGAGATCACGAACCTGTTGCTCGGCGAAGCTTCGCCGATGATCTGGTTTTATCTGCAGAGCGTCGACAGTCCGCGTATCCGAAAGAGCGAAAGAGATATCTGCGACGAGTTCCTGCGCGCCAAGTTTTGCCGGACGGCAACGGAGAAAGAGATCTTCTCGCGCGCTATGGATGGCGCATACTCTTCGGTCCCCAAGCGGGCGCCGTTTCCGGGGAAACCAAAACCTGGGAGCGAAGCCGCGCGTGTCTACGCCGCCCTGGAAGAAGGAGCCGAACTCTCGCGAACCCTCGATCGCCTCGGCATTGAGCAATCGTTCCCGCAGGTTCAGTCTTTGAGATTGGAGCTGGCAACCTCGGCGTATCCTTTCCTCCAAGCTTGCGGCGATTGATCGGATCCAACTCCTTCAATTAACCGTTCTGATTTACTGCTCATCGGTCTATCGCTTCCATTCATTGAAAAATGATCGACACTTTATGCCTTCTCTGTAGACTGAGGTGAGTATTCAGGCGTTTTAATAGCCACTGCTGACCAGGGCGCAGATGACGAACGATACGCCAGGAACGACGCGCACTCTACTATCAGACAGGAGCGGTTACCAATGAAGCGAATACTATTGCTCTTTACCATCATTGTCGGTTCAGCCGTAAATCTGTGGGGACAGACCTTCACCGGAAGCGTCAGCGGAAGAGTCTTTGACGAGAAGGAAGCGATCATTCAGGGCGCCTCACTCATTTTGAGGAGCGAATCTACCGGGGTCGAGCGCCGAACCAAGACGGGGCCGCAAGGAGACTATAACTTCAACTCCATGCTGCCTGGGCGTTATCTGATCCGCGCTGAAGCTACCGGCTTCAGTCCCATTGAGCAGACTGTGGAGATAACGGTCGCGTCGCGACTGCGCGCCGATTTGACCTTAAAAGTGGCGACGCTCTCGCGCCTGGACCCGGTCAACGTGGCGGGAGCGGCAGACGTTTTGCTCAACACCGAGACGGCAGAGCAGGGCGTCACAGTCAACAGCCGCCGGATCAACTCGCTGCCTTCCGCGGCGCGCAATCCGTATGATTTCGCCTCGATTGCGCCCGGCGCCTCAAGTTCTTACGGCCCGCCGACGTTCTTCCAGCGCGACATCGCCGTCGCTGTCAACGGGCAACGTATCGCCAGCGGCAATTACCTGCTTGACGGCGGCCAGAATGTGAACACATTTCTGAATACTGCGGGCCAACTCGTGCCGCTCGACTCCATACAGGAGTACCGTCTACAGACCAATAACTACTCGGCTGAGTTCGGGCGCGGCGCGGGTTTCGTGGCCAATGTCGTGACCCGCAACGGGAGCAATGAATTTCACGGCGCGGTTTACGAATACCTGCGTAACTCCCGGCTGGCCGCTAATACGCCGGAAAACAACGCTCAGGGGCATACTGCTACGGGCGAGATGCTGGCGCCGCGGCCTGTATTCACGCGCAACCAGTTCGGATTTTCCCTGGGAGGGCCTTTAATCAAGAACAGGGCGTTCTTCTATGCCGGGTTTGAACCAATCCTGGTGAGGAGTTCGGGGCCGACGACCTTTATAGTTCCTACCCCGGAACTATTGGCCCTCAGCTCCCCAGGGACCCAGGCCATTTTTCAGCGATTCCCGATTCCAGGCGGGCTCTCCACAACCAACGTTCAATTTCGCGCCGTCTGCCCCTTTGGGCGAACCTGCTCGGAAAGCGAATTGGTAACAATCCCGGCCTATGCGGGGATTACGCGCACCGGGCCGATCAACGCAGGGGCCGGCTTTCCCCAGAATCGTTACCTCGGGACATTCCGCTTCGACTATAACCTCAGCGCGAAGATGCAGATATTCGTCCGCTACGCGATAGATGACATGGACCAGTATGCGACGGTGACCCAACCCTATTCACCGGAGCTTGACCGGAAGTTCGTACATGGCCACCACAATGCGCTCATCAATCTCACAACCGTTATCTCGCCCCAGACGGCGCTGGAGTCGCGATTGATGTACGCGCGCGTGCGGGGGCCCAACTATCCTGACTCGCCCAGAAGCGCCGACTTCCCCGGCATCTTCATCCTCCAGGAGAACGCGACGCTGCCTTCCGGAGTTGAGGGATTGCGCTATCCGCAAAACATTTATCAGATCGCCCAGACAGCCAATCTGACGCGCGGCAATCATAATCTGCGGTTCGGCGGTCAGATCATCCAAATTCGCGATCATTACACGGACACCTTTTTGAAAGCGGGTTTTCTCACGCTCAACTCCACGCAGGACCTGGTCAGCGGAAATATCACGCTGTTCCGGATCGCGGTCGATCCGAAGGGACAATCTCAGACGGTTCCGATTCCACCGCCCTTCGGACCGCCTTCGTTCACCAGGAATTTTCACACCAACCAATATGCTTTCTTCATCCAGGATATCTGGCGCGTGGCGCCAAGACTGACCTTGGGGCTGGGGTTGCGCTATGAGCGCTTCGGCGTATTGAAGAGCATCGAGCAGGAGAAGGCTCTGGAATCGAACTTTGCCTGGGGACCCGGAAATAACATTTTCGAGAGGATCGCCAATGGCGGTTTCGTCCGCACCATCGATCTGCCCGGCGATCTGAAGGGGCGACTCTATCGACCCGACAACAACAATTTCGGGCCGCGATTGAGCCTCGCATATGACGTGAGTGGTGATGGAAGATGGGTATTTCGCGCCGGAGCCGGCGTCTTCTATGATTCGGCCTACAGCCAGCAGTATATCTATTCGTATCTGAATCCTCCGGCGTTCTCCACCACCACGCTGAGGAATCTGCAACTCACCCCGGAGCTGTTGCGCAATCCGTATTCGATATTCCCCAATGCGCCGGTGGTTTTGAACGCCAGTTCAGCCCGTTTTATAGATCCGGATTTGAAGACCGCTTATGTCGTTTCCTGGAACGCCGGGCTGGAGCGGCAGATAGGCAATGGTCTTGCGGTCGGGGCGACCTATATCGGATCGAGCGGCAACAGTCTTTACAGCAATGATAATATCAACCGTTTGGGCAGCGGCCAGTTCCTCGGGCGGCCCGGAGAGCGGCTCAACCCCAAGGTTGCGGCGGTCCAGATCAGGTCGAATCTGGGGCACTCTTCCTATCATGGGCTCCAGTTGCGAGCGGAAAGCCGGTTTCTGCCTAAGCTCGGGATTCAATTCGGAGCCAACTATACCTGGAGCCATTCAATCGACAACAGCAGTGGGTTGGGCGGGGCTGAGGATGACGTGCTGGAGAACGGCAGCCTGCTCAACTTCATTGACGCCTTCGATCCGAAGCTCGACAAAGGCAGCTCCGCTTTCGACATCCGGCATCGGTTTGTGACCAACTTCGTCTGGGAGTTTCCGATTGCGCGGAGCAGCCGCGCCCGATACCGATATCTCATCAGCGGTTGGGGGGTGAGCGGCATCCTGGAGTATCAGACCGGGCAGCCGTTCACATTGGTGGATACCAACGCTCCGAACCTCACTAACGAACAGGTCCGTCCCACTTTCACGGGCGGCGCGCTTCCGTCTTACGCCTTGAGACCGGTCGCGAACCGACCGAACACCTTTCTCTATCTTCCAATCAATCGCGTCTACACCGATGCAGGGCAATGCATCCGGACATCTGCGCCCTTAGGTTGCGCTCCCGACGTCAACGGACCATTTGTCGGAGTGCTTGGCCGCAACGTCTTCCGTCGCCCCGGCACACGCAACGAAAACGCAGCGCTCTTTAAGCACACTCCGCTTCCTTTCCGAGAGGGGATGCGATTGGAATTTCGCGCCGAGTTCTACAACTTGTTCAATCATCCAAACCTGGAACTTAAACAGGGATCGCAGGATATTGCGGGGTCGACGATTGCTCCGGGCACACCGGGCGTGCTCGTCGCCAAAACCGGCAGCCGCCAGATCGTGCTCAGTGTAAAGCTGATCTTCTAATATGAACGTGAATAATCTGATCGGAGATTTGTGGCGCAATGCGCGCTCGCTGTCGAGATCCCCGGCGTTCACAGCGACCGTGGTCCTGACGATGGCGCTCGGTATCGGCGTGAACACGGCCATTTTCAGCGTGGTCCAGGCAGTCCTGCTCGATCCACTTCCATTTCCTGAATCGGATCGTATCGTCACCCTCGCCGAATATGCTCCAGGGGCGGACACGGGACTGGTTTCACCCATCACCTTTGAAGATTGGGGCCTCAATAATCAGTCGTTTGAAGAGCTTTCAGCATTCCGCTTTTGGGAGAATCGGAGCATCCAGGTCGACGGCGGAGAGCCAGAACCCGTGCTGCACATCACCGCCACGCCGAATTTTTTCAGCGCACTGCGATTACAGCCCGCGGTGGGAAGAGTCTATGCGGAGGAGCGGGCCGGCGGAGCGAACGAGGCGGTTCTCAGTCACGAACTATGGCGCAGGCTTTTTGGCGGAGAGCCGACAGTTCTCGGAAGAACGGTGCGGATCTCCGGCGCCTCTTTCACCATCGTCGGGGTAATGCCTCCCGCGCCGAAAGACATCTCGATCGGGATAGGCGATATTTGGACTCCACTGCATCGCTATGACGTTAAGAACCTGCGGGCTACGTCGTACCGCGCCAGGTATCTTCGGGTCGTCGGACGGCTGAAACCGGGAACGACAGTCGATCAGGCGCAAGCTCAGATGACATTGCTGCAGAAGCGTCTTGAGGAAGAGGCTGCTTCGGTGGCGAAGGGTTACTCGGTTCGGGTGAAGTCTCTCAAGGAGGCCATGACAGGGCGCCTCAAGCCGGTGCTGTTAATTCTGATGGGAGCGGTCGGGTTCGTGCTATTCGAGGCGTGCGCGAACGTCGCTAACCTCTCTCTGGCTCGCGGCGTCGAGCGCGAGAAGGAGGTCGCTATCCGGATTGCCCTCGGGGCCAGCTTCGGCAGGATCATCCGCGAGTTCATAAGCGAGAGCCTGGTTCTTTGTTCGGCGGGCGCGGTCGTAGGACTCGGTCTCGCTTACGCCGGACTCTTCTGCATGAAGTATTACCTGGCGCCAGAACTTCCACGCCTCAATGCGGCCGGCCTCAGCGTTCGCGCTCTGCTGTTTACGCTGGTCGTAGTCGTGCTCTGCGCCATCGCAGTGGGTCTCATCACCTCAAGAGGGTATCTGCGGGGAAATTGGCAAGTCGGGTTGAAGGAGTCGAATCGCGGGAACTCGGGCAGCGTGCGCCGTCAGAGGATGCGCAACGCTCTCGTCGCTTCTCAAGTGGTCTTTGCCGTCGTATTGCTGGTCGGGGCAGGCTTTTTAATCAAGAGTGTCTCGAAGCTGCTGAGTGTCAGTCCCGGCTTTAACACCAGTAATCGAGTAGTTGTTGATGTTGTGCTGCCCGCAACTCAGTACAAAGATACCAATACACGAACCACGTTTTACCGCGAACTGTTTCGCAGGCTGAGCGGAATGACCGGATTGGAAGCCGCCGGAGGCTCTCTCTATTTTCCTTGTAGACCGAAGCTCTGGTTGAATTCTGTGTGGCGTGAAGGCGTCGAGCTTCCGGAAGGGCAAGAGCCGGTCGTTTATTACAACCTGTTCGCCGGCGACTATTTTGCCGCCATGGGCATACCGCTCCGCCGTGGCCGGTTAGCCACCGAGCAGGAGATATGGGAGCGGCGCGACGTCATCGTGATAAACGAGAGCCTCGCCAAACAGGTATTCCCGGACGTAGATCCACTGGGGCGCCGGATCAAGACTGACAAGGACGGGCGGTGGCTGACCATCATCGGAGTCGTAGGTGATGTTCGCCAGAAGCGGCTTGATGAAGCTCCGAAGGCCGAGTTTTATGTCCCATTTTCAGAGAATCCTCTGCCTTTTCTCACTCTGGTAGTAAAGACGACACTGCCGTCATCGTCCACGGCCGCGACTTTACGTGACGTTACTCGTGGCATGTCGCCAGACCTCGCGCTGCACAACCTGATGCCTTTAGGAGAGGTTGTCCATGACACGATATCAACTCGTAGTCTGGCCTTGGCGCTGCTGTTATTGTTCTCCGCGCTGGCGCTGGTTTTGGCCGCGATCGGCATATACGGCGTCGTTACTTACATCGTCGGGCAGAGGGAGCAGGAGATCGGCATTCGGATGGCTCTTGGCGCGACGCCCGGCTCGATTCTGTGGTTGATCATCAAGGCCAACATGCGGGTTGCCCTGGCGGCCATTCTGACAGGTTTGCTCGTGGCGGCAATCACTACTAGGGCCCTTTCCGTTTTACTGTACGACGTAAGTGTGGGTGACATTTCAATATATCTGTGCGTGTGCGCGCTAGCGTTAGTTGTCGTATTTTTAGCGACTTCCTTGCCCGCAGCGCGTGCGGCTGCTCTCGACCCGATCCAGGCGTTGCAGAAAGGCTGAACGAATTCAAAACGCAGCCGATGCGATTATCATCAAGAAGAAAGCTCAATGATAAAGCCAGCATTCGAGTTCGATCCAGAAACAAGACGGGAACTGGGCCATAAGGTCATTGACATTATCGATGATTACTATTCGTCATTGCGGACCAGGGCTGTACAACCTCCCTTCGAGGCGCGCAAAATTCAGTCGGCGCAGGATTGCTATACCCCGCTCCCAGAAACGGGCGCCGAAGCCGCTTCGATCATTGACGAGCTTTGTCAACGCTTCTTGCGGGATGGTTTTCATACCGCCAGCGCCAACTATTTCGGATTGATGAACCCGGCCCCGACCTATGCGGCGGTGCTGGCGGAATTATTGGTGGCGGCTTTCAACCCTCAGTTGGCATCGCTTGCAAGGTCAGAGCTCGCCTCACAAATTGAAAGGGAAACCCTGCGCTGGATTGGCGAAAGTATAGGATGGGCTATACATGAAGGAACTTTTACCACCGGTGGATCTGAGGCGAATTATACCGCCATCTTGCTGGCATTAGCGGCCAAATCTCCGAGCTATACCAGGAGCGGAATCGCGGCTTTTGCGCAGAGGCCGATTTTCTATGCCTCTTCTGAGGCCCATCATTCCTTGGATAAAGGCGTTATCATCTGCGGCGCGGGACTGGAATCACTGCGGCGGATTCCGGTGGATGGTTCAGCGCGCATGCAGATTGAGCATTTGGAAAACGCCATTCAGTCGGACCTCGAGGCGGGTCTGCTCCCCTGCTGCTTGATCGGGACTGCCGGTACGACAAATTCTGGCGCCATTGATGACTTGGTTGCGCTGTCCCAGGTCTGCAAGAAGTACGGAATGTGGTACCACGTGGATGGGGCTTACGGTTTAGCCGCCATATTTTCGCTGCGGCATCGGATGCTTCTGGAAGGCTTGGAGACCGCCGACTCGATTGCCATCGATCCGCATAAATGGCTGGCAATGCCTTTTTCTGTGGGCGCTGTTCTGACCTCGCATACAGGGATGATAGAGGGACTGTTTGACGTCGAGGCTCCTTACCTGCCGAAATGCGCCGAGGTTCAGGTCAAAGATAACTTCAGGCTGGGTATGCAATGGTCCCGCAGAATGAACTCCCTCAAGCTATGGCTTACACTGCGAATTCATGGGCGCCAGGCGTATGAGGAACTCATCGACCGCCATGTCCAACTAGGCCGGGAGTTCGCGGCCTGGGTCGAGAAGTCTGAAGTATTCGAGCTTGTGATGCAGCCGGAGTTAGCCATCATCAATTTAAGTGTGAGGCTGCCAGGCGCAACCGAGGCGGAAGTCGAAAAGGCGAACTCGTTAATTGTCGATAAAATCGTGCGCGCCGGCAAGTTTTGGCTCTCGATAACCCGGGTCAATCGTCGTAATGTCATCAGGACAATGATTATCAACTATCTCTCAGAACGGCGCCACATGCAGGAGTTCCAGGCAACCTTGGTGGCTGCGGCGAAAGAAATTCTGGCCGCAGTTGCCCGGTGACACCATTCGCAACTCTTCACTCAGTTTCGCGCAACAAAGCCCAAACATTTTATAGACGGATTTCTTTATGCCCGTACAGCCTCTCAGATATAACGTCGCGCCGCCTGCACTCTTCGATCAGGCGATTAGAATCGACAATCGGGCGAGACTCGGGGGTATAATGGATAGAGGTCAGGAAGGCGCACCAGGGCTCCTGCCCCATTGCATAGACGTATACCTCTCTGGGTTTGAAGCGGTCTACTATAGCAATAGCTTTCTCGTAGTTTGACCCATCGAATCGCCTAAGTGGCGCATCCACCAAGTCTATGCAGCTTTCGGTAACTTGGCGATACCCGATTGACGACGGGGTTGATGTCTACGACGTCGGCCCCAGATAAATGGATGACGATGTCTATTCCAATAAG
>Ga0154003_1000405_pt1 | contig 13445 bp, 7 predicted proteins | sample TSFL087MetaG_FD_104679 | JGI IMG/M metagenome (GOLD analysis project Ga0154003, IMG submission 104679) | Attine ant fungus gardens microbial communities from Florida, USA - TSFL087 MetaG | ecosystem: Host-associated > Fungi > Mycelium > Unclassified | place: USA: Florida, Lake Talquin State...
CTGATGTGGGTGCTGGTGATAGCGATCCTGATGCGATTCCTGTTCGTCTCGCTTATTGCGCGGTATCAATTGTGCAACCCGCACAACGAAGGCGTGCTGGACGGCCTGGCGCGGCTGCATCGTTGGTATGCGCCCGTGCTGTTCGTCGCGACCATCGTGATGGGACATGTCTACGAAGCTTATACTATTGTCGGCGCGGGCGAAGTCTGTCGCAATTTATTTGGCATAGGGCAACCGTGGCAATGGGCGTTGCCGTGCAGTGGCGTTGCGCTGTTGCTGGTGTTTCAGCCTTCGTATAAACGCTTGGAATGGGTCTTCAAATTCTTTTTGGGGTTGCTGGCGATTTCGTTTGTCGGCTCAGCATTGTGGGTCGGATTCGATATCAAAGGTTTGGCGCAAGGGTTGTATCGCATCGGGCTGCCTGATCAGCGCGGACAGTTCAATCCGCTGTTGGTTGCGGTGGCGATGATTGGCGCGGTCGGCGGGTCGTTGATGAATCTCGCGTATCCCTACTTTCTGGAAGCCAAAGGCTGGCGCGGGCCGCAATATCGTCGCGTACAGTTTTACGATTTTCTGCTGGCAATCGCGGTGATGATCGCGCTCAATCTAGCCGTGTGGATATTGGGCGCGGAACTGCTCTATCCCGACAAACAAATCAAGACGCTGGATGATCTGCCGCACTTGCTGAGCGCGCTGTTAGGACGAAGCGGCGGCGTACTATTTTATCTGGGTATTTTTGCGGCTGTGTACACTTCAGTGCTGGGAATCGCCGCAGGTCTGGCGTATATGGGCAGCCACGCCTACCTGCGCTGGCGAGCCGGAACGGCGCCGATTCAAACCGATTATCGACAGCACCCGTTGTATCGTTGGATTGCGGTCTGGTGTCTTGTTTCGCCGCTGGTTTGGACGATTCCCGGCATGCCGGATTTCGTTACGCTGACGTTGATCGCCAACAGCGCCCAGGTCGTGTTGTTGCCGCTATTGGCAGGCGGGTTGTGGCGCCTCACCAGCAGCGCACGCTTCATTGGCGCAAAGTATCGCAATCGTTGGTGGGAGAATGTGCTGATGGGGCTGTTATTCGTGTTGGCGGTATATGGCGCAATCAATTCGATCCGCTCCATTGCCCAGTTTCTACAATAAGGAAAATGTAAAATCGTTCCTTTAAAAATGGATGTTTGGCGCCCTCTCGGGGGCCGGGATTGACATGGCGATAACCCTGGATTCACTGCCGCCACGCTGATCACCTTAGCGCTGGGAATCGGCGCGAACACCGCAATCTTCAGCATCATCAACAGCGTATTGCTTAAGTCTCCGCCGCTCCACGAGCCGGACCGTCTGATCGGCGTCTGGAAAAAAGAATCCACATGAAATACGCGAAGAGCGATTTGCTTCACAGAGAAAAGCGCTTCAAATGATTGACAATTCATAGTTGTGGGGCTATATGTTGCGTCTCAATATATGGAGATGTTTGCTATGCTGAATAAGGAAGTCAAACGCGGTAGTACGGAAATGTTGATCTTGGCGCTGATCGAAGACCGCCCGCGCCACGGCTATGAAATCGCCAAGCTGATCGAGGAGCGGTCGGACGGCGTGCTGCAATTTCACCCGGCCTCGCTCTACCCGTTGCTCTACCGGATGGAAAAACGCGGCCTCATCAAGGGCGCGTGGATCGAGAAGGCTGGGCAGCGGCGGCGGCGGTTTTACAAGCTCATGCCGGAAGGCAAAAAGGTACTGAACGAACAACGGCAAACGTGGTCGGATTTTTTCGCCGCGCTGGACCGCGTGGCCAAAATCAAACCGGCGTAAGGGGGCCATGAATCCGAATTGGAACCAAATCGTGCGTGAACATCTCGCCGCGCTGCGCCTGCCGCCCGAACGCGAGATTGAGATCGTCGAAGAACAGGCGCTGCACCTGGAAGCTGCCTACGAAGACGCGCTCGCCGCTGGTTTATCGGAAGCGGAAGCCAAGGCGCGCGCCCTGCGAAGTTACGACTGGCGATTGCTGGAATGTGAATTGAGCCGCGCGGAGCAGCCGCCGGCCGCGCGGGCTTTGCAACCACCTCTGGAATTGATCGAACGCAAAGGAGGAATGCGGATGGAATCGCTATTACAAGACCTGCGCTACGGCGCGCGAATGTTACTGAAGCGTCCCGGCTTCACGTTGATCGCCGTCGCCACGCTCAGCTTGGGCATCGGCGCGAACACGGCGATCTTCAGCGTGATCAACGCGGTTTTGCTGCGCCCGTTGCCTTATGAGGAATCCGAACGATTAGTCTTTCTGTCCGAGCGAACCAAACAGATGGACGATATTTCCATCGCCTGGCCGAATTATCTCGATTGGCGCGCGCGCAACAGCGTCTTTGAGAAGATCGGGGCTTACAACCGCGACAGCTATAACCTGACTGAAAGCGGCGAACCGGAACGCCTGCAAGCCGCGCAGGTGACGGCGGATTTGTTTGCAGCGCTGCGCGTCAGAGCAGCGCTGGGCCGTCTCTTCACGAATGACGAAGACAAGCCTGGGGCGGCTCCCGCCGTCGTGTTAAGCCACGGGTTGTGGCAGCGGCGTTTCGGCGGTGATCCGAATATTGTCAACAAGGCGATCAAACTGAACGATCAAAATTACGCTGTCGTCGGCGTGACGCCGCCTGGCTTTCAATATCCGGCGCGAGTTGATTTATGGGTTTCGGTCGGACGGCTGACCGGCAGCGACGCTTATCAAGGGCGCGGCAATCATATGGGGCTTTACGGCGTGGCGCGATTGAAGCCGGGCGTGACAATCGAACAGGCGAGCGCGGAGATGGCGCATATTGCCGACGAGTTGGAAAAACAATTCCCGGCGACTAATCAGGGCCAGCAGGTCTCAGTCGCAACACTAAAAGATTCCATTGTGGCGGACGCCGGCTCCGCCTTGTGGGTTTTGTCGGGCGCGGTAGGTTTCGTCTTGTTGATCGCCTGTGCGAACGTCGCCAACTTGTTGCTGGCGTGGGCTTCGACGCGGCGCCGTGAGATCGCCGTTCGGCTGGCAATGGGCGCGGGCCGCGGGCGCATCGTACGGCAGTTGCTGACCGAAAGCGTGTTGCTGGCGTTGTTGGGCGGCGGGCTGGGCGTAGCGATTGCCGCCTGGGGCGTTGACGCTATACTGGCGATCAGCCCCGGGAGCATTCCGCGCGCCAGCGAGATTGGGTTGAATGGAGTAGTGCTGGCGTTCACGGCGGCGGTTTCGGTCATCACTGGCGTCGCATTCGGATCACTTCCCGCTTGGCAGGCCGGCGCCGTTTCACTGCAAAACACACTGAAAGAATCCGGTCGCGGTCTGGTCGCCGGTCGGCCTTGGGCGCGGAACATTCTGGTCGTAGGGCAGATCGCGCTGACCATGGCTTTGCTGGTAGGCGCAGGGCTGCTCATCCGCAGTTTTTATCTGCTTCAGCAGGTCAATCCGGGATTCGCTTACGACCGGTTGTTATCGTTCAGAGTGGCCTTGCCTGAGCGCAAATACCCGGAGCTTGTACAACGAGTCAATTTCTATAAACAACTCGTCGAGAATTTACGGGCGCTGCCCGGCGTCGAATCGGCTGCCGTGTCATCCGGGTTGCCGCTCGGAAATACCAGCTGGCAAACCCGACTTTTGTTTGATGGTCGCCCAATTCCGCCGCCAAACGAAAGACCCGTCGTTGATACGCTGCTGGCCGGGCCTGACTATTTCCGCACTATGGGCATTCCGCTTTTGAGCGGGCGCGGGTTCGATGAGCGCGACAACCGCGATCACTTGCGGAGCAAAGATCTGCGCGACTACAACGAAGGCATGAGATTTGTCGCTGGCGTCAATGCCGTCATAGTGGACGAAGAATTTGCGCGACGCTTTTTTCCTGGCGAAGACGCCGTTGGCCGCCGCATACGGCTGTTTGGCGATCCTGATGACCCCCAAGTTTCCTCGCCGACGATTGTCGGGGTCGTCGGGCGCGTCAAAGTAGACGGCCTGCGCGCTGAATCGAATCGGCCTCAGTGTTACGTGCCTTTCTACCAAATGCCGTTCGCGGGCATGTCGGTTGTCGTTAAATCATCGCTTGCCGCCGGCGACCCGGCTCAATTGATCGCCGCCGCGCGCCGGCAAGTCACGCGACTCGACGCCGCGCAGCCTATCTACTCGATCCGCACGATGGAAAAGATTCGTTCCGATTCGCTGGCTTCGGAGAGGTTGAATCTGGCGCTGCTTGGATTGTTCGCCGCGCTGGCGATTGCGCTGGCGGCCGTCGGGCTTTACGGAGTGATGTCTTACGTCGTCGCGCAACGCACGCACGAGATTGGCGTGCGGCTGGCGGTGGGCGCGCGAGCGAGGGATGTGTTTGGACTGATCGTCGGACAGGGAGCAAAGCTTGCGCTTTCGGGTGTGGCCCTGGGGTTGTGCGGCGCGTTGGCGCTGACGCGGCTCATCAGGCGGTTGCTGTTCGGCGTCAGCCCGACCGACCCACTGACGTTTACGGCGATTGCGCTGTTACTGACGATTGTCGCCCTGCTTGCCTGCTGGCTGCCAGCGCGCCGCGCGACGAAAGTCGATCCGCTGATAGCTTTACGCCACGAATGAGCGTGTTATGCCGAATTGGAATCACATCGTGCGTGAACACCTTGCGGTCTTGCGCCTGCCGCCTGAACGCGAGATAGAAATCGTCGAGGAACAGGCGCTGCACCTGGAAGCCGCCTACGAAGACGCGCTCGCCGATGGTATGTCGGAAGCGGAAGCCGAGGCGCGCGCCGTGCAAAGTTACGACTGGCGGTTGCTCGAATGCGAATTGAGCCGGGCGGAACAGCCGCCGGCTGCGCGGGCTTTGCAACCATCATTTGAGTTGATCGAACGCAAAGGAGGAATCCGAATGGGATCGTTCATACAAGACTTACGCTTCGGCGCGCGTATGTTGATTAAAAATCCCGGCTTCACGTTGGTGGCCGCGCTTTCACTGGCGCTGGGCATCGGCGCAAACTCAAGCGTCTTCAGTCTGCTCGATGCCCTGCTTCTGAAGCCGCTACCCGTCAAACAACCTGAGCAGTTAGTGATCGTGGGCACTGACACGCCAAGCCAGCCTGGGCGTGGATTTTCGTCTTTTTCATACCCGGTCTTTCGTGAACTGCGCGAAAAGAATTCGGTCTTCTCCGGCATGTTTGCCCGATCCGGCTTGCAGATGAGTCTGAGCGGCAGCGGGCAAACAGAGCGCGTGCAGGGCGAATTGGTATCAGGCAATTTCTTTTCAGTCCTGGGTGTAAACCCGCTGCTTGGGCGTTTATTGACTGAGGCGGATGATCAAACGCCTGGCGCGCACCCTGTCGCGGTGATCAGTTTCAACTTCTGGCAGCGACGCTTCGGCGCAGACTCGCAGATTGTTGGCAGGACAATCAGCCTCAACGGTTATCCTTTCACGATCATCGGCGTCGCGCAGCAGGGCTTTCACGGCGTGGAGGTCGGCGTCGCGCCCGATGTCCGCATCCCGTTAATGATGGATAGCCAGGTGCGACCCAAGCCCGGCGCGCCAATCTTCGAGCAGCGGGGGAACTGGTGGCTCAGTGTGATGGCTCGGCTGAATCCAGGCGTCAGCGTTGAGCAAGCCCAGGCCGCCACCGACACCGTCTACCAAATCGCGCGCGAACCTGATGTTCGCCGCAACAAGGGCGATTCACGCGATGATCGAAACTTCAAGTCACTCCGCATCCACCTATTATCCGCTAAAACCGGCGCCTCGGATCTGAGCCGCCAATTCTCACAACCGCTCACTGTACTGATGTGTCTGGTAGGCGCCGTGTTGCTGATTGCCTGCCTCAACGTCGCCAACCTGCTGCTCGCGCGCGCCACAATGCGCCAAAAAGAGATTGCCGTGCGCCTGGCGTTGGGCGCGGGACGCCTCCGGCTGGCGCGGCAATTGTTGACTGAAGGCTTTCTACTCTCCGCGCTGGGCGGCTTGCTGGGGCTGCTATTCGCTCGCTGGGGAACGGATGCGCTGCTCGGCTTTCTGCCGCAAGGACGCGCTCTCGAAGTCAACCTCGATCTGAGAATGCTCGGATTCACGCTGAGCGTCACGCTGCTATCCGCCTTGCTTTTCAGCCTCGCGCCCGCCTTGCAGGCGACGCGCCCGAATCTGATTCCCGCGCTCAAAAATGACGCTGTTGTGGCGCCAGGCGGCGGCCGCCGCTGGGAGCTGGGCCGCTTGCTGGTGACCTTGCAAGTCGCGCTATCACTCGTACTGCTGGTCGGCGCGGGGCTTTTTGCGCGCAGCCTGCGGAATTTGAAAACGGTGGACAGCGGGTACAACGCGGATCAAGTCGTAACGATGGCGTTCGATCCGGCGCAGAACGGTTACAAGATCGAGCGGTTGCGGAATTTTTACAGCCAACTGAGCGACCGGCTGGCGGCCTTGCCAGGTGTGAAGACCACGACCTTCACACGCAACGCGCCGATGAGCGGCTTGTATTCGCGGTTCGGCATAGAGGTTCCGGGCTACCAGCCGCGCCCGGACGAAGAGATGGCCGTGCTTTTCAACCAGATCGGCCCGAAGTTCTTCGCCACCTTCGGCGCGCCTTTGTTGCTGGGGCGCGAATTTACCACGCAGGACACGCCGGAATCGCCCAAAGTCGTAATCGTTAATCACAACCTGGCGCGCTATTTCTTCGGCGCCGAAAACCCGCTCGGGCGCCGCATCACGCTGGAAAACTATAAAGACCTGGAAATCGTCGGCGTGGTCGCTGACGCCAAGTACCGGAACCTGAAAGAAGCAGCGCCGCGAACAGCCTACATTCCCTATTCGCAATACGATCAGTTGGGGCAACGAATTCTGTGCGTGCGCGCAGCAGGTGATGCCGACGCGCTGGTTGCGGCGATTCGGCGCGAGGCGCATAGCCTCGATCCGAACCTGCCGGTCTTCAATGTCAAAACGTTCGCCGAGCAAATCAACGAATCGGTCAGCACAGAACGGCTGGTAGCGTTACTTTCTAGCTTTTTCGGCTTTTTTGCGCTGCTACTGGCCGCGCTCGGTCTGTACGGGGTAATGGCCTACGCAGTGACGCGCCGCACGCGCGAACTTGGCATTCGCATGGCCCTAGGCGCACAAACACAAGATGTGTTGAGACTCGTCTTGAAACAGGGAATGAAGCTGGCTGGATTGGGAGCGGCGCTCGGATTGATCATCGCTCTTGGCGTAACGCGGTTGGCGAAAAGTCTGATGTTTGGCGTAAGCCCGACAGACCCGATGACTTTCCTGGGAACCGGGTTACTGCTGATTTCGGTAGCGCTGTTGGCCTGCTGGATTCCGGCGCGGCGGGCCACACGAGTTGATCCACTATCGGTCCTGCGCCACGAGTGACTGCGACCCATTCCTCCGAAATGACTCTCGTAGTCAAGTTAGGTAGGCGCCGGCTGATCTTTGGTTCAGAGGTTGAGGCCTATCGGTTTGCGCCGCCGGTTCAGGCGCTGTAGGCTATACCAAATAAAGAACAGATATGGATAATTCCTATCATTTTCGATGTAATTATTAAAAATATGGGGGGCTAAAGGGTAACTGAACAAACGCTCCTAAACTGAACCGACTCATTGGAGGAAAAGTCATGAACAAGCTCACAAAAACTATTGTAGGCGTGGCTATCGCAACGCTCGCTGCCATGCTGGCGCCGCTGTCAACGGGGCAGGGGCAGGAGAACCAGGCCGCGTCTATGCAGGCCAGGCGCGAAAGGAGAGACGCCACGTTAGAAACTCTGATAGGGGCGCAACAAAAATGCTACGACCAGACGATGGCAAGCGTTCAAGCAGGACAGCAGAAGAAGCAGCTCGAATGCCCGGTGCTCGACGAAATGATCGCACAGACCCCGATTGAAACTCTCGTCGGGCAACATGTGCGCGGCTTAGAGGCGCGGGCGCCCTCGGAAGACATCTTGAAACTCAAACGCGCCATTGTTGATGCGGCTTACTTCGGCTACCAGCGCGGCAAGTGGAAAAATGCGAAATATTGAGACCGCCACGCTGCAAGGAATAGCTGATTTCGTCACTTCACGTTCACGCTGGCGAGGAACGCTTTCGCCTCCTCGATTTCGGGCCTGACGCTATCGGCTTGGCGGCACAGCGTCACGAGCCTCCCGTAGTAAGTCTTCGCCCTCTTCTGATCTGCCGCGAGATTGGCCGCGCGCGCCGCGCCGTAAAGCCCGTTGAATCGATTTGGCGCGGCGCCAAGAGATGCCTCGAACGCCTGCAAGGCCGCCAATGGTCGCTTAAGCTCCAGTAGTAGCTCGCCAAGTTGCTCGCGCGCCGGAAGAACGCTGCCGGGCGTCACTGGGTGTTTTTCAGTCGCGTCATCCAACTCCGCCGCCGCGCTCATCAGCCTGAGCGATTCTCCATGCTTGCCTTCGGCATACGCTAGCCAGGCTGACGCAACCTGATGCTCGATCTCAACCTGTTTGGCCCAATCGTAATCGCCTTTTATTTCGGTGAGCGCCTGCCGGATGGCAGCTAATTTCTCGACCTCCTGGCGCGCCGAAGCCGTATCGCCGGCGCGCGCAGTCCCGACCGCGCGTGCGAAGTGAATGTGGGCTTCGGCCCAGCGGAAGCGCTGCCAAGGGAACGTCCCCAAGGGACCTTGGCGCATTGTCAATTCGGCCGCCTCATCCCACCGCCGCCGTTCGAGGGCGTAGCGTGCGGGGATAGCAGCGAAGGCATAGGCCGCTTTGAAATTCTCCGGCTCGGCTTTCCGAATCTTGTACAACTCATCGAGCACGGCCCAGGCATGTTTATCCTGCGCTCCTTGCAGATAGGCATAAGCGAGGTAGTCCATCGCATGAAGTTGCTCATCCCACGCGCCGGGCATACGGTTCCTGACAGCGTAAGCCTTTGCCGATGCTTTAGCGTCGAGGTTTGACCGTATCGCTTCTTGCCATAGACCAAGCCGCGTGAAGATGTGTGAAGGCATGTGCTGCGCATGCGCCGACGCGGGCGCGATCTTCGCGTAGCTCCGCGCGGCGGGCAGAGCCAGAAGCGCCAACGCCGGATAGTCGTAGCTGTGAATCAGGTAGTGAGCAACCCCCGGATGCCGCGGCTCGCGCGCTAGAACGCGGTTCAAAATCTGAGCGGCCTTCTTTTCGTTGGCATAGCTCTTGTCGCCCGTCATCATTCCCTTCGCGATTAGCGTCAGCGCGTAAAAGACGCCAGCTTCACTATCTGACGGATAGCGGCGATAAAGTCGCTCCATGGCTTCGCCGTAAGCGAATGCGCGCGTTCGATGATCCAGCTTGTCTGAGTTTTTGTAAAAATACTCTATCGCCGCGATGTAATATAGCTCGCGCTCGGTCCGCGCGCCGACGGACTTGGCTTTTTCTATGGCGTTCAACCCTTTCTTCAGCTCTACCACGCTCGGCGCCGCCCAGATGGGATGGTAGTTGCTCATCGCGATGCCCCAGTGAGCCATGCCGCATCGCGGGTCAGTGGCCGCAACTTCGGTGAATACCTTTTCAGCCTCTTCATACTCGAAAGAATGGAGCCAGGCGACTGCGCGATTGAATTGCCTCCGGGCCTGGGGGGTACAGGTGACAGGGAAATTGACCTGTCCAAGCTTTTCTGTAGGGCCATGTACATGCTGATGCGCTTCTTGCGCTTCGGCAAAGGGGGCCTGGCAGAGAAAAGCCGCGAGAACGGCAGCGGTTAACGGCGCCGTGATCAGAAGAGCGCGCTTCATAAATCCTCCTTCTTTAATCTGGAAGCGAACAGTACCCAGGCGTCTCCTGATTTATACGCAGGATTCAAATAGTTGATTGCATTCAGATTTAATTTGCACAGTCTTCATTTTACTTCGGCGTTCTGCGCCGGTTTCTTCTCGATCGTCTTGATGTCGTTGTGATGCAGGATGGTGTTGAAGAGCATCGCGAATTCCCCGTGGTTCTGCCAGCGGTAACACGGATTAGTCGCAAAAAGGATTACGCGGCCTTCGCCCGTTGGAACGTCAACGATCGCGGGGCGATTGCGAGTTTCAGCGACGCCGCGCATCAATCCGCTCAGAACCGATTTGTCCGAGCCTGGGAATCGCATCAAAACCTGCTGTTCGCGGTCGCGTTCGGGGACGGTGAGCAACGGGCCGTTGGCGTAACGCACCGGGATCATTTTCTGCGCATAGCCGTAAAAGATCGGATGCGACGGCTGCAGAATCTCAGCCTCGACAATAGGGCCGGGCGCGTAAAACTGCGGCGAAGGGCGTCCGGCTTCTATCTTTCGCGCCAATCCGAATTCGGGCGGGAAGAAGCTGGCGTGCCCCAGAGTGACGAGCAGTCCGCCGGCTTCGACAAATCTCTGGAATTCGAGCGCGCCCTTCAGCCCCATCCCGCCCGTGATGTCTTCCGATTCGCCGTACATTCCGTGAGATTTGAACTGATCGCTTTTTGTGTAAGCCAGCGGTTTGCGCGCAGGTTCGCGATCGAAGACCAGACCTTTGGCGCTGCGCCCCTGATTCGGAATGACGATCACATCGTAGGCGTCGCGCAGATTTCCCTGCCCTTTGCTCTGGAGAACGCGCTCTTTGTAGATCAGATCGTAATCGACCTCGAACTTATCGAACGCATGGCGCACCCAGCCGACCTCCTGAGTATTGCCCCAGGTCGAGTAAATCGCCAGGCGCGGCATGTCGACCTCATGCATCGGCGTGGCAGGCATTGAAGTCAGCGCAATCGCTGTCAAACCGAGCGATTCGACGGCGGCTTTGACCTTGTTATACGCATCGGGTTGGTTGGCCGCGACGATGAGCGAGCCGGCGGGAACCTCCGCGTCGCCCGATTTAAACGATAGTTCGTTCGCCTGGACTTTCAGGTCTTTCAGCCTGAACCGCAGCGTGATCAGGTTGTTCGATCCGTGATTACCGATCGCGTAGGCGGCTGCGCCTTGACCGCCTTTCATTTCGCCTTTGATTTCAAGCCTATCGACAGGCGCGACCGGCGCGTTGAGAATCGCTTTATCGGCGATTTCGACAACGGGCGTGTTGGTCGTAAGACCCATCGTCCAGCCTGTGTCGTCATAAGTCCGCAAGTTCTGATCAGGAAAGTTCTGCTTTTCGAGCAAAATCTTCGCCAATCGCCCGTACGGCTGATCGCGTTTAATGACGAAGGAATCGGCGGGGAACGAGCCCTCTTTCAATTTCACTTCGCCGGTCAGCCGTCCGACTTCGATGCCTTGCAACCGTAGCGTATTTACAACGAACTGCACGCCGGTCATATTGGCTTGCGTCGGGATGATGAAGCCATACGGCGCATTCATCTTGCCGTCTTCAATTGAATTGCGAGACTTCTTGTAGAAGTTTTCGAGAACGACTTTTGGGAACTGGCTCGTCAACTGCAAAGCGGATAGCACACCGGTCTCCATGAAATTGGTGTTGTTGCGCATTGACCATTCGACCTCTTTGTAAGGCGGCGACGGGCGATACCATTCGCGCGAAGTCTGGCCCGCGCCTTCCGGCGGGGCGACCTTGCGTTTCATCGTGTTCGCGCCTCCGTTACCGAAGGTCTCGTACATCCGGATCATTCCGTTGTGGTTCGACGACATGAAAGCCAGATAGCCCGGAGACCACATGTCCACGAAGCCGTGTGTCCACACGCCGGGCATTCCGTACTTGATCATCTGCGACATCTCGAAATTCGAAAACCACGGCAACTCGCCGTAGAGAATCGGGTCGAGCGCCGGCTGTTGCGGAGATTGCCCGCTGAAGGTGTACAAGAACGGCACCGATTCGTGCAGGTCGTGCATGATCGGGGGGCGCCACTGCAGGTACCATTCGAGCAGGTTGCGCATAGTCACCTGCGAATAATTTATGTCGCGGTTGTTGTCGTGAAAGATGTATTTGCCCCAGTAAGGCGGGCCTCCCATCGAATCCTGCTCGCCCGTCTCGTCAATCTTGTGGCGGTAATACCAGTCAACATAGCGGTCGCGCCCGTCTGGTTCGGCCACGGGCGTGATCGTGACGATCACGTTATCGCGGATGGTGTTGATGATCGGCGAATCTTCGACCGCAAGGCGATAAGTCAACTCCATCAGCATCTCCGGCGGCCCGGTCTCGCCGCTGTGCAGCCCACCTATCAGGTGATAGATCGGTTTCGCCCTGGCGATGACCTCTTGCGCCTGGGCTTCAGTCATCTTGCGCGGGTCGCCGAGGTGTGCGAGATAGCCGCGATAGGTATCGATGTTTTTGACCGTCTCTTCATTGGCCACGACTACGACCAGACATTCGCGCCCCTCGTCCGTTTGCCCGATGTTGATCACCTTGACGCGCGGAGACTTGGAGGCCAGCTCGCGATAATACTTATAAATTTCCGCCGTGCGCGTCAGCTTCTTTGGCGTTCCGATGTGATAACCGAGCGCGTCCTTTGGCGAAGGGACGCCCGCGACTTTCGGCAGGTGGTCTACCAGAGGGCTGATGAATTCGGGCCGCGTCGTCCACTCCTTGACGGACTTCGCGAAGTCCTCGTCCATCTGCTGAGCCTGTCTCTGCTGAGCGGGGACTGGTGGGCAGATCGATAATATCAGAATACTGATCGGCAACAGACAACGACGAATCGAGGGAGAAAACCGCATCGGGAAAGCTCCTTGTTGTTTGTGAATCGTTATGGATGAAGATAAACCGGCGCCTCGGCGCGGATTATATTGGCGCCAGCGCCATTCGGCAAATTGAAGAGACGGGGGAGTTATGCCATATGCCAGGAGTGTTCGGCGCGGAAGTTGATCGGGTGGACGAGGAAATCTGTTTCAACACAAAAAACACAAAGAAGAATACAAGATGCCTTATCCATCGGATGGAAGTCGATCAGGAGAATGCCGCTTCGATCAAACCGAACGCTCCGAAATCGATGCGGATTTGATCCCCCGGCGCGATTCGCATCGGTGTTATACAGGTACCTGTTGTCACGACTTCGCCTGCGAGCAATCCGTCGTCAAACGCGCTCAACTCGTTGGCCAACCAGGTCAGGGCAATGCGGGGATCACCCAGCACATTTGCGCCGTTGCCCTCGGCCGTTAGCATTCCGTTGCGGTAGGCCATAACTTTGCGCTTCTTGAGATCCTGTCCACGCCAGTCTGCGCGAGTCTCCGCGCCTAGCGCAAACCAGCAGGCGCAGGCGTTATCGGCGATTAACTGAGGCGCGCCAACGCGGGCAAAATCGTGATAGCGCGAGTCGGGAATCTCGATCGCGGGATGCAGCGATTCAACCGCCTCAAGGACTTCTTCAACGCCATAGGGCTCGTCACGTTTGGGTAAGGACTTGCCGAGGCGGAAAGCGAATTCCGCTTCCGCTACCTGCATAAGATTGCCGGAGAGCGGAATATTGGCCCCGCCCTCCAGAACTCGTTTGGACAGCAATCGCCCCGCGAGCGGCCCATCCACGCCGATGTGCGACTGCCCCGCCAGACTGGTCGCGGCGATCTTCCAACCGATGGCGGCTTGCCCGGA
>Ga0154003_1000406_pt1 | contig 13433 bp, 6 predicted proteins | sample TSFL087MetaG_FD_104679 | JGI IMG/M metagenome (GOLD analysis project Ga0154003, IMG submission 104679) | Attine ant fungus gardens microbial communities from Florida, USA - TSFL087 MetaG | ecosystem: Host-associated > Fungi > Mycelium > Unclassified | place: USA: Florida, Lake Talquin State...
AACTATCGTTCGACGCCTGAAATATTGATGCTCGCCAACGCTTCGATCGCGAATAACCGCAAACAATTCCCGAAGAATCTTCAGCCGGTGAGGTCGAGCCGGGATTTTCAACCGGCGCTGATCCCGGCGCGCGACGCCCAACAGCAGGCCGCGTTCGTGGCCGCGCGAGTGTTGGAATTGCGCGACGAGAACACGCCGCTCGGCGAGATCGCAGCGCTATACCGCTCGCACTTTCAGGCGTTCGAATTGCAGTTGGAGTTGACGCGGCGCGGCATCCCTTACGAAGTGCGCTCCGGCGTGCGGTTTTTCGAACAGGCCCACATCAAAGACGTGACGGCGTACCTGCGATTGATCGCCAATCCGCGAGACGAAATGGCCTGGAAGAGGGTATTGAAGCTGATTCCGAAGATCGGCAATGCGACCGCGTCCCGCGTGTGGGAGCGGCTGGCTTACGCGCCGGAGCCGCTGGCGCTCGTCCGCGCCGACGAATTCGCCGGGAATCTGCCGAAGGGCGCGGCGGCGGGCTGGCGCGAGTTCGCCGAACTGATCAACAATTTGACCGCGCCCGAAACGATCCACAACCCCGCGAAACAGATCGAGCTGGTTTTGGAGCGCGGCTACGCCGAATACTTGCAAGCCAATTACGAAAGCGCCGAAGCGCGCGAAGAAGATTTGCGCCAGTTGGCCAAATTCGCCGAACGGTTTGAAACGACGGAGGCTTTCTTGAGCGAGCTTGCGTTGGTCAATACCGAAAGGTTCGCGCCGCCCGAGGCGCCGACTGGCGAAGATGTGATGATGGGCGGCGACGAGGATGAACGCCTGACGCTTTCGTCAATCCATCAGGCGAAGGGCCTTGAATGGCGGGTCGTCTTTCTGATCTGGGCGGCCGACGGGCGCTTCCCTTCGGCGCGCAGCCTGCGCGACGCCGAAGGCGAAGAGGAAGAGCGCCGGTTGTTTTACGTGGCGTTGACGCGGGCGAAAGACGAGTTGTACGTCTGTTACCCACTCGTCGAAAACGACCGCGCGAGGCAGACCGTATTGCAACGCCCATCGCGCTTCATTACCGAAGTCCCGCGATCGTTGTTCGAGATCTGGAGCGTGGACGAAGAAGAGCCGTCGTTCGAACTTGATGAAATGAGCGAACCGAAGTTGATCAATTGAATCCACAAAGCCACACGAAGTCGCGCGAAGGATTTTCAAAAACTCTTTGTGCTTCTTCGTGTACTTCGTGGACGGATTTGTTTGAAAAGAGGAGAAACATGACCGCAACCAAACACGCCGTCTCCGAGATTTTTTCCGACGAGCCTTATCGCATCGCCGGCGTCGAATCGGTTATGACGCCTGCGCTGGCGATCTACCCTGAAATTGTCGAGGCGAACATCGAGGCGACTTTGCGCGCGATTGGCGGCGACGCCGACCGCTGGCGTCCGCACGTCAAAACGTCGAAGCTCGGATTCGTCATGCGCTGTCTCACTCGACGCGGCGTCACGAGCGTCAAATGCGCCACGACGCTGGAGATGCGAACCGCCGCCGAAGCGGGCGCCGTGGACATTCTGGTCGCTTATACGATGGTCGGGGCGAACGCGCGCCGCGTGCGCGAACTCGCCCGAGCCATGCCCGGCAAACGCGTCTCAGCCCTGGTCGAGAACGCCGATCAGATCGAATCGTGGGTCGGGAGCGACATCGGCCTGTTCATCGATCTCAACGGTGGGATGGATCGCACGGGGCTCGAGCAGGAACACGTCTCGGAGGTCGTGAACCTGGCGCGCGCGATTGAAGACGCCGGCCTGGTCTTTCGCGGACTGCATTATTACGACGGCCACATGAGCAAGTATGAAGACCTGGCGACGCGCGAGGTAATGGCTCATCAGGGTTACGATCAGTTGATGCGGATCGTCGAGGCGTTGAACGGCGCGGGCGTCGTGGTCGAAGAAGTGATTACGGCGGGCACGGCCGCTTTCCCCTGCACGATTTCATACAAGCCGTTCGACGACGCGCCCTTCGTCCATCGCGCTTCGCCGGGCACGGTGGTGTATGGCGATTTCACGAGCGCCGGTCAACTGCCAGCGGATTACGGTTACCGTCCGGCGGCGGTGGTGGTCTCGACTGTCGTCAGCCGCCCTACGCCGAACCGAATCACCTGCGACGCCGGGCACAAATCAGTCTCCGCCGACGCGGGTGTCCCGACCTGCGTGGTGTTAGGTCGCCCGGAATTGCAGCCACAGAAGCCCAGCGAAGAACACCTCCCAATTGACGCGCCGCCCGGCGCCGAACTGCCGGCCGTGGGCGATTATCTTTACCTGGTTCCGCGCCACGTCTGCCCCACGGTTAACAATTTCGATCACGCGCTGCTGGTCATTGACGGAAAGATCGCCGGCGTCGAGAGCGTGACCGCGCGGGGCCACGAAGCTCCTGTAACAACAACCCTCTAGCAAAAAACATAAGGCGCGAAAGTAAGCGGATTCGCCCGGCTTACCTTCGCGCCTTTCCATTTCAGAGAGGGACAAATTGAAGTGTAGCCCTCTCTGGATTGTCCTGATTTAAGTCACAGAGCTAATTGCGAGCCGTCAGACCTTTGTTGACCAGAATCGCCACTTCGACGCGGCGGTTCTGTTTGCGGCCTTCGCGCGTGTCGTTTTCGGCCACGGGCTTAAGCTCGCCGAATCCGAACGGGTTGATCATCCGGTGGAGCGGGATGTCGTGATTCTCGGCAAGATACCGTCTCACGGCTTCGGCGCGGCGCTCGCTAAGCGAGCGGTTCGCCAACTTGCCACCCTCGGCCGACGCGAAACCGGTCACCTGAATGAGGTAGCCCTTCTCGGTCTTGGCCTGCGCGGCGATTTCGTCGAGAGCCGCTTTGGCGTCAGGCGAAAGCACGGCGCTGTTGACCTTGAAGTTCACGGTGATGTTCTGCTTGGCCTCGTAGTTGTCCATCTGCGAGATGCGGTCGTTGGTGGCCTGGATTTCGGCGCTGTTGGCCTTGGTGGCGGCGAGCGCCTGGTCGGCGGTCTCCTGAGCGGCCTTGGCTCCGCCACGCGCCGTGTTGGCGACGGCGGCCAGTTCTTCGAGCTGGCCCGACAGACGCTGAGCGTTCTGCTCGGCCGCGGTCAGCCGGTTCTCAGCCCCATCCATGCGTCCTTCGGTGCTGGTCACGCGCGTTTCGACCGGGGCGACACGCGTCTCGAGAGAACGCGCTACGCCGAAATCGTCGTTGGTGAATTTGATCTTCTCGGCGACCAATATGCCTGAGCTGTCGCCACGGCCTTCGACCTCGACCTCCAGCCCGCGCAGCAGCGCGGTGACAGGGTAGTTCCTGGCGCTGCGAAACGGATTGGCCTTCTTCTCGACGATCCTGGTCGCGCCGGACACGGTCACGGCTATGTCAGAACCGGCGATGTCGCGGACGATCATTTTATCGGCCTCGCGGCTCACGACGACGCCGTAGACCTTCTGCTTCCTGCCGACCGCGACGCGCACCGGTTGGGCCGCAGCGGCGCCGGCCTGTGAAGCCTGCGTCGAGTCTTGCGCAATCGCCGGGACAGCTACACCCAGCGCCACGATTGCGATAAACATCAGATTCAATATTGCTCTACTGCTTTTCATACTCAATTCCTCCCAGATTCCTGGCGTTTTTTTCAATGACGGTTTCACTGTTTTCGGTCCGATTGATGACTCAATTTTCTACAATTCAGACGCGAGCGGTGACGGCTTAGCGCAACAACTGTGCCTTATCCAATCTCACCTGTGTCGAACTGATAAGTAAATGGCCATCGCCTATGTAAAGAAGTCTCAATGATCCTGCCTTAGCTATCTTCACCTGTATGATTCAAAGTCAAACTGTATCAGCCAAGTTCATCCTCTGCCGATTTTTCGTCATGCAAGTTGCAATCCGCAAATCTGGGAGTGGGCCAGACGCTGTTCATGGTGAGTCACAAGCCATTCCAACCTGGACTATTTAATTATTTGCGGCGAAATAAATATTCTTCAGTCGCCAAAATAGCCCGCCATTTTGTTTATTATTCAATCAATGGCGGGCAAATTTTGTTTTGAATTGATACTGTTATTCGCCAAGCTCCGGAATAAATTACCTGATGTCGTCACTTCACCTTTTCATGCAAGCCCGCCGACCAAATGTCGTCACTTCACCTTCCACTCATGCAAGCCCGCCGACCAATTCGGCTGCATGACGATTTCAAGGCGTAAACCTGCTGTTGTCACTGGCTTGAAGGCGCTTTTGTTGTAGCGGTCTTTTTCGACGCTGTAAGGGTCCGTATTTTCCACAGGCTTCCACTCATCGCCATCTTTGTAGAGTAGACGCCAGGATTGCGGCACGCGCACCTCGCCGCGGCCCGTGTCGTCAAACCAGTAGACCTCAACCTGCGAGACGGTGGCTGGCTTCTCGAAGGAGTACTCAACCCATTCGGTCGAGCCTTTCCTCGGCCACCAATCAAAATAAGAGCTGGAGTCGTTCGACGAGGCAGGCTCCTCGCCGTCGTTAATCCGGCGCGGGTCGAGGCGCTGATTCTGTCGGCCAGAGATGGTGACTTTGCTCGTTGTGGCGATGGTCGGGAACGGCAGCGGGCGGGCGTTCGCTTCGTTGTTGGGAATCCAGACAATCATCTCGCCGCGGCCGCGGTTGGCCCATGCGTAATAAGGGATCGCAGTGAAGTCCTGTTCATTTTTCATCACATTGCCCTGCGCGTCGAAGTTCAGGGCCAGGCTGCGGGACTTTATGACCGTCACGCCATTGAGCAGATCCGGCCTGAATTCGGCGACGAGTTTCGCGCCGTCAGGCAGCAGCAGGTTGCGCACGTGGCCGTCCGGATTGTCAGGCCATTCGGCGCAATAAACTATCGGGCCGCGCTGCAGCGCCACGCGTCCGCGATCCGCCGCAACCTGATCGTTGGCCACCACGCGCCGCACCGGCATCGGCAGCGTCAAGGCGATCACGTCGCCCTTCTTCCACTTCCGCCTGATACTTACATAACCATTCTCCATCTTGAGCGGAACAAGCTCACCGTTGACCTTGAGCGTGGCCGGCTCATTGACCTGATCGAGAAAGCGGTAAAGGTCACTCGGCGCGGCCTCGTTGCGCGCCCAGCCGGGGATGCGTACGTTGATCGCGAAGGGGCCGGCCTTGTCGGGGTTGACCGTCATTTTGACCGCGCTGTCCCACGGGTAGCGTGTCTCCTGCGTCAATTTCACTTTGCGTCCGTTGTCCATTTCGATCTCGGACGCGCTCCCGACGAAGAGGTTGACGTAGAGCGTGTCGCCCTGCTGCGCGTAAACGTAGCCGGGCACGGAGGCCATAAAACGAGTGATGTTGCCCGGACAGCAGGCCACGCCGAACCATGGACTGCGTTGATGCCGGCCGTTCGATTCCAGCGGGTTGGGATAGAAGAACGACTTGCCGTCGAGAGAGACGCCGGAGATCAGCCCGTTGTAAAGCGTCCGCTCCATCACATCTATGTATTTCGCGTCGGCATGCAGCAAGAATAGGCGATGATTCCAGTAGTCATTGCCAATGGCGGCGCATGTCTCGTTATAGGCGCTCAGGTTGGGCAGTTCGTAATCGCGCCCGAAGGCTTCGCCAGAAGCGCTCGCGCCGATGCCGCCCGTGATGTAGAGCTTCCGGCCCACCATGCTCTCCCAGATCTTGTCGATGGCCTTGACATAGGCCGCGTCGCCGGTGAGCGCCGCGACGTCGGCAATGCCGGAATACATGTAAGTGGCGCGAACGGCGTGACCCACCGGCTCGGTCTGCTCCACCACTTTCTTATGAGACTGGTTGTATTGGCGGCCGGCGCCTCTGTCGCCATCCGGACCGCGCGCGTCGAGCATAAACTTGGCGAGGTCGAGATACCGTTGCTCGCCGGTTGCGCGGTAAAGTTTGACCAGTCCCATCTCCGTAATCTGGTGACCGGGCCAGATAGACTTCTTGCCGGGACCGAAGGTCTGAGTGAGGAGGTCAGCGGTCTTGAGCGCAACGTCCAGCAGCGAGCGTTTGCCCGTGGCCTGATAATGAGCCACAGCGGCCTCGTAGAGATGGCCCAGGTTATAAAGCTCGTGGCTGTCCACCTTCTCCAACACCCAACGCTCCGGTCCGGCCCACGCGTGGGGGCTGGCGGGATTGATCGTGCGCGTGGTGTAAAGATAGCCGTCCGGCTCCTGGGCCGCGCCGATCTTCGCAATCAAAGTGTCGAGATAAGCCTCTAGCTTGGCGTCTGGGTGAACGCTGAGCGTATACGAGGCGCCTTCGAGCACTTTGTACGGGTCGGTGTCGTCGAAGGGGTAGCCGGGCGGGCTCTTGTCCTCGAATCGCTCGCTTCGGAGCGCCTTGGCGGCGCGCTCGAAATGATAGATGCGTTTCGTCTCCTCGCACTTCTCGAAGGCGAAGGGAACGGTCACCGTCCGATTGATCTCGATGCGCGGCGCCCAGAAGACATCGTTGAAATGGACGGCGGTGAAAGGAACAGGTTTGACAGGATAATCACGCGGCGGCTTCGCGTGAGGATTGCCTTTTACGCTCCCCTTTTGCGCGACGCTCGCCGGAGCGGCGCAAAGGCATAGCGCCAAGGCGATACCGATGATGAACCATTTTCTACCGATTTTCATATTCGCTCCTTCGGAAAATCTTTGGGTGGCCGTAATCATCGCGCGCCACGGCGTCGTGGCGGTGGAATGTTCTTGCCGTAATAGACATCCATAGGGATGTGATGGTCCGCGAATACGCGGCTCAGCAGTTCGTACAATTTCGGATCGTAGCGTTGCAAATCTTCGGGCGTTTGGACGCGGGTCTCGCTGTCCATGTATTCATAGTTCGACCAGAACCAGGTCTGCGCGCCTTCGGCCCAATATTCGTTGGCGTTGGTCGAGGCGTAATGATTCTTCCAAAACCCCTTCGCCATCGCCTCTTTGTACGCGGCCTGAATCTCCGCGTAGAGCGCGGGGTCGGCCGTGCGGATGGCGACGCCCATAATCGCGTGCGAAAACTCGTGGACGAAGATGTTCTCGCCGAAATAGCGCGTGCCTGGATATCCGAGCAGATTCTCTTCGGCGCAGGTCGTCGGATTGCCGCCGAGACCGCGGGCGCGGCGATCCCAATACTCCTTGTCGGTCATGCCGGCGATGCCGCCTGGCTTGTCATAATTGGCTTTTTCCTGCGGCGTCAGGCGAGGATCGTCGCGCCCAGGACGCTTTCTGTCTCTGTGTTCGGGGATGTCGGTCGTTGATTCCGATTGCGCCATGACACCGACGCGCATCTTCTTTTTGACCATCTCCGCGCGTAGGTCGGGGCGTTTGGCCAGCATGTGGATCACGATGTCGCGCGCAACCAGCAGCGCCGCGTCGGGAACTTTCTCCGAACTGAGGATTGTTATGCCCAGCGCGTCGGCGTATTTTTTGTAAAAGGGATCGACGCCGAATGACGCCGGCGGCGCGCCGATCACGGCTTTGACGTAATCCTGAATGAACGGCTTCTCTTGTTCCTTCGTCGGCGTCTGCGCGGCGATTGCGGTCGCCGCCAGCATTGCCGTAACAGTCACAAAACGTCGCATCGTCGCCTCCACTGAAATGAAGTTCGTAGTCCCGCCTTCAGGCGGAAGCGTTTGGAATCGCGGAATTGATCTTTATCTGACGCTTCCGCCTGAAGGCGGGACTACAAACCGAACCTCGACGGTCCGCCCCTCAAACGCGATTGCGCGCGTCGCCTTCTCTCCCGCAATTCGGGCTTCGATATTGCGCTTGAGCGGGGGCAGCATCCGCGAGCCCTTTGCCAATCGCAATGTCAGCGAGCGGCGGCTGTCATTCCAGATTATTTCCATCCGCATGAACTCTCCACGGCGATAATTGAATGTAGCGCCGTCATCTTCGTAGAGCGCGAACGTCGCGTCCGCGCCGGGATAGATCACCAGGGTCAGCGGCGCGTCTACCTTTTCGGCGGCGTATTGTTTTACCGGCCCCATAGGAATGATCGATCCGGCGCGAACGTATAAAGGCATCGTCGCCAGATCGACGGCCTTGCTCACTTCACGCCCGCCTTCGATCTTCTCCTCGGTCCAGAAGTCGTGCCAATGGCCGCGCGGCAGATAGAGCCGTCGCTCTGTCGCGCCCTTTTCGACCACGGGCGCGACCAGCATGTCGCGCCCCCATAAATACTGATCGCCGCGCGCGACGGCCGTCGCGTCGTCGGGGTAATGCAGCCACAAGGCGCGCATGATCGGCAGTCCAGTCTCATGAGTTTCGCGGACGGCGCTGTAGAGATAAGGCATCAGCCGGTAGCGCAGTTCGAGGTATTTGCGGCAGATCGGCTCCACGTCGGGGTTGCGCAGTTCGCCCGGGTCGGGGTTGGCCGCGCCGCCCGTGTAGTTGGCGATTTCGTTGTGCCCCAATTCGCCCGTGTTCCAGCCCCAGGGCAGTCGCAAATGCCAGGTCCGCCCGTGCGCGCGAAAGAGCGGACAGAATGCGCCGAATTGAAACCAGCGCGCGTGCAGCTCGCCCGTGTACTCTTTGGTCGGGACGAAGCCGCCGATGTCCGTGCCCCAGTAAGGAATTCCCGTCAAGCCGGTGTTGATCGCCACCGGCACGTGCGTTTTCAATGTCTCCCAGGTCGAATAGACGTCGCCCGACCAGAGGAACGCGGCGTAACGCTGCATTCCGGCGTGGCCGTTGCGATGCAGCGCGAAGACACGCTCATTCGGACGGAGCTGCCGCGAGCCTTCGAAGTACATGCGAATGCGAGCCAGGCGCGACGGCGCGTCCAGGCCGTCGCCCTGATCGGGCCACCAGCCGTCGACGCCGAAGTCATAGATAGACTTGTGAACAGGCCAATAACAACTGACTTGCCGATTGTCAGGCCATTTGCCGTCAGGCGTTCGCCCGCTCGGCAGCGGCGGCGCCGCGCAGGGTTCGTTGACTGCGCCCGCAAGCCGCCGCCCTTCAAGCACGGTGTGAAGCACGACTTTGAAATGCTGATCGTGCAACTCATCGATCATCTTCTTCGGATCGGGGAAATTTTTCGGATGAAATGTGAACTCTCCGTTGTGAGTGTTCCAGCCCGAAGGCGTGAAATCTGTGCCGAGATAGATCAGGGCGTCGCAAGGCAGCTTCTTTTCTCGGAAGGTCCGCGCGACCCATTTGACCTCTTCGGGGCCGTCCAATGTTCGGTGCGATTGCAAGTAACCCAGTGACCATAGCGGCGGCATCTCCGGATCTCCGGTGATCCGCGCATATTCGGCCATTATCCGCGCCGGTTCGCGCGCTCCGACGACGAAGACGTCCAAAGGCAGCGCTGGGCTGCCTTCCAACGCGCCCGCCACGCTGCTGGCCGGCCTGTCTAGTCCTCTCGGCGTCAGGCGGCCTTCTTTGCCCGTGAGATCGAAAGCGCCCAGAGGATGATGAATGAACAGCGCCCAACCGCTTGTCCCTATCAGCCATTGAATGGGGACTCGCCCGCCGTGCGTGCGCAACCGATAACCGCCCTGGCCGTTTCGATTGTTGTATGTCGAGCCGCGTCGGTCGAATTGCGGTCCGCCCTCGCCGAAGCCGAGCGCCGGTTTATCATCCAGCATGAAATCGAGCGAGCCTGTTTGTGGGTCCGGGCGAAGCTGTTGCACAAGCCGCCCGTCCTTGGCCTCGACGCGAATGGTCAGCGGGTCGGGCGTGAGCTTTACCACCAGATCGCCGCAGCGCACTTGACGCGCGCGCGCCAGGCTCGTGATCCGGGCGGCGGGAGGCGACCACGTTCGTTGCGCCAACGAGCCGTCGTGGGGGAGCGGTTGCGGCTGGCCATCGACGATGGGCGTGACGCTCAAACGCACGGTCACCGCGCTGACCGGCGCCACAACGATCTCAACCGGCTGCCCCGCGATGCGAATCGCGGCATCCTGCGCATTCAATGATCGCGCATTGAGCAACGCGACGACGCCCGCGGAACCGATGCCCTTCAACGCCTTTCTGCGAGATAGCTTTTTATTCATGTGAAGTAATGATCGCCTGTGAATCAGCGCCGCGAGCGGTAGCGAGCGTGGCCCCCGCCATTGGCCGATTGTTGAGACCACGCGCTACCGCTCGCGGTACTGATTCGTCAACGTCCGCCCCGGCAGCCCGGCAGCCGAAAGGCGCCGATCCGGGATGAATAACTCGTCTCACCTTTCTTGAGGTAATCGCCTACGTACCAGATTGTACAGTCATCGCTCGGATCGATAGCCGTTTGCGTATAGTCTTCCCAGCGCATGGCGTTCTGCGCGGCCTCGCCCTCCGCCAGCGTGGTTTCGCGCAGCGTCAACTTGCCGAGCGGGTCGTTGGCGCGCCGCGCGGCGAAGCGCTGGCCCGCGAAATTAGGCGTCCCGCCGAAGGAGTAGCCGATTCCGATGGCGCCGAATCTGTCAATAGCAGGGCTGGCCATCCAGCGGTAAAAATCATCGGGCGCATATGTGCCCTGTTGGCGCAGGCGGACGCTGCGTTTTTTATCGATCAGAAATTCGTACCAGCGCACCCCGCCGGCGCCGGCCGAGGTGTTGACCGAATGGACGGCGACCAGCGATTCGCGCGCTCCGATTTTGCGATAAACGAGCCGCGCCATGATCTTGTCGCCCTGCGCGTCGAGACGCCGATCAACGCCCGGTTGCGGCACGCAGTTCGTGAGTTGCCCGCCACACAGGTAATGGTACGGGGCCACGGCGATCTTCTCCGGCCCGGTGATTTTTGTGTTGGCCGGATTCTCCCAATCTACGTGGAACTTCCAAACGAAGATTCCGTCATCCTCGAGGACATTCTTCAATTGAGTTCCGCCCGCCGCCATCATGACGTTCGGCGCGCCCGGCGGCGGCAGTCCTTTGCCGTCAATGTCCGCGTTGTTCAGGAAATTCACTCCGTCAATGATGACGCATTGCTCGCGGGCCGGCTCGCCCCTGAGCATCTTCGCGCGCTCCACGACGCAGGCATGTTTCTGGATCACGTCGTCGCCCGTGCTGGTCGGAACGTAGTAACCGTCGGGCCAGATCGCCGGACGCGGATAATCGGGGAAGAGCGGCCTCAAAAATTCGTAGCGATAGTAAGGGCCGAACGGGTCGGGGCCTGCGCTGATCGCGTAGCACATCGAGTACGGGCCTTGCGGGCCCGGTTGTTGTCCGCGCTGGCCGCGTGGCGGTTGGGCTTGAGTTGGCGGACTTGGCGGCGGCGCGAAGAGTGGAGCCGCCGCGCCCGGCTGGCCGGCCTGACCGGGAACGCTCAATTGAGCGGGTTCGCCCGCGCGACCCGGCTGCGGTTGATCGGGCCGGACGGCCCCGCGCCTGAAGATCGGCATCACGATCAGCCAGCGATCGGCGAGCTGGTCATAGCGCACGACGGCATCGCCATTGTTCGTAGCCTCGCACGCGCCGCCGAAGCCTTTGAAGACCGTGCTGGTCGGGACCGGACCGTAGAGAACCTTGCCCGTCGTGTCGAAGCGTTTGCCCTTCTTCGTGAAGATCGCCATCCTCGTATTGACCGTCTGCATAATATGATCCGGCCCGACGGCGAGGCTGTTGTCGGACGGGTTGCGCAGGGTGGCCGCGCCCTGCGGACCTTCAAACCCGACGCCGAGCCCATCGAAACTCGCGACGAGCTTGGCGCCCGGCAGAGCGCCTTGCGACCGCTGTTCGACCGCCGCCGCCCCAGGCGGGCTTGTCATCACAGGCGGAGTGATGGGCGCTGCGGGATTCTGCCGCGCCGTGTAACGCGAGGCGGGCGCGACAAGCGCTGCGACGGCCACCAGGGCGGATAAAGCCACAACACCTTTGATTTTTTGAGAGGCTAGGTTCATTTAGAATGCGCGCCCTTCGCGCGCGGCGGAAAGATGTTGGTAAAGACCGGTTGAGCGAACAGGCTTGCGCTAAGCGCGATCAGTAAAGCCGGCGAAAGCCATAAACGTCTTTGCATAATGCCATTGAAGACAAAAATCCTCCGGCAATAGTTGGATAGACTAATGGTCTTTGAAAATTAATTACCCCCACTTGGATTGTGTGGGCGCTGTTAATTTTCAAAGACCATTAGTCTATCCCGCTTACCAATCCAGGCTGATGCGGAACTGCATAGTGCGGGTTCCGCTGCCCCCGGTGATCTGCCCGAACGAAGTCGAGGTCGGGCTGGAATTCGCGATGTCGAAGAACGGATGATTCAGGAAGTTCAGCGCCACCAGCCTGAAAGTCATCCGCCACCGTTCGGTGAAGCGGACCTCCTTGTTTAGACTCATGTCCAGCAGGTAGAGGTTGTTGTTGCGGAGGTAGACGAACGCGCCGTACTGGCCTGGCGTGGAGGCCGGAGCGTATAGATCCGGCTTCACCTGGCTCGTGCTGGCCGTTGAGGTTTTAGTGATCGTCGCGATGTTCGCCACGTTCGAAATGAGCGCGGTGGAAGAGAAGCTGCCCGACACTGCGCTCAAGGCTTTTTGCAATTGTTCGGGTGTAAAGCCGTTCCCGAAAACCACCCCCGCCTGAGTGAGATTGTTGACGGTATTGCGCCCGCCATCCAGTAGGAACGGATGGCCGGAGGCGATGGTCTCGCGTCCACCGAGCGTCCAGCCGCCCACCAGGCGATCCAGAAAAGCGTTGCTTGACAGGAATCTACGCCCCTTGCCGAACGGCAGATCGTAAGTCCAATAGGCATTGAAGACATGCCGCCGGTCGAATGGCGATGGCCCATAGTTGAGCCGGGCATTGCGGAGCGTGTACCAGGTATATCCGGAAGCCTGATCAGTTTCGTTCTGGATGTCGGTCAATGCATGACTCAAGGTGTAATTGGCGCCTAGCGACAATCCATAGCTGTATCGCTGCTTCAAATCAATCTGGAGCCCATTGTAGTTGGCGTCGCCGTTGGAATCCTGATAGGTCAGGGCGCTCAGGTACGGATTGGGCTGGAAGAAGTTGATAGGATATAGGCCGGGCGCATTGAACCCGGCTGTGACGCAACGCGAGAGTTTGTTGCCCACCATCCGGCACAGATTCGCGGCGGTGGTGGCAAGCGTGTTGGCCAGCGTGCCTGCCGTGCCCTGGTTCAGATTCTGAATGAAGGTCGCGCTCCCGAAGCCTTGGCCGGCGGAAAGCGCCGGCTGATTGCCCAGCTCCCCGAACGCCGCCTCAAAAATTGGAAGCGCCCCCTGACCGGACAGATTGTTGTTGAAAAAGGTATTGCCCTTCCCGTTGGCGATGTTGATGTCCAGGTTCTTCTTCGCCTGAATGAATTCATTCAGGAACCCGTTCTCAAAGATGTTGGTCTCCTGTATGTTTTGGCGGTGCCACATGTGCGTGGATTTGTTCCCTACATAGCGCATCTCAAGGGTGATGTCCTTAGTGAGCTGGCGCTGAATCCCCAGACTCCAGTTTTGAACATACGGAGACACCAGATTGGGATTGATGTAATTGCCGCCGACCGGCGCCGAGAAAGAGTTCTGCGCG
>Ga0154003_1000407_pt1 | contig 13391 bp, 8 predicted proteins | sample TSFL087MetaG_FD_104679 | JGI IMG/M metagenome (GOLD analysis project Ga0154003, IMG submission 104679) | Attine ant fungus gardens microbial communities from Florida, USA - TSFL087 MetaG | ecosystem: Host-associated > Fungi > Mycelium > Unclassified | place: USA: Florida, Lake Talquin State...
CTCCCGCTGATCGGGAGGCCGAGCAATCCGGAGTCCGGCCCTTCCGGTTTGTAAAAGAAGCCGTGGCTGCGCAACTCACCCTGCGATGCGCCTTTCCGTGTGTAGCCGCCCGCTACGGCGGGCTGTTCTCGGAGCCGCACGCTCGTGAAATGCAAATCATTCTGATCAGCTCCGACGATTACCGCGCCGGAACCCATCGTTTCGATTCGATCCACGCCATGCTGCAGCGAAAGTTCGGTGGGAGCGCCGCCCGCCCATGGCGCCACATACAAGTTCGGCCGCTTCGCATTCTCCGGCGATCCCCAACCGCTGCCGGAGCCATACAGCAGGTAATCGCCGACGAAACGGTTCTGGAAAGCGTATCCTTCCGGCTTCGGCAGCCGCGTGTAGTTGGCGGCTTGAGCCGTCTCGCCGCCGTCCGAGAAATTCGCCAGCGGCACACGCATCAGCGCCACCTCTCCGGCGGCCACTTCCGCCGACCACATGCCGTCGCCGGCCGCAGCGGAGCGCACCAGCACGTTGAGGTGGTTGTCTTCGCTCTCGAGAAAAGAGAACTGATCCACAGGGCTGCCCGACACGCCGAGCGCGCTCGGGGCGGAGCCGTCGAGCGGCATCCGGTACAGCATCGAACTCGGACGGGACTGAGCCTCGAAGTATGACCAGTCCGTGGTCCACACATAGACCGAATTGGGCGACACGTAAAACACGCGCCCCGGAGGTCCCATCACGGCTGTGGCCTCACAGGCAAAGTCGCTTCGCGCGAGGTCGCACACCGTCACCGTATGCAGCGCCATCTGGGAGTGTAAACGCTGTCTCCGCTCCGGCTTGTAGACATGACTGGCCGAGACGATACGTTTGAACTCGCTCTCGTCCGCTCCCTTGCGCCATTTGCGAAGAGAGGGAAACGACTTGAACGGATCCTCGCTCCAGAGCGACAAGTAGAGCGGCGTGTAAAAAATCAGCTTGTCGCCGATCAGCCGGCTGGAATAGTTGCGGGATGAATAGTAATCGTTGGAGCGCAAATGATAGGTGGCGCGGTATTCGAGATTGCCGGCGCGGTCGATATCGAACAGGCCGATCTCCGTGCCGCCGCGCTCATAGCTGTATCCGATCACGACGACCTTGTCGCCGGAGATCAGCATCTCGTCATACCATGTGCTCCGCGGATCGATGTCGGGTCCGAACGCATCGATGGCCGAAACCGGCTTCAGCGCGCCGTCGCCCACGGCGACCGTGAACAGACGCCCCCGCCGCAACACTACCAGATGATCGCCGTGCAGCTTGACGATGCCGCCTTCATCGACACCGGCGTGTTGCGTATTCGTAACTGACTCCTCATTCTCTTCCTTCGACTTCGCATCCGCGCTTGCCTGGGGGGCAGGTTCCGCGGCCGGGGCCGAGTCCTGTGCCGGCGACCCTTCAGCGTAACTCCGACGCGCTAATTCGCGCCTCGACTCTTCAGCGATTTGCCGGAAATAGGCCGTCAGCTCCTGCTCAGAACTAAACGCGCGTAGCGTCTTTTTGGGTTGGGCATCGCCACGATTCGCATTCACTGGAGGGTTCTGCATGGCGGTTTCTCGTCCGCATCCGATCATAGCCGAGGCGCCGAATGACGTGACGATGACGAATAAAATCAAGATTCTCAATTTCTCCATAAGTTAGATCCTTTCCCTTTTGATAGCGTCGCCACGCATGGAACGCCACAATCTCCGGAAACTTGCAATCAATGTCAAGGGTAAAAGGCGACCAGCTGCAAGACGGGCAAAAGCAAACCTGGTAGAGCCGGACACTGGCCAGGACGAACGCGCCATTTCGGCCTTCTCCTTTGACCTGACGCTCCTTCAAGCCCAATAAATGTCAAGCCATCGTGTGTCGATATACTTTATGGGCAGTCAGCCTTTGCAGTCTTTCCGTTTATCAACTCAAAGCATCCCACGCGGAGGCTGTTAACGCCTCTGACTCGGTAATGGTATCTTATTCCGGATTTCAAACTCATTGGTTGTTTACCATTCTCTGGGCTCAATTGTTTGTATCCTTCAGGCAGCATCCCATACTCGATTTCTACTGGCAGCTTTTTCTTGTACTCGTTTTCAGGTCTTATCTGCCACATATATTCCCATCGCCAATCATCATCATCTTTATCAGTAGAATCAATGTAGTAAATCAGAAGCTCATATAGATAATCATCGCCCCTTATAGCAAAGGATGGCAGGTTTCCGCCTTCAGTTAACTCGGCTTCCAATGTAACGTCTCTATTGTCACACCCTATTGTTACGGCTTTTCCCTTGCGTATTTCAAAGCAACCTCCCTTACCTCCATAATATCCCTGAGCCCAGTAGGTATATTTTCTTCCCTCAACTAAAGGTGGAGGAGCTGTATTATCTTTAGGACTTATCTGTTGAAAACCTTGGGGAATAAGGCCATAAGTAACATTGATTGGGTAGGTCACGTTAGGGGCGTTGTTATTTCTGATTTCCCAGATGTAATTCTCTTGATCTAGTGGTTGAAGTGGTTCCTGACAGCATATAAAGAACATAAGTGTGTTGTCTTGCCCGCCTAGACTAAAACCTGGCGGATTGCCGCCCGAAAGCTTAACTTTCAGTGCCGGTTCACAAGCTAAAAGCAGAGCCAAAAACAAAACAACAACAATCTTTTTCATACTCCATTCCTTAGCTCGACTTTGTCCATTATGTGCCGCCGGCGTTACATAATGGACAAAGTCAGAGTCATTTTTCGATGTCATAACCGCGTCGAATCAGTACCGCGAGCGGTAGCGAGCGTGGCTTCCGCCAATAGTCTGCTTCGGGAGCCTCGCTCGCTACCGCTCGCGGTACTGATTCGACGTCCCAGTTTTCGGCGCCCGCCTTCGGTAGATCGGCGCGACCTCGCGTTCATCAACCCTCTATTCTGGCCTCCAAGACCAATTTTATATCTACGGAGGTTCAGTTATGAATTCAACCACTCCTTCGGAAATACATGCGCGAGCCAATTCCCGATGAGCTTCGGTCGGCGTTATCCTCCTTCGCTCGTGGGCCGGCTCTTGAAGCTTGATCCGAGTAAATTGAAAAAGTTCCTGATTAAACGGTCGGCTGGATGGGGCGTTCTTTTGACGCTTTTGGGTAAATTTGAATGTCCGTGAGTAATTCTATTGACACGAGCCGCTATCTATGCCAATCTCTGCCCGCTCTCGGCTAGACCAGCATGGCAGCCGATGCTAGGTATTATCGTTTGCATTGTAGTTGACCATTGTACGCGCTTTAGATTCGGAGTTGACTCAACATTTGTTACTCATTGCCATCAAATAGCGTTGGTGTGTAATTCATCCTCGGTCAAATACGACGGCCGATATCAAACTCAGCGGTCAGAGGCGCGTAATTGATTACATAATCACAAAAACGAGATCACAACAACTGAACATAACAGCCGGTCTCGGCATCTCTTGGTTAAGGATTGTCTTCGCCGTGGGGTGAAGAATAGCCAATAACGATCTCCATTCGGAACACCAGGTTCCAAGACTTACTTGAGCATCGAATGTGACTCGGAATGGCGTCAGCCTGCCGCGATGACAGCCATCACCGCTCAAGTCGTCCATACGTCAGGTTCCGGGATTCGCTTGAGCATCAAATGTGACTCAGCATGGCGTCAGCCTGCCGCGATGACCGCCATCACTGCTCAAGTGGTCCATGTCCTCGTATCTCGCTCCGGCAACGGTTAGCCTATTCGCCGTTCCGTGGATCGAGTACTCCATACGTAATCTCCATCGGATACTCAGTCACCGATGTGAGTGCTGCATGGCCACGATTCGCCTTGCAGCCCATGCCCCAAAATGAAAAGCCCCGAAACGAAAAAAAGCATAGATTACCTGATCATGCAAATCGCGTATTCTATAAGTAGTTACCATCAGACAACCAGTCGTTGATATGAATACTGCACAGCCATGGTTTGCTTTGCAGACCAAACCCAGAAATGAAAAGAGAGTGGATTACCTTCTCAAGCAGAGAGGGTATGAAGCATTCACTCCAACATATCGGCAGAAGCGCAGGTGGTCGGATCGTACAACTGAGATCGAGCTACCTCTCTTTCCTCGGTATACTTTTTGCCGTCTTAACCCCGGCGCATTGGGCAAGATCGTGTCGATTCCCGGCGTGGACAGGATTGTCGGATTCGGAGGGAAGCATGCGGAAGTAGAGCCGGAAGAGATTGAGGCTTTTCGGGTTTTAGCGCAAAGCAATTGCCTGCGGGAGCCGTGGAAATACCTGCCGGATGGAACGCCAGTCCTGATCAAGACCGGCCCGTTGGCCGGAATTCGGGGGATCGTCCGCCATGACGGTGACTGCCGACGACTGATCATCTCCATCACCTTGTTACAACAGTCAGTAGCCATTCGACTGGACGACGCCACGGTCGTCTCAGTGATCTCCCGCTTCAATGCGGAGCAACCCGAGCTGAGCGCCGAATCGGATATGGCGCTCAGAGTTCTGATGCACGGATGAAGCTCATCCGGTCTTCAATCATGAAACCGGCGGCGCGCCAATCCGAATTTCAAGTCATATTTTAAGGAGGCAACAATGAGCTTGCATGACAACGATCGTGAAGACACGACCATTTATCGAGTAGTCGTGAACCATGAAGAGCAATATTCGATCTGGCCAGAGCACAAGGAGATTCCTCTCGGCTGGAAGGACGTGGGGAAGAGCGGCCCCAAGGCGGAGTGCCTGGAGCACATCAAAGAGGTCTGGACCGACATGCGGCCGCTCAGCTTGAGAAAGAAGATGGAGGAGGCCGAGCGGCGCCGCGCCCAGGAGCCGGCGCCTGCCGCCAACAAGGGCAAGAAAGACCGGACGAAAAAAGAAGAGACGCTGGTTGACCGTTTGTCGAAGGGGCGACATCCGGTCGAGAGCAGTCTGCGGCCGGCCAAGACCGCGCAAGCGCTGAAAGAGCGGATCGACCTGGGATATGTCCATATCAAATTCACCGAGACACGCGGCGGCACGGAGCTCGGAGTGAGGCTCGATCGGGAGGCCACCGATTTGAGCCGGGCCGATTTTGAGAATCAGACCGGCGCCGTTCACCTTGAAGGAGAGCTGACGCTGGATTACGTCAAGGTCCGCTGCATCGCCGACATCGACCTGCAAACCTTAAACGGCCAGGGCCATCTGGCTCCGGTGTAATCGCCCTCTCTTCAGCCGGCCTGGCTTCTGAACGGGCAACCAAACCAGGAGGTAACAATATGCCAAGCCTTAACTCGGATCTCTCTCTCCCCAGTCCGTCCACCGTGATCAAACTGCTTCGCCGGCAGGCGCTGCGTCAGGGCGATCAACTGGCCTATACCTTCCTCGTCGATGGAGAAGCGGAGAAGGTGGAGTTGACCTATGCGGAACTCCATCGCCGATGCTGCGCCATCGGAACGTCGCTCCAATGGGCCGGGGCGTCCGGCGAGCCGGTGCTGTTGTTATGTCCTCCCGGCCTGGATTTCGTCACGGCCTTTTTAGGCTGTCTCTATGCCGGGGCGATCGCGGTGCCGGCGTACCCGCCGAAGCTCAACCGTTCCCAACTCCGGTTGCAGAGCATCATCGAAGACAGCCGCGCCAAACTGGTCCTGTCGACGAGCGCGATTCTGGCGGGAGTGGAGCGAGTGATCGGCGACGCGCCATACGCGAAGGACCTGAGATGGATGGCGACGGACGATATCGCCATCGAGGCCGGAGACAAGTGGCGGGAACCGGCGGTCAACGGCGAGACGCTTGCGATGCTTCAGTATACGTCAGGCTCGACCGCCGCTCCGAAAGGCGTCATGGTGAGTCATCGGAACCTGTTGAGCAATGAGGCGCTCATACAACGGCTCGTCGGCCATTCACCGGATTGGACCTTTATGGGGTGGCTTCCGCTTTACCACGACATGGGCCTGATTGGGATTATGCTCGGATCGCTCTTCGCCGGCGGCCGGTGCGTTCTGATGTCGCCGGCGGCCTTCCTTCAGAAGCCGCTGAGATGGCTTCAGGCGATTTCGAAGTATCAGGTGGCTCTGAGCGGCGCGCCGAACTTCGCCTACGACCTCTGTTCCCGAAAGATCGGTCCGGAAGAACGATCTCAACTGGATCTGTCGAGTTGGAAGATCGCCTTCAACGGTTCGGAGCCTATCTCCCACGAAACCCTGGCCCGGTTCGCGGCGACCTTCGCCGAGTGCGGTTTCCGGCGCGAGGCTTTCTATCCCTGTTATGGGCTGGCCGAAGGCACGCTCATGGTCTCCGGCGGGCAGGCCGATGCGGTTCCGGTCGTCACCAGATTTCAGACGGCGGCGCTGGAATGCAACCGCGCGGTTCCGGTCGAAGTCGGAGAACCCGGAGGCCGCCCGTTGGTGGGATGCGGCGACAATCTGACGGATCCGCGAATCGCGATCGTCCATCCCCAGACGTTGACCGAATGCGCGAATGGGGAAATCGGCGAGGTGTGGGTCGCCGGATCCAGCGTCGCTCAAGGCTATTGGCGGCGCGCCGAAGAGACGGCGCGAACCTTTCGAGCCTATCTGGCCCGGACGGGCGAGGGGCCGTTTTTGCGCACCGGAGATCTGGGATTCATCCTCAAAGGCGAACTGTTCATCACCGGCCGGCTGAAAGACCTGATCATCATCGACGGCCAGAATCACTACCCGCAAGACATCGAACTGACCGTGGCCAAGAGCCATCCCGCCATCAGGCCGGGTTGTTGCGCTGCCGTCTCGATCGATCAGGGAGGGAGGGAGCAGTTGGTGGTGGTGGCCGAACTCGATCGGCAGCATCGAAACGCGGACCAGGATCGAATCATCAGGGCCGTGCGTCAGGCGGTCGCGGAGGAGCACGATCTACGCGTCGGAGACGTCTGGCTGGTTGAGCCGGGCGGCGTCCCCAAAACTTCCAGCGGAAAGATTCAGAGGCATGCCTGCCGGGCCAATTATCTATCCCGGTCGGCGAACCAATCGCGGGAACCGCAACTGGTCTCCCGTTGAAGATCAAAGATGATTCCGAGGCAGGAGGCTCGTTAAATTGGAGATAACAACCGTCGGTGTAGTTGGGGCTGGAGTGATGGGCGTTGGCATCGCTCAGAGTCTGGCTCAGTCGGAGTTCCGGGTGCTGCTGATCGATCTCAACCAGGAGATTTTGGAGCGCGCCCGGCGTCATATCAAGGAGAATCTCAGGCTACAGACCTTGCTCAAAAAAGACGCGGGCGCGCCGCGATCCAATCTGATCATGGAGAGGATCGTCTTCTCTCCAGATCAGCGGACCCTGGAGGCGGCCGATTTCCTGATCGAGAACGTGGTCGAGAAGTGGGAAGTCAAACGCCGGGTCTACCAGGAGATTGACGCCATCTGCCCCGGCCGGACGATCTTCGCGGCCAATACTTCGGCGATCCCCATCACGCGCATTGCTTCGGCCACCGGGCGCCCGGCGCAAGTCCTGGGGATGCATTTCATGAACCCCGTGCCCATGAAGCGCCTGGTCGAGGTCATTCGCGGCTATCACACCGCCGCCGAGACTATCGACGCCGCGCGCGGCCTGCTGAGCAGGATGGGGAAAGACGCCGTGGTCGTCAACGACTCTCCGGGGTTCGTCTCGAATCGGGTCTTGATGCTGACGATCAACGAAGCCATCTTTCTGGCCCATGAGCGAGTGGCTTCGCCCGCCGAAGTGGATAGGATTTTTAAAGAATGCTTCGGCCATAAGATGGGGCCGTTGGAGACGGCGGACTTGATCGGGCTGGATACGATTCTGCTTTCGCTGGAGGCGCTGGTCGAGGCTTTCTCCGACAGCAAGTATCGTCCCTGTCCGCTTCTCAAGCAGATGGTGGATGCGGGATTGCATGGCCGCAAGAGCGGCGCCGGTTTCTATCAGTATCAGGTCGTCGAATAACCAACTAACGAGAGGAGCTTCATGGACAACTCGAAACACAAGATCAGGGCGTTTCTATCGCGCTTCTTTCAGACCGCCGAATTGAAAGAGGAGGACGACATCTTCGCCCTTGGCTTCGTCAATTCGCTGTTCGCGATGCAGTTGATCACCTGGGTGGAGAAAGAGTTCAGCATCCAGATCGAGGACGAAGATCTGGAAGTCACGAACTTCAGCACGATCGCGGCGATCGCCAACCTGATTGCCCGGAAAAATTGTCACGCGCAAGGCGCTTAACCGCGACCGGCTCATCAATGGCCAAAGGGCGCCGGAGGGCGTCAAGGCGAGGGGGCAAGCATGGAGACTAAATTGACCGAGCGACAGCAGCTGGATGTGGCCGATTTCGAGCGCTTCGCGCGAGCCGAGATCGCTCCGGGCGCGGAGTCGGCGGACCGGGAAGAACGGCTTCAAATCGAAGTCATCCACAAGCTGGCGCGGAGCGGACTCCTGGGCAGCATCGTGCCGGCCAAGTGGGGCGGCCGTGGATTGGATTGGTTCACTTATGGCCTCCTGCACGAAACGATCGGAAAGTTCTGCTCTTCAGTCAGGAGCATGATCACGGTTCACGACATGGTTTCGCTGGCCATTCTCAAATGGGGGAACGATCAGCAGCGCGACCGGTGGCTGCCGAGGCTGTCGCGCGGCGAAATCCTCGGTGCCTTCGCCGTCAGCGAACCCGGCGTCGGCAGCGACGCCAAAAGCATCGAGACGACGGCGGAGCGATCAAACGGTTCATACATTCTGAACGGAACCAAGAAATGGATCACCGCGGGCCAAATCGCGGACCTCTTTTTGGTGCTGGCCCGCCGTCAGGACCGGCCCACGGCCTTTCTGGTCGAGCGGGATCGAGCCGGCCTTTCGATTGAGCCGATCTCCGGTCTGCTTGGCCTGCGGGCGTCGATGGTCGGAGAACTGAGCTTTCGACAATGTGAAATCCCGGCCGAGAACCTGGTCGGCCGCGAGGGATTCGGTCTGGTCTCCGTCGCCCTGACGGCCCTCGGTTTGGGACGCTACAGCGTGGCCTGGGGATGCGTGGGCATCGCGCAGGCTTGCCTCGACGCCAGCCTGCAATACACGAATCGGCGACGGCAGTTCGGCTCTCTTTTGAGAGAGCATCAGTTGATTCAGGAGATGATCGCGGAGATGGCGACCAACCTCAAGGCGTCGCGGGCGCTCGGCGAGCGGGCCGGCCGTCTTAAACAGGAGGGCGATCCGAGCGAGGTCATGGAGACATTCGTTGCGAAGTATTTCGCTTCGCGAGCGGCCATGCGGGCGGCGATCGACGCCGTTCAGATCCACGGCGCCAATGGGTGCTCAAGCGAATACCCGGTGCAGCGATACCTGCGCGACGCCAAGGTCATGGAAGTGATCGAGGGCAGCCATCAAATCTCCCAACTTCTGATCGCGAATCATGCGTTTCAGGAGAGCGAAAACAACTATAGCGGTTTTCACGTGGATGAATAGCCACAGAGAGCGCAGAGAACGCAGAGAGCATAATAATTTCTCTGTGACTAACAATCTTCATACATTTGAAAGCCGGCATAAGGATAAATGAGGATATGAGCATAGCTCCGAGCGAGGTTCAAATCGAGGATTCCAGCGAGATCCGGGATCGCAAGCGAATGATCAAGGTCATCGTCTGGGATCTGGATGAGACGTTGTGGCGCGGCACGCTGTTGGAGGACGGGGCCGTCGTCTTGAGAGACGGCGTGGCCGAGATCATCAAAACGCTGGACGGCCGAGGCATTCTGCAATCGATCGCGAGCAAGAACGATCACAATCATGCCATGGAGCGGCTGCGAGGCTTCGGTCTAGCCGAGTACTTTCTCTACCCGCAAATCAATTGGAGCTCGAAGGCGTCGTCGATCAAATCGATCGCCGCCTCGCTCAACATCGGAATGGATGCCGTGGGTTTCATTGACGATCAGGCGTTCGAGCGTGACGAGGTGGCCTTTTCGCTTCCGGATGTCTGCTGTCTCGACCCGATCGATCTGGGGGGCCTGCTGGACCGGCCGGATCTGAACCCGCGTTTCATCACCGAGGACTCGGCCCTCAGACGGCAGATGTATCTTAGCGATATCGAGCGTCAGAAGGCCGAGGAGTCGTTCATCGGTCCACAGGAAGAGTTTCTCTCCACGCTCGGACTCGAACTGACGATCGCCGCCGCGCGGACGGAGGATTTGAAGCGGGCCGAAGAGTTGACTTTGCGAACCAACCAATTGAACACCACCGGCTACACCTACTCTTACGAGGAGCTGAATGAGTTTCGGCAGTCGGATCGCCACCGTTTGCTGGTGGCCGGTCTGATCGACAAGTACGGAACCTACGGCAAGATCGGCCTGATGCTGATCGAATGCGCCGAGCGCGAATGGACGATCAAGCTGCTTTTGATGTCCTGCCGCGTCATGTCGAGAGGGATCGGCACGATTCTGATCAATCACATTCTGAGGCTGGCTAAAGAGGCGAATGTCAGGCTGCTCGCCGAATTCGCGCCGAACGGACGGAACCGGATGATGTATGTCTCATATAAATTCGCCAATTTCCGCGAGGTCGAGCAGCGCGGCGAGTTGGTGATCCTGGAGAACGATCTCAGCCGGATTCAGGAGTTCCCGCCTTATGCGAAAGTCGAGATCTCCGCTTGAGCGCGCGCGATAGACGGATCGCAAGACGCGCGAACCCGGTTTGAGACGGAAGAGTGGAGCAGCGCCCATGAATTCCCCCATGAATTCCGAAGATAGATTATTGATGACGGACTGTGGAGAGCTGGAGCCTTCGCGGCGGGCCGATTCGGCCACGAAGCCGCCGACGGCTTCGGAAATCAGAGACTGGCTGACCTCCAAAATCACGGAGATCATCGGGATCGAACCTCAACCGATCGATCCACGGGAAGCTTTCACGGCCTTCGGACTGGTCTCCAGAGACGCGATCATGCTTTCCGGCGAACTGGAGAGCTGGCTCGGCCGCCGGCTCCCTCCGACGCTGCTCTATGACTATGCCAACATCTGGTCGCTGGCCCAATACCTGTCGGGAGAGACCTCGGAGTCCGGTCCGGAGCTTTCATTCAGCCAGGAGGCCGCCCGAGACGCAGGAGGCGGCGCGGAGCCGATCGCGATCATCGGCCTTGGTTGCCGCTTTCCCGGCGCCGACGATCCGGAATCGTTCTGGCGGCTGATGCGTGAGGGCATCGACGCCATCACGGAAGTGCCGGCCGAGAGGTGGGACCGAAACGCCTTCTACGATTCGGCGGCGGGGACGCCGGGGAAGATGAACACCCGATGGGGAGGCTTTCTCGGGCAGGTCGATCGATTCGATCCACAGTTCTTCGGCATCGCTCCGCGCGAGGCCGAGCGCATGGACCCGCAGCAGCGCTTGTTGCTGGAGGTGGCGTGGGAAGCATTGGAGAATGCCGGGCTGATTCCGGAGAGCTTGCGCGGCTCGTCGACCGGCGTCTTCATCGGGATCTCGACATACGACTACGGGCGGTTGCAGTTGGACGATCCGTTGCGGCTCGACGCTTATGTCGGGACGGGCAACGCTTTGAGCGTCGCGGCCAACCGGTTGTCGTACTTCTTCGATCTTCGCGGGCCGAGCATAAGCGTCGATACGGCGTGTTCATCGAGCCTGGTGGCCGCGCATCTGGCCTGTCAGAGCTTGCGCCTCGGGGAGTGCGAATCGGCGCTGGTCGGAGGCGTCAACCTGATTCTCTCTCCACAACTGAATATCGCTTTTTCCCAGGCGCGCATGATGGCGGCCGACGGCCGTTGCAAGACCTTCGACGCGTCGGCCGATGGTTACGTGCGCGGCGAGGGCTGCGGAGTGATCGTGCTCAAACGCTTGTCCGACGCGCTACGTGACGGAAATCGCGTACTGGCGCTGGTTCGCGGATCGGCGATCAATCAGGACGGGCATAGCAACGGGCTGACGGCGCCGAACGGCCCGGCGCAGGAGGCCGTCATTCGACAGGCGCTCCGTCAGGCAGGCGTGGAGCCGGCGCGGATCGGCTATGTCGAGGCGCACGGGACGGGAACTCCGCTGGGCGATCCGATGGAATTTGACGCGCTCAAAGCCGCCCTTGCGCCCGGCCGCGCGCTCAATCGCCCCTGCGTCGTCGGCTCGGTCAAGACCAATATCGGCCATCTGGAGGCCGCCGCCGGAATCGCCGGATTGATCAAGGCGACGCTCTCGTTGCAGCACGGCGAAATCCCCCCGCTGCTGCATTTCAAAGCGCTCAACCCGCAGATCTCGCTGACGGAGACGCCATTCGCGGTTCCCACCCGGATTTTGGACTGGCCGACGGGAGAAGAGCGGCGACTAGCCGGCGTCAGTTCATTCGGCTTCGGCGGGACCAACGCTCATGCCATTCTGGAAGAGGCTCCGGCGCCGGCCCGAACGACGCCGCGGTTCGAAAGGCCGCTCCATCTCTTCACGGCGTCGGCGAGGGACGAAGATGGATTGCGCGATCAGGCGCGCCGTTACGCGGCCTTCCTCTCGGCGCGCCCGGAGATCCCGATCGCCGATGTTTGCCACACGGCCAACACCGGGCGGACCCATTTCTCTCACCGGCTGGCCGTCATCACCGGCTCGACCGGCCAACTCAGCGAGCAACTGTCCGCATTCACCGCGGGCGGACAGGCCGAAGAGATTTCCGCCGCCTCGGTCACGAGCCGGGACGGTCATCGAGTCGCGTTTCTGTTCACCGGACAGGGATCGCAATACATCGGGATGGGGCGGCGCCTCTATCTTACACAGCCGATCTTCCGTCAGGCGCTCGATCGATGCGCCGAATTGTTGCGGGACCACCTGGATCAACCGCTCCTTTCGGTTCTCTATCCTGCGCCCGGAACGGATTCGCCGCTCGATCAGACCGCGTACACGCAACCCGCGCTGTTCGCCCTTGAGTATGCCCTGGCCGAGTTATGGCGTTCGTGGGGAATCGAGCCGGCCGCCGTCATGGGCCATAGCGTCGGCGAGTACGTTGGAGCATGCCTGGCCGGCGTGTTCAGCCTGGAGGACGGGTTGAGACTGATCGCCGCTCGCGCCCGCTTGATGCAGGCGCTACCCCGAAATGGGATGATGGCGAGCGTCTTCGCGCCGCAGGAACGAATCGCGGCGGCGATGGCCGATTACCCCAAAGATATCTCGATCGCGGCGGTCAACGGTCCCGATAATCTGGCGATCTCCGGAGAGCGCCGCGCCGTCGAGGCCGTTCTTGCTCGCCTGAAGCGGGACGGCATTCGCGCCGAAGAGTTGACCGTCTCCCACGCCTTCCATTCTCCGCTGATGGATCCGGTGTTGAAACAGTTCGAACGGATTGCCTCACGGATCAAGTTCGCCGCCCCTCGGCTCGATCTGGTCTCGAACCTGACAGGCCGGATCTTCGGGCCAGGCGAGATCCCGGACGCGGCTTACTGGAGCCGGCATCTCAGACAGACCGTGCAGTTCGCGGCGGGCATGGAGAGCCTGCGCCAG
>Ga0154003_1000408_pt1 | contig 13391 bp, 6 predicted proteins | sample TSFL087MetaG_FD_104679 | JGI IMG/M metagenome (GOLD analysis project Ga0154003, IMG submission 104679) | Attine ant fungus gardens microbial communities from Florida, USA - TSFL087 MetaG | ecosystem: Host-associated > Fungi > Mycelium > Unclassified | place: USA: Florida, Lake Talquin State...
CGAAGACACCATCGTCAAGACCAACCTCGAAGCGGCCAAAGAGATTGTCCGCCAGATCCGGCTGCGTGACCTCGGCGGAATCATCGTGCTCGACTTCATCGACATGGAAGAGCGCAAGAACCGCCAGAAGGTCATGGGGGCTCTCGAACAGGAATTGCGCAGCGATCGCTCGCCGTCGAAGATTCTCCAGTTCAACGACTTCGGCCTGGTGGCCATCACGCGCAAACGAGTCAAGCAGTCGCTCGAACGCACGCTCTGCACCCCCTGCCCGTATTGCGGCGGAGGCGGCATGGTCAAAAGCCCACAGACGGTCAGCTACGAAATCCTGGCCGAGGCGCGCCGCATTTCGAAAGACGTCGACCACCACAACGAGGTCATCCTCCGCGTCAACCCGGAGGTGGCCAAGGCGCTGCGCGGCCCCGAACGCGACGTTCTCGCGGAGATCGAGGCTTACCTCGGCGGCCTGGTCACGATCAAGAGCGACCCAACCGTGCATCAGGAACAGTTCGACATCGCGCTGGCTTGAGGAAGTCGGGGAGCGCGTAGAATTCGTGGAATAGTTTCAGCCACAGAGCGCACAGAGCGCACAGAGTTATTACGCTCTGTGCGCTCTGTGGCTTTTCCGCATCTACCTGAAAATCGCCGTGGCCGCGTTACCGCTTATCACTTGTCGAAGTGGCCATCGGCGCCGGCGCTTTCTTCAGATACTTGTCGTACCATGCCAGGTAACGCTCGAACCGGTCGCGGGCGTAGCTCGGGCGGCTGATGCCATGATTCTGATTGGGATAGATCACAAGTTGCGTCTCAACGCCGAGGCTGCGCAGCGCCTGATACATCTGCTCGCTTCCGGCCAGCGGCACGTTGAAATCGCGCTCGCCGCACAGAAAGAGCGTCGGGGTCTTGATGCGGTCGGCGTGGAGGAACGGGTATGAAATCTTCTGGTAGGTCTCCCAGGCCTTCGGGTCCCACGGCGGGCCGATCTCGTTATCGTATTGAATTATATATTGATCCGTTCCGTAGAAACTTACGGTGAAGGCAGTTCCCGCGCCGCTGGTCGCCGCCTTGAATCGATTGTCGCTGGCGATAATGTAATCGGTCAATATCCCGCCGTAGCTCCAGCCGCCGACGCCCAAACGGTCTGGATCGGCCACGCCCATCTTGATGACGTGATCGACGCCGGCTTGCAGGTCTTCGACTTCGTAATGCCCCCAATCGGCGAAGATCGCGCGCGAAAACTTCTGGCCTCGGCCCGCGCTGCCGCGATAATTCACGGCCAGGACCGCATACCCGTTGGCCGCGAAGAATTGCCGCTCCAAACTGAACGAATGCTGATCCTGACCGTTCGGCCCGCCGTGAATGCGCAGCAGCAACGGGACCTTCGTCCCTTTCACGTAACCGGTCGGGTATGTCAACAGGCCGTGGACTTCCGTGCCGTCTTTGCTCTTGAAGCCGACCTCTTCCGTTGGCGCGATTTCCAATTCGGCGAAGAGCGCGTCGTTCTGGCGCGTGAGTTGGCGCAGCGCGCCGTTATCAAAGGCGTAGACTTCGGTATATCTCGCATCGCCGCCCGAAAGGACCACGGAGCGATTCCCTTTCGATTCCCAACTCGAGATCACGATCGGCGGCAAGAGCAGCCGCTCCACCTTGCCGCCCGCCAGGGCCGCCTGCGCCGGATAGACAGATCGGTCGTCGGTGACCAGGAAGCGAATGAATTTGCCGTCGGCGCTGAAGCCGGGCGAGGAGACGCTGCGGTCGAGAGCATCGACGGATTCCATTCGCCTAGGCGCGCCGCCTTCGCCGCCGCCGCTCGAGGGTACAACGGCCAGGTGGTTCATGTTGTAAGCGCCGTATTTCTTCTCGTCGCCTTCAAGGAACGCGATCCACTTTCCGTCGGGACTCCATACTGGGCGCGAACGCCCGCCTCGGCTGTCCGCCGGCGTCAGCGCTTTTTCGGTCGCGCCGGACTTCGCCTCGGCCACAAAGACCTGGGCCGACGAGTCGCGGTCGGGGTCTGCGGTGTGATTGCTCATGAACGCGATGCGGGCGCCGTCGGGCGACCACGAAGGCGCGGCCTCATCCCATTTGCCGGTCGTCAGCCGCTCCAGCTTCTTCATCCCGACGTCGAAAAGGTAGATGTAACTGTGACGGCCCGAGAGCAGATAGCCTTGCCCGTCCTGTTTGAATCTGTAGCGATCAATCAGGACCGGCTTCGGCGCTTTCGGCTTCGCGCCGCTTTCTTTCGCGGCTTCGGCGGCCTCGGTTTCAGGGTCGGGGTCTCCGATTACTAACGCCAGTCGCTTCGAATCCGGCGACCATTCATAGTCTTGCAATCGCCCCTTCAGATCGGTCAATTGAAAAGCCTCGCCGCCGTCGCGGTCGAGCAGCCACACCTGATTGCCCTTGGCCGGGCCCGGCCGCGATGAAGTGAACGAGAGATATTTTCCGTCCGGACTCCAACGCGGCGCAGACGCGCTCTCGGGACCTCGCGTCATCTGGCGTTCGGTCTTGCCGTCGAAGCTGATCACCCAGACTTGCGAGTCGGCCTTGTCCTCTTTGACGTCGACGGTCGAGGCCACGTAGGCCACCCACTGGCCATCGGGCGAGATTTGCGGGTCACGCACTTCGCGCAAGCGTGGAACGTCGTCCAGCTTGAGCGGGCGACGCGCGGGCTGCGCCATCAAAACGGCCGTTGAAGCCAGAATTAGCGGCAGGATGAGTAATAGTTTTTTGGTAGGCATAGGCATATAGGCTACTTTTTTGATTCGCTAAACGAGAGTAGTGATATGACATATGACATATGATCTTTGAGAATTAAGTCCAACCATAATAGAAGGCGCCCCTTTGCGTCTTTGCGCCTTTGCGAGAACCGCCGCCTGAATGAGCAAGCCATTTTCTCGCCAAGGGGCAAAGGGGCAAAGGGGCAAAGGGGCAAAAGCGCAAAGACGCAAAGCGGCGCCACTTAATTTTCAAATACCATATGTCATATCACTCAGCGTCCTACATTCTCCAAGATCCAAATTCCCCCGGAAACTTCCATGATCGGCAGGACGATGCGGTCGGCGGCGAGCGCCATTTCCATAACGCCGACTTCGGGCAGAACCATCTGGGCGGGGCTTTCAAAGTTCGTCACGCGGAAAGGCTCTCCTCTGGGTTGGCCGCTCGCCGGATCGAAGTCAATGCCCCAGACGTTGAAGAATCCGGTTCGGTTGGAGACGAAGTAAAGCCGCCTGCCGTCGGGCGACCAGCGTGGTTTGTCATCGAAGTACTTGGCTTCGGTGACGCGCCTCCATTCGCCGCCCGAAGACGGAACGACGTAGATGGTCGAGATTCCGGCCTCAGTCGCTTTGGCGGCGATGAAGCTGATCCACTTCTGATCGGGAGAGAAACGCGCTTGATAGAGATTCATTTCGGGATGAGAGGTGACCATGCGCATTTGCTTCTCGGCCTGAGGGGCCGCCGCAATCGGGAAGACGTAGATCGCGTGTCGTCCGGGCTGGTGATCCGCCCCCCCGAGTATCCACTTCCCGTCGAGGGACCAGTCCCAGACGCTGATGGTCGCCATGCCGGGAGAGGTGAGCGTCTGTTCAGCGCCGCCGCCGGACGGCATTAAGGCAAGGCTACTTTCATGCCTGGAGCCTTCCTGGTTGAGCTGGCGGCTGCGATTATAAATCAGCCGCGAGCCGTCGTGTGACCAATGCGGCTGTGCGCGATGCGATTCGTCGGCTGCCAGGAGCGTCTCACGCCCATCCTTGATCGACTTCTCCCAAAACTCCCATTTCCCGGCGCGGCGCGTAACAAACGCCAGCTTCCTGCCGTCCGGCGACAGTTCGGGGTAACCGGCTTTCACTCCGGCTGCGGTGACGGGCCGACTCTCTCCCTTGATCCGGCCCGCTGAGGCGTCGAACGGGAGCGACCACAATCTGATTTGCTCGGCGCGCGCGGTGAAAGCCAGTTTCCTGCCGTCCGGCGAGATGGCTATGTCCTTGTCCAGCCCTGCGCCGGTGGTCAAGCGTTCCGGGCCGGCGGTCCACCGCAGGCTCCGCGGCTCGACTTCCACTTTCCACAAACTTCTCACGCTCTGTGAGGTTCCTTCAAAATAGAGCGTCTGGCCGGAAGGCGACCACAAAAAATCGCTGAGAATCACCGACGCCTCTCTCATCCGCGCCTCAACCTTCGGATCGATTTCCGATTTGGCCGGAGAGCCGCCATCCAACGGAACTGTCCAAAAAGTCCACTTATCCTGTCGACTCCATCCCCACAGCGAGAGATGTTTACCGTCAGGTCGCCAAGCCAGGCGAAAGAAACCGAATTGAGGGAGAAAATCCGACATCACCTCGCGCGGCGGTTTGCCGTCGAGTCCCACCACATAGATCTTGGGTATCTCCGTCGTCTGTAGCGGCGAACTGTAGAAGAGAATTTGCGCGCCGTCCGGCGACCAGCGCGGGCGAGAGCCGAAGGAAGAAACTTTACGTTCCTTGCCGCCGAGCACAGGCGTTACGAACAGTCCTCCGCCGTCGCGCTCGGAGCGGAAGACCAGCCGATTCCCCTCCGGCGCCCAATCCGGCTGCCAGTCATGGGCCTCGGACGTGGTCACGCGAACCGGATTGCCTTCGCCGACCGGCTGCACCCAGATGTCGAAATTGCCGCTCCGGTCGGAGCTGTAAGCGATCATTCGCCCGTCGGGCGACCAGCTCGGTTCGCTTTCGAGGCCGGGATCGAAGGTCAACTGCCAGAGTTTAGGCTGCGGCGGCGGCGAATCGTCCCGCGATCTCCGGCTGATCGGGAAGATGGCCAGGATAGCAATTGTGAGGGTCGCGAGCGTCGCGAGCGCAATAATCGTCCATCGCTTGTGAGTAATGATCTTGCCATTGGCCGCCTCAAGCGCCTCAGACGCCTCATTAATTGCTGGCATCGCCGCGATCTCAGCGCCGTTCAGCGGGTAGAGCGCGGCGCCGGCGTCGGCCTTCGATCCATTTCCATTAGTCGGGAGCGCCATGAACTCTTCGCTCGCGCCGTCCACTTCTCTCACGCTGGCCACGAAGCGATAGCCCCGACCCGGAACGGTCAGGATGTAATGATGTTCGTTCGGCTGTTCGTCGAGGGCTTTTCTCAGCGCGGAGATGTTGCGGGCCAGGTTGTTCTCCTCCACCACGGTGTCGGGCCAGACCCGCTGCAGCAGTTCATTCTTCTCCAACACCTGGCCGCGATTTTGGATCAGCGCCAGCAGAATCTCGAAGGCTTTAAGGCTGAGCGGCACAACCTCCCCATCACGCGTCAGGACATATTTGACCGTATCTACGCGAAATGGACCAAACTCATAGAATGGCGTGGATTGCTCTCGTTGCGCTCCATTCATAACTTTTCAGGAGTTTTCAGAACGACAGATAACTTTTCAGAAGTTATTAGACCACCGCAAAGACTTCGTATTCCGCTTCCGAGTATCTATTCCCAGCCAAAACCGGCGAACGTGTTCGAGCAATCGTATGGTGAAGGGTATGTATTGGCCGCTCGAACAGGGCGCCTCCAGCCTTTGGTTGATCTTATATAGAGATGAAGCTAGCGATGTCAACCTGAGGATCAAGCTGGTGAAGATTTTCTTCCAGGCCGGATTTCAATTGTTTGTACGGAAAGAGCAACCACGGGGAGCACAGGGCGCCACGGGGAAAAGAAAGTGAAAAGGCATTACTCTACCTGACTTATCCCCGTGATCCCCATGTCCCCCGTGGTTGTTACCATACATGCAATTGCAAATCGTTCTATTCGGCGACGCCGCATTCGAGGTTTGTCATTGGTCATTGCAGGAGATCGGGTCAGTCAACCCCCAATAAACGTTGGGTAAACTCACGGCGATGACCAATGACAAGCGCATCAGCGGCCTTCGGAATTCACTTGCAAGCCATTCGGAACCCGCTCGGCGAATTTTGAGAGTTTCTTCAAGATTTATGACGAATTTATGGCGATATTGATTGTCCGATGTACAAGGAGGGAGGTAAGAAACTATGTCCATACTCAAATTGTCGCTGCTCGCGGTCATCGCTCCTCTTTGCTGGGGGCCTTTCTATAAAACCGAATCGCCGGAAAAGGTCCCTTATCCCGAAGGTTACCGGCGCTGGACGCACGTCAGGAGCGGGCTGACCGACGCCGATAGCCCTGATTACCAGCTCACCGGCGGGCTGCACCACATTTACGCCAACGACAAGGCCATGGAGGGCTATGAGAGCGGGCGTTTCCCGGACGGATCCGTAATCGTCTACGACTTGTTGAAGGTTCAAACGAAAGACGGCGTCACGCGGGAAGGGGAGCGGCGATATCTCACCGTCATGCACAAGGACAGCAAACGGTTCGCCGACACGGGCGGCTGGGGCTTCGAGGTCTTCTTGAAAAACAGCCGCACCGATCGGACCGTCTGGCCGAACGCGAAGATGAAGTGTTTTGACTGCCACACCAACCGGAAAGATCAGGATTTCGTGTTCGGCTCGTTCCGCAAGTGAAGTCGGACGTGAGAGAAGCATGGATGCGGGGTTGTTCTGGCAGTTGGTCGCGGACATCTGCAAACTCGGAGAGTTTATAGCGTCGACGGGAATAGGCGGGGTATCGGCGAACATCGTCGGCAAGTTTTAAGTGGGTTACGACGGCTCTGAAGGCGTTCATGTACAAACTGTCTACGCTCGGACGTTTCTTCCTCGCCATCGCGATGGTGGCCTTCGGCATACAACATTTCGTTCATCTGGACTTTGTAACGAGGGTCTTTCCGAGATTGCCGGCGTGGATTCCCGCGCACACATTTATTGCATGCGTCTTCGGCGCGCTCCTGCTTATGGGCGGCGCCGCTATCATGTTCGAGAAAGCGGCGCGACATGTGGCCTTGCTGTTGGGCGCAGTTATCCTCAGCTCGTTTGCATTGCTGTACCTGCCGCCGCTGATCACAGGGCCCCTGCTTCCCTTTAACGGCGGTTTGTGGACCAGCGCCGGTAAGGCGCTGGCCCTCTCTGGCGGGAGTTTTCTCGTGGCTGGCTCACTCCCCGTAAAACTGGACGGCCCGACGAACGCTCTCGCCAGAGTCGCAAGGACAATGGAAAAATTCATTCCCCTGGGACGTTTTTTCCTTGCCGCCTTCCTGATCCTCTGCGGGATCGAGCATTTCATGTACGTCGAAATCGTGACGAGGATGGTTCCTTCGTGGATTCCGGGCGGCGCCTTCTGGACCTATTTTGCCGGCGTGGCGTTGATCGCGGGCGGCGCGGGGATGTGCCTTCCTTTGACGTTGCGACCAGCGGCAGCCCTCACTGGGCTGATGATCTTTATATGGGTTGTGATCCTGCACATCCCCAGAGCCGTGACCATGAGAAATTCTAACGAGACGACCGCCGTGTTCGAGGCTCTAGCCTTTTCCGGCGTAGCGTTTATTTTGGCCGCCGCGCCAAAAGGAAGTCAGCTAAAAGATGTCATTCATGTCTCTGAGACGACGCCCTGAAACAATAAAAATAGACAGGATTTACAGGATTTCTCGGGATTTTGTGAATTGAGATCAATGTTGAGAAATCCTGTAAATCCTGTCTATTTCAATGCAGGTCAGGAAGAATCCTAAAGTGGATTGATCAGAACCTCAGCTTGAGGCCGAGTTGGATGACGCGAGGCCCGCCCCGTGTTCGAGTGATCTCGCCGAAATTACCGCCGCTCAGGTCTCGGGCCGGATTTCGGAAGGTCGGCGTGTTGGAAACGTTATAAGCCTCGGCCCGGAATTCGAGCGATAGGCCTTCCTTGAGCCGGGTAATTTTCGAAACGCTGATGTCGACGCGCCGCTGATCGGGCCCGATCACGGTGTTGCGTCCCAGCGAGCCGAACGCGACGCCAGAGCTTTGGAACGCGTCGCGATTCAAATATCCGTCGAGACGCGATGTGATAGAGCCTTTGGTAGTCTGATCCCCATGCGTTGCGCCCCGCGCCATGTCGGGTCGAGGCGCAGTCGAAGAGAAAAGAATGCCGCTGAAATCGTCGTCCACAACCGTGAAGGGACGGCCCGATTGGAACGTGCCGATCCCTGAAACCTGCCAGCCCTCGACAAAGCGATTGCCTTTGAAGGGAAGTTCCCAGGTCCAACTCAATATCAGCCTGTGCTTGCGATGAAAATCGGACAGACCACGGTTCAAATGAGGCCGCGATTGGTCGTGCTCGATCTGGAACAATCCTTCGTCGGAGAAGGTGTCTATGGATCGCGAAAATGTGTAGTTGACGTTGAACATGAATCCTCGGCTGAACCGCTTCTGCAAGCTGGTTTGAAGCGAGTGATAGATCGAGTTGGCGTTGGAAAAGACGGTGTTCGCGCCCTCGTCTTCGTCAAAACCGAGCATGGGCCCGCGCAGTTCCCCCGGGATCACGCATTCATCGGGATCGTCGAGGAGTTCGCACCCGGCGGGCGGCGTCTTGAGGTTGATGAAAGTGTCGTCGTCGATCTGATAAAAGTTGCCCGTGAAGCCTCCGCCCGGAACCCCGGCGCGACGCAGAAGGCCGACGCGGTCTATGTCGAACGGCTGATTCTGGTTGGCTAGCTGCAGCAGCTTCGTTCCCTTCGAGCCGACGTATCCGATTTCGATCAGCCAATTCGGCTTGAACTCCCATTGCGCGTTCAGGTTCCATTGCTGGATGTACGGAGTGGCGAGGTCGGGCGAGATCATCTGCGTCTCGAACGCCTCGAATTCAGTGTCAGGATCGTTGGAGCCGACAAGGATCGGCTCGCCGTCGTCGAACCCTACACTGAAGGACGGGATCGGGAAGACGGGAATGTCGCGAGGAATGGTGTTCCAGTCTCCCAGATCGTTCAACTGCGATTCGCGGAAGAACGGCGCCGCCTGCCTGAGCGAGTTGGCGAAGGCTCCGGTCGTGCGCTCAAAGAAGATTCCGTAGCCGCCGCGCAGGATTAACTTATTGCCCTCGAACGGAGACCAGGCGAATCCGAAGCGCGGCATGATGTTGTTGTAATCGCCTGGAATAATACTCTTGCTGTCGGCGGTCCGCAGATTCAGCCCCGCCGCGCCCGCAATCGAGCCGGGTTTGAAATTCGACGGGAAGATGAACCCGTTTTGAATGTTTCCCGTCGCAAGCGCCGTGGGGAAATCGAATACCGTGATCAGACCGTTGACCTCAGACGGATATCCGAAGAACTCATGCCGCACGCCCACGTTGAACGTGAGCCTGGGCGTAACCTTCCAATCGTCGGCGACGAACCAACTCCAGTCAGTCATCCGGTAGCCCCTGACGGTCTCGCCGTAATTCAGAGAAGAGTCATCAATCTGTCGCGCGCGGTTTCTGTCCGCCGGATTTCTGTAGCCCACCGTCAGAAAATCGAACCAGCTTTTGAGATTGTGCCTGCGATTCCGCGTCTCCTCGAGCGCGCCGTTCAATTGATGCCGCCGCAACTCGCCGCCGACGCGAAGCGAATGTTTTCCGCGGCTGAATGAGACGGTGTCTCCGAAGGTGAAGGTGTTCTGTACGTCGAATATCCGCGTGCCGTCGCCAGGCGTGCCGAATCGGAGTGCGGAGCCGACGTCCTCGCCGCCGTCGATCTCGATCTGGCTCAGGTCGGGGACCTCGGCGGCGAAGGGGTTCTGTATGCCGAAGTCGGCGTTGTTGAAAAAAACCACCGGCGCGGAGTCGTTGCGGTTGCGGAAGAATCCGGCGCGGAATTCGTTGACGAGCCTGGGGCCGAAGATGTGGACGTCGGTCAGCGAGAAGGTTCGCTGGTAGGTCGTGTCTTCTCTCTCGAACCTGGTCAACGCATTGCCGTTGGCCAGCGGATCGCGGCTGGGCTGGTTCGAGAAGAAAAATTTGCCGCTGAGCTTGTTCGATTGCGTCAATTGATGATCGATGTTGACGCTGAACTGGTCCTGCCTGAAGGTCGCGGGAATTACCGAGACCACCTGGCAACTGTCGGCCACCTGGTCCTCGACTCGACCGCAGTTGATCCCGTTGGCCCCGGATGGGATCAGAAAAGACCCGTCCGAGAACTTGGCCTTGAGCAGCGCTCTCGAAATGGGATTGATCACCGCGAAATTTATGGGGCCGTTCCTCTGTGGGTTCCAGATGACCGCCGCAAACCGGTTGATCCCTTCATCTGAACGGTCGTCGGTGAGGTCTTTAGGCATCCGCACTGTGTTGCTCGCCTCGTCCACAAAAGAAGTTCTGGCCCGCGTGAATTGGTATGACCCGAAGAAGAAAGTCTTGTTCTTGATGATCGGGCCGCCGATTGTGGCGCCTCCCTCGTTCCTCCTAAGAATGGGGCGATCTAGGCCGGCGCGATTGAAGAAGAAATCGTTGGCGATCAGCTTGTCGTTCTGAAAGTAATGATAGAGGCTGCCGTGCAAATCGTTCGCGCCGCTCTTCGAGACGAGTTGGAAGGCGCCGCCTCCGTTGCGGCCCGTGGCCGCGTCGTAGAGGCTGGTTTGCAGTTTGACCTCCTGGAGCGTTTCGAGCGCAGGCGCGATGTTCCGTGAGAGCGTGCCGCCGCCTTCGTCAATAGTCCCTCTCGACCCGTTGATCCGGCTGTTGCAGCAGAGGAGGTTAGTGACGTCGACGCCATTAAACACGAAGCTGTTGTTGGTGGCGCGCGCGCCGTTCACGCTCGGCGAGATCGAGGCGTTGTCGTTCGACAGCAGTTCGCTGATGTCCGCCGACACGCCCGGCTCGATCACCAGCAGCTGCGTGAAATTGCGCGCCGAAGTCGGCAACCCTTCGAGTTCTCTCCGATCAAGCGTGCGAACTATTGTCGCAGACCCCGAAGATACCATCTCCGAGTTGGCGGTCACTTCTATGGTCTGGTCAACCGCGCCGACCTCTAACTGAACGTTCACCGTGACCATCTCAGCGGTGGTCACAGCGACGCCGTCGCGCGCCAGTCTCTTGAACCCCTGACTCTCGAAGACTATGCGGTAGATTCCGGGAGACAGGAAACGAGCCTCCCAGCCGCCCGCTGAATCGGTTTTGACCGTCCGCCGCTCTCCCGTCTCCACTCTGGTCAACGTCACAGTAGAGCCCGGAATCGCGGCGCCTGTCTGGTCGGCGACACGCCCCGTCAATCCGGTGTTGGAGCCTGACTGCGCCAGAACCGATGTGGCGCCTATTGCAAGTATCAGACAGATTCCACCCAAAACCCGCGTTAAACGGCGGGATACACTACTACATCTCATTTCAGCCTCCTTTTGTTTGCTGAAAGTTTCGGAACAGAACTTTGATTGTGATAGATAATTGCGGATCTGAATGTTTCTTCTATGGAGAATGAGTACCTATATCAAAGAGATGAGAAAAACTGGTTAAATGCAGGTAAAGATTTTATGAATAGTCGCCTCAGGGCGCCGCAGGACATGATGATTTCTCTATGTTCTGCGGCGCCTGACAGTCTTTCAGCCTGCTTATAATGCGCCGTCTTCCCACGGACCCCAGATTGCCAATGTAATCCCCGGAGACTGGAGGTTGACAAATAGTGTCTCGCCGTCCGGGCTGAAAGTCGCGCCGGCGAATTCGCTGTCGTTTAATACGTTCAACGCAAAGTTGAAAATTTCTCCCTGCTGCGTCAATCCGCGCAGGAATTGCTCGCCGCCGCCGTCTTCACAGAGGATCAAGCCGCCGCCCGGGGTGACACAGATGTTATCAGGGGCATCCAGGACATCGGCGCTCGGCGATTCGAAGACCAGTGACAGAAGGCCTCCTGAGTGACCTCGTGGCTTGAATTTCCATACCTGTCCGCGCCCCGCTGCGCCGCCATTGGTCGAGGTGAAGAATATGCTTCCATCGCCATGCCATGCGCCCTCCAGCCTGGTGAAAATCGCTCCACCGCCGGCAAAGCCTTGTTTGAAAACAGCAAGGCTATCAGTCTCGGCGTTTGCCGGGTCAGGATCGTCGATGTCCACCCAGGTCACGCGCATAGGTTCGAAAGGCGTCACGCCGGTTCTGGTGTCGAAATTAGGGCTATCTTTGATCGCCAGCATTTGCAGGCGGCCTCCCGCCGCCGGCTTATTTCGGCGCTGTGGGATAAATCGATAGAAGCCGCACTGCGGGTTCCGGTCTTCAGTTTCATAAATAATGCCCGTGTGAGGATCGACGGCAATGGCTTCGTGGACGAAGCGCCCCATGGCCTTGAGCGGGATCGGATCCACTGGACCCGTGGATTTCGCGGAAACGTCGAAGGCATAACCATGAGGTTTGCTGAAGCCACTGGCAAGTCCGGCGACATTCTCTTCGACGGTGATCCAGGAACCCCAGGGTGTTGGGCCTCCGGCGCAGTTGTTATGAGTGCCGCTGATGCTGACAAAACTCCTGACCGGCAGTCTTGTCTCCGCATCCACTATTAAGGTAGTGGTTCCTCCGCCGGTCAGAGTATCGTAGGCGCTGGCCGGATCGATAGCGACTCCGGGACGCGAAAAAGAGACTTCGTGATTACGAACCAGTGTGATCAACCGATTGCGCTTTTTCCGCCTATCGTGGCCCCGGCGGTCATCATCCCGGCAATCATCATCATCATCACGGTCATTGGTTTCGAAAGCGGCCATCCCATCGTGGGCCCCCGGCGTCGGTTTTCCATCGGACATAATCGTGCCTGTAATTCCGAAAACGTTATACTTGAAGCCTTCAGGCAGGGCTAACAAGGTCTCACCGGTATTTTCCGATACAGTCGGTTGGAGATCGCCGTAATCGCCATCACATCTTCTCCCTCTACTCCTAGAGGCGCCTGAAGCCGCCAGAGCGCCTCTGGCGGCGAAGCTCTGCATAGCAAATGCGACTCCTGTGGTCTGAATTGTGCGGCTCAAAAATTTTCGACGGTTGATTGGTGTTGACATAAGCCTCCTATGTAAGCTGGTTCTACAAACTGGTTTCAGTGTTATCGTTGGCGGATGGACGGGAGCGTAGTCGTGCCAGATTGCAAGACATCTACGCCAAATGTCTGAAGTCAATATTGCTGGTCCGGTTGATTATCGACTACAGTAAAGACCTTGGCTTTGTAGCAGAATGGGTTTAGGTAACCCTCACAGGCGGGTAAAGTCTCTGTAAAATATAAAATATTTGAGGCGTGCGTAAAAATCGGGGGGCGCCCTGGGTACGCATCGCTTCCAGCGTGCAGTCTCGGCTAGATCAGAACACGTGAGGCTAGTACAGTCAGTAAATCGCGAAATCGGGATGAATGCGCATAAATCGAAAGACGCCTGGGTACTGTTCGCTTCCAGCGTGCAGTCTCGGCGGGAGGCGCATTGATCGAAATCAGACTTCCCCAAAGTCGCCATACTTACGTTGAGCGATCATCGCCTGCAATCACGCGCATCCAATTCCAGGCGCGCTTTAGTTTCCAATAGGCTTGCCGCACAAGCCTGCACGCTGGAAGCGAACAGTACCCAGGTTTGCGC
>Ga0154003_1000409_pt1 | contig 13349 bp, 5 predicted proteins | sample TSFL087MetaG_FD_104679 | JGI IMG/M metagenome (GOLD analysis project Ga0154003, IMG submission 104679) | Attine ant fungus gardens microbial communities from Florida, USA - TSFL087 MetaG | ecosystem: Host-associated > Fungi > Mycelium > Unclassified | place: USA: Florida, Lake Talquin State...
CGTCGGGATGCCTGGGACGGAGAATGCGCCATCTGACGCGCTGAGACCAGACAGTCCGAGACATACAACTGTTGCGCCCGCCACATTATTGCCGTCGCGGTCAACAACCTTTCCGGTTGCAGTGGTCAGCGGATCGGGAATGACTGATACCGTGACGTTTGCAGCCGCGCCGACGTTGTCTCCTAAATCGCTGGCCGTCGCCCCCAGCGTGAGACTGGTTACTCCGATGGGAACGGATAGATTGAATTCAAAAGGAGCCGCCGTATCGGTGAAGACCGCCTGGCCATTCACCAAAAAGTTCACGCCGGCGACCGCGATGTCATCCGTCGCGTCTGCCTTGATCGAAAGCGTTGTGCCTTCAATCACGGAAATGCCGTTGGCGGGAGATGTAATCCGAACAGTCGGGGGAATACCCGCGGTATCTTCCAGAGCCAGATATTGACCGATGAACAGACGAGTGTTTCCTGTAACCCCATTATCGACCGACACAACGAACGATTCACCGGTCATATAAACAAACTGCCGTGTCACCGCAATGCCTGTGCCTGCGTAATCTCCGAGAGGGGCAAAATCGAGAGTAGCCCTGAAGATCGGGTTTGCCGGGTTACTGATCTCAACAATAGGCACAACGTTGGGGAAAAGTTGTTCAGCAGCCAGCGCGAATTGGCCTGAGAACTCCACGTCCCGTGGAACAAACCCGCCGGGGCTGCTGCCTGGCAATCCTCCGACGATCCGCGGGTTCGTCGGGGTACTGAAATCAACCACTTGAAACCCGCCAGTGAAGGCGACTACATAGGCCGTCGCGCCGCTAACTCTCAAATCCTTCCCGTCGCCGGGAATAGTGACATTCCCCACGACCTGAGGGCTGGCCGGATTGCTAACATCAATAACTCTCACGGCGCTGGACGGCGAGTCGTCAACCACCACCGCGAAGGCGCCGGACACATCCACGCCTCTTGCAGTCCCGGGCGTATCCACCGCGCCCAGGATGCGAGGAACCGCCGGGTTCGTCACATCTATGATTTGAAGGCCAGTGGCGCCGTCGGCCACGTAGGCCCGTCCGCCTGAAACCATTACATCCTGAGCTTCTCCGGGCGTATCCACCGCGCCAACAATCACAGGAGTAGTTGGAGCGCTGACGTCGATGATTTGCAGCCCCGCCGAGCCGTCGGCGACATAAACCAGATTGCCAACAATCCGCACATCATTGGCGTTCCCAGGCGTGTCCACCGAGCCAACAATGCCGGGAGCTTGAGGATTCGAGACGTCAACTACTTGCAAACCCGTGGAGCCGGCGGCGATATAAGCGTAGGAGCCATTGACATCGACATTGTTCGCATAACCGGGTATGCCGATCGAAGACAAAGCCGTGGGAGCAAATGTTCGCACAACCGCGCTGGCGGAGGCGGAAAACCCGTTATTGGAGACCGTAATCGTACAGCTCCCCGCCGACCCCGCGAAGACTCGGCCGTCAGGAGAGCCAAAGTTACAAACGCTCAGGTTACTCGAGCTATAATTCGTCCCTTTCTGTGTGGATGTCAGGTCAATATTAAACCCGTCAAGTAACAGGCCTGTTACCGTGAGCTGTCTGGAAGCTTGGCCAATAATCGTATTGACGGTGAGCGTAAAGCTGGCGGGCGTCACGTCTATCCTGCTCAGCGCCCGCGCAAGATTGAAACTGTTCGGATTCGTAGGATCGCTGCCGGTTTGCGTTTCCAGCCCATCGCGGATTCCGTCTCCATCTGTGTCCGCAAGCAAAGGATTGGTGATGAATCCGTCCGCGCCGGCAATCACTTCCTCACCATCCAGTATTCCGTCCCCATCTGTATCCGCTTTGCGTATGTCGGTGCCTGTGGCGGCCTCCGCCAGATTGGTGAGGCCGTCGCGATCGAAATCTTCTTGCGCATCGACCGGATTTTTGGGATCGAGTCCCAGCCTGATTTCGGTGTCATCCGGTATGCCATCGCCGTCGGAATCGGCGCCGGCAACTACGACATTCGCCGTAATCATCCCCGCCGCGCCGTCATTGGTCGCCTGTATGACCACCGTGCCGCTAGCCACCGCCGTCACCAACCCGTTCGCGCCCACAGTCGCGATGGCCGGATTGCTAGTCGTATAGTTCGTTCCTACGCCGGCCGCGGTGACGTTTCCGGTCGCCCCATTAGAGTACGTCGCCGTAACAACAAGCTGGGCAGTCTGGCCAGTGGCGGTAAAAGATAGCGTCGCCGGAGTTATGGCAAGTGAAACCGGGATTTGCGTCGTTGCGCCTAGAATGATAGCCGGAAGATTGACGGCTCCGTTCGCGGGAATTGTAAAGAAATCAGACTCGCCAGAGGTCGTGACGCCGTTCTTAACGCAAGTTGCGCGGGCCTTGACCGGGCCGAAGTTGGCGGGGACGTTCGGCAACACCCAGGAGCCATCCGGGTTGACTCGCACCGTGCGGTTTAGCACGCTGACCGTGCAATTTTCATCCAGCCTGCCTTGCGCCAGCGCAACTCCCGCCAGGCAAAGCGTCAGTATGGCGGCTGCGACCATACGTACTATATTCAAAGCTTTGTGTCCCATAGTTACTGCCTCCTCGCCTCGGCCTTACCCGGGGCCGCCAACTCCGTTTCAATGAATTGCGCCAACTGCTCTAAACTTGGAACTCCATCAATCCGTTTCCTGTTGACGAAAATCACCGGGCTTCCGCGAATCCCCCGCTTCGCGCCTGCTTCCAAATCGGCTTCCACTCTTACCGCGTAACGACGCTGCTCTAGAATTTCGCGGAACTTCTTTTCGTCCAGGCCGAGTTGCGCGGCATGCGCAATCAGATCCTGTTCACGAAGCGAATCCTGACGCCCCAGGATGTATCTTGCGAACTCCCAGAAGCGCCCCTGAGCCGCCGCCGCCATCGCCGCTTCGTGAGCCAGCGGCGCCTGCGGATGGAACGCCAGCGGGAAATTGCGAAATTGAACGTGGACTTTCGATGGATATTTAGCAATCGCCCGATCTAACACCTCGACGGCAGGGCGACTGATCGGGCTTTGCAAGTCCGCAAAAAGTTCGACCGTCACCGGGGCGTCAGCGGGGCCACGGCTCAGCAGGTCATCGGTGACTTCGGACATCACCTGCATCCGCCGCTGCTCGCGCTCGACGATCTGTTTCAACTGCTCGAAGGACAAAGCTCCAGAAAAGCCTCTCCCGTTCACGAAAAAAGTAGGCGTGCCCTGCACGCGCAGCCGCAACCCTTCGGCCAGATCGGCCTCGATAATCTTCTTGAGGCGGTCGCTGTCCAAGTCTTTCTTGAAGCGCTCCGCGTCCAGCCCTAACTTCTCCGCATGCCGCAACAAATCGTCGCGTTTGACCGCGGATTGGTTAGCGAAAAGCAGGTCGTGCATCTCCCAAAACTTTCCCTGCTCTCCCGCCGCCAGCGCCGCCTGATGGGCAATTGGGGCCGCCGGGTGGATGCTGAGCGGAAAGTGTTTGAACACCACAGTCATTTGCGCGCCTTCAAGGCCTTTGGATTGAAACTCCCTGAAGTCCCGGGCGAATTGCGCGCAAAAAGGGCACTGGAAATCCGTGAAAAGGACAATCTCCACCCGCCCCGTCGCAGCCGCAGAAGAAGCGGGCTTCTGCGGCGCTGCGGCGAGTTGCGCGACGGCGATGAGGATCGAGAGAATCGCTGTCATTTCTTATTCTCCGCAGTGATTTGAGCTTTGGTGTTCGTGGGTGGAGGCCAGGACCTCGGCTGGTAATTCTCATCCACGATTCGATCCTTCACGCCGGGGGGAAGGACCTGCAGTGTTTTCAGAAACTCGATGACGGCGTCCTGTTCCGACGCGGGCAGCGACTGGAAGGCCAGCCGTGATTCTTTGGCCTCGCCGGAATGCGACAGCACCGCCCGGCGCATAGTTGTGAACAGTCCGTGATGAAAGAAGGGCGGCTCGTTAGCCGCGCCCCACAGCCGCTTGGTCAGAAAACGGCAGTTGCCTTCCAGGAATTTTTTCGACCATTGCGGCTGGTTCATATTGATCGTCTCGGACTCGCCCGGCCCGCAAATGTCGTGGATTTTGAAATCGGTGTAGGCCTCTACCCAGACCGTGCCCGTCACATCGGGTCGCAGGCGCGGCGCCGGCAAAACATCGCTCGAAAGGTCCATCTTGAAATCCCGCGTCTCGCCGCTGCGCAGATTGCCCGGCGGGTTGAACGGATTCGGCTCCGAATAGATCCAACCCTGTTTATCGAGCGGCAGGCGGGGGACGTGACACCTGGCGCAGCCGATCCGCTCAAAGACGCGTTCGCCTAGCAACACGGCTTGCTCTATCTCCGGATCGCGCGGGATGACGCGTCCAGGTACTTGAAGCGTGGCCTGCCAGACGCTCACCGCCGTGACGTCGGCGCGCGTCATCTCATCCTTAAAGCCGTCTCCGTCGGGGTCGGCATCCAGCCCGAACCGCTCCGTAGTTTGAATGCCGTGATGATGGTTATAGGCGTTGTTGGTGAACTCGCGGATGGAGACGACGTTGCTTGCTTGATGCCACGGGCGGATCACGAGCTTAGGCGGATCGTGGGAACCGGCGGAGATCAAACTTAATCGCCCCAGCCCTTCCACTTTTGAAGCGTCCCAGAGGCCCCCCTTCGTAAGCGTCAGCTTACCGAACCGGACGCCTTTCGCGACCAAGTCCTTCGTCTCGCCCAGCCGCATGCCGTCGCGTATCCGCTGCAACTCCTCGGTCATCTGACGGGCTAGCATCTCCAGGTAGCCCGAGCCGAACAGCCCAGTCGAGCCGCGCAGATCAGCCGCAGTTTGCAATGACGCCGGCTGCCCTCTTTCATCAACCGCGCCACGGGTAGGGAGCTTGTCAGCCGGGTCGAAGGTCAAGAAATCGAAGCGCTGCCCCAACAAGAACACATTCGTCACAAAATCGCCGCCGCCCCCTGCTATGCCATGAGGAACGCTATGGCAAGCGACACACGAATTCGCGTCGGGCGCGGAGATGCGATTGAATGCGCGCATTCCTGTCAACGGCTGCGATGGATCGGAGAGCGGGCGTCCGGTGCCTTTGGTCAAAGGACGACCGCCGCCTTCCTGTTCAGTCCAGTTGGCGCTGAATAGGAGCTTCCCGTGGGCAAGCAGCGCTTCAAGAGGGAGTGAGAACTCCTGTCCGTCTTTGAGATGGACAGGAACAGAAACTTCCCGTCCGACGGAAGATTGCGATGCTTGTAAAAAGGGCCTCCCCTGACTTTTTACTGAGGGTTGCTGATTGAGTGTGAGCCAGATGGCAATTGAAAATAGCGCTAAACCTCCCAAGCGTTGCCCATGGAATCGCATAGTTGATTTAGGTATTCTCCAGCAAGATGGCGCGCTAAGTATTTTCATAGTGTTACTTCTTCAAACGTAACTCTCTTTATCGTAGTAAGAGGCGCTAAACGAAACAGGTCATAGAGCTATCACATTTTTAATTCACTTAATGATGGTATTACTAAAAGGCTTGGCTAGTAAGGCCGAGTTATACACCATGCCTCTTTTGAATACCTTGTCCGAGACCGTTATGTGCGACGAATTCGCCCAAAGTAAATCATTGTTGGCATTAGCCGTGAAGTACATGACTTGGACGGCGCCAGATGATGATTTGGTATACAGAACAATTAAAGGCCAAGCATCAATGGCAAAGAAGGCGCGCTGATCGGTAACTGCTGACTTATATGCGTTGCGTTCAGTTTCGCCAGCCGAATTAAACCAGTTTTTCAGCCGAGTTCCGCCCGCGGGCGTCAGGCGCCTCACAAACTCATCTATCCCTTTAGGAAGCGCAGATTTCAACTCCTCGAACTTCAGTTTAATAAGCGCGGCATGGCCAGTAAGTTCTTCAGGTGTGTCGAGTGAAACGCCAGTGAAAAACAGATTGCCAGGATGCGATATTTGCTTTGAGGTATCAGTTTTAGCAACAAGAGAAACTCGACGCGTAGCGCTTTTAATAACTTCGTCAGCGCAATACGCCGGAGCCTCTGTTTTGCCAGGCCCCCAAAATGCTTTGAACCAATCTTGTACGAGAAAATAAGTCACCTGCTCTGTCCGGTATGGCAGGAATTTGACTGATCCGTCAGCGTTATAAGCAAACACGAATGGCGCGAACAATATTTTGCCTTTAGACCGAAGCTCGGCAAAATACACTATCAACCCATCAGATTCGTAGGCGCGGGGAACGGCGACAAGGTCGATCGTTCCGAATTGTTGAAAAAAGGCCGTCGCTTGCTCATCGAAACGCTTGGGGTCTTGCCCCCGCACAGGGTCAGATAAGTTAAACAGAGCGGCTCGATCTTTGCGCTTAATGGCCGCAATCACTTCCTTAAAAGCGCTTTCTGCCATGCTGGCATTACTGATCGGTTTCTCCCACCAAGCGGATTTAGGGTAGACATGCTCATTAACTTGCAGGCACGCGGTTGTCCGAATATCCTGAGCTTCCGAATGAAATATTATAGGCAAATACACCAAACGGCTATTTTGCGCAGTTGCCACGCCACACCCCAAACTTAACGCGCTAATGACTGCCACAACCTTGCATGCGGCGTTAAAAGCGCTCGCGATCGCCGTCTTAATTTTAGAAAACATTGCTCCAACCAATTCAAACCACACCATATTAGAGCGGATTGCAATTGCATGTACGGGAAGGCTGACTGGATCAGTACCGCGATCGGTAGCGAGGGGGCTTCACGCTCTGGACTCGCTCGCTACCACTCGCGGTACTGATCCGTACTGTCATCTCAGTATGGGTACATTGATTTGCAATCTGCTCTAGTATACGCAGGGTAGATTAACGTCTTTCTTTGGTAGGCGAGATAGACCAAAGCCCACCCCGCCCAGGACCGTATCGATTCAGTTACAACTAACCCCAGAAAGCGATATCTCGCACGTTAGAAAATTACGTGTAAAATCAAACGTTCTACTCACCCCCCCCTCGGGCTCCCAGCTTCCGGAAATGTGAACCGATATTTTGAATTCGCCAGCTCCCGGCTCAAATACTCCCCCGGCCAGTCCGGAGCTGCAGCTTTCGTCATTGTAGCTCACAGTTGAAATGTGTAGCGGCCAGGACAGTTCGCCAACAGTTAGTGAGGCTTCACCTGAGATGGTAGTTTCTACGCAAAAGAAACAATCGAATGTCAAACTAGCGCTTCCGCCGATTTCCGCCGAAATTGACGGAGTGAGCGTCGTGTTGAGACTGGCGAATAAGCAACCAGAGCGGTCTGCCGCATCCTCAGAACAATCCTTCTGTTTGCGACCGATTTCGCCGGTTACGTCGCCATCCAGGCCGAGGAAAACCCCACCGATAAATTGGGCTTTAACAGAAAGCGATGCTAGACCAATAACATCAATCTCAGCCTCAAACGTTGGTATTGGACCCGGCGGCCATACTTTTCCTCTAACTGAAAAACCACCGAAGTTCCCGGATATGGAACCGGAAGTTTCCTGACCTTTTCCGAGCGTCGCTGCACAACATTCTTTAGTGGACAGCGTTCCGGTGATCTCAAGTAGATTGACTTCCGCTAGCACACCGATTCTTTCGAATTTTTCCAGCGCATCGTTGATTTTATCAACCGTAGGACTCGGCAGCCCGAACGTGACACTAACCTCAGTCGTTGTAGTATCTAGTTGAATTGGCGTGCAGGCGCCGCTTTTACATTCCTTACAGAGGTCATTATTACAGGAAGCGCCGTTCTTGCTGGGATCAGCCTGGCATGCGTTGTTCTGGCAAGTCTGACAATCAGAGCAATTAGCCGCAGTTCCCGTTTGGTTCGGATTTCCCCCGCAATGCCACCCGGCCTTCAACACCCCGACACCGGGATTGGAACGTATCACCAAACCATCATCACTCACTGTTCCCGTCCCAATCGCAACGAAAGAGCCGATGTCATGGTCGAACGAATACATCTCTGTCACAGCTCTCGGCTTCAGCCCATCAACATTTGGCAGCGTTATCGCTGCAGGAGGATTGAACACTGCCCCCGCGGGTTGAATCGTCACGATGAATCGCGGCTGTTGTCCGAAGCCGGGAGTCATCGGCACTTTATCGCCGTGGACAACGGTCACACTGACGCAGCCGGTCTTTGAGCCGCCGGGGAAGGTCACTTGGCCAGGGCCGAAGGTCAGTGAGAAGCCCGGCGCTTCGGGGATGGTCAGTGTCCCACCGCCCGTATTCGCGGTCACGCAAAGCTGGTTGTTAGGATTCAGCGGCAATAGGAAGATGGGGCCGCTCAAGGTGTTGGCCTGCCCTGCGACGGTAACCAGATCGTAATCAAGCGACGGATATACGCCGGGGCGTTGGGCGGTCGAACCATCCACTAATAACTTCACGAAACCGACCGGGGCTTGTGGGATAGTGAACTGACCCTGCGCGTTGGTCTGGACCGCGGGAACTATCTGGACGGCATTGCCATTCGAGTTCATAACATGGGTAAGCACGGCGCGGATAGTGACGCCAGGTATCGGCACGTTGCTATTGTCAAGGACTACGCCGGAGATCGTAGTATTCAATGGGTTGCCTGGCGCCCGCCCGGAGGCCGTGAAGCTGGCCGGGAAACCCGTATTCGACGGGAAATTGACTTCGATTAGGTTATTGGCGTTTCCTTCCTGCAGGCCGAGCGTCAAGACGGCGGCGACGCGGCCATCGGAATCCGAGTTGACTGTGAAAGTGGGCTGGCCGTCGAAGGAGCCGCCGCCCTGTTTGATGGTGAAGGTTACGGGAACATTGGCAAGCCGGTTGTCGCCGCCATCCACGACGACGGCGATTAGCGGCTTCGGCAACGGCTGTTCGACTGTGCCGATCTGGTCGTTTCCGGTGTCAATTACGATTTTACCAGCAGGCCCTTGCGTCCCGGTCGCCGTAAAGATGGCCGTTCCATTGAAGCCGACGACATATGCTTCGGCCACATTGCCGCCCGCCCCGGCTCGCATCCCCAGCTTCCATTGTGACTGCGCCAGCCCCTGCGCGTTGGTAGTCCCTATCACTGTCGGCGCCAGCGGGCCGCCGGCGCCGACCGTCCCGTCATTCTGTATTACTTTGAAGATCACCTGCTTGTTTGGAACCGGGTTGTTCTCGGCGTCCGTTACAGCAACCACCAGCGGCTCAGTAAGAAGCGAGCCGACCGCGCCCGTCTGATTGTTCCCGGAAATCAGACGGATTTGCGCTTGCATGGCCGCCTGCCGCACAACGGTGATCTGTGTTGTCGCGGCGTTGCCGACGCGGTCACGTCCTATGGCCTGAATGACGTTGGCTCCCATGGACAGTGGCACATCAACGGCCAGGAATGTCCGGTTCGCCACCTGGGCCGCAATTCCGTTTACGGTGACCTGCGCCTGTTGGGCGTTTACCGTACCGACTACGATGTCGTTGACGCTTCCGGCCACAGAAATCGAAGCGTCGCCCGTCACGAATTGATTCGCCGGTGAAGTGATCGTCACGTGGGGCGGCGTCGTATCCAGCGTGACCTCGACGCTGGCTGTCCCTACCGCCCCGTTGGCCGAAGCGGCGCTGGCGGTGATGGTGTTCGGCCCTTCGGCCAGTGGGAGCGCCGCGCTGAAAGTCCCGTTCACGACGGCCGCTTGCACCGAATTTATGGTGACCGTCGCCGTGTCGTCATCAACCGTGCCGGTAACAGTGGTCGGGCTGACGTTCAAGTAGCTCAAGTTAGTTGGGGCGGTGATCCTGATTACCGGAACGCGCGTATAGGTCAGAGAGCGGCTCGATGCGCTGGTATTTCCGGCGACGTCTGTGGCGATTACATTGATCGAATTCGCGCCCGGCGTCAAAGTTACGTTACAATTGAAACTGTTCACATTCACAGTTCCCGGCGCCCCATTGCAGGTGACGTTTGCCAGGCCGGAAAGCGTATCCGGCGCCGATCCGCTGAAAGTGACAGTCGAGAGGAAGAGATTCGCCTCATTCGCAGGCGAAGTAATATTGAGAGCCGGTGGAGTCTTATCGAGCTTCACTACGACAGTAGCCGTAGCGGTATTTCCCACATTGTCGGTCGCGGTTCCTACGATAACCTGAGCTGAAGTTTCCGCCGAGACAGTTACCGGCGCTGTACAAAATGCAATACCAGTGGTGGCGTCCGCGCAGGTGAAAGTAACAGTCGGGTCGGATTTATTCCACCCGGCGGCGTTCGGCGCGGGCGCCACGGCGCCAGTTATGGTTGGCGGCTTGTCATCCAAGCCTATAATTTGTAACTTAAAGCCTTCTCCCGGTTTGCCGCGAAGCTCGACGGTCAGTTGATTGTTCAGCCGCAACATAACCTGCTTTGTAATGAGCGTCACGTTCGCGTTGAAATCATTCGGCCTAAGGACATCAACCCCGTTCAGCGTGACCACAGCGCTCGATACGCCGGTACTGTCAATTCGCAGCGTGTAGGTCGTATTCGGATCGAGAACCGCGAAGTTTGTAGTCACCGGGGTTGGCTTACCAGTGGTCCGGGTATATACCACGGGACCGTAGGCCACAAATGTGTTCGCCTGGCTGATGGACGGAACGATTGCAAGAAGCAGACCTATAAATGCAAATCGCATCATGCTGGAAACAATCGCATAACTTAGTGATCTCGACTGGAAAAGGATCATTGGCGCTCCATTCACTCAACCCTGCGGTTGACTTCATAGTTTGACTGCGAAAATGCGGGTAGTCTCCCGTACCTGAGTATCCCGATTGATTATCCCGAGAGAAGTAACATTCCTCTCGTACAGCTTGCGAATATGCCGCCTGGGCGCCTTAGCTCGGGTAACAAATGCGTGTACGGGGCTACGGGCGCGAGTTGTTCGCCTCGCGCTTCTTTCCTGATTGGACAAGGCCATAAACAGGGCGATTAACCAAATCGCCCCACACCGTATACACTTTTGCTTACCGCCATAGCTCGAATCTGAATTCACAGCGAGCAGACTGGCGCCAGCCCAAGACGAGGAAATGCTGTCTTGGGGAGCTAACGTTTCCTCAACCTAGATTGAGCTTGTTGCCCGCATCCAATCCGGCGCGGAAGTTACTTGGCCAAACTTCACCATACCTTCACACCGGCGTGAAGGAGCATATTACTTTTGACTTGGCGCAGTAGGTTCTGAAGGTCACTAACCAAACGGCGACAAGGGCGTTTGTGGGGTAAATTCTGAAGATATCCGGGATTTACTAAATCAAAAATCCATGGAGTATTAACGGCCTTGGACGTCAAGCAACGTATCCCTGCCCAATAGGCAATGAGGGCTGATTATGCAGGAACGATGCCTTACGAGCCTGAGTGTTACTTTACTGTTTCGCGTGGGGTATGCTTGAGTGAGTAACGTGCGTGAGTCTACGCTTGCTTTGCTGGTGTGTCAACAAAAATCGTTACCCTAATTATAAAAAGTAGGTTGTTTATGTTGGTTCCATCCTTATTCTATTTTTCTTCCTTAGTTGGGAGGCTCAGATTCAGATTGTCATCAATCTTCGCGCTCGCTGGTTTACCGCTCAAATAAGCTCGAACGCCGAAAACCATCAACAGTCCGACGAGCAGATAGACCAGCGAATTCGCGCTCAGGCATCCGCTCATTCCGAAGACCGGCGCGGCCACGCCGATCGCATAAGTTCCCACGCCGCCGCCCAGCCAGCCGATGGCGTTCATCACCCCGACCGCCGTCGCCCGTCGCTCCGGCCTGACCACGTCGTAGAGCGAAGCCCAGATGTTCGAGTCATACATCCCTTTGAAGTAACCGAAGCCTATCATCGCTAACACAAGCACGGGGACCGAGAGCGTCCATCCGGTTAGAAAAATGAACGGCGCCCCGGCGAATAACCCGACCGCCTGAGCCATCATTCGTCCACCCCCATGCTTCTTCGCCAACCGGTCGGCCAGCACGCCGCCCGCGATCGCCCCCAGCATAGAAGCGATCTGCAAATAGATCGTCGCACTTACGCCCGCCATCGAAAGGCTCATCCCGAACTGGCGCTTCAGGTAGGTCGGCATCCACGATAAAAAGATCATCGCCACGAAGTTCGCCCCGACGAAGACCAGAATTAACACCCGCGCCATCGGCGTCCTTACCTGGATCAATATTCCGGCGGCGGCCAGGGCAACCAGGATCAATATCCGTTCGGCTGTCCCTTTTACGAATAAAAACATCAACAGGCTCGCGCAGATGTAGACGGGAATCATCAAGCGCGTCAGCGGCCGTTTAAGCAAGGATCTGATTTCCGCAATCAGGTCTAGTCGGTCGAGGTTCGCCACGTGTTCCGCCTGGCCGCGCTGCGGCTCTTTGAGGAAGAAGAACAACACGAGTCCGAGCGCCACGCCGAACCAGCCGAACAGATAGAAGCTCGACCGCCAACCGAAATGATCGGCCATCACTCCCGCGACGGCGCCGCCAGCGATCGTCCCCGCGTAGACGCTCGACTGGTGGACTCCCATCGCGCGCGAGCGCGTGTCGGCCCCGTGGTAGTCGCTCAGCAAAGACATCGAGGCCGGGAAGTAGAACGCCTCGCCGAAGCCTTCCAGCGCGCGACAGATCACCAACTGGGTGTAGTTCTTCGAGAAGGCCGTCGCGACTGTGATGAGCGACCAGAAGATCAGTCCGCCAAGTATGAGCGTCTTGCGCCTGAATCGGTCTCCGACCAGCCCGGCCAGCGGCGCGGCTGCGGCGTAAACCCACATGAACGACGCGCCGATGACGCCGAGTTGCGCGTCGCTCAATTGCATCTCGCCCTTGATCGGCTCGAAGACTGAGAAGATCGCCTGGCGGTCCGCATAATTGAAGAAGCAAACGAACCAGAGCATCGCTACGACGTACCATTTGTAGTTAGTCTGCCCACTCTTCATCTCGGTGTCTCTGTGGCGCATCTGTTGGTGATTGAAATCAGAATTCTCCACGCCTCACGAATTTTCCTTTGACATTTTCGCCGAACTTGCGCTTCGCCGCTTCGAGCTGAGCCAAGATCTCATCTAGCGACATCCCGGCCGATTCGCGCGCGGCCGAGATCAGCGTGTGGCATTCGTTCGTATCCATAAACCGGGCGGCTTCGAGCAGCGGCGCTTCATCTTCTTCCGGGACGACCAGGAAGCCGTGTTTGTCGGCGTGGATCAATTGCCCCGGCTTCACGCGCCGCCCGAAGACTTCCACTTCGCAGCCCCAACGAACCGGCCACGAATACGCATGACCGACGCACAACCTTCGGGCCAACGCCTTGAAACCCGCATAACACATCTCGTCCAGGTCGCGAATACAGCCGTCCACAATCGTCCCGACGCAGCCCAGCGCTCGGTGTACATTCGCGTTGATCTCGCCCCAGAACGCCCCGACGAAATTCGGCTTGTCCAAATCCTGCACGACGACGATCTTCGGCCCCGGGACGCTC
>Ga0154003_1000410_pt1 | contig 13332 bp, 10 predicted proteins | sample TSFL087MetaG_FD_104679 | JGI IMG/M metagenome (GOLD analysis project Ga0154003, IMG submission 104679) | Attine ant fungus gardens microbial communities from Florida, USA - TSFL087 MetaG | ecosystem: Host-associated > Fungi > Mycelium > Unclassified | place: USA: Florida, Lake Talquin State...
AACCATGGGGGAAGGGGATGGCGTCACCCTCCCTTAAGGTCTAATCTACCGCCACCTTCGACCTACAAGATGTTTTTGCCGCTCGCGCGGCGCCGCAGAAAGTGGCGTCGAATTTAGCACAGTGTTGATGGCGAGGACAAAAGGACGCTTACGCCCATTTAAGAAAGCGTCCGAATCTTCGCCTGATGGCCTTTGAAAAATAATTGCGACGACAGCGTAGGGGCGGGTATTCCCCGCCCGCGCCTGTTATCGAGGCGATCGGGTGGGGAAGACCCGCCACTGCATTTGTGTCGCAATTATTTTTCAAACACCATCAAGCGGCCTGGCGAAAGCGCGCTCGCGCTCATTTTAGGGAGAGCAGCCAGACGTCGGCTTCGGTCTGCTCCAGGCTATAATAGAGCCAGCGATTGTCGCGCGAGAGCGCTGCCTGAAGAAGCCTGTGCGGAAAAGGGTTGAGCGCCTCGCGAATTTTTTGGGTCTGGCTGTCAGCCAGGAAGACCTTCTTATCCTGACGAAAGAGCAAGCGGCGATTGTCGTTAAGCCAGGCCAGCGCGGAGCCTGACAGGGCCAGCGGCTCGAAGCGGCGCAAGGGGAAAGAATATAATCCGACCACCGGCTCGTCGTTGAGTTTACTTCTCCAGGACCCGGCCAGTTTTTGCCCGTCAGCCGACCAGTCGCGTGGCCAGAAAGTCATTTCCGGCTCGTCGGGGGAGAGGAGCGGCTGCGGCCGGCGCTCGTGCAGCGGGCGATCGACTTCGATGACGTAGGGGGCGCCCCCGTGCCTGGTGTAAACGAGGCGGGCGCCGTCCGGCGACCAGAGGGGGAAATAGACACCGACGCCTTCTGTAAAGGTGAGGCGCCGCTTGTCGCCGCCATCGTTATTGATGATCCAAATCTCCCACGCGCCACTGCGATTGGAATAAAAGGCGATCTGGCGGCCGTCCGGCGACCAGCGCGGCCCGCGGTCTTTGAAAGCGCCATTGGTCAACAGACGCTGCTCGCCCGAGCCGTCGCTTTTGACCAGTATGATATTCTCCCGCCCTCTCTGCGCGATGCGGCAAGCGATCCACTGGCCGTCGGGCGAAATATCCGGTTCGTCCAACAACAAAGAATCCGCCATGAGCTGGCGCGGCTTCCCCGCGAGCGCGCCGCGCGCCGGATCGAAAGCGACCCTGTGCAGAGTCTTTCGCAGCACGAGCGCGGTGTACGCCGCGTCTCCGTTGCGCGCGATGCTGAGATGCCTAATCAGGTAGCCTTCGGGAGTGGGGACTCGCTCGATCAAGCCCGACGCCTTGCCTGACTCTTCATCTATCGCTGCGCGAAACAACTTCATGCCGCCTTCGCGGTCGCTGAGGAAATAGAGGTATCTGCCGGTCGGCGACCAAACCGGATTCCAATCCAAATGCTCGTCGTTGGTCACATCCACCGGCTCGCCACCGCGGGCGGGCATCGTCCAAATGTCGCGTTGAGTCTTCTGGCGATTTCCCCAACAGGCGATGCGACGCCCATGCGGAGACCATTGCGGTTGCGCGGCGTCATCGCTCGTGACTAGCCGCCCTTCCCCGGCGTCTACTGTAAAAGTCCAGAGCTGGCGCGGCCCCGCAGTGCGGTCGGCAGGATCAACCACGTTTTCCCGCGTACAAAGAATCTCCCGGCCGTCGGGAGACCAGGCCGGATGGTAGAAGTGCCCGGCCGGCGTCAACTGTCTGACCGACTCTCCGGTCGCGCTCATCACAAAAATGCCGCCGCCATTGCGCTGAGAACGAAATGCGATCCATCTGCCGTCGGGAGAGAAGGCCGGCTGAGTGTCGTCCTCCAGGCAGTCCTCAGTCAGGTTGCGAATGTTCTCACCACCGACATCCTGCCAGTAGATGTCCCAGTCGCCCCCAGCTTGACTGGCGTAAACCAGCGACCGCCCGTCCGGCGCCAGGCTTGGGAACTGTTCTTCCCTTTCATCAAGGGTGACTCGCGTTGATCGCGCGCTGACAGGCGTCGCAGGGTCGTGCGGCCTCTCGGCGTTCCGTCCCGCCGGGAAAAACCAGATTGCGATCAACGCAGCCATCCCGGCGAATGCCCAGGCGGCCCTTGCGCGACGGCTTTGCCACAACGCATTCAGTCGTCGAAGAAAGGGCTTCATGTCTGCTGAGGCAGAGGCTAGTTCCCTGGCGATCCATTGCAAATCGGCTTGCATCTCACTCGCCGTTTGATAACGAGCCTCACGATCTTTCACCAGCGATCGCTTGATGATGTGTTCCAACCCAGGGGGGGCGCCCGCGACCAGCTCAGGCTCTCGATTCATGATCGCATCTAGAGCCTCCGAAGGGGTTTCGCCGCTGAACGGCCGCGTCCCGGCAACCATCTCGTAAAGCGTTACGCCGAGGCTGAAGATGTCTGTTCGGTGGTCAACCTTAGCGCCACGCGCCTGCTCGGGCGAAAGGTAGGCGAGCGTGCCCATCAGCATCCGCGGATCGGTCTGGGGGATTGCGGATTGCGGATTGCGGATTGCGGATTTATGAGCCAGTTCAATCCTGGACCCTAAATCGAGATGGTGGGGATCAATCCGCAATCCGCAATCCTCCCCAACCGGCTTGGCCAGCCCGAAATCGAGCAGCTTGACCAGCCCATCGCGGCGGACCATCACGTTTTCCGGCTTGATGTCGTGGTGGACGATGCCGGCCGCGTGCGCCGCCGCCAAGGCGCCGGCGATTTGAGCGGCAATGCCCAAAGCTTCGGGCGCCTCCATTTTCTTTCCCTCGATGATTTCACGCAGCGTTCTTCCTTGCACGAATTCCGTCGCGATGAAATGCGTGTCGCCTTCCAACCCGATGTCATGTATGGTGATGATGTTGGGATGATTGAGAGCCGAGGCCGCGCGGGCTTCGCGCTCGAAGCGCCGCACCTGCGCCGGGTCCGCGGTGAATTGCGCGGGAAGAAGTTTGATCGCGATCTGACGATCCAGTCGCGCATCTCGGGCCAGATAAACCTCGCCCATTCCCCCCGCGCCGAGCAGCGACAGGATTTCGTAATTGCCGACCTTGTGGCCGATGAGCGATTCGGAAGGCGGGGATTTTCTCGGCTTTGAAGAGAGCGAATCATCCACGATCGGCTTTTCGATGAAGTCGCCGGCTTCGTCGAATGATTCGAGCAGACCTTCAACCTGCAGGCGCAGCGCCCCGTCGCCGGCGCAGGCCGCGTCGAGAAATGCCGCCCGATCAATGGGCGCGCGGTCGACCGCCGAGTGAAAGAGGTCTTCGACTTGTCGCCATCGCTCGGACGTCATCGGGCAGCCTCCCGCCTGATCTGTTGATAGAGCCACGCCTTGGCCAACTTCCAATCGCGCATCACCGTCTCGGGCGAGACTTCCAGGATTTGCGCGGTCTCTTCGACGCTGAACCCGCCGAAATAACGCAGCTCGACCACGCGGCTCTTCCGCCCGTCAACGCGCGCAAGCTCGTCGAGCGCGTCGTCGAGCGCTAAGAGATCGGCCGCGCGCTCGCGCGATAAGTTGATCACATCGTCGAGCGACAATTTGACGGCGTCGCCTCCGCGCTTCTCCCGATGTTTTGACTTGGCGTGATCGACAAGAATTCGCCGCATCATCTGCGCGGCCACGCCGAAAAACTGCGCCCGGTTTCGCCAATCGACCCGCTCCTGGTCGATCAAACGCAACCAGGCTTCATGAACCAGAGCCGTGGGTTGCAGCGTGTGTGCCGGATTTTCCTGGCGCAGGTAATTGCCGGCCATTCGCCGCAACTCCTGATAAACGATGGGAAGCAACTGATCGAACGCCTCCCTGTCGCCCGCGCCCCAGGCGACTAGCCGCTCGGTTATCTCATTTGGCGGAGGCTTGTTCATAGCCTTTCCGGGTCGAACCGCTGAGAAATCGGGGTAGACGGAAAGAATTATTTTTCCAGCCTGCCAGTTTTTACTCCCAACTGTCGCGTTAATCAACAGCGGCGATAATGTCGCGCCCAGACAGGAGGTAAAAATATTAAACCTGGGTTCCGCGGATTCTCGGCTATGGCGCTCGCAAGTCGTATTCTCGTCGAAGGGGTCGCCGCAGGGGGCAAGTGATTTTGCCGCGGCGGGGAAAGACTCTCACGACGCCGCCTGCTTCGCTTAGGCCCTTTGCAACGCGCTAAAAAAAACATGTAAGGGAAGGTATCAGCAGGACAATTCCAACGTCCCGTACTATAAATGCATTGGTTGAATTGTGATGAAGGTCCTCAAGATGAATCTGCCGACGGAGTTCGATCTCAGCGATCTCGGCCGGATCGATCTGTTTCGCAACCTGCCTGGGGCTGATCTGCGGCGATTGGGCGAACTCTTGCATCGGAAAACCTTTCCCGCCGGAAAGTCATTGATGACGGTGGATCAAACCGGCGAAGCGGTCTATTTCATCCTTAGCGGCGCTGTAAAGGTCCACATCGAACAGGAAGACGGCGCGGATGTGAGTATATCGATCCTCGGCCCGGGCGAAATCATCGGCGAGATGAGCGCGCTAGATCAAACGAACCGCTCGGCCAGCGTCGTGACGCTCGGAGAGACGATTCTCCTCTGGATGGATCGCGAAACTTTTCGCCATTGTCTGACGGCCATTCCGACGCTCGCAGCAAACTTGGCCTGTACACTCTCGGCGCGCCTGCGTTCGGCCAATGAACAGATTCAATCGCTCGCCGCAGTCGAGGTCGAAGCACGCATCGCGCGCCGGATTCTCGCCTTCGCCGACAAGTACGGACATCCGCTTCCAAACGGAGACCTGCTCATTCCCATTCGACTGACGCAAACCGACATCGCGACCCTGGTCGGCGCGTCGCGCGAACACACCAACAAGATTCTGGTCTCTTACAAAGAGCGCGGCTATCTGTCAGTAGATCACAATTATCACATCACGATCCACGACAAAACTGCGGTCGCCCGGCGTTGCAACTAAATTGAGCCGAAACACGCAGCCGATTTACTTCGCCGCATCAAAAACCCTGCTATCGAAGGAGAAGAAACCATATTGTTCTCAAGCAAAAAGAAAATAGCGCTTTTCGCAGTCGCCTTGACGATGGCCTTTGGGACACTGTTGACGCCCCCGCCGCGCACTGACGCCTGCGACCACAGAGACGGCCCGCTTATCGGTTGCTTTACCTCAGACATAACTGACGTTTATTTCTTCCTCGATCCGAACGACAATTCAAAGGTGATCATGGGCCTGGGCGTATCCGGTTTCATCACGCCTGGGGAGAATGGCGCCTCTGGCGCCTTTGACCCGAACATGCGGTTCCGCTTTGAAATTGAGACTGACGGCGACGCAACGCCTGATAACTTCTTCGAAATCACATTCTCTCCACGACAGGATGTGAACGCGCCTCAAACCGCGACAATTACCCTTCCGTCCGGAGGCAGATTCATGGCGGGCGCCACGCCATCTAGCGCTACCGACACGACGGCGCCGGCGCCGGTCATAACCACCGACCCGAACACGGGGATCTCGTTCTTCGCCGGGCTGACCGATGATCCGTTCTTTTTTGACATCCCCGCCGAGCTACGCTACCGGGCGTCGCGGAACGCAGGCAGCCCTGACCCATCTTTTTTCGGCCGCGGTCGCGATACCATTGCAGGCTATAACAATTTGATGATCGCGATAAGAGCCCCGGCGTCGATCCTGCGTGAGCGGGCGGTCGCCAGCATCGGACTATCCGCCTCCGCGCAGCGTAGAAATATGACCGTCCGCTCGCTTGATGGCGCCAGTGACTTCGGCGAGTTCGTCAATATCGACCGGATTGGCGTTCCCACTATCAACACATTCTTTCTCCCCTTCGCTCGCAAGGACGATTACAACCGCGCTTCGACGATTGATGATGCGAATGGGAAGTTTGTTGACGACATCGTCAACACGCTCAGGCGCCTTCGCACGGACGACGCCAGCATTGAGATCATCAAGCGACTTGCGGTGACCAATGGCGATATGCTGCGCCTTAACCTCTTAATCCCCAACACCGGTCCCGGCGGAGGCAATAACGCGGCGGCGGCTTTCCCGAACGGACGCCGCCCGGGCGACGACGTGATAGATTTCATTCTCACCATCGTCAATAACCGTGTGACGCAGGGAGATAACGTCAACGCCAACGACGCGCCGTTCCGCAATACGTTCCCGTTCTTCGCGCCCCCGACTCAGCCGTTTCCGGCAGGCGCGATAGACGACAGAACGCGCAATTGATCAGTGCGCTTGCCAGCCGAAGAAGATGACTTGCCATGCGCGGTGTGACCCATCTCACACCGCCGCTGTGAACAGACTTGCTGCGCGCCGCCGGCTGTCGAATTAAGTTGGCGCCGGAGACAGGGAAAGTCGGTATGGCGCCCACCGCCAAGGGCAGCCACGTAAAACCACGATTGGACAGTCGGAGCCGCAATGACCGCCCGGACGGAAAGCCTGAGGGATGTAAAGGAGTTCAAAATGCGCGTCAATCTTATTTGTCACAACTCGATCATTCGGTTGGCGGCGTTGGGGCTGCTCGCTCTGTGTCTTGTTGAACCGCGAGTTCGCGCGCAGGAGGAGGTCTCCTTAGTTTTCCATACGATTCCATGGGGGATGGCTCGTGGCCAGACGGCGCGCTTCACCATATTCAATCCGAGTGAGCCGGTAAAGACTGAACTGACGCGACAGGTTACCCTTGTTGAGGTGATGCTGCTGGACGCGCGCGGCGCCGTGATCGCGCAAAGCGATGAGATCACCATCGAGCCCGGCGCCTTTCGCTCGGTTGATTTCAAGCGCGGCAATCTTCCCGTGGCGGGCGAACGCGCGCAAATGCGCGCTCAGATTCGCTACAGATCCTTTTACCTGGTTGATCGCACACGGGCGATTGGCTTTCCCTCTGCTTCGATTGAGTTGATAGACGATGACACTGGCCGCTCTACTGCGCTGATTTCACAGAAACCGAAGGAGATTGTCGTCGTCGGTTCGAAATCGCCGGCCATCGCCCCCGCCCAGCCGCTGACGGGTCTTCCGGTAATAGTTTATGCGGGCCAGGCCTTGATGGGACTGCCATACGGGCATACGCTGCGCGTGAATGCTTTCTATCCCGGCGCCCTGGCAGACCCGCAGCGTCAATCAGTCCGGGCGCGCGCGAGGCTGTACGACGCGAACGGCGTGTTGCTCGCGCAGAGCCCCGAGGCGGCCATCGCGTCAGGCGAGTTCTCCTCTTTTGATTTCGACCGCAAAGATATCCACGCGACCGGTGAGTCAGGCGGCGGCCGGCTGCAAATGCTTGTCAGACTGGAGGCGTCCGCAACTGACCCTTACTCGTTCGCTCAAGAACCGAAAGCGACGGGACCGCTCGCGACCTCGCTCGAGTTGATCGATAACAGCACAGGCAGAACGACCGCCGTGTGGCTTACCGTAGGGTTTTTCGAGGTTACGCCGGCGCCAAAGCCTCAGTGACATATCTCACACCCCGGCGGTGAACTGCCTCGCTGCCATTTCTCAGTCCTTCCATTAAGTTGTCTATGCAAAAAACGACAACGACCCCCGCCTCTTGCGGGCTCGGAAAAACCAGGTAAGGAGCGCTTATGAAACGTTATATCGCCCGAAACATTTTAATCGCCAAGCTGGCCGCGCTGGCGCTGAGCTCGCTTTGTTTCCTGCAAGCCCCGGTCCGCGCGCAGGGAATGACCGCATACATCGTAATATTTCCGTCAGTCGGGTTGGGGGCCGAGCAAAGCGTACGTTTTACTATTTTCAATCCTAATGGCGAACCCATACGCGCTCAGGCGAGGATTCACAACTCGGGAGGCATACAGGTTTGCTTAGCCGACGGCTTAGTACGAGCTGGCGCCTTTCAATATTTCGATTTCAAACGCAGCGGCATTCCCATGCTGGGCGAAGGAGGCACAAACCGTGTTCAAGTTTACGGCTCCGTCAGACTAAGCTTTTCCGAGGCGATTAAGCCGGTTGTCGCCTCGATGGAGATCATTGATGTCAAAGACGGAACAACCAACACTATCTTCGTCGCGGAAAAAATACTTCCTCAGATCGGCGGCAGTGGAAATGACACCCTCACGTCAGGCTTTGGGAACGACATTATGATGGGAGTTGGCCCCGGGCAGAAGGTGCGCGTCACAATATTCAACTCGCCCTCCTTTGAATCAGAGGAGCAAAGCGAACCCGTCGGCGCCCACGTGAAGGTCTTCGACGGGAGCGGCAATCTGATCGCGCAAAGCCCTGAACTTGTCATTCCACCAGGCGAAATTCGCTCCTCAGACTTCGACCGCTTTGCGCTTTCACTCCCAGGCGAGCCGGGGACAAACCGAGCGAATGTGCGCATAAAACCATTCTACAATTTTAGATCAGAGCGGCTCTCTCCAGTTCTTGCTTCGTTTGAGATCGTTGATAACAGGACGGGCAAAACAATAGTTCTGTCCGGTCCGGAGTGTCTGGTTTTCTATTTGGGTGGGATTCCAGGTAATTGAATAACGAGCCTCTGCTTACCCTAGGGAAATAACAACGAAAGGAGAGCTTATGAAACACAGCGTCATTCGCTACAGCATGATCGTTCTTCTGATCGGGTTGGTCGCCCCGGCCGCAGGTAGGACGTATGCGCAGACCCAGCCTGATAATGGACTTGTCTTCCTAGGCGGTTCATTTGGAATTACTCCCGAGCTAACAGCGCGCATCAGCGTGGCGCACTTAGGGGATGGATCCGTCAGGATACTCACCCCGGCCATCGCGACCATCCAGATTCTGGACCCTGAGGGCACTCTGATCGCGCAGTCGAACGAGATAAGGGTTGAGCCGGGCAAGATACGATACTGGAATGCGTCTGGCTACCAGATCCTGTCTGCGGGACATGAAGGAATCGGACGCCTTCAGGTGCGAGCCAGAATACTCGTCAATACAGGTGATGTTGATGAAGCCCAACCGCCTTTGGCGATCACGGTCGAACTCATTGACACCGGCACGGGGAGAACCGTGTCGCACATTAGCTATAACCCTTTCATTACGATTGATTATCCATGAATGTTTAGATTGATGCGGAGTAAAGGAACGCTCCAGAGGGCGCGGAAAAACCGAGTAAGGAGAGCTAATGAAAGGAGAGTCTATGAAACACAACATAGTTCGCTACAGCCTGATCGTTCTGTTTATCGGATTGATCGCTCTGGCCGCCGGTCGGGCGTATGCGCAGGAGCAGGGGCGATGGATTGAAGTACTGAGTTATTCCTGGGGATTTGCTCGAGGGGAAACGGCGCGAATCAGCGTCACACTGCAGCGTCTGGCTAACCCGCAACAGCCCGCGGTTAGCGCGCGCATTCAGCTTCTGGACACGGAGGGCAGAGTGATCTCTCAGTCGGACGAGATAAGAGTGGAACCGGGTCAGATAAGATTCTGGGATGCGCCTCGCAATCTGATTCCCGTGTCAGGAGAGCCTAGAACAGGACGGCTTCAGGTTCGAACCAGGATAGTTGTCACGACGTCGGCGACCGATTTCGACCTGGAGTCTTTAATGCCCACAATCGAGGTCATTGACAACATCACGGGCAGAACCCTCCACAGCGCCGGCAAGAGATTCTTGATCTTTACTTGCGATGTTAACACCTGCGGGTCGAGATAGAGTGGAGAGTCGGCTCGAAATAGAAACGACAATATTTGCGCTTCGTAGCCAATCAGGTTGAAAATGGATAGGGGTCGGTGGTCAGAGAAGAGATCAAAACCGGCCACTAGCCACTATTGATTCGGGAAAGGCTATCGAGCAATGAGATTACCCACCATAGAAGGTACCATTCGCCGGCGCATCCTCGTCAACTATCGTGTTGACCCAATGGTCATCCAGCGTCTCCTGCCGTCTCGTTTCAGACCAAAATTGTATGAAGGCCGCGCCGTCGCCGGCATCTGCCTGATCCGGCTTGAACACATCAGGCCAAAGATCTTACCGGCGTTCATTGGCATAAACAGCGAGAACGCCGCCCACCGCATAGCCGTACTGTGGGACGACGAGCAAGGCGTGACCCGCGAAGGCGTCTTCATCCCTCGCCGAGACACCAACTCCGAGATCAATCACCTGATGGGCGGCCGCATCTTTCCCGGCGAACACAACAAAGCGGCGTTCACAGTGCAAGAGTCGGAGACAGAGATCAGCTTCTCGATGGAGTCGCGAGACGGGGAGATCAAAGTCGATCTGGCTGGGAGAATCTCCGATGCCTTGCCGAATTCATCTGTCTTCCCATCATTGTCAGCGGCGTCATCATTCTTTGAACCGGGGTCGTTGGGCTATTCGGTTACCGGCGACGCTCATCGTTTGGACGGCCTTGAGCTCGAAACAAAAGAATGGCGCGTCGAGCCGATGACGCTCGATCGAGTCAATTCGAGCTTTTTCGCAGACGAGGAGAGATTTCCGAAAGGGAGCGCGGAATTCGATCATGCGTTGATCATGAGAAATATCGCGCACGAATGGCATAGCGCGTCAGATTTATATGTTTAAGGCAAAAGGAGTCGAGCCATGAATTTGAGATGGCGGATGTTAATTTCGCTCTCGGTCGCTCTTGTGATTGGTCTCTCAGCGCAAGGCGCCGGCCAGGAGAACAAGATCCCCGATCAGGCCAGGGCAATCCTCGAAAATGCCAGTCAGTTCGAGCTGTTGTCCATCGGGAATGACCCCTCTCCGAAAAATCCGACGGAGGAATTCCACAGATGGCCTGTCATAGGAAAAACAACAATCAAAGACCCGGATACCCGCAAGCGGCTCGTCGCCGCGCTGGAGAAAGGGGTTGAGGAGAACAAAGGCGATATCATGAAGTGTTTCAATCCACGTCATGGCGTCCGCGTTACCCACGATGGGATGACGGCAGACTTCGTCATTTGTTTTGAGTGTTTTCAAGTAATGGTGTACGTCGCGGGAGGGAAGGGACAGCGCTTTCTTATCACCGACTCCCCGGCCCCTGTTTTCAACCAGACGTTGCAACACGCAAAGGTTCCATTGGCCAGGGAGCCGGAGAAGAAGAAATAATCAAGCTTTCCGTCAACCTCCGTCCTCTGGCGTTCAAACTCAGCTGTCTTGTGTCGATCAGCCCTGCTTTGCTTACATCTGGCGCAACAGGAGTATTCGATCGCCATTCTCTCATTCGGTCAACAGCCGCGACACCTCAACCTTGATTGCGACTAGTTGAGCTTTCAAAACGTCGAAGTATTCCAGCGCGCTGCGCCCGACGCGGCGGTCGGCGGCGCCCGCCATCTGCGACAGGCTGCTGAGTTGATCAATCAGCATCGGCTGCGGGTATGGGCCGGGCGCGGTGATGAGCCTGGCGCGGGCGGCTTGCAGTTTCGCAATCCTGTCCGCAGCGTTGTTTTGAGAATTCAGGCGTTTGACGGCTTCATCAAGCTGCTGCGCGGCGCGGCGCGCCTCGACCATTGCTTCACGTATTTTGAGCAGGAGTTGCAGCTGCTCCTGCAAATCGGCGACGGTCACTCCGTCTTTCTCCAGGCGCGGGTCGAGCCTAACGTCGAGCGCCTGCGTCCGGCTCCATCCATCGCCTGAAAGTTTGAGCTGATACTTCCCAGGAGCGACCAGCGGCCCACCACCGTCGTAACGTAAATCCCAGGTGAACCGATTCGAGCCCGACAGTTTCGGCAGAGTGCGGGGCAGTGTCGGCCCAGAGCGCGGCCCCCGCATCTCTTCGTCGCCGCCCGAAGTTGCGCCCCGTTCACTCTGAGCGGCGACCTGGCCCGCATCCTGACTGGCCGCCTGGCTGGATATGGCGCGAACCAGTTTGCCGCTTTCGTCCGACACTTCAAGCCTCAATACACCCGCCGGTTCCGACGTCAAGTAGTAATCCACCTGCGCGCCCGCCGGCGGATGGTCAGGCGAGCCGGGGCCGCCCATCGCCGCGTAACGCATCCGATACGCCGCGCGCGGCTTGAAGAGATGGGCCGCCGAGGCCTGCGCCGCGTCGGCGATCTGATGCAGCGGCGTGACGTTGTCCAAAATCCAAAAGGCCCTTCCCATCGTCGAAATCGCCAGATCCTGGCGGTGAACGCGTATGTCGGTTACCGGCGTGATTGGCAGGTTGAGCTGGAACGATTGCCAACGTCTGCCGTTGTCAAAGGAGATGAACATTCCGAATTCTGTCCCTGCGTAAAGCAGTTCTTCACGATCGGGGTCTTCGCGCACGACGCGTGTGGGGTAGTCGGCCGGGATGCCGTTTCGTCCGTCGGTCAGCCGCGTCCACGTCCCGCCGTAATCGTTGGTCAGATAAATGTAAGGCTGCCAGTCGTCGAGCAGGTAGCGGTAGATGGCCAGATAGGCCGAGCCTTTGCGATGCGGCGACGGTTCAATATTCTGGACGCGTCCGCCGGGCGGCAAACCCTGTGGCGTGACCTTCCGCCAGGTTTTGCCGTTGTCGCGCGAGACATGAACCGGCCCGTCGTTCGCGCCAGCCCATAGCACGCCCGGTTCGAGCGTCGATTCGCGGAAGGCGTAAATCGTGCTGTAGACCTCTTCTCCCGTGATGTCGCGCGTGATCGGCCCGCCGGAAATTACCTGCTTGTCGGATTCATTGGCGGTCAGGTCAGGGCTGATGACCTCCCAGGTCACGCCTTCGTCGACGGAGCGATGCGCAACGTGCGAGCAATGGTAGATCACCCGCGGGTCATGGGGCGAAATCTCCACCGGAGAGACGCGCTGAAAGCGGTAGCGAATGTCTTTCGGGTTATGGCCGTAACGGTTCTGCGGATAGACCCAGTAGCTCGATGTCTGCCCGGTCTCGAAATTCGCGCGATAAAACTCGCCCTTGCACGCGCCATAAACGACGCTGGGATTTCGCGGATGCGGGATGATGGGCCCTGTCTCGCAACCCGGGCCCTGCCGCCACATTTGGATCGAGTCGTCCACGCGCTCCGCCGACGGCGGCAGGCTCGGCACAATCAGCGTCGAGTTGTCCTGCTGGGCGCCGTAGACGCGGTATGGGAACTGATTGTCAACCGCGATCTGATAAATCTCGGCCGTCGGCTGGTTGTAGATGGTTGACCAGCTCCGCCCGCCGTTCAGCGTGACGTTCGCGCCCCCGTCGTTCGACTGAATGAAGATCTCCGGGTTGTCAGGGTTGATCCACATCCCGTGATTGTCGCCATGCGGCGTCGGCAGGGTGTTAAAGGTCTTGCCGCCGTCGATGGATTTATAAAAGCGCAGGTTGTTAACGTAGACCGTGTCAGGATTCTTCGGGTCGGCGTCAATGTAGGTGTAATAGAAAGGCCGCGCGATCAGGCCCGCCGTCTTGTTGACGAGCGCCCAGCTTGAGCCCGCGTCATCCGAGCGGTAGACGCCGCCCGCCCCGTCCGACGCTTCCATGATCGCG
>Ga0154003_1000411_pt1 | contig 13331 bp, 6 predicted proteins | sample TSFL087MetaG_FD_104679 | JGI IMG/M metagenome (GOLD analysis project Ga0154003, IMG submission 104679) | Attine ant fungus gardens microbial communities from Florida, USA - TSFL087 MetaG | ecosystem: Host-associated > Fungi > Mycelium > Unclassified | place: USA: Florida, Lake Talquin State...
CCCTCGGCTTTAACCAGATGCGCGTTCGCCACCATGGCGCCATCGTCAGAATCGAGATCGCGCCCGAAGAGATGCCGCGGGCGCTGGACGCCGAAATGGCCGGGCGCATGGCGGCGGCCTTCAAGCAACTGGGGTTTAAATTCGTCACCCTCGACCTGGAAGGCTATCGCTCCGGGGCGCTGAACGAAACGCTCCCCTTCAAATCTCATGAATAGGACTTATAGGACTTACAGGACTTATAGGACCTCCTATAAGTCCTGTAAGTCCTATTGCATATCTTCGGAGGATTTGTGGCAGTAGCGTTTGTAGATGATCTTCATCGTATAAGGGAAGAAAATCCATTTGAATCGATGATGTCGCGTTTCGATCACGCGGCCCAATTACTGCAACTCGACCCCGACCTTTATAAAGTCCTGCGCGTCCCCAACCGCGAAATCACCATTTACATCCCGGTTTTTATGGACGACGGCCGCATCGAAGTCTTCACCGGATTCCGAGTGCAGCATAATTTCGCCCGCGGCCCCGCGAAAGGGGGCATCCGCTACGCGCCTGACGTTACGATCGACGAGGTGCGCGCGCTGGCGGCGTGGATGACCTGGAAATGCGCCGTCGTCAACATCCCCTTTGGCGGGGCGAAAGGTGGGGTCATTTGCGACCCGTCGCAAATGTCGCGGGGCGAGCTCGAGCGGCTGACCCGGCGCTACACCGCCGAACTGATCGATTTCATCGGCCCGGAACGCGACGTGCCCGCGCCAGACATGAATACAAATGAACAGACTATGGCGTGGGTCATGGACACATATTCGATGCATGCCCGCCACACTGTAACCGCCGTAGTGACGGGGAAGCCGATCGAACTTTCCGGTTCCCAAGGCCGCCGCGAAGCCACCGGGCGTGGACTGCTCTTCGTCATCGACGAAGCGGTCAAAAAGCTGGGCATGATGCGGGAAAACACCCGTGTCGTGATTCAGGGGTCAGGCAATGTGGGTGGGACGGCCGCGCGCTTGATGAGCGAGACCGGTTACAAAGTCGTAGCTATTTCGGACATTCACGGGGGAATTTACAGCCAGAAAGGACTCGACATCCCCGAGGTGATGACCTATTTGGCCAAACACAAAACCTTCGAGAGATATCCTAACGCCGAGCCGGTCTCGAACCACGAACTGCTGGAGATCGATTGCGATGTCTTATTACCCGCCGCGACCGAAAATCAGATCACAAGTCACAACGCGCATAGAATCAAATGCAAGATTCTGGCCGAAGGCGCCAACGGCCCGACCACGGCGGCAGCCGACGAGATACTCGAAAGCAAAGGCGTCTTCGTCATCCCCGACATCCTGGCGAACGCCGGCGGGGTGACCTGCAGCTACTTCGAGTGGGTTCAGGACCGCATGGGCTATTTCTGGAAAGAGGAAATGGTCAACGAGAGGTTGAAAGACATTATGGTCGCCAGCTTCAACGACGTGGTCAAGTACGCCGAAAATCATGCCGTCAACAACCGCATCGCCGCCTACATGCTGGCGGTCGATCGGGTCGCTTACATCACGCGGGTGCGGGGCATTTACGCTTAACAGTTCGCGCTCGTAAGCAAGCGGCTTACCACTGCGCGTAACTGCTTGCATACGCCGAAAGCGCCGCCGCGCCAGTTGTATGTCATCGCTTGCCCTCCAGGTTTGCCCACTCGCCAGACAGGATGAAACTCGCCCAGTAGTACGGATGCCGCCGATTCACGCCCTTGAGCATCTCCAATTGCACCCGCCTTAACGCATCGCCGCGCCCCTGGCCCTGATTCAATCTGCCGTAATACGCCACCATCAGTTCCCGCGTCGCTTTGTCCGACACCGCCCAGAGACTCATCACCTGCGTCTCCGCCCCAGCCAACACCAGGGCGCGGCGCAGTCCGTGGACCCCGTCCCCGGTTTTCACCTCGCCCACTCCGGTGTCACAGGCCGAGAGCGCCACCAGTTTCGTCCCCCACAGATTGAGCCCCGTCACCTCCAGCGCCGTCAGGATTCCGTTGTCATCTTCCTTGCGCTCGTTGGCTCCGGCCAGCGCCAACCCTGAGCGAAGTAACGAATTCTTGTCTTGGTCTTCCAAGAAGAAGCCGTGCGTCGCGATGTGCAGCAGTTTGGGGCTATGGATCTGATTGAGCGCCGCCTTGGTCGCCTGGCCTTTGGTGAGCAAGGTCGCGCCTGGCAATAACGAGCTCAGGGCTTCGCCTTCACGCTCCGCATATGGCAGGGGCGGGAAATAGAACTCCTTGAGAGCAGACCGGGCCGATTCCTCCCCGACCTCTCCCTTTGGCTGGTTTTTCTTCTGCTTCTCCGAGCGCGACGCTTCAACCTGACTCCTTCTCCCGAAGTCCGGGGCGGCGACCACCAGCGGGCCGTCTTTGCTCTGTCTGGGCGTCTGCAGGCGCAGCAGGTCGCGCCCGCTGGCCAGGTAGCTTATCGAGTAGCGCTCGACCGCATACCGCATACTCTCATCCACCAGCGCGGGGAATGGGATTAAGTTGAGCTCCCCTTCGGGCGAGACGAGCAATCGTGTCAAATCTCCGAGCAGGGGGCGGAGTGGCTGAAATACTTTTTGATCCACGACGCGAGCCAGATTCTTCACGTCCTTTCGCTTCGGGTCGCGCAGCGCTTCGCGCAACCTGGCTACGGCATCGTCAATGGCTCTCGCCTCGCCCAACTCCTTCCAACGTATCTCTCCCTGCCGGCGCAGGACATAGGCCACATAACGAGGCCGGCCGTAGGCCGCGTCATCTTTCGCAGCTTCCGGATTGAACGGACGGTAAGAAGCGAACTCAATCAGCGCTGCGTCGTCGGGGATGGCCGCCTGCACCGCTTCGAGCGTAATGGGCAGGGAGCGGGCGCGGAATTCATCGCTCCTGCGGCTGATCTCGGCCTCGAACTTCTCGGCCTGATCTTCGAAAGACTTGATGCGGTCCCGGTATTGCTCGGCGCTAATCTCCCGCGGCCCGTCGAGCGCCAGATTGGCGATCCGCAAGCGCATATCGGTCAACTGGTCGAGTAGGTTTCGATCCTCCTCGTTGAAGCGGCTGCGGAGGGCGTTGAGGTTTACAGAAGTGGCGTCGAGAGCGCGCCCCTTGCGTTGCAGGATCAGAGTGGTGGCCAGGCTGCGGGGCGCCGGGTCTTGAGGGGCATAGCGGAGGTGTAGGGTGATGGTCCGGTCAGTTTGTTGCGCGAGGGTGGCGAGGTAAGCCACAGTCTGGCGCTCGGAACTGGTAGCGAGATTGAGCTTGAGGTTGCGTTCGCCGATGGCGTTTGCCCGCGACATAAACGTGATAGCTCGAGCGATGTCATTTTTCGCCAAACAAAGCACGGCGAGACTATCGAGAGAACTTGCGACATCGGGGTGTTCCGGCCCCAGCGATTTCTCCCGGATAGCCAGCGCGCGTTGATGGAGCGACTCCGCCCTCGCAAAGTCACCCCTGATTTGGGAGAGATCGGCGAGGTTGCCGAGAGACCTTGCGACATCGGGGTGTTCTGGTCCAAGCGACTTCTCCCGGATAGCCAGCGCGCGTTGATGGAGCGGCTCCGCCTTCTCATAGCCGCCTCTATTGCGGTAAAGGGTCGCGAGGTTGCTGAGAGAACTGGCAAAAAAAGGGTGTTCCGGCCCCAGCGTCTTCTCCCTTATGACCAGCGCGCGTTGATATAGCGGCTCCGCCTTCTCATAGCCGCCTCTGTCACTATAGAGGAGCGCGAGGTTATTGAGGGAAAGAGCGACATTAGGATGTTCCGGCCCCAGCGATTTCTCCACAATGACCAGCGCGCGTTGATATAGCGGCTCCGCCTTCTCATAGTCGCCCCTGTCGCGGTAGAGGGTCGCGAGGTTACTGAGAGAAGCGGCGATGCTGGGGTGTTCCGCTCCAAGCGTCTTCTCCATTATGACCAACGCGCGTTGATATAGCGGCTCCGCCTTTGAATACTCGCCTCTCTGATAGTAGAGGATGGCGAGACTGTTGAGGGAGCTCGCGACACTCGGATGTTCCGGCCCCAGCGTTTTCTCCCTTATGGTCAGGGCGCGTTGAGAGAGCGGCTCCGCCTTCGAATACTCCCCTCTCTGATGGTAGAGGATGGCGAGGTTATTGAGAGAAAGAGCGACACTAGGATGTTCCGGCCCGAGCGATTTCTCCAGTATGGCCAGCGCGCGTCGATAGAGTGGCTCCGCGCCCTTATGGTCGCCCCTGTTGCGGTAGAGGATCGCGAGGTTGTTGAGAGAAGCGGCGACGTCGGGGTGTTCCGCTCCAAGCTCCTTCTCCCTTATGGTCAGAGCGCGCAGGTGGAGCGGCTCCGCTTTCGTGTAGTCTCCCATGTTAAAGTGGAGGAGCCCGAGATTACTAAGAGAACTGGCGACGTCGGGATGTTCCGGCCCGAGCGATTTCTCCCTTATGGTCAGAGCGCGCAGGTAGAGCGGCTCCGCCTTCGAATACATGCCTTTGGAGAAGTAACACGCGCCCAGACGATTGATTGCGGCGGCTATGTCGGGGTGATCTGGTTCTAACACTCTTTCGCGAATTTCCAGCGCGCGTAAAAAAGACGAAAGCGCTTCGTCATATTTGCCTGCTTCGTGTAGAACGCTGGCTTTCATATACAGATTGCGCGCCTCCTGCAGGGCGCGGTCATTTTCTGTCGCGGCGCGCAATTCCTCGATCTGAATCACATAGGCGGCCGCCGCCTCCTTCAGTTTGGGTTCCACAACCAGCCGGTACTCGCCCTCCGCTTCAGCTACTTGCCATACCGATTCCTGCCCGCGCAGCCTGCTTTCGGAATTGAACACCATGATTTCCTTGCCGTCCGGCCCCAACAGGCGCGCAGCTACGTCAATACCATCCTGTTCAATGATGGCCTTAAAAAACTGGTCGGCGGCGAGCCTGATTCGGTAGGTGTGCCGCTGCCCGCCCGCCAGATCGCGTCTATGGGTCATGCCCGGCTCAAGCGTGCGTACATCATTCTCGCCGCCGGTTCCGCTTCTCGCGTTATGCGGCTCTTGAGTTGATTGATGGAACCAGCCGAGAGAGCCTCCGAAAGCCTGGCGAGAGGAAACTCCAGGCGCCAGGATGAAGAACAGTAAAAGTGTAGATATACTGGCCATGGCTTGATATACGTCCCGCCTGGGCCGAAGTTCTAGCGCCGGGCGCCATTTGTTCTGTTGAGTCATGGCTCTTCTTCAAGTGTTGAGTTTGTAGTATCTCCGTCCCATGTATTCACCGCTTGCCCTCAAGGTTCGCCCACTCGCCAGACTGGATGAAACTTGCCCAGTAATACGGATGCCGCCGATTCACGCCCTTGAGCATCTCCAGTTGCGCCTGTCTTAACGCTTCGCCGCGCCCCTGCCCTTGCTGCAGCATCCTGTAGTAGGACACCATCAGTTCCCGTGTCGCTTTGTCCGACACCGCCCAGAGGCTCATCATCTGCGTCTCGGCGCCGGCCAGCACCAGGGCGCGGCGCAGTCCATGGACCCCGTCCCCGTTCTTGACCTCGCCCACTCCGGTGTCGCAGGCTGAGAGCGCCACCAGTTTCGTCCCCCACAGATTGAGCCCCGTCACCTCCAGCGCCGTCAGGATTCCGTTGTCGTCTTCTTTATGCTCATTGGCTCCGGCCAGCGCCAAGCCTGAGCGCAGCAACGGACTCTCGATGCTGACGCCGCGCCGTTCGAGTCGTTGCAGCGCTCGCTCAGGATCATCAGCGAGCGCCTCGGCGCCAGGCTCGCCGGCAGAAGTCAGATTTTGGTCTTCCAGGAAGAAGCCGTGCGTAGCTATGTGTAGCAGGCTGGGACTGCGCATCTGGCTGAGCGCCGCCTTGGTCGCCTGGCGTTTAGTGAGCAAGGTTGCGCCGGGCAATAACACGCGCAGGGCTTCGCCTTCCTGCGCCGCATCTGGCAGAGTCGGGAAATAGAGGTCTCTGACAGCGGACCGGGCCGATTCCGCCTTGACTTCTCCCTCAGACGCGTCTTTCTGCTGTCTCTTCAAGCCCTCCGCTTCAACCTGGCTTCCCCTTCCAAAATCCGGAGCGGCGACCACCAACGGGCCGCCTCTGCTTTTTCTGGCAACCTGCAGGCGCAGCAGGTCGCGCCCGCTGGCCAGATAACTGATCGAGTAGCGCTCGACCGCATGCCGCCCTCTCCCATTCACCAACGCGGCGAACGGGATGAGGTTGAGTGAGCCGTCCGGCGAGATCAGCAATCGGCTCACATTTCCAAGGAGCGGGCGGACCGGTTGAAATACCTTTGCGTCAACGACGCGGGCCAGTCGCTTCACGTCCCCACGCTTCGGGTCGCGCAACGCCTTGCGGAGCGCCGCAATGGCCATGTCGATGCCACTCGCCTCGCCCAGTTCCCGCCACTTAACCTCTCCTCCTCGGCGCAGGACGTAGGCCACATAACGGGGTTGGCTAAAAACTTCGTCCCTCGTTGTGGCTCTGGCGTTGAATGGGCGATAAGAGGCGAATTCGATCAACGCCGAATCGAGTGGAATGGCCGCCCGCACGGTTTCCAGTGTTACCGGCAGAAACTGGGCGCGGAACTCATCGCTTCTGCGACTAATGTCAGCTTCGTTTTTATCAGCCTCATCTTCGAGCGCCTTGATCCGATCCCGATGTTGTTCGGCAGTCATTTTCTGCGGTCTGCCGAGGGCGAGCCTGGCGATAAGCGAACGGGTCTCCTTCAATCGGTCGAGCAAGGCCTGATCTTCGGCATTGAACCTGCCGCGCAGGGCGTTAAGATTTTGAGAAGTGGCGTCGAGCGCGCGTCCCTTGCGTTGCAGGATCATAGTGGCGGCCAGGTTGCGCGCCATCGAATCATTGGGAGCATAGCGAAGGTGGAGGGAGATGGTCTGGTCGGTTTGTTCGGAGAGTGTGGCGAGATAGGCCAGTTTCTGTCGTTCGGAACCAATAACGAAATTGCGAGTGAGGTTGCGTTCGCTGGCGGCATTGGCGCGCGATTGAAGCTTTACCGCCTGAACAAGATCGCCTTTTGCCGTGTAAAGCACGGCCAGGTTGTTGAGGCTGGCGACGGTGGACGGATGATCTTTGCCCAGCGCCTTCTCCCATATGTCGAGAGCTCGCTTGAAGCGCGGTTCTGCCTCCGCGTACTTTCCCTGCTCCCGATAGAGCCCAGCCAGGTTGTTAAGGCTGTTGGCGGTATCGGGATGATTCTTGCCCAGCGCCTTCTCGCGGATGTCGAGAGCGCGCTTGTAGAGCGGCTCTGCCTCCACGTACTTCCCCTGGAAGGCGTAGAGTACCGCCAGGTTGCTGAGGCTGGTGGCGGTTGCCGGATGGTTTTTGCCCAGCGCCTTCTCGCGGATGTCGAGAGCGCGCTTGTAGAGCGGTTCGGCCTCCAAGTACTTCCCCTGCGCCCGATAGAGCGCCGCCAGGTTGTTGAGGCTGGCGCCGGTGGCCGGATGATCTTTGCCCAACGCCTTCTCGCGGATGTCGAGAGCGCGCTTGTGGAGTGGTTCGGCCTCCAAGCGCTTCCCCTGCTTATTATAGAGTTCCGCCAGGTTGTTGAGGCTGGTGGCGGTATCGGGATGATCTTTGCCCAACCCCTTCTCGCGGATGTCGAGAGCGCGCTTGAGGAGCGGTTCGGCCTCGACGTACTTCGCCTGCAAGTAGTAGAGGTGCGCCAGGCTGCTGACGCTTTCTGCAGTGGTGAAATGATCTTTGCCCAGCGCCTTCTCTCGGATGCCGAGAGCTCGTCGGTAAAGAGGCTCGGCCTCCTCGTATTTCCACTGCAAGTAGTGGAGTGTTGCGATGTCGTTGAGGCTTTCGGCGGTGGACGGATGATCTTTGCCCAGCGTCTTCTCCCGGATGTCGAGAGCGCGCTTGTAGAACGGCTCTGCCTCCACGTACTTCCCCTGTAAGGTGTAAAGCCCCGCCAAGTTGTTTAGGCTTTGGGCGGTGTCCGGATGATCTTCGCCAAGCGCCTTCTCCCGAATGGCCAGCGCGCGCAGACAGAGCGGCTCTGTCTTAACGTACTCGCCTCTGCGAGAGTAAATGATAGCTAAACTATCGATGGCGCCGGCGACATCACGGTGTTCATTACCCAGGAGTCTTTCGCGGATCTCCAGTGCGCGTTCAATTAACGGGAGCGCCTCGTTATACCTGCCCAAATGTCGCAGATCGAGAGACTTCTCAATCTGCCTGCGAGCGTCATGCAAAGCGCGGTCAGCGTCTGTCGCGACGCGCAATTCCTCGACCTGAATCTCATAGCTTCCGGCGCTTCCGGCGGGAGCTCCATTCTGTTTGGGCAGTACAGTTAACAGGAAGGCGCCCGTCACTTCGGCTACAAATGACACTTCTTCCCGCCCCTGTGTCCTGCTCTCAGAGTCGAACTCTAGAATCGTCTTGCCGTCTGGTCCCGACACCTCCGCCACAACATCAATGCCGTTCTGCTCGATGACTACCTTCAGGAACTGATCGGCTTCCAGTCCGATCCGATAGACATGCCGCTGCCCGCTAGCCAACTCGCTCTTGATCGGCTTGCCTGCTTCAAGCGCGCGGGCGTCCTTTTCATCGCCGCCCCCACTCGCCTTATCACGCGACTGTTGAGTGGATTGCCGGGCCAGGCCAAGAGATCCTCCGAAAGCCTGGTTAGAGGGAATGGCCCCTTCCAGACTGAAGAAAAGTAAAAGTATTGAGGAACTGACCAATGCTTGATATGCGTTCTGCCTTCGCCGAAGTTCTAAAGCCGGGCGCCATCTGTTCCATTGAGTCATGGGTCGTCCTCAAGTGTTAATAAGCTTCATTCCAGACAGCGATAAGGCGGGGCCAAGAAGTCCTTAGCGGCGACTCGCAGTCACTTGGAAATAATAGCTCTCGAGTTCCTCATAACCTTTTCCTCCGGCAGTCAGGGCGTCGAGCGTCAGCGTGAATTCCTGCGCCCCCGCCGCTTTGAAACGATCGGCCGGCGCCCTGACGATGACGTATCGGGCGGATTTGCGCCGCCGAGACTTGATTCCTTCCTGCTTCCAAATCTCCCTGTCTCCATCAATGGTCTTCACGACTGCGCGATAAGAGCGGGAGAATGTCGATCCCCGCTCTTCCAACTCGACCCGCAGCTCTACGAAACTTGTGTTGGGGTATATAACCGCCCTATCCAGGTTGATGATGCTTCTGACGCCCGGCGCCAGAGCAAGGAAAACGATTTGATTTTTCGGCGCTTGAGCGCCGGTTTGCTCCTGCGCTGATCGATCCAACCGGCTATTGATATTATCAAGTTTATCCCGCAGTTCGACGCTCTGTTCGCGTTCTTTAGCCAACTGCTCGCGCACATGAACCAGCCGCAGTTCTGACTCTTCCGCACGTCGCTCGACCGCCGCGACTTCGGCGCCGACCGTGGCGAGCTGTCCTCGCAGCCTCAGCAGTTCGATGACGAGACCCCCCACCACCAGCGACAAGAGGGCCACCGCGATCCCGAAAACATGCGCCGGTCGCAAATTCGCGAGCGGCTGGAGATGCGAGAGCAGAGATAAAAACTTGCTCCAAATACTGTCGTCAATGGCGGTCTTCGCCGATGATTTTGGCGAGCACACCTGGACCAGCTCTCTAGCGAACTCGATTTTTGCGCGGCGCTGATCGGAGGCGAGATAGTGACGCTCGAAGCGACGACGCTCGCGGCCGGAAAGATCCCCCTTAACGTAGTTCTCGATCAGTTCTTCTTCCAGGGCTTGGACCTGCTCAAACAAACTTCCATCGCTTAAGTAGGCCTCCTCGAAGCGCGCCTGATCCTCCGCCGACAAATCATTAAGAAGATATCTAATTATTGTCTGGTCACTGTTTATTGTCTGGTCACTGTCAGATGGTTGGTTCATCCTCAAAAAAGACCTTTCACCATATAGTGGCAGGCGCCCCAGGAAAATTTCTCACCAAAATATTGGTTCTTGGCGCCCCATTTCCGACAACCGATCCTTTACCACCCGTTAACGCACTTCTCGCGACACTCATGAAGCTTCGTTCTAATGCGGAACGCCCTGATCCTGAGCGCGTTCATTGTCAGTCCCAGAGACTTGGCCATCTCCTCCTTGCCATTCTTGTCAAGAGTGCAGTTTTTAACAATTAAATCCCGCTCTTCCGACGAGAGCGCTTGTAGACACTTTTCCATGCACTCCAGGCGATGTTCGTCAAATTCCCGATCAGACCGCGGCGAAGACAACCGCTGATCAAGCTGATCCCACTCTCTTTTGGGGTCTCTCCAGTGCTCCATCAGCACAAGGCGCGCCACGCCGTAAGAAAACCTGAACAGGTCCTCAATCTCAAGGCCTTCTTCCATCTTTCGGGCTATACGGTTGATAGTCTCGTCGGTGAGTTCGGCAGGGGTCCGGCACCCCTTCCGTTCGAAGAAATACATCAATCTCGCGCGTAGCTTTTCGTATTCTTCTCCCGCGAGCACAGGATCGGTGTTGAGTCGCGCTAGCAACCGAATGAATGACGCTTCGCTCAAATCCATGATTTTCATTCAGGATTCTAGAGAAGGGGGAACGGTAAAATACTTACACATTCAACGAAGACTATCTGCGGCAAGCCTACAGTGGTGAGAGTTGACGCCGCGGGCCATCAAGATAGTCCCCGAATTCCAGGAGGCGCAAAAGGCCAACTGTAATTTATGCCAGAGTTTTTACTCACGATCAACAGTAACTGAGGCCGAACTGCATAGACCGCGTGGGGCATTCAGTTTCTTAGATTGTAATTGACACCCCGCGCCTCATCGTATAGATTCTGGCGCGTGGTCTTCCCCTGTCTTCACTCAATCAGTTGCGCCGTTATTTTGTCAGCCCAGCGCAATATTGGATTGGCAGGTTTGCCCCCCCTATATGAATTGTGGATATGTAAATGGATGAGATTGACGCCCCTCAGTTCACCATACGGACTTTCAACATTGAAATTAAATATCACCCAGTCCAGGAGGGATATATGAGTTTTACGAGTAGAGCGCTCGGTCTGATACTCACGCTCCTGCTAATTGGAGTCGTTGCCCAATCGCAGACCCCACGCTCCGCAGAAGATCCCCGGAACCCTGCTCCGACAGTCACTGGAGGCACCGGGCTTTTTACTGTCTATGACGCCCAAACCTTGCGCAAGGGCGAGTTCAACATCGGATTCTTCGCCAATCATTATCATCGTGATCCTGGCGATCTTACATGGCAGGTCTACCCCGTAAACTTTCAGATAGGGTTCAGCGATCATTTGGAAGTCTTCGGTTATTTTGAAGCGCAGCGAGTGGTCACGTCAGGATCGCCCGCCCTCCTAAGCGGTTTCTTTTTTCCGGACGTCAGGACTCCGGGGGTGCCCGTTGGGCGCGTCGTCATCATTCCAGGAACGAATACAGTCACACTTACAACCGCCGACCCTTGCGGCAATGGCGGATTTCTAGGCCCATGCGCCGGCCCGAACAGAGGCCCGTTCGTCGCGCGTCCGAGCGGGAACGATACCGCCGTTTACCCCGGCCTGGGGGCGCCCGTAGGCGGCATTCTACCGGCGATCCCGCCCGGCCTCCGGCCCAATTATTACCCCCTCGCGCCTTTCCTGTCTCGTCGCGCCGATCACCATGTCGGGGACGTGTGGATCGGCGGCAAGGTTCGATTGACCGGACCAGAGAATTCGTTCGGGTTCGCGCTCATTCCGCTGTTGAAGATTCCGACGACGAGGGAGCTTAACACCGGCCTCCAGCGCGGCCGTGGCACTGGCGCTTTCGATTTCGGCTTGGTCGCGGCTCTCGACGGCCGCCTTTCCAGGTACATCAATCTCAGCGCCAACGTCGGATTCATCAAGAAGGGCGACCCGAGAGCCGATGACATGAACTTCGGCCCTCTGTGCGTCGGTTGCGGAGTCATTCAGGGCTTCGGATCGAGCGAACGCTCGCTCGATTTGCCGAACGAGCTTCGCACCGGCGTCGGAATTGATTTCCCGCTAAGCCAGTACCTGCAACTGATCGCCGAGGTCAACTCGACCGTATTTGTAGGTTCGCGCACGCCTAGCCTGATTGAAAACGATCCGCTCAATCTGGTGGCGGGGGCGCGCATCTTCCCGGCGCGATGGTTCGGGATCAGCGCCGCCTACCAGCGCCACGTCAATTGGAGGGAGCGTCAGGATTTGGTTCATGAACCGGACGGGTTCATCTTCGGCCTTTCACTAGGTCACTTGAACAGTCGCAGGGAGCCTACCCCGCCGCCGCCGCCGAACGCGCCGCCGGTTGTGGCTCTCACCGTCGGCCCCGTCACGCCGGGTTCGGGCGACCTGCTGCGCGCGTCGTCCAGCACGGTTTGCGTGGGCGACAAGGTGGCGTTGACCGCCGCGGCTAACGATCCTAACGGCGACGCGTTGCTCTTTTCATGGAAGAGCTCCGGCGGGAGCATTATCGGCCAGGGCGCGAACACTCAATTCGACACGGCCGGCCTCAACCCGGGCGATTACACGGTGACGGTCGAAGTCAACGACGGGCGCGGCGGCGTCGCTTCCGATTCCAAGACGATTCGCGTTGAGGCATGCCCGCCACTCACCGTATGTTTTGGCCCGAACCTCGATGTGACCGCCGTCCCATCCTCCGCCGAGCCGGGCGAGAAGGTCAACCTCTCGACCACCGGCGTGAGCGGTGGACGCAACTTCGGCGCAGTCCGGTACCAATGGAGGGTGACAGCCGGAACCGTCAGCGGCAGCGGCCTGACGGCCGTGCTCGATACGACCGGCGCCGCTGAAGGCTCGACAATCGACGTCACGCTCGCTGCGACTTCCGAGGCCGGCGGGTGCTCGGCCAGCGGCTCGACTCGCGTCATCGTGAAGAGGACGCCGCCGCCGCCGCCGCCGCCCACGGCCAGCGAGATCGGCCAGTGCACGACCTTCAAGCGTAACAACGCTCGCGTAGACAACGCTTGCAAGGAGATCTTGCAGAACCGCGTGGTTACCGCATTGCAGGCCGACCCGACCGCCAGGCTCGTGATCGACGGTTATCGCGCCGATATGGAGCGTCCGGCCAATCTGGACCTACAGCGCGCCAAGAACGTCCGCGACCGTCTGGCTGACGGCAGCCTCAACGTCCAGATCGACGTCAACCGCATCTCCGTGCGTCCCGGCGGCGTTTCTGTAGACGGTAGTCAGGTGAAGATCTTCTTCGTCCCAAGTGGGGCCGCTGACCCTCCAGGCCCATCCGCAGTGGACGCCGGTCCGGTCACTCCGGAGAAGAAGGCCGCCCCTCAACCCAGAGGACGCCGTTAAATTGAAAATCAGAGTGGGACATACTAAAGTCTGTCCCACTCTTGGTTGTTCCGACGAAGAGAGGCAGGCGTTGTTTTATCGCCTGCCTTTTTTACATTAAGA